>WLWD01002404.1_pt1 | contig 81199 bp, 49 predicted proteins | sample 6712731 | NCBI WGS metagenome assembly WLWD01 (sample SAMN12718690, study PRJNA576275) | sponge metagenome | isolation source: marine sponge | host: Mycale hentscheli | place: New Zealand: South Island, Marlborough, Capsize Point | collected 2014-11-01 | reverse complement strand
TTAATTTTAACTTCTAATGCTCAAGCTACTAAAAATTTTAAATTATGTATAAACGGTAAAGGGGTTTCAATGTCATAGTATCCAATCGCCACAACTGTTTGACTTCAAAACAAAACAAAACAAAGGGCATTTCTAAGGAATTACCGTGCAGGTTTGAACCTAACCCTATATTAAGACATACTGCTGCAGTAGCCAAAAAAGCTGAGCAAAGGCAGCTAATATATTTATTTGTTAGTTAAATTTTTACATTGTGCTATTCTTATAGCTAAGCAGTAGCTGTAACACACAACTCTTTCACACACACACTTGTTCACTGGACATACCAACACAAGACTTACCTTCGTGGTTAGACTATTGTTTTAAGTAAGGAACAACACTTGCGTAGGGTGTATAGCAATGACGAATAGAAAACGAACTCGGGCACGTTTGTAAGTTTTAACTGCACCCGCAAAAAAATTCAAGGTGGTATTTCGTTGGATGATATGGGTAAAGATCGTTAAATCAGAGGATTCTGTTCAGTGAAGTTTGGGACGGGATCAACAACCAAGCTAACACAAATACGCGAGGGTCAAAGTACAAAATGACATATGTACATCCACACACATATACAAACAAACAAATATCCTTGATTCTCAATTTGTTACCTCTGTGTAGTGTCTCACTCGCTCGCCAATGAAAGGTTACAAGTTAGTTTAAAACAGTATGAAAGTGAAATACATTTCTGCTATGTTTATTATAGCAAAGTCCAAATTCTGGCCTGACACTACATGTGGAACACATACAGCAGAGCATTCAATAAGTAGTGCTTAAACATTGGAAAATATTGAACGTTCACATTCCCCAGTAAGTCTATTCAATGTTCTAACAATACTGTCACCTCCTAGTCCCTGACAGATACATGTGTGTAAGTCTCTTCCAGTGTAGTGAGACAACTTTCCTCTCAACTAACAGACAGGGAATGTCCCCATGCCATTGGGTGCATCAGTGGGCGACTGTTACACCACTAACACTAAAATAGCTCTGGTTAGGGTTTTCAGAAAGTTTTTATGAATATGAACCTTTTTAAAGCTGCAGATTTCTCTGCAAATATGACTCTTAATTACAGTTTGACAAGAAGTGCCAAATGGGTGAGCTCACAAGCTCACAGTTACAACAGAATTGCTGCTCCATAGTCAATGGTGTTTGTTACTCGTAAAACCCTTTACCAGTGTAAAGTAAATGGAACAAGCAGACCTGCATAATAAACACTTTTTAGTTAGCTTTAGAAAAAAGAAAAAAAAAGAAAAAGAAAAAGAAAAGAAACCGTAAGTCAATACTTCTTTTGTTCAATTAAAACGTACTAGCAAGTACCCGCCACACAGTGGCGGGCGCTTGACGTATTGCACAGTAACACAAGTTATTTTTATTCATTGTTATCATTCTTTACCATTGGCAAGGTTAAATCAGTTTCCCTCTCCTGCTCTCTTTTTCCTGAACTACCTCAGCTTTTCTTAACCCCCTCCTTTCATTTCTTCAGCTTTTCTTCTTTAGTCATGGAGTCCCTTTTCCTCCTTTGTCTATCTCTCCTACTTCTAAACTGCTCTGTCCTTCTATCATGATTGTGGACTTCGGATTTGCGAAACATTTGCCTTCTCTTTTGTACGTCCTTTTGAAACCTACGCCACCATTACTCACCAATTCGTCTTCTCTTTCGTATTTTCACCTTCCTTATTGCAACCTATGCCGCCATTTCTCACATAACCTTTTAAAAGCAATTATGAGTAAAACCAAACGTTCACCGTAGCATGTTACGAAATGACTCTGCTGACCAAATATCTCTAATTGTTGCTACGAATCACAATAAAGACTTACTTATGTGTGAAGTTCTGCAGCTATATTTTCCCACACAAAATAGTTATCAACAGTCCACACCCAGAAACATTAATTAATCCCAAGTCTAATCATACAGGACTGGTAGTCATGGCTATAACAACCTCCAATTTAAAAAATGACTACAACTTCTAAATGTGAAAATTTCTCAAATCAAGTGCAAGAAACAAACAAAATAAAAAATCTACCAAAGAGATAATTGCTGGAATATCACATGAATGTAAAAAATGATGATTGAATGCTGTTGCATGCTACAAACACAACTACTACTAACACAATGGTGACATGAGCAGTATAATTGGAATAAGAAAGAAGAGGGAGAAAGAGAGCTTAGGGGAAGTCCAACTACCTGCTACATATCAAGCAGTAACTATCACATGTCCTGAATTAATGGAGGAACTACCAACTAACTAGTGTGAGAATACAATCTGGATGTCCTGGTGCCTAGGATATGATACTGGCTCCCTGTGGAACTCCAGGGGGAGGCCAAAGGACAACAAGCTATAAGCTCAGACAGGAAACGAAAGCCACATAAAGCCATTGAAGCGCACACTCACTTTCATATTTTCAAAAGAAGTTTTCTATAAGGCTAAGAACAATAAATACACCAGTGACTACTCACAATAACTATAGCATGTACTGACTAACTAATGATATAAATACACCAGTGACTACTCACAATAACTATAGCATGTACTGACTAACTAATGATATAAATACACCAGTGACTACTCACAATAACTATAGCATGTACTGACTAACTAATGATATAAATACACCAGTCACTACTCACAACTATAGCATGTACTGACTAACTAATGATATAAATACACCAGTGACTACTCACAATAACTATAGCATGTACTGACTAACTAATGATATAAATACACCAGTCACTACTCACAACTATAGCATGTACTGACTAACTAATGATATAAGAGGAAGCGAATTTTTTCACTCCACTTCTTATTTCATACTCAGATGGTGCAAATCCTTACACACATAGCAAGCTACATACTACTTAGTTATGACCAATGTGCTCCAGCAGTTACACAACAACGGAGCCGGCAAACATTATTTAATCAACCCAGGTTTGGAATTATCTGACTGCGTTATTTTTATCTTGTACGACAACATGTACATGTTGTATTCTCTCCACCAGATACATAGGATTCAATTACCAGTATTAATACACAAGTTACAATTTCCATTGATAATTTAAATTAATAAATGATGGGCTCACCTGTTTCTTCAGGTCATCATATCCTCCGATGTGCTTGGCATTGAAGAAAATCTGTGGGACGGTCCTCCGTCCCGTTTTTTCCTGCATTTCATAGCGACGTTCAGGATACTTTTCTAAATTGACCTCTACAAAAGGAACGTCAAGGTCGTTCAAAAGCTTCTTCGCCCTGGCACAGAAAGGGCATCCCGTGATTGAAAAAATAAGAACCTGACCCAAGAACACCATTGTCCAAAATCTCCACCAAGCAGAGCTTCCACGGCTCCTCAGCTAAACCAGAAGCCGCTTGTTTTTGATTTTGAACCCTCCACCCCTTATCTCAATAATTGCCATGTCAACAATTTTTAACCGGAAGTTGAGGCTTTATCCGCCTACTCATTGTCAACAACAAAAAACGTCATTAGGGTTCGGTTAGGAGTTTAATTGCTCCCCTCTCTGTAGTTAGTTGTTAAAATTCGAGTCCGCAAAGGTGTAAAGTGGTGCCACACCTATCCGTTTTTGCCTGAGCTGCAGTCAGTTGAGTGTGAGAGGACTAACTACTTGACCAGTCCACCATGTCCTTTGAGCAGACTAGCCCCCAGCACGGAGATGGGGTGGATAAAGAAAAAAACTCGGCTATGCTTCTGGCAGAATACAAACAGAAAATACCCAGGAGAAAGAATCAAAAGGCCAAAACCCTTTGGTTTGGTTTGTCGTCTATTTCATGGGTGTTTCTGATTGCTGCTCTTCTTCAAGGTAAGTGCAGTCATAGATACTAAAGTAAACATCTGTGGAGTATTTAATTTATCAGATGACACATAAACAAGGATATTTTTCCTATGCACTTTTACACGACATTGAAATCCACCACACTGAGTTTCCGCTAATCTTAATAGTAACAACAGATGATAGGGAAGTCTATGTTGCTGCATCATAGTTCATGGCCTAGTGCAAGCCAACAGTTAAATATGCATGTAGGTGAATTTCCGTGACTGTATTCTTATACAAGCAATTTGACGAAGATTGAGGGAATATTAGAATCCTTCAAAGTGTCTTCGTGAGTTTGTTTCGTGTACCTGTGAGGACATTTCCTCATTCCATATTCCAATAGTGGAATCATTATAAGCATGCATGTTTGTCCTACCAGCACAATTAAAACAGGGAGGGGAGAAAGAGTGTTTGTATGTTTGTATGGAGGTGAAGGGGGAGGGAGGGGGTGGGGGTTGGGGAATGAAAGGTAGGTGGTAGTGAAGTGAAGGGGAATCACCCCCTATTTTGAGATGGAAGTGGGGGGGAGGGGGTACAGCCTCCCCCACCCCCCCCCCCCCCCCCCCTAGATCTATGACTTGGGGGGCACACAGCATGCTCATATATTACAACTTGTAATTGAATTTCATAATTTATTGATTCACTCATGAAATCAATTCTATTCAGTCATTCTCGGCTGAAATTATTATAATAATAGTTCAACCTCAGTTGACCCCTGAAGAGGACTTCGGCAAAAGTTGAAACGTCGGATTAAGTTTTAATTAACAATATTGGCTATTGGAACGAGAAAATTTGCTATTGTTATATTTACAAAGTTTCCATCCAATTTTACTTAATTCAGTTGTTTTGTTGTTGTTGTTTTTAAAAGTTGTACGTTTCATAGTACAATTTTGTGCTTCACTGAACTTTGTCTATATGTATTCGTTCCGATGATGTAATGTTCTATAATATTCTGTGCATATACTACAACTTTTTCTCTTTGCTGGATGAAACATGTGATAATTGCAGTTAGCTGTTTGTCATCTTCCTTTGGGTTATTTAGTCCGGCCCTGGTTTTGGTGTGTTACGTGTTGAACAAACACGGACGTTTTTGGAAACTCTTGGTACGCAAACATGGGAGGTGACTAAATGAAAATGACAGAACAAGAGCATATAGGTCTTGTAGTTACATCTTGGTCTTCATCTCCTCCACTATACTCGTGTATATACGTCCATATACATACATACATACATACATACATACATACATACATACATACATACATACATGCATACCTTCATACTTTACTATCTCAGAAATTAATTGTGAATGAACTTGGCTGGTAGGCTACTGTCTTTAAAGTTTGTTGTTGTTTTTACAACCACAAATAAGACCTGTATCCAAGACTACTTCTCTTCCTCAAACAACAGCATAATTACAATAATTGATTTGTTCATTTTCAAACTCCTATTTACACGTGGCATAACTTCTTTATTTCTAGAAGAGCCATGGACCATTATTTGCTAACAAATTACTTTCTTGCCTCAATTTTCCGGAGTAATACTAGCGTCTGCAGTGTTTAGTTTACCAAAATCTAGCCATTCTGACTATCTGAAGTTGACAACAAGCACTCGCTCTTATTCTTATTAACTTTAGATTAGATGCATTATGTAATTTTGTCAGAGTTATAGTACGACTCGTTCTTTTAATGTGGTGAGACTGGTTTGTTTGTTTTTTCAAGTGTTTTCTTTTGTTCATGAAGACTTTAAGTCTTCTTCATGCTCATAGCACACACTAGTTACCTTTGTGAAGTATGACTTCATGTGTCTGCCATCGTACTCTATTACTCGTGAGGCAGTGGAATATAAGGAGCGACTGAATGAACTGGTGAATGCTTTCTCAGTGCAACAAAATGTCTGTTGATATGCTATTGTTAATGTTACGAAGAAAGCATGGTATTTTCTTTGTACCATTTCAAAATTCTTTAAAAAAACAACAACTCAAATTTCTTGGCTTTGCTTTCTCACTATCTCTGAGATACTCTGGTAGAGTCAGATATGACTTATTGCACTCAGGGAGTCTGGGGGCATGGCCATTAAATTAGTTCTAGGGGAGTGTCGTAGTGGTCATGTTCCACCTCCTTTAATTAGCGTACCTGCATTTTTTCCACTAGCAGCATGGCAAGAATGGAGATGCAAATGGATTCCGACAATTTTTCAAGTGTCTGTGTCAGACAACTGAGCTAGGACAATGTTGCATGTGTACTTGATAGCTACTGTTAGCCGAGTATCCGGCAGCAAAAGCTATAAAATCTTGAAAATGACCATCTGAATCTACGTATCTGCATTCTCCATTCTCTTGGGCTGCTAGCAGTGAAATTCATGTACGCTAATTAAGGTAGGTGGGGAAACACGTACTGCAATTTTAATTTGTTATTTGCTAGCTCTAATTAACCGCCGCATCATATGTCCCCGACCCTTTCCTCGCGTACCAGTTCCCAGTTCGGTAAAGGGTCTGTCTACGCCAGACTACTGTGAGATATGGAAGACAGAGGCATTTGATTTGGAAATTGGGAAGGGGGTGGGGAGGAGGAGGAGGAGGATGGGTGTTAATAGCTGTCAAGAAGTCAAGAAATTCATCGAAGTACTTATTAGCCGAGATTTTACGTTTTCCTTCTCTTCCAGTTCTTCTGTTAGCACCTGGCAGTTGGTTGATTATAAAACTGTTAAATTATCATTTCATACACACATATTATACATGCAGTGTCTACCTTCAACTTGTGGTAGCTGTAATAGACACAGGATCTGTAAATCATTAGTAAAACATGTCACTCATTATTTTGGTTAACAATGAGCAACACCTGTGGAGATACTGCTGCTGCCACATTTAAACTTATGAGTCACCTCTAACTTTCACTAATTAAATTCCCTTAACATATCCATTACCCAGACCCTACATGTACCCCACACTCATTACAATTCTCATTACACTCTGAACATTTCCTTTAATCAATTACACTCTTTCCCTCTTTACTAAATCACATTCATGCTATATCACCACACCTTTTCCTGTTCTGTTTTCTACATTATGGCAGAAATGATCATTCCTTACCTTAGTGCATACTAAGTGCTCTGCCAGGTGTTTGAAAACTTAGACTTATCATCTAAGGTGTGATAGCTTAGCTAGAGTTACCCTCCAGCTGGCACTACTACAAGTCTAATCCACTTCAGTAGTTGGTTCTCATCCTTCCTGTCTCTTCCCCCAGAAGCAAGGTAGCAGCCAAGGAACCTGGTGGCAGCGTACATCTACCTGTCCATCTCGGCCCTTGTACCCCCACAACACCATCCTAGAACACAGTGTGTGTTGTTGTTCTTACAATTAAGTGTCTCAAACATCTGCATTATGTATGTACGTGTGTGCAGGTGTCGTGGTCACTGGCTTACAGATAAGCATTGCCATCAGGGGCAAAGGGAGGCTGGAGGACAACGTGAAGTGTTTGGAGATGGGCTTGAGTGATAGATTGAACTATACGGTCGTTATACCGACCAACTCGTCTATCCCGGTCAGTAAATATAATTGTGCCGTCTGTTTGTGTCTGCTTACCAAGCTCTAGGAGTGAGCAGAGATGGAGACTTTGGTTTTTATAATGTTTTTTTTTTTTACTTCAGAATTTCGGAGAGGATAAGCAGATTTATGGAATTTGTTTCATTGGTCTCGTCATCTATAACTTCGCATTGGTCTTGTATGCAGTAAGTGTATGATTTTTGTATTTTTATTATTTTTTTTCCGTTGTAGTAGTTTATTTTATTGTTATTGGAGGAATTTCCATTCCCTCTAATTAGAACTTATAACTTTATTGGCGAGCGAGCGAGACACTTACAGGGGTAACACAGTTGAAAATCGGGGATGTTTGTTTGTTTATATGTTTGGACGTACGTATGTCATTTTGTACTTTGACCCTCATGTACTTTTGCGTTAGCTCGGTGTTTGACCCGTCCCAAACTTCACTAAACAGAATCCTCTGGTTATCGATCATTACCCGTATCATTCTAGAAATTGAATTGTTTACCGCTTTGAAATCTTTTGCGGGTGCAGTTAGAACTCAAAAACTTACGGGAGTTCCATTTCTATTCGAGTTAGTGGCGGTGGTAAGTTAATAGCTATTTGTCATAAGCCTTAGCAACAGTATTTACTTCAAAATTCATTGTCCATTAAGTATGAAAGTATTGTGCTTTACAACTACTACTACTACTTAGCTAATGAATATCACAAACAAAAACAACATTTAAATAACTTGACTTGTTTTTGTTGCTTTTTTTTTCTTTTTCTTTTTCTTTTTTCTTCAATTCAAACAGTTATGGGGAGTGGTTACTATGGCATTGAATCCCCTTTACCGTATATACGTAATTCAAAAACTCGACTTTTGTTTAGTAGCTTGAGTGTTAGAAGTTAAAATCAATCGTTTAACAATAGTGTAGTTTAGGCTCGCTCGCCATTTGTGCTCAATCACATCACTAGTTTTTATTAATTAACCCTCAGTGCACATGCGTGAGAAAGAGTTATAGTAGTCATTCTGTCAGTCTGTCTGTGTTTGTCTGTCTGTCTGGTCACACTCTGATTTTGGAGATTACAGACAATTAACTGTTGAACTAGGTGTGAACTTACTAGGACTGATGATTTAAGACATTTTATTGTGCTACTTTTTTTAAATTTCGGGCTGAATTTTGAGAAAAAGCGAAGCTGTCTGCAGCACCACATGTATGTACACCTATTGTCAAGTTGCAATCATGTGAGCAAATACTTTCTTTCTGTCCGTGATAGTTTTGGTTTATGCTGCAGGAGTTTTGCATTGAAACTATATACCAGTAAATGTCTCGTGAGTGTTTAGCTTCTTCTCTTCTCTTATGAAGACAGCGTTTACGTCTACCATTTTAGTTGCTTGAGTCATATTGATACCTGATTAGGAATAGTCAAGATTTCAATTACAATAGTTATCACAAACACACACACACACAATAACACACACACACACACACACACACACACACACACACACACACACACACAATAATAGTCTGTAAATGTAACTTGATATAGTTTATAGCATCTTAAATTATCTCGCTACTTGCATGAGGTTGGCTTTGTGTGTGACCATGTGTGTGTCCATGTGAGAAGGTTAGTCTTTCTCTCTCTGTCTGTCTGTCTGTCTGTCTGTCAGTCTGTCTGTCCTATAAACGTGATGTCCTTTCAAGGATCTGTAGATGCAATATTTAATAAGGAGGTATATGTAGATAACCTCCTCACTGGGAGGCCACTCGTTGTTTATTCGTGTTTTGTTGTTGTTTGTGTGTGTAATTAACATGACCACACCTCTCCAAGTCTGGCATGGAGTAAATGTCTGGACTTTATTGAAGTGGTTGTGAAATATTAAGCTGATTGGGTACTTATTGGTAAAGACTGGTTTGTGTTCTGTCTCATTCTTAATGAATTTCTGTTTAGCCTATAGCACACACACACACACACACACACACACACACACACACACAGCAGGTAGAGCTTGTTTATTTACATAACAGCTAGACCAAGTGTACTGTATTTATATGACACGTTCCTTCTCCTAGCCTCTCTCTCTCTCCTGTTAATGTTTTATTATGTGTAATATAATTGATTTAGTTGACTCGCAAGAACATCGTAGAGGTCTATTCCTTCATCATCGTCAATCTTCTGCTTACTATTTACGCATTCTTCCAAGTGTACCAGTTTCGTGGCTTTGGTGCTTTCTGCGACAAGATCACCATAGTGGGATACATAGCCCTCACAAATGTGAGTCCCCCCAGGCTAGCCACCATTTTGTCCGTAGTGTGGTTTATCATCAGTTTTTGGCGTTTGTGTGTATGTGTGTGCGCATATGTGCATCTGTGTGTGTGTGTGTATGTATGTGCGGTAGTCGGTGGTTCTCCTCCTGTTCACAGTGGTGTTTATGATCCTGTCTCTGTTCATCTATGCTGAGTTTGGTTGGCAAGTGTTTGTACTGGTCAATGGCAATCCGGCAATGCGCTGTAAGTATGGAATAGCTGATTAGATTCCTTCACAATAGAAGAGTTAAGTATATCTTGACTGAGTTTGGAACAAAGAGTGGAATAGAGTTGAAACAAAGAGTGGAATAGAGTTGAAACAAAGAGTGGAATAGAGTTGAAATAAAGAGTGGAATAGAGTTGAAATAAAGAGTGGAATAGAGTTGAAATAAAGAGTGGAATAGAGTTGAAACAAAGAGTGGAATAGAGTTGAAACAAAGAGTGGAATAGAGTTGAAATAAAGAGTGGAATAGAGTTGAAATAAAGAGTGGAATAGAGTTGAAACAAAGAGTGGAATAGAGTTGAAACAAAGAGTGGAATAGAGTTGAAACAAAGAGTGGAATAGAGTTGAAATAAAGAGTGGAATAGATTTGAAATAAAGAGTGGAATAGATTTGAAATAAAGAGTGGAATAGAGTTGAAACAAAGAGTGGAATAGAGTTGAAATAAAGAGTGGAATAGATTTGAAATAAAGAGTGGAATAGAGTTGAAACTAAGAGTGGAATAGAGTTGAAACAAAGAGTGGAATAGAGTTTGAAACAAAGAGTGGAATAGAGTTGAAATAAAGAGTGGAATAGAGTTGAACAAAGAGTGGAATTAGAGTTGAAATAAAGAGTGGAATAGAGTTGAAATAAAGAGTGGAATAGAGTTGAACAAAGAGTGGAATTAGAGTTGAAATAAAGAGTGGAATAGAGTTGAAGCAAAGAGTGGAATAAAAATTGGTATATCACAATGCCTATAAGATTCATCATCATAACGTAACTTGAGTTTTGACATCCATCCTCTGGTAGCTGAAGCCTTTGAAGCTGAGCTACATGAGATTGTTGCCTTAGTTGGGCAGTACTGCTATATTTGAGTGACACGTTTGTATACTGTATGGGAGGATGGGAGGTTTAGTGTAAAGTCTATATACTCTTCAACCACCAGACATGTGCTGTACAACTGCTCAGCAGTACCTTAGAGCTTGATTAACTCCACAATCATCTGTGGAATGTCCTAACATATTGTGGACTAGGCAACAAGGTCCTGAGGACATCCCAGATACACAATGTAGTTGAGAACTTACAATAAAATGACATTCCAAATCTGTTAGAAAACTCTTAATAAGAATGTGACAGCTGCAGGTGGTGCCAGCTGCCTGGTGGTGACAGCTGCGGGTGGTGCCCTAGTTCTACATTTCTTGCTTCTGGAGTGCATTATGTTGGAGCAAGATGATAGAAAATGCTTAGAATTGGATTTCTACATACCAGGATAGCCAGTGTTACTTCTTTGCATATGTCTGAAGGATTGCTATGGAAAGTTACAAGTTCTCCATTGCAAAAAGCACTACACTTTGTTACTTTCTCCATGATATAACAAAACAACCATTATCCTCAAATAATAACCAGAGAGAAAGTCCACTGTTTTAGTAGTACTTGGAAGCACACCAGTGTAGTCTAGACACACCAGCATATGTTAGTGTGACTGACTTCATTATTGCACATTTGCATACAAGTATTTTCACGTGCTATAAATAGAAGTGTCATGCAGCACAAGCACATGTGTTCAATTCTGCCTATCAGCAGAACTAAAAATAGAACAACCTGCACTCAATGTGTTCAACTCTTAAGATTACACCCCTAACCCTAATAGCCTTGCCTTGCCACTATCGCATCATATGTATGTACACAGCAAAATTATTTTTTTAAAAGAAATGTTGTTGTTGTTTTTTGAGGATAGGCTGTCCATCACCTGCAATTCTGCCTAACAACAGGTGTCATCTCCTTTACATGTGGTTGCATGAGTCCAAGTGGTCAGTTCTGTGCTCTCTTTGCATGTGGAAGTGATTGTCACTATGGCTTCTATTTAGATACTTCCACTTGGTTTGATTAACTCTGTAACGTTTGGAATCCATCTCCAAGTGATATGTCTTCATACTCTATGTGTGTTTCTTGGTTGTCCTTTCTTATTCATTTAGATTATTACCGAGTGTTTCGGATTTTCATGAGTGTGGTGAAGCTGATCATCATATTTATGGTGAGTCAATAGGTTGGAAAAGGTTGCCTGCTTAATAAACCACAATTAGTAGTATGGGGAAAGGCTGACCAATTTGAAATGTTAGCGTCGTTTATTGCAGTGTTTGTTATTGCTTGGAAGAGGAATATCTAACCTAAGTTAGGTACGTATTAGTGACATTATCACTAAGTTGTAATCTGGAGTACGAAATGTATGTAGATGAATGAAAAGTTGACTGAGGTAACATGGGAAAGAAGTTGTCTACAATTTGCCTATAATATGATAGTTCAAACTTACATTATGTGTATGTTACTCCTCAGATTCTATTCAGCATTGGGCAGTGTATTCTGGTATTGCCTCCTAGTAATTATGAGTTTGGACCCACCATTCTCATCATCTTGGTCTGTTTCTTAGCTCTACCAACATTGTATATTGTGGTAAGTGATCACTGTGGGTGGAGCTAATTTATACTTTTCATTATGTCTCATTACTAATTCAATTTTCAGTCGCCACTCTGTATTTTTTTATTATTATTACTAATCATTTATAGTTAACGGTGTAGTATTTCTGTTATCACTACTACTGTTACTTTATTTTATCATCATTATACATAATAATAATAATCATTATTATTATTATTATTATTATTACTATTATTATTTTCTGTGTTTACTTTATTCCAATTTCATTCCTGTGATATATATATATATATATATATATATATATATATATATATATAATAATATAATCTGTATGTAGGTTACATCAGAGATAAAGATTGGTGCAGTAGGGATCCTGGCTCTAGGTGTTGGTCTGATAGCGTATTTCATCTTCAAGATTTACAGGTGATCACAACATGACCTTTCACCTCTACCTCTCTACTCCTCCTTGAGCGCTAGTTTTACCGTATTATGTGTTTAGATTTGAATCCAGGACTTGCCCAGTATGCGTGGACCAGGTGGGGGAGAGTGAGAAGATGAGGGAGGACTTGCTGAGAGAGATTGGACTCTTGAATCAGACCGAGGTGGCCATTCCTCTTGAGGAACTGACGAGGGCCGAGGACTTTGAGCAGCTTACTTATATTGGTACGTGCTAATGAGTGTGAGGAGAGTTTAAATGTGTGGCCATTACCACATCCTATGTCTGAGTGGAATGTGCAAGTTGATTGTATGCTTGGCTGTAGTTGTACTTTGTGCTGGCTGCAGAATGAATAAAAGCGGACTAGAGCTTCCATTCACTTGATAATATCCGTGTTCTCTAGCCTTCCTTGTGTTTGAATCTGAAAAACATTTTACAATATAGTATGTGGTGACAGTGAAAGGAGCATTTTGATAGTGATTGGTAATGCTGTGTACCTCACTGTGTGGAATTAGAAGCATATGGATTCTTCTTTATTTGTTTATTCTTTATATGTGTATAATTTTATTTTGTAAGTTTTGCACTTAGACGCAATAACCTTCCCCTCCCCTTCATGTTGTAAAGTTGATTTGTAATTGTTGACTCCTTTTTGCATTTATGTAATCATCTCGTCAACTTGTCTGTGACAGGAAGTGGATGTGACTTAAAGAGAGGATAAGGCTAATTTAGAAATTATCATTAGTTTGCTGATTAGGTGAACCTCCTTGTGCATAGCCAGTGTTAATGAACCTGTGTCTTTCAGTTTTGTGCATTACAGAGGCAAAACCTCAAATGAAGCTATCTCTACGCTATTGAGGCTGAAACCTAGTTAGCTCTTACAATCAGTCAGCAATACAATATGTGTATATAATTTTTCTCTTATTGTCCAGATAGACCCTGATAAGATTATTTTTGTTTCAGCTGAGCTATGCACAATTGTGACTGAGTGGTCACACCTGTGGTTGTTGTGACGATGTGAATATAGTTGACCTCGTTAGGTCCTGGGGCAATAAATCAGTTTGTGTTAGAAATGAATACTCATCTTATTGCTTCCACTCCTGTACCCGCCCCCTTATTATAATAATCTATACTGGCAGTACCCCGCCACACAGTGGTGCTTGATGTATTATAATAATCTATACTAGCAGTACCCCGCCACACTGTGGTGCTTGATGTATTATAATAATCTATACTAGCAGTATCCCGCCACACAGTGGTGCTTGATGTATTATAATAATCTATACTAGCAGTACCCCGCCACACTGTGGTGCTTGATGTATTATAATAATCTATACTAGCAGTACCCCGCCACACTGTGGTGCTTGATGTATTATAATAATCTATACTAGCAGTATCCCGCCACACAGTGGTGCTTAGTGTATTATAATAATCTATACTAGCAGTATCCCGCCACACAGTGGTACTTGATGTATTATAATAATCTATACTAGCAGTACCCCGCCACACAGTGGTGCTTGATGTATTATAATAATCTATACTGGCAGTACCCCGCCACACAGTGGTGCTTAGTGTATTATAATAATCTATACTAGCAGTACCCCGCCACACAGTGGCGCTTGATGTATTATAATAATCTATACTAGCAGTACCCCGGCACACAGTGGTGCTTGATGTATTATAATAATCTATACTAGCAGTATCCCGCCACACAGTGGTGCTTGATGTATTATAATAATCTATACTAGCAGTACCCCGGCACACAGTGGTGCTTGATGTATTATAATAATCTATACTAGCAGTATCCCGCCACACAGTGGTACTTGGTGTATTATAATAATCTATACTAGCAGTACCCCGCCACACTGTGGCGCTTAGTGTATTATAATAATCTATACTAGCAGTATCCCGCCACACAGTGGTACTTGGTGTATTATAATAATCTATACTAGCAGTACCCCGCCACACAGTGGCGCTTGATGTATTATAATAATCTATACTAGCAGTACCCCGGCACACAGTGGTGCTTGATGTATTATAATAATCTATACTAGCAGTATCCCGCCACACAGTGGTGCTTGATGTATTATAATAATCTATACTAGCAGTACCCCGCCACACAGTGGTGCTTGATGTATTATAATAATCTATACTAGCAGTACCTCCACACAGTGGTGCTTGATGTATTATAATAATCTATACTAGCAGTACCCCGCCACACAGTGGCGCTTAGTGTATTATAATAATCTATACTAGCAGTATCCCGCCACACAGTGGTGCTTGATGTATTATAATAATCTATACTAGCAGTATCCCGCCACACAGTGGTGCTTGATGTATTATAATAATCTATACTAGCAGTACCCCGCCACACTGTGGCGCTTAGTGTATTATAATAATCTATACTAGCAGTATCCCGCCACACAGTGGTGCTTGATGTATTATAATAATCACTAGCAGTACCCCGCCACACAGTGGTGCTTGATGTATTATAATAATCTATACTAGCAGTACCCCGCCACACAGTGGTGCTTGATGTATTATAATAATCTATACTAGCAGTACCGCCACACAGTGGTGCTTGATGTATTATAATAATCTACTACTAGCAGTATCCCGCCACACAGTGGTGCTTGATGTATTATAATAATCTACACTAGCAGTACCCCGCCACACAGTGGTGCTTGATGTATTATAATAATCTATACTGGCAGTACCCTGCCACACAGTGGTGCTTGATGTATTATAATAATCTATACTGGCAGTACCCTGCCACACAGTGGTGCTTAGTGTATTATAATAATCTATACTAGCAGTACCCCGCCACACTGTGGCGCTTAGTGTATTATAATAATCTATACTAGCAGTATCCCGCTACACAGTGGTGCTTGATGTATTATAATAATCTACACTAGCAGTACCCCGCCACACAGTGGCACTTGGTGTATTATAATAATCTATACTAGCAGTATCCCGCCACACAGTGGTGCTTGATGTATTATAATAATCTATACTAGCAGTACCCCGCCACGCAGTGGTGCTTGATGTATTATAATAATCTACACTAGCAGTACCCCGCCACACAGTGGTGCTTGGTGTATTATAATAATCTATACTAGCAGTAACTCCACACAGTGGTGCTTGATGTATTATAATAATCTATACTAGCAGTACCCCGCCACACAGTGGCGCTTGATGTATTATAATAATCTATACTGGCAGTACCCCGCCACACAGTGGTGCTTGATGTATTATAATAATCTATACTGGCAGTACCCCGCCACACAGTGGCGCTTGATGTATTATAATAATCTATACTGGCAGTACCCCGCCACACAGTGGGGCTTGATGTATTATAATAATCTATACTAGCAGTACCCCGCCACACAGTGGCGCTTGATGTATTATAATAATCTATACTGGCAGTACCCCGCCACACAGTGGCGCTTGATGTATTATAATAATCTATACTAGCAGTACCCCGGCACACAGTGGTGCTTGATGTATTATAATAATCTATACTAGCAGTACCGCCACACAGTGGTGCTTGATGTATTATAATAATCTATACTAGCAGTACCCCGCCACACAGTGGCGCTTGATGTATTATAATAATCTATACTGGCAGTACCCCGCCACACAGTGGTGCTTGATGTATTATAATAATCTATACTGGCAGTACCCCGCCACACAGTGGCGCTTGATGTATTATAATAATCTATACTGGCAGTACCCCGCCACACAGTGGGGCTTGATGTATTATAATAATCTATACTAGCAGTACCCCGCCACACAGTGGCGCTTGATGTATTATAATAATCTATACTGGCAGTACCCCGCCACACAGTGGCGCTTGATGTATTATAATAATCTATACTAGCAGTACCCCGGCACACAGTGGTGCTTGATGTATTATAATAATCTATACTAGCAGTACCGCCACACAGTGGTGCTTGATGTATTATAATAATCTATACTAGCAGTACCCCGCCACACAGTGGCGCTTGATGTATTATAATAATCTATACTGGCAGTACCCCGCCACACAGTGGTGCTTGATGTATTATAATAATCTATACTGGCAGTACCCCGCCACACAGTGGTGCTTGATGTATTATAATAATCTATACTGGCAGTACCCCGGCACACAGCGGTGTATTGCAAAGTAAGAATGCAGTAGCATAAGTTACTTTTATTCATTATAACATTCTCAATAGTTGGTTATACATCAATTTCACTCTCCTGCTCTATTTTTTTTCTCTGAACTATCTCATTTCTGTATCTACCACCTTTCTTTTTTCATCTCTTCCTTCTTGAGTCAAGGAGTCCCTCTCCTCCATTGTCTACCTCTCCTGCTCCTGAATCTTTCTGTCCTTCTATCATGATTGTGGACTTAGGCTTTGTGAAACTTTCAACTTCAGCTTTTCTACTTACATCTTTCTTTATGGACGATTCGATTCCACCCACTTTATAGTACCTTTTTGCCTTCTCTTTCGTACTTTCTCCTTTTTTACTACACCCATTCTCCTGTTTCTTGGCCACTCTCTTCTTCTTCTTCCATCTATCATTGTACCTGGATAGGTTGCAAATGAATTCGCCTACCAGTAGTCTAGCCTAGCCAAACCCTTCACTTCTTTATAACTGCATTTTTGGATTACTCGGTACTTCAGCGCTAGTTCACGAAAGAAGCTCTCCTGTTTCTATGCCACTCCCGCCTACTGTCCATTTTTTGTGCCGGATTGGTTGCTAGCTGGTACGTGGTTTGCCCTGCGCTAGCTCTATGTTTACCCGGTAATTCAGCGCAGATTCACAAGTATTGTGCGCCTGTGCGTTCTAGCTCATTAGCTTATGAATTATTCATGAATACGTACATTGTCGTCGGTCACGGGTATTATTATATAAATAGTATTACACTTGTCTGTCAGTAGCAACAACAACAACAATATGTGTATTAGTAAATAGATGGATTGAGGAGTAAAAAGCAGACTTATGTAATTAATTAAAATGGTAGAGGATAATATCGATGGATAAGAATACTTTGTGCTCTGAGTTTCTAATTTGCATAAAGTTAGTACATCGAGTGTCACTATGTGGCAGGATGTTATAATAATACTAATAGTAATAATAGTAATTAGGATTTATGTATGTGTTTATGGTCTGTGTGTTTAGCTGCTGTTTGTTTGATGTTTACTATTGCTGCCATGGTGATATACATCCACTATCTCAGACAGTATGGCAAGGGGTTGAAGGAACTTTGTAAGTTTGAGAACATTTTTTTTTTTTCATGGATGATCTGTTTGTTGTTTTGTTGATGTTCAGTAGCGGATCATTGGCTGAATGTGTTGTTCCGCCGCATCTTCTGCTCCTGCAGAAATCCCGAACACAATGATAAGAAATAAACCTTCAATTTATTTTTTCCCCACCAAGTACTGTATATGTTGTTGTTTTTGTCATGAGATGTCACATCAAGAGAACATGTACTCCAGCTCTGCTTTATGATGTGGTTTTATTCATTTCACTCATAAATTTGTACTATCCATTTGCAGTATTCAAAAATAGCTACCCATGATGGTCATTGATTTATTAAAAAAAATTAATAAATAAAGGGGGGGGGGGGGTTAGTTCGTAAATGAAAACGCACGCGCGATAAGTAGTTTTAGTGTTAAAAACGCACGCGCGATGTCTTCACACAAAGTTGTTGAATTGAACCCATGCGCGCAGAGGTGCGAGAAACACGTTTTTACTTTCGTTACTCACTCTTCCTGGGCGAGATGGGGGAAGGAAAGATGATGATTCTGGCTCTGTTATATATTTTCCCGTTAGTTAGTGGGTACAAGTACGAGTATCCCGGTACAGGTGAAGGGAATGCTGAACTAGGGGAGACCAAATGGAACGAATTCAAACGCAAGTCCGCGGACAGCGACTGTTGGAGGGACGCGGTGTCCCAGCTGAACTCCACATGCCGTCTCCTCAATGACTGGGAGCAGAGCAGGCTTGCAGTGTCTTTTGCCAACTGCCATTTGAATAAGTCTGGACGACAGTTATACCCTTGTCACTCTGGCATGACTGTGAAGCAGTGCACTGGATCCATGGACTCCGTCGCTTTCCAGACGTATACCGAGTTTTTCACCCACACCAGGCACATTTGCTTCTTTCTGCAGGCACAGCTATGGCAGGAGCACACGGATGTTGTCATTACAGAGCTCTCTCACGTCTCCAGCCAATCTGTGGTGAAGTTGGAGCAGGCACTGGACTACCACAGGCTCATAGAAAAGAAACAAGATGAAGCTCTCGAGAGGCAAGAAAATATACTTGAGCAGGACAGAGGAATAGCACGCTCCTTGCAGGAGACACGACAGAACATGGAATCGGCTTTTCACAATATGGAAGAGCTTGCTACCAAACAACAGGACCTCCTGGGACAGGTCTATAGTGCCTTGAAGGGATCTATAGATAAGCTACATTATGTTATGTCACTATGTCTGATGAGAATGATTGGTTATGAGACAGTTGGTGTAGTCATGGTAGCGTGGGTGATCATTCTGCTCCTCCCACATGCTGGATACAGCAGATTGAAGCTGTACTTGCTCCTGGTGGTCGAGTTGTGTGTGGAGTTGGCCATCAGAAGAGTCTATGAACACATGATGGTGATGGCAAGAGACGTCTCCCCTGCAGATAAGTTGGTAAGTGATAATTTCTGTAATAGTTTTGCAGGTAATTGTATTTATAGTGGAACTAGTGATCAGTAAGTGGCCGGGGAAGGGTAAGGGTGTCTCATAAATGCTGGGTTTGTATAGCAGGTGAAGAGGCTTTACAATTACAGATCATGTCATACGCTAGTAGCTATCGGAGACGCTCTAATTACTTTAAATGTATAAATAGTGATTTTATTGTTGCCTTTTTTACATAAATTGGGCAGAACAAAATCGTGAGCAATTGTATTTTGAGTTAATTTGAATTCTTTGCCATTTCATTAGCTCATGACCATATTTCAGGTGTTCAATGCATACGTCCCACTGTACATATCATTATTACTTGTGCTTGTAAATGTATTTTAGTTGCTATTATTTTTATTAGAGTGGTTTGTACGGATGGTTGTGGGCGGCGCGCTACTCGGCTGCATCATTGGGGTGTGTCTTGTACTTATGGGAGTGGCTATATCAGCGCACCCTCAATCAACGACAGCTAGACATGCTGGAAACCATCTACCATCAGAATGCTGGCATTATCGACACTCTGCAGTGTTTCAAGCACCACGCCTCCTCCTACTTCAGTCCCAGTCCCTGTCCTAAGCAAGACCAGAAAGCCTTACTGGACTGGAAGATGCAACGATTCCGTGAGTGATATTTTATGTGCAAGGATTACAGTTATACATTGAAGTGTGTTTTAATCCAATTCTGCATTTGTGACCGTCTATAGGAAAACCAGGCACAACGCGGCACCCTTCGAAAAATTTTTTTTGCACTTACATAGTTGTCGCGTCCAGATATTGAGCTCTCCAAGTTTTATCGTCGTAGCTTAAGTCGTTCCCGCTATAATAGACCTAACCGTTCCCTTCCGTCGGCTTGAAACAATACATTTTTAAGAAATCGATCGATCTTTTCTCGATATTTACGCACGCCGCGTTGTGCCCGGTTTTCCCGTAGACGGTCACATTTAAACCCCTCACTGAGGTTGAAAAATATAGCTAGGTAAAACTTTATGTGTGTGTGTATATGGGGGAGAGGGGTGGTGGAGGTGTGAAGAAGTAGTCAGTGTAGGATCTTGCCCTTCTCTTACAACCATGCACTCCTCCCAAGTTAGTTCATAGCTGGATATAAACTCTCCACACTGGTGTAATTCTTGTAGCAGTTATACTTGGTAGCTATAGTATGTCCAAGTTGAGTTGACCGCAAGAAAAACTTGAATAACTTTAGAACGGAAGCAGCTACGCATCCGGGGTTTGCACCATTGGAAAGCTCGCGCCGAAGCGGTTAAAAATATTCCCTCAGTAAACTCCAAAACCGGAGAGAAAGTGCTATTCCAAAACTCAATACAAAAGTCTATGGGAATAGGAAAAAACCACAGGTTTCCCGCTCAAAACGCGCCCGCTTTTAGTCACGCGGTATGGCTCAATTTATCACGCGGACTGTCTTCATTAAGAATTTTGTAAACAATGAGCGGCTTCTTCTCAGATTGCTGTGTTTCTAGCTTTATATCGCGATTAGCGTTGCGAGTGTGGAAACAGGATAGACGGAGTGTTCTGTTGTTGCAGAGGGTACAGGACCACCTGATAGGATGTTGGTATGATTATTTGTTTACCTGTTCAATAACAAAAATGCCATATAGCCAATATATTTCAGTGATATAGCTATCATTTAGCTAGCAACTTGTAATACAGCCACACTTAGCTGTTTGCAGTTAAATTGTGTGCTTGCCAAAGCCGTGTTTATGCCAATTCCTTTTCTTCACTATTATAGATGCAGTTTATTGTAAGAATTAGGACCAACTCAGGCAGAACTCCACCTTCAACTCGGATCACAACTATTTTTTGTATGTGTACTACTTAAATTCTATCATTTCATCAATTTTCATATACCTTATTATAAATAAATGAAAGAATTGATAATTTTATTTAACATGAAAGTCTAGTAACTTTAGCTACAAGTTTACAGTGCTGTACTGCTGAATCCTGTGAACATCAGAATATTTCTTGGGACACAGTAGGTAGAATCCACTGATTAATCCTGTCTCTTTAGAAGAACTCCCACCAGTTTGCGTTTTCCATCTGCTGTACATTATCTGCGCATAAGAAACATAAATATCATTGAAAACGAGATGAGCTGTACAGCGCCCGAAAAACTCCATAAACTTCACTTTCTTTCAATAGTTACAGTATTAATGCGCACCTGTGCTACCGCCCCTTTTTCACGTGCAACGTTGACGTTTGCGCGCTTAATTGACTTGGATTCACATGACTAGATTGCTTCCGGTAAAGTACTAAATGCATTCCTCAATTACCGCGCTTGCGGTCGTGCCAACTCAACTTGGACATACTATAGCCACTAGTACACCTTAGATCTCAATAAGTTAAGTATAGTGTTAATTAAGAACAAGTACACTCAGACTAGACAGTAAGACCTGAATAGAACTAGGAAAAATTAAAACTTGCTATCCAGGCTGGGAAGGATCCATGACAACACATAATGGAAATAATTACATAGTAACCCGATCCTATTGATACAAAGAAAGTATATTAATCTAATCCTATTGACAAAATATAATGTACAATACAATACAATGTGAGAGTATGAAAATGTATCAACCCTTATCTATCATCTTTCTTTGTTCTCGTATTCTCATTTCATTTTTCCTTCTGTACAAGCGGTTAGTCCCATACTTCTGTTAAGACTATGCTGTGCATTCAATTGTGATATTATAAAATGTATTGTATATGTTGTGTATGTATGTATGTATATTACTCCTATTGTCCCTGTAGGGTTTAATTAGCACCTCCTTACCTTATAAAGAGGTTGCATTTAGTATAGTAGTCATAGCTGACATGATTTATAGCTAGTCTAAGATGGGAGTGATAATGTCGAATCATGTGACTGTCACATGATTTGTTTTATAACCTTAACTGCAGTGGGTGGTTTGCCTCCATCAAGATTCCCTGAACTGGACAACTTCAGAGGAAGGTTGAGGAGTGTGGCTAGCAGTATGATGGGTCCCAGCATGTCCAACCAGCAAGCTTTGTCCGAGAGTTCCATTGTAGACTCTGTTGAGTGCAAGTTCAGAGAAAATTCAAAGCAAAGATTGCACAAGAAAGGTATACTGATTTTCTTGTTGAGATCTCACTATTGGTACTGTGTTAGCCCTCTAGTTTAGCTTGCTTGGGATAACAGATATGATGGCATAATTATGGTGTGCACTATATAGTTCTGTACCATGAGGTTTCTTTACTGTGCATTCTCAAATTGCAATTATTGTACATTTTTACTAATTATACGGGCTGCTATTACAATCCTAAAGTTGTTGTTTTGTTGTTGTTGTTGTTTTTTACTTCTTGTTAATACTTCATTCATTTAGCTATCTTTTATTGAAATACAGAAAGTGTTTTATACTTGTGTACTTTATTCAACTATTGGGATTGGCAGTTGGTGGAGATTCAGGAAGTTCTTTGCTAATAGTGTGTCTTATTTACTCTGAATGGATAACCATTCATCAATTAATTGTTCTTTAATTTTACAGGTAATCCTTAAGTTTTTCATTTTCCAGTTGAAGTTTCTTAATAATACCGTGTATTGAGAATAGTGGCAATTGTCATGTTTTCATAGATAATGATTAACAGGTCGACACTGTAAGCTTTATAGAAGAAAGGTAATTATTTAACGAGCTTTTGTGTCCATAATTGTGTAGGGAGGTCCCAGGGGAGGAAGTCTCATGGAAGTAGTAAAGTCTCTGCAATGACTGAAGTGAGTGAGGAGACGCTAATGAAGTCCAGACAACATGCTGGTAAGTTTGGATATTGTGCCTGAACTGAAGGTACGCAGTGTATTATAAACAACCTAGAATACGATAGTTCGTGATATTTATTTCTAGCGTTCAACAGAGGAAGGCGCGAGTGCGTACTGAAGCCATCGAGGAATATTATTTTATCTGAGGGCGACACCTACTGTGGGCAAGGGTTTGCTGGAAAGGTACACGTGGTGAGATAAATACTTTAGGAAAGGTTCTTGTATGGTTAAAAGCTAACTGTCAGGTTGAGTAGGTAGGTGTAGTGTAATCTATTAAAATACCACAACTATGAATTAAATAGAATTCAGTGATGAAAGGTAAGAAATAGTTATCTGTTTTGTACTGACTATGAAGTGAGGATTGAGTGTATAGCACTGGAGTGAGTGTCTTCACTTTGTAAATGTTCTGTTTTGTGTTCAGGTCAGTTCCTCTTCATCTTCATCATCTCATAACTACAACCTCCGCCCTCGCTAATCTCATCATAACTTGCAATTTCATAAAGCTAATTAATAGTGCTCAATCCATGTTCTTTCTTTAATTAACTCCTTCCATCCACCATCCAACTGCTGCAATCAATATTTTGAACACTTCACACTACTTGCTTTTCTAACAACAATTTTTGTTTCAATTTTCCATTCAACTTTTATTTCCCCCTCCACCATATTATTAACTTGTGCAATGAGTAATTGTTCTTGTTTCACTAGTCTTGCATTGTTGTATAGCTAGCTATAAATATATGTTGTATATTTGCTGCATTAGTTATTGTCTTTTTTTTGTTGGTAAAACATGTAGAGGTGTTTATATTTCAATGCTTTGCTTTGTGTATGTTAAATCTGTGGCCTTGTTTATCACATTCTGAACTGGTTCCAGGAGTGCCTGGCATTCCGTTTGACCTCTAGCTCCTTTTATTAAAATATAAAAAAAAAATGCACCAATTGAATCAGCTCATTTAATCTTTTTACAAGGAGTATAGTAACCAAGTCTAGCTTAATCCCACAGTTATTGTGTCTGCCATTAGCTCTACATAGGGTTTGTTTTGTTGTTGTTTTTTTTTGTTATTGTTTTTCCTTCCTGTTAGTGCTCCCAACTTATTTCTTACTTGTGTGACATGTTCGTGCGCTGAGTTACTGGTAATGTGTTCTATAATGATCTTGAAGTTCTAAACTAACAGGTAGCTGCTATTTATCATGTCGCAAAATATGAGCCTGGCAATGCCCTTTTATACTCCAACTCCTTGGTTTAGGGAGTTTAGTCGCCACTTAAAAAATAACTGCTAAGTAGCTGTATGCACCAAAATCATTATAAAATTGGTCATTGTTAGTTGTATGGATTGACTGAATGACTGACTTTGGCTTTGTTGCCCAGTGTTGTTGCTACAATTTTGGGAATGTATTAAATGTAATTATTAAATAATTATTCAGCAACTTCTAAATGAAAGATTGTCATGGACTCTTATCTTCAGCTGCTAACCAAAAGTTATCCCAGCTGACTCAATTTTGAACCATCCCTGATATTATCTTGTTTTAACATGAGTAATGAATGTGCTCAGTAGCTACAAGTCATGATGAGCAAACTGTGAAATGATGGTGAAACTGTTATTAACTATACATACATATTTATTATAGTTATTTCTTGTGGTGTTTCATACCAATTGAGCATACAAAACCTTTCCTGAATATATCCTTTTATACATATCACAAGGAATGGCTTGTAAGTAAAATTATATAGCTAATATATATATATATATATATTATAATATAATATTAATATAAAATTGGATAGCTGAGAATACAACAGTTAACCTACTAGACTATGACTGCAATAGCTACATATTGATATTACTGGAATTGTAAACATCCAGACTAATGTTGATGCTGAATCTTTTATCACTATTAATAAAAAAAAGAGTACATTTTTAATTATATCAATAATTATTGTAGTGTTATCTGGCGCTTGGGTTCTATTTGTAAAGTGTGAGACATTTATTTTCTCAACGGGTTAAGCCAGGGCTTTTATCATCCATCTCATACAACTGCAAACAATTTAATTGGCTAATATTTGCATATATGTACATTCTCCTGGTAGTGTCTTGGTTTGCTTAACTTGCTTGTTAATTAGCTATGTATCTCTTAGAATCACATAACCCAACAGTCAAACACACTAAACTATTCTCACCTGCAATCTGTGTAGTAGCGTGGATCATTTCACTCACTTGACTTGTGACCTTCACTCCCAGTACAAGGGACACAGCTCGCACAACAAAGATGTGACTAGTTGCCGGGAGCAACTCTGTTACATTCAGCATTGTGGTATTGTCTGGAGTAGAGACATCTCTAGCTTTGGTCACGTCCAAGACTGTCACTGTATAAGAACTGATACCTTGCAATCCAATGTACCTAGGCTGGACCCAGTTCAGATAAACCCAAGTACTACCCACTGTATTTGCTAGTAAACTGGTTGGCTGACCTGGAGAATCTGCAGGAAAAAACAAAAAAGAAAAACCTATAAACATTTTTCTAAATTGGATGTACATTTGTTGAATGAACTTTCGGTATGTAATTTTTTTGTTAAATTAATTATGAAAAATGTTGTACAATGGCAACAAAAATGGCACAAACAAAACAATACTCTGTCATAATTATTATAAACCCATGAAATTGTGTAGCAGTGATTGTAACCAGTGGCGTATCTAGAGCAGAAAGCTTGGTAGGGCCCTGAAGGAAAAGTCTTCTTAACATTTTAAATCTGTAGAAACTGTTTTCACTATAAATCATGTTTACACCTATACAGTAACTAACTCTACTGTGCTAAATAATTAATAATGGACCAAAATTCGTATTTAATATAAAACCTGATACAGTAAAGAGAAATCAAATAGTTAGACAGAATGATTGCAATACAAATTGCTGAGAAGTAGTTATTGCTTTATTAATAATAGAACTTGGCAATTCTATTTCAATAGATAATAATGTAAAGCAAGATCTTTAAGGTTGTTCACTGATTGTCAACTGCAAATAAGTTTTGATCCTTTTAAAAGTGGAAAAAATACTTTTCACAGTGAGCAGAATGAATGGATACATTATCTCCTTCAGAAAAATCACTGTGATCAAAAGAATTAATTGTCAGAATTCACCATCATCTTCCTCAAGTGCTACGGCTAAATCATCATCCATTTTTCTCGTTTTAAACTGAGAATTGAAAAGAGTCATCTGCTTTGTTAACTGGCCATAGCATATAAGTAGACTGATATAGCTACTCTATTAGATTTATTGTCTAGCGAATGCCAATTGAGTTAGAGAGTACGAAATTTATTGGGCACATAGCAGTTATGACCCTCTACCCAATTACTCTTGAAAATTAGGCGGGCGCTTCAAAATTTTGACTGGGTCTTGCCCTTCTAGGCCTGCCCTTGGATATGCTACTAATTGTAGCTATGTTTGGGAAATTTGGTGAGCCTGTAAAGTGAGCAAGACACTATCAGAAATTGTAAAATTATATGAACATGTAGTAAAATGTCACCACATAATTAACACAAAAACTTTCATTCACTTTTCCTTTATTTTTTATGTTGAAATCCTTAAACTATTTTCCCATTTAGAGCACAGCATTATATAATCCTCAACTTCCCGCCAAGCACTATAACTTAACCATATGTGCGTGGGTGTTGAGCATGCGTGCATAAAGAATGGACTTGATCACTTTATGCACACATGCACACCACCCACCCACGCAACTCATTCTTACAATAATAATACTATTTTGACATTTTTTTCTAATTCAGTTCTGACTCGTTTAAGAAATAATTTATCTTTTTCAACAAAACTCAGGCTGGTGGCTGTGCCTATCTGTCTCCATACCACCACCATAGACATATGGACTTGATGCAGATTAGTGGCATAGGAACCAAGTAATTAATTCTATGATTTCTGAAGAATTAATGCCATGCAAAGCTGGCTATAGACTCAACAAGAAAACAATTTGAGGTGTAAGTTCTTCATTTTTTTTTTTCATTAATAGATGCAATTCTGGTATTATAGCAAGTCTTATAACTACACTGAATGTTTAAACTATCCATTTATTAGGAAAGACAGAATAATAGCATCATGGCAAATATTCTTATCTCACTACATATCAAGTCAAATAATATGCGACTGCAATTATTTGATGCAAGCTTTTAGTGTCATAGGAACTATTCACACTGCTGCTTATAATAAATTTGAAATTTTTTTGAAATACTTCAAAATAAAATTATCAGAAACTAATACTCATTACTCATTATTCATTGTAGCATGTAAACCTAACGACATAGAAAGAGTCATGTTGAGTAAAAGAAAAAGCTAACACATAACAGCAATAATTGAATACTTAAATAAATATTTAATAAATCATACATTTTTTCACTAAACAGTTACTCCCAAAAATTATCTCACAACTTATCCATAAATGTACAGTTTACTCACCTATAATGAACAACTCTATTTCTATCTCGTCCTGTCCAACTTCAACCTCTGACACGAAATTATTGTCGGGTAAAAGTGTCATATTCCGTGCTATCACACTCACTGCACATGTCCACTTTCCATTGTCACCCGGAGTAGTGCTCAGAATATTGAGTCTCGCACCTGTTGCATCATTGATAGAAACCACACGCTCATTATCAATAACCACACGTCCTCCGGGATCTCGCCATACAATGGAAGAAGCTGGATTGCTCCGACCGCATGAAAGTGACACAGAATTTCCTACTTTTGCTGCAACTTGTGAGTCTTTTCTCATAAATAATGGGCCAATTGCATTTGTGACATTTAGAGCAATACCACACTTATAATTCATTTAATAATGTTAGTCATTAAATAATAAATTACGCAACAACACGGGATTTATGCAACTGAGGGCTGAAGGCTCGAGGATAGTTTAAATTCTGTACTGACCAAAAGTAGAGCAACTGACTTGTACCACTACTCATGGCTATAGGAAATGTATAAAAACTAATTTTTGACTAGACACGTCCTTATTCACCTCCGAGGAGGTGGGTATGAAATATATTCACCGTGAATTAAGCAATCTGATTTGATAGTTCGAACATATCATGGCATACCTTGTTTCCTATGCTATGATATGAACTTACAGATAACTTCCAATGTGAAAGTTCCTAGTCCCTTGCTTGGAACTCGCTTTGTATAGTTTGTAAAATGATTTGTGGCTGACAAAGAATATAATCCATTATGTGATGGCTCTACCATATGAAAAGTGACCGCTGGATAACCCAATGTCACCAAAGAGCTGTTTATTGCAGGCTTGCCATTGAAAGTCCAAGAGAAGGAGGATGGAAATGGAGATGCAGTATTGTTTGTATCCTCCATGGTGATTATGACATCTCTTGCACCATTCAGTACACTGAGAATTGTGTAGTTCTGTAATGTGACTGGTCCTAAAAAAAAGGAAGGGCCACACATGACAACACAAAATAATAAAAATGGTGTCATTTAGTATGGACAGCTAACTTACGATACAGAAACACATAGAACTCAGCAAAAACTTCACCAGCAAATTCACAGGTTAGTGTGATGTCTCTCAAAGTGTAGTTAGTAATTGTTAAAGCATTTCGAGCAGTTTGAATACTTCCCACTCGTCGTGGTAAAAACGTAGAACCAGAAAAGTCCACTTGATCCATCCCAAGAGCGCCAGTAATACTCACACCATTCACTCCCCAATAAGTTATTAAGTGAGCATTAATTTCTTGGATGACAATTGAACAGTTAAACTTCAGAGAACCTCCAGCTGGCACATACACAGCAGTTCCATTTGGAGGATTAATATTGATTCCTTCATGTGAACCTATAGAAACATTTAATGGGAGAGGTAAAATCAACTGCAGTAAATGCTATTGATTGAGCTCATAATACAAATTTTTATTTGAGTAACACAACGTGCTGGCAAAAAAATGTTTTCTTTTTAAATTATGGAATGAAAACCCAAAAGTTTTTAACTTTAAGGCTGTGCTCACCTCTAATAAACGTGTATCTGGGAAAAACTAAAAACACAATCCAAGCACAATTCCATAACCTCAATCTCTGCATCTTAAATGCCTTCACACCACCTCCTAGCAGAGACATTTCCACCAGTGCTTCGTACACTCCCCCTCCTCAACTGAACCACCAGCAACAAACCCTTTTTCCCTGAGTCTTGCCAAAATTGTACTCCCAGGTAGCCAGCTGACTAGGCTGAAAACTCCTACCTATACTCGAGACCGAGCCACAAATAACGACCAAACGTACGAACCCCTTAGTGAAACTAAACCTATCAGAAAATTATTTCTCAGAAGTAGAATTATTTTTTGGCTCGTACTAACAGGTTTACATATAGCCCATAAGGTGAAAATAGTAGATATAGATTTTTTTTTTTTAAGAGAGAAGCTAGAACAATATCCAGCGTTTACAGACTGCTCGAGTAGTTCCTACGCGAAGCTCCAACGTCGGAGCGATTTGGGGACCGCGCGGGATGGGGACCCCGGTATCTAATTCGCAGCGATCTGGGGATTCCCAGGATCCCGCATTCGCCCTCGTCATCGGATGAAGAACTGAATTTTCTGTACAGAAAATTCTGTTCTTCATCCGCTTTGGCTCGCTCTCCATATGTGCTGCAGCACATTACCTCATATTGACTGGCGGAAAGTGAGTGAGTTACCGGACGCTTGTGCGCACTCAAAACAGTCCCTTGCGGCTAACAGCGTTACGCTAAGCGTATGAAAACGAGACTTGGTAGTCCTTGTTAAGCAGACTATTTGGTTTTGTAATTTCTGAGCGATTTACTTGCTATTTGTAAGAGAATAATAATAATAATAATATTAATAATAATAATAATAATAATAATAATAATAATAGTAATGCCGATGATGATCACGATGATAATAATTAATACTAGTGGTGTGCTTGAGCACAAATGGCGAGCGAGCCTTAAACTACACTATTGTTAAACAATTTATTTTAACAACTAACATTCAAAGTACTAAAATAAAGTCGAGTTGTTAATTACGCATATGCGGTAAAGGGGATTCAATGCCATTGTAACCGCTCCCCTCAACTATTTGAATTGAAAAAGAAGCAACAAAATCAAGTCATGTTATTTAAAAATTTTCTTTGTGATATTCTTAATAGTAGTTGTAACGCACAATACTTTCACACAACTGAACATACCTACGCAAGGCTTACCTTCGTGGTTCATCTAGTGGACAATGAATTTTCAAGTAAAAACTGTTGAGTAGGGCTTATAACTGTGACAAATAGCGTATTAACTTACCACCGCCACTAACTCGAATAGAAATGGAGCTCCCATATAAGTTTTTGAGTTTTAACTGCACCGCAAAACAATTCAAAGCGGTAAACAATTCAATTTCTAAGGTGATACGGGTAATGGTCGTTAAACCGGAGGATTCTGTTTAGTGACTTTTGGGACGGGGTCAAACACGGAGCGAACACGAAAATAAGCGAGGGTCAAAGTACAAAATGACATAAGTGCGTCCAAATAATATATAAATAAACTTATAGCCCGTTACCCGAGCGACCGCGCTTGTCGTTAAGAACTATAAATCGGATACAGTCTGGTATGCTCGTAAGAAAATGTATTAGCGGGGAAAAGTCTGATATAGTTCTTAGCAACCATAATTATGGTGGAAGGCAGATCAAAGCAAAATGGAATAATGAAGAGTTTGGGTACTTTAATACAATTACTAAGATAGCTAACGCTATACTTTGCTCGTTGTTTATGTTTGGGCTATTAAATAGTTATAAACCAAAATCATTAGATTTGTATTTCGATTTCTAAATCCTCCCCACTCGGACTGCGCCCTCGTGTCTCGGAGTTTATAAATCGCATACAAACCTCAATTTTGGTTTATAACTAGTGATGTGCTTGAACACAAATGGCAGCGAGCCTAAAGACTATATTCCAGTTTTTAAATTTCGCATACGGTAAAGGGATTTCAGTGCCATAGCAACAACTCTCTGCAACTGCTTGAATTGAAGGAAAAAAACAACAACAAAACAATACACGTTATTTAAAAGTTTTCTTTGTGATATTCTTTAGCTAAGTAGTGGTTGTAACACACAATGCTTTGACACAACTGGACATGCACCTACACAGACTTACCTTCGCGGTAGTCTAGTGGACAATGTATTTTCAAGTAAATACTGTTGGGCACGGCTTATAACCATGACAAAGAGCGCATTGACTTACCACCACCATTAACTCGAATAGAAATGGAAGTCCCTTAAGTTTTCAAGTTTTAACTGCACCCGCAAATGAATTCAAAACGGTAAACAATTCAATTTCTAGGGTGATACGGGTACTGATCGATAAACAAGAGGATTCTGTTTAGTGCAATTTGGGACGGGGTCGACCACATAACTAACACAAAAACGCGAGGGTCAAAGTACAAAATGACATACATACGTCCATACATATATACAAATAAATAAACTAGTGGTGTGCTTGAGCACAAATGGCGAGCGAGCCTGATAGTTAGGTAACATAAAACTACTATGTTTTAGCTTAGTTAATGCAAAAACTATAATAACAGTTATGACCTTATATTTCAGCAAACAAATACAAAATCACTCTCTTTACCTGATTAATGGTAACTTTTGTAGCATCAAACATCTGCCATTCTGATAATCTCAATTACCAGTAACTCTTGAACAAGCTCTCAGCTACGATTAAAAAAAATAAACCAATGTTATTATTTGTAATTTTAGACCACAAATATGGAATTACTACTTACCTCAATTTCCTGAGTATTGATAACTTCTGTAGTATCAAATTTAAATTACTTTGACTATCTGAATTACCTCGAATTCTTGACAACAAGCTCTCAGCTCTCAGCTACAAAAACAAAAGACCATCAATTTCAGCACACAAATACAAAATTACTTCTTACTTCATTTTCTTGAGCAGTGGTAACTTTTGTAGTACCAAATTTGAGCCAATCTGACAAATGACAACAAGCTCTTAGCTACAAAAATGAAAGGCCAGAGTTAATTTTGCATATTTAGCTAACAAATATGGAATTACGTACTTACCTCAGCTTCCCTCGAGAAGTAGTAGCTTCCTTAGCATTAATACTACGGCATTCTGACTACCAACAGCTCTTGACAACCAACAACCGGCACTCCGTATCCCCCCCATAAAACGGCGAAGTTTTGAAATTAAGTCTGGAAAAGGGTCTTCAATGCCATAGTAACCGGTCGAATCAACTTTTTGTTTCTTGAAAAGCAAGCATTTTCGAAGGAATTTTCTCACAATTTGGAGCTTAAGTATAAAGTAAGGCTTGCTTAATCCTGTAGTTTCAGAATAAACTGGGGTCAAACCTAAAAAGCCGTGTTTTTTGGAGAAAAGAGTTCTCCGCGCGCGCGTTTAAAGGGCATACGTACCATCCCACATACATATATACATATAACATACACCCGATTTTGCATTATCCACCCCTAATACTGTCTCGCTCGCTACGCTCGCTCGCCAATAAACAAACATCCCCGATTTTCGATTGTGTTAGAGACACTCACAGGTAAGTATTTTCCAAGTGAAACTGTACTACCAGCGTTTCATAAACTTCCCACGTGAAGCTCCCCTGGGCAGCAAGAAATTATATGCTCACATGATTACGAAGTAGTGATAGGGGACATCACTCTAAAAAGCTAGTACTATGTGGAGCAGAGAGTTAGATTTTCTCTAAAATCTTCCCAAAGTGTAGCGCAATAAAGTATATAGTATAGTAATCTAAAAAATCAGAGCACCCCAGATGGACAAGCACACTGGACGACTACTATAAACCTCTCGTGCTTGGCGATGAGGTGTGTATTTGTAATAATAATAATAATAATAATAATAATAATAATAATAAAAATAATAAATGATATCATCAATAATAAAAAGTAATAATAAAATAAGGTATTAATAATAACAATAATAATTATAATCATAACAATGATAATTGTGATAACAATGATGATGATGACGATGATGATAATAAATAATAACAACAATAGTTTAGTGTAAGTATATAGGAACCATTATTTTATAACCATTAGTGGTAATGTAAAAATATAGAAGTAGCTATAAAAAGCTTATGCTTTTATTTTATGAATCACCAAGGATGCCATCCATCCCTCAGCATTAACTAGCTATTACAAGGACCAAAAGAATAATTTATTTGAAGTATAATATGTAGCTCACACAAATTGATATGTAAATCCTGCAATGAAATGGTAAACTTTAACACCATTTCATAAGAGAAGCTTAATATATAAGCAACACTCTCCTCAATGGGAAGCTATTCCACCCTAGATATCTTTACAATTATACCTTTAGGTACATGACCTAATAACTCAAGATATTTCACAATGTGCAAGTTCATTACCCTTGTATTTATAGTAACCAGCCGAACTTGTCACTAGTTTGCTTTTACAGCTACCTTCCTCCCTGGGTTTTTTTTATTTTATTTTTTACATTTACCTTCCTCTGGTGTACAGTACTCAACAGGGATAGAGCAGATGCTAAAATATCAGCTGGGGGTGTAGGTACCCCCCCCCCCCCCCCCCCCCCCCCCCCCCCCCCACACACACACACACATACAACCAACTTTACCTGTGAATTACCAGTCCTCTATTACTAACTACAGGGTAAAGATATCTAGTGTGAAATAAACTACTTATTACACTTGTCAGAGTGATATGGCTAAATATTTCACTCTCAGGCTTTATTTTCACTCAGCTCAGGTGAAATATTTTGTCATATCACACTCTGACTCATGTAATAAGTAGTGTGTGTGTGTGTTGTGTGTGTGTTGTTTGTGTGTGTTTTGTGTGTGTGTTGTGTGTGTGGGTGTGTGTGTGTGAGCTGGCAGTCACCCCTAAAGCCCTTACAATTATTATGAGTAAGCTCTTCAATGTCTGTGGGTCGGCTAATCAACAAGTATCAGGCTTTAATATACAATACAGACTAGAAATCAATTCTCAAACATCATGAGCATGCACAAAGTGCACAGATAATCAGGTGACTTTCAGCAATGGGATTGAAGAAATGGGAAACCTTAAAATAATGACTTTTTATCCTTGATACTCGTGATATTGCTAATCTATCTGTGTACAAAACAATGCGCAACCTTAAAAATGGACAAGACAGGTTGAACAATACAACTTTTGTTGAACATTTGACTGAATGTATTTTCACATGAACATGAACGTTATAATCATGCGGATTTTATGTGGACCAACAGCACCAACGTCACCCTTACCACAAGCATTGTTTTACTCAACTTGGTCTATTAGCATGAATGCATGAATTTAAACTTTCTTCAGCTTCCAGGCTGCTGCTATACTCAGTATGAATAGTGGAGTGGGGCGAGTTGGGTGAGTGTTTCATCGGCTGTACATGAGGAAGCAATATTGGCCTGTGTAAGTAAACTTGAAGCAGGTTATCAAGCACTTTGATGGTATACATTATATGTGCAAGCCTCCAAAATCACTATAAAGCAATCTTCACCTCTTAGTTTCTTGGCCACCTTTACTAAATTTGCTTGCAAAGTGTGTACAGAGGTTGATCAGCAGTGATGATGGGAACTCCAGGAGCACTCACTGCATTCGCTTGCAAAGCTAGCATGGCTACGGCTTTTGAAATAGGGGTAGCAGGCAACTCAGCGACTTGCTGCCATATCTTAGTGATAACTGGTATGGTATTACTGCTCATGATAGATTACCATTATCAACCAGACTACTACCGCATGACGTCATCAGACCATCTGTAAAATAATACGATGCATGGATAATGAATACAGCAATAATTATTAATACCTGCAATACGTCTGTGTAGCCTCAGAAATGAGCACCTGGAAATCTGATTTGTTTATAGCTGTTGGAAGCACTTGATCGTTGTTGTTGTTGTTTTTTGAGTAACAAAGAGTACGATGATTTGGCAGTTCTTGTAGAAATAAGGTTGTCATTTAATATTATGCTCATTCTACTCCACTGGCCACAAGTTGAGATGCTAAAATGTGAATATATAAGTCGTGGGACAATTCCTGAACAATGGTAGAACTCTGGATATTACCAATGGCTGGAGTGGTTCTAGAGTTTTCCCTTTGACACATAGTTTTCTCTATCTAAAATTAATAACAGAGATTGTTGCCCAGAATTGTGGAGATTTTTTATCACACTATCATAAGATGCTTAGTTGTGCATGGCCAGATTCTGTGGAGAGCGATTTTAACCTTCATACAAACCATCTGCAATAGGCTTAGGGAAGGACGGTAGAGTATTAACAGCAGGCCCCACATACTTAGTTCATTGAGCAAGCTTCCTCTCTGGTGGTTTGAAGGAATGAGAGCTACCTAACCCACACACTTGCAAGTCTGTGAAGTGTGCACAGATCTTGTGTTTTAAAGTAGCCACTCAAGAATGTTCCCCATTGGGTGCACTCTGCATGGTGGAGTACACTTTCTTTCTTTTTTTTCCACATCAGAGTGCCGACCCAACTTTCCCCATTGTTCTTTGGACTAGACCTTATCGGAAGTGTAGACGTGCCGCTCCGTTAACCTGGAATCAAACATCAATGGTTATTCTCCTAGCGTGAGCTGATAAAAGTGCAGCGCCAGTTAGACCCTCTTCTCACCGCGATCCTTTCCTCATCGTGCGCGACCGTTAACCTGTACGCTGCAGACGCTGTGTAAAATTACTCTTTTGAGGCCGAAAGGGTTGAACAAAATACCTGCCTGCTTCTACTAGCGTTACGCTAAGCGTACCGAGACGAGACTTGAAATTTCTTGTTAAGCTGACTAGCTATTTGGTTGTGCGCTTTTGAGCTGTTTGCTCAGTACTTTAATATATTTGAATTATCTTAACTCCTTTTTTGTAAGATAAAATAATATGTATAAATTATAAAACTTAATAATAATAATAATAATAATAATAGTAATAATGATGATGATAATAATAATAATAGTAATAGTAAAAGTATAACGATAGTAATAATTATAAATGATAATAATAAATAGTGATCTTAACAGTAAAATTGAAATCAGTAGTACTAGCAGTAAAATAATAGTATTAATACTTTTATAAACAATGATAGTAATAATAATAATAATAATAGTAAATAATAATTATATAATAATTATAAAATAATTATTACATAATAATAATTACATAATAATAATAATAATTACATAATAATAATAATAATAATAATAATAATAATAATAATAATATAATAATAATAATAATAATAATAACCCTAAATACATTGTGTAACTCAGTATATGTGCGCTATTCTCTCCTAAATGAGTAGTAGCGCCTTGCAACCATGCACAAACTTGCCCGCTCCGCCCAAGGAAGGGTCTGGGGACAATCTTGCAACTTGTCCGTTCTAGCGCCAAATTTTGGAGATGTGGTTAGTTAACATTTTTTTCGTCTCCTAGGAATTCCTCCGCGTAGTAATGAGTGGGCGTTTTGTCGCTGGGTGTCTTCAACGGAGACGGAGTCCGCGTTCTTGACTATCAAAATGTTGGTGACGCACCTGCGCAAAATACTCTGTGGTTTGTTCAAGTCAGCGCGTCCAGCAGACTATGTGGCAGATAACCACTACCACGTTCCTTTTAAAACAGCTAAGGTGCTTGATTGTCACAAGACCCTTTGGTCGGGTAAAGAGTTTGGCTACGCTAGACTACCACTAACTAGAGTAGCTATTAGCTATAAAAGTATCTAACGAATTAAACTAGTGGTGTGCTTGAGCACAAATGGCGAGCGAGCCTAAAGACTATACTATTTTTATATGAATGATTTTGACTTCTAACACTGAAGCTACTGATAAGATCCAGTTTTTAAATTTAGCATACAGGGTAAAGGGATTTCAGTGCCATAGTAACAACTCTCTGCAACTGCTTGGAAAGAAAAAAACAACAACAAAAATAAAACAATTCACGTTATTTAAAAGTTTTCTTTGTGATATTCTTTAGCTAAGTAGTGGTTGTGACACACAATACTTTGACACAGCTGGACATGCACCTACACAGACTTACCTTCGCAGTAGTCTAGTGGACAATGTATTTTCAAGTAAAACTGTTGCGCACGGCTTATAACCATGACAAAGAGCGCATTGACTTACCATCGCCACTAACTCAAATAGAAAAACTGCACCCGCAAAAAAATTCAAACGGTAAACAATTCAATTTCTAGGGTGACACGGGTACTGATCGATAAACCAGAGGATTCTGTTTAGTGCAATTTGGGACGGGGTCGACCACATAACTAACACAAAAACGCGAGGGTCAAAGTACAAAATGACATACGTACGTCCATATATATAAATAACTAGTGGTGTGCTTGAGCACAAATGGCGAGCGAGCCTAAACACTATACTATTTTTATTGACTTCTAACACTGAAGCTACTGAAAATAAGGTCCAGTTTTTTAATTTAGCAAACAGGGTAAAGGGATTTCAGTGCCATAATAACAACTCTCTGCAACTGCTTGAATTGAAGGAAAAAACAACAATAACAAAACAATACACGTTATTAAAAAGTTTTCTTTGTGATATTCTTTAGCTAAGTAGTGGTTGTAACACACAATGCTTTGACACAGCTGGACATGCACCTACACAGACTTACCTTCGCAGTAGTCTAGTGGACAATGTATTTTCAGGTAAATACTGTGCCACGGCTAATAACCATGACAAAGAGCGCATTGACTTACCACCGCCACTAAACTCGAATAGAAATGGAAGTCCCTTAAGTTGTCAAGTTTGAACTGTACCCGCAAAAGAATTCAAAACGGTAAACAATTCAATTTCTAGGGTGATACGGGTACTGATCGATAAACCAGAGGATTCTGTTTAGTGCAATTTGGGACGGGGTCGACCACCTAACTAACACAAAAACGCGAGGGTCAAAGTACAAAATGACATACGTACGTCCAAACATATATACAAATAAATAAATAAACTAGTGATGTGCTTGAGCACAAATGGCGAGCGAGCCTAAAGACTATACTATTGATTTTGACTTCTAACACTGAAGCTACTGAAAACAAGGTCCAGTTTTTTTATTTAGCATACAGGGTAAAGGGATTTCAGTGCCATAATAACAACTCTCTGCAACTGCTTGGAAGGAAAACAACAACAACAAAACAATACACGTTATTTAAAAGTTTTCTTTGTGATATTCTTTAGCTAAGTAGTGGTTGTAACACAATGCTTTGACACAGCTGGACATGCACCTACACAGACTTACCTTCGCAGTAGTCTAGTGGACAATGTATTTTCAAGTAAATACTGTTGCGCAAGGCTTATAGCCGTGACAAAGAGCGCATTGACATACCACGCCACTAAGGATTCTCAGAGCTCGTTAATTGAAAAATACTGGAACTGTGAACGCTTTACCTAACTTACGTAATTAAAAGCGCGGGCGAAAACAGAGGTCTCACGTACCCCATAAACAGATAAATAAATAAACTAGTGATGTGCTTGAGCACAAATGGCGAGCGAGCCTAAAGACTATACTATTGATTTTGACTTCTAATACTGAAGCTACTGGAAATAAGGTCCAGTATATAAATTTAGCATACAGGGTAAAGGGATTTCAGTGCCATAGTAACAACTCTCTGCAACTGCTTGGAAGGAAAAAAAACAACAACAAAACAATACACGTTATTTAAAAGTTTTCTTTGTGATATTCTTTAGCTAAGGTAGTGGTTGTAACACACAATGCTTTGACACAACTGGACATGCACCTACACAGACTTACCTTCGCAGTAGTATAGTGGACAATGTATTTTCAAGTAAATACTGTTGCCCACGGCTTATAACCAGCGCATTGACTTACCACAGCCACTAACTCGAATAGAAATGGAAGTCCCTTAAGTTTTCAAGTTTTAACTGCACCCGCAAAAGAATTCAAAACGTTAAACAATTCAATTTCTAGGGTGATACGGGTACTGATCGATAAACCAGAGGATTCTGTTTAGTGCAATTTGGGACGGAGTCGACAACCAAACTAACACAAAAACGCGAGGGTCAAAGTACAAAATGACATACGTACGTCCATACATATATCTAAATAAACTAGTGATGTGCTTGAGCACAAATGGCGAGCGAGCCTAAAGACTATAATATTTTTATATGAATGATTTTGACTTCTAACACTAAAGCTACTGAAAATAAGGTCCAGTTTGTTTATTTAGCATACAGGGTAAAGGGATTTCAGTGCCATAGTAACAACTAACACTCTGCAACTGCTTGAATTGAAGGAAAAAACAACAACAACAAAACAATACAGGTTATTTAAAAGTTTTCTTTGTGATATTCTTTAGCTAAGTAGTGGTTGTAACACACAATGCTTTGACACAACTGGACATGCACCTACACAGACTTACCTTCGCAGTAGTCTAGTGGACAATATATTTTCAAATAAATACTGTTGCGCACGGCTTATAACCATGACAAAGAGCGCATTGACTTACCATCGCCACTAACTCGAATAGAAATGGAAGTCCCTTAAGTTTTCAAGTTTTAACTGCACCCTCAAAAGAATTCAAAAAGGTAAACAATTCAATTTCTAGGGTGATACGGGTACTGATCGATAAACCAGAGGATTCTGTTTAGTGCAATTTTGGACGGGGTCGGCAACCGAACTAACACAAAAACGCGAGGGTCAAAGTACAAAAATGCCTTACGTACGTCCATACATATATACAAATAAATAAATAAATAAATAAATAAACTAACATCCCCGATTTTCGATTGTGTTACCCCTGTAAGTGTCTCGCTCGCTACGCTCGCTCGCCAATAAATAAATAAATATAGCGAAATCTCGATTGAGTTACCCCTGATAGTGTCTCGCTCGCTTCGCTCGCGAGCCAATAAATAAACATCCCCGATTTTCGATTGTGTTACCCCTGTAAGTGTCTCGCTCGCTACGCTCGCTCGCCAATTATAAATGACTTGACCTCCAACTCTGAAAGTTAACTAATCTAAGAAAACACTAATGAATTCTCTGCAGATACTATATTTCTACAAACTGTCTATGCGTGATGTAGACGAAGGTAGCGAGTTGGCGGGAGTTAAACGCGGGCTAAAGTTAATAATTTGTCCCTAAACACACTCCTTATAGAAGTGTATTTGTGGATTCCCAGGTAGCTATGTATAATATTTTGAATGTCTAGCGACTCATTCCAAAAGTGAGTACCGTAACCTTGACACGTTCGTCACTTCTGTGCTTTAGTTATGGTAATATACCTGTTGATGTTCTAGGTGAGTATGATTCAACATCAAACTGATATTATTGTCACACATATCCTAATCAACATATCCTAATCAACATCTACAGTATATGTAAAAGTTTGAAGAGCGAGCTCAACTACTGGAAAAGAAAGGGGGGGGGGGGGGGGGGGGGTGATGCAATGTCTCCTTTATCTTTTACTTGCTCAATGGTCAGCTAATTATCTATCATCACTGATTAAGGATTTTTCAAATATCAACACAAATTAAGTGTGTTGTTCTCTTCTTCTGTCTCTTCCAAAATGGCATCCTCCAACAAGTTCAATACAATTGACATCCCTATTTGCTGCTGTAGTTTAAAATCCACAATTTATTATTAGTACAGACTCCATCTTAACTCTTTCTCTGCTTTTGGAGGTGAGCAATTCATAGGTACTGGGTTCCCCCTGTTTGCTCTGTAGGATACAATTTACCTGTGTGTGTGTGTTGTATACATGACAGGTAAGAATTGGAGTTTCACAGGGCGGAATGAATTCTCCATTTACGTGGACACGAAGACATCATACATCCGGGACAGTTGTAGACATTCAGAGAACAGAAGTGACAAGCTCAAGTGCAATAGGTGAAGAGTGATTAGAACTTGACATGAAAAGTCTAGATCGCTCAGTTCCAACTACTGCAGGGAAGATATTGGGACAATAATTGTGCATACTGAGAGGCAATGGCTACATTTTGGCAGTAGCTTTAGTAATGAGCTTCAATACAAAATACAAGAGTATTTTATTAAATGCCAACTTGGATAGCAGTCTTATTGCTGAGACAGCCTTCTACAATTAGCTAAATTCTGATAGACATAATAGCTTTTAGTCTAGTTTGGTTAAAGGATATAACAACAGGATTCTAAAGCTGTGCAGGTTGAGGTTGAGTATAATAAGTATCTTAACAATTTAGGTGACTAACATACAAGAACGACAGAGCGAATGAACTCAAGTTCTCTATAATGCTGTCAGTTTAGATGTGTTTTGAGAATTAGCATGCTAATGATAATGATGAAGTAAAAAAGGCTATACAGTTTTTTTAAGTTCAGTTTTACTTGAGCTATTGAGAGAAGTTAATTTATAACTGTTACTTAAGCACTAAAGGTGTATGCTCTAAAATATGCTCCGAAATGAAAGCTTTTCAATATTATTATAGCATACATTCATAAAGAAATAAAAACTTCATATAAATTTTCATGTAATGTAGGTAACCATCTGAAGGAAATTGAATTACGATGGAACCATTTCAGTTCCATATTATGTGTGCAACTGTGGCCACCATTGGTATGGGAGTGGCCAATTCCATCAAAAAGTTGTGCCGAAAAACAAAAGTAAAAAGACAAGCACGCAAGAGGGCATGGTCCCCTCAGGAAAATGCTCGTGAGTGTTGTGGCTTTTTAGTGTCGTTTATTATTTACTGTTGTATTTCCATTAACATTTGAATGCATTCTCAAACAATAGAAAATTATTAATACAAAATTCAATATTATTATGTACATATAATTCATATTTAGACGGTCCCACAACTCCTACTTCTAGTGTCCCCGTGGAGTATACACCTGTTCAAAAATTTAAACATTCACTATTGGACTTTGACTTAGTCCATGTTTTAGGAAGAGGAAGTTATGGAAAGGCAAGTTGTTAAAAAGATAAATCAATAAATTGATCAGGTGTAGTGTTTGGGGTTGACCATCGTAGAGGTAATTTAAGATGTGGAATTAGCTTCGAGAACTCTTTTGAAAGAACGCTTATCAAGCAATATTTATATACACTGCAACACATTTTAGGTATTTCTGGCCAAAGACGTGGATACTGGTGGCTTTTATGCTGTAAAGTCGATGAAGAAAGATCATGTAATGAAACGCAGCAAAGGGAAGTATGCTATGCTGGAAAAGAGAGTTCTATCTCTCGGTTCTAACTTTCCCTATATGACTGAGCTACACTCTACATTTTCCAGTCCTGTAAGATATTATACACATAAAAATATATGTATATTGCTATTAATAAAATGTGGTGTATTAATTGGGTATGTTACATATTTGTAGAGCCATTTGTTCTATGTAATGAAATTTTGCCCAGGAGGCACTCTCTCATACCATCTTAATAAGTCAGGACCATTTGAACTGAGTAGAGCCAGGTAAATAATTTGTGTCAAACATGAAGTATATCACACTACTTTTGTGTCCAACAAATTCTGAAAAGATCTCTTTAATTTTTTATATTCTATTTCAATGTAGGTTATATGCAGCTGAAATTACAGCTGGTCTCCAGTTTCTGCACAAAAATGGAATTGTACACAGGTGAGTCAATACAGAACAGATATTATATTGGCAGCATGTTCAACAAACTATGAGAATTACCAAACCTTGTATATTTAATAGGGATGTAAAGTGTGCCAATATCCTTTTGGATGGGGAAGGGCACTGTCAGCTGGCAGACTTTGGATTGTGTTGTGAGATAATTCCTGGTGGCCCTACTCCAACTTCAAGAGCAGGAACTGTGCCATACATGGCACCAGAGGTATCAATACACGACTGCCTTACATATGCTATGTATTCCATTAATGATCTAGCTGCTTTTAATAAAACTAACTGTGTTGTGCACTTTAGATAGTTTTAAGGAAAAACTACTCATTTGCAGTAGACTGGTGGTCTCTCGGGGTGGTCTGCTATGAAATGCTAACCGGAGAGGTATGTTAAATAATCTGCTCAAACTTTCAATGTATTATTTGAGGTGCGCTTGAGTACAAATGGCGAGTGAGCCTCCCTAGTTTAGTTACATAAAACTATGGTATTACGTAATTTTAACTTCTAATACTCTAGCTCTACAAAAGGATCGAGTTTTTAAATTACGGTAAAAGGGATTCAATGCCATAGTAACACTTGCCGCATCTGTTTGACTTAAAAAAACACAAAAAAAAAAAAAAACTGGCATTTCTAAGGAATTACTGCACAGGTTAGAACGAAACCCTATATTAGGACATACTTACTGCTGTAGTAGCCAAAAAAGCTGTGTAAAGGGAGCTTACATAATTATGTTAACAGTTACTTCATGCTATTCTTTAGCTAAGCAGTAGCTGCAATTCACTGCACTTTCACACACACACACACACACACACACACTTGTTCACTAGACATACCAACACAAAACTTACCTTCGTTAGACTATTGGACAAGCAATTTTTAAGTAACACAATACAAATAGCGCAATAACTTACTTTAAGGGGGCGACTCGACTGGTGTTGTACAAGCCCTGCTTTTTTCAGAATTAGCCCTCTTTTTTCTAGTTTATTGAATGTATAATAGCGATAACTTTTTGTTTGACATTGCTTTTTTCCCTCGTCTTCCAGTGAGTGTAATCTCCTAAGGAGTGTTATACATATGCTTGTTGATATGCTCAGTAAGGATGTTTAGTATTTGTCCTTATAATGGCACAAGCTTGTAGCGTGCTAAAGCAGAGCAATTCTAGCATTTATTAATTCTGGATGGAATGAATTTTGTTGTTGCTTATTCAATTTTCTCTTTACAGTTGAACTTAACAGTTATAGCTTCAGCTACAATGTCATTGTAAATTACTTTCACTTTTTCTAATAAATCAGTTTTATTTTTTTCATGATTAACTTACTGTGGTGGGGGGGAGGGGCGAGGAATTCTTCTTAGAGGCACGTATGCTTGGCTCATTGTATCAAAATAATGCTCAACATGGGAATGACATACAAGAAGTGACAACCCATTACAACCAACATAGTTTAATCACACACATATGATGTCAACATGCCTTCGATGGGGGTTTCCCTCGGGGATTTTAATCTCCTCAGTTCCTCCGCAACAAGACTGGGCTCGTACTTTCACCGCTGTAATAGTTTAGTTTTCGCCGCCACCAGAATCAGAGTGTGACTTATGCCCAGCGCGCAGGTGAGTTCTATTCCTTTTACAAAATAGAAATAACACAAGCACATATGCAGACACACAAGCAATGGTAATAGTTCTTACACCAAGACCAACACACGAGACTGACTGACTTCCACAACACGCACACTCAGTTTTATACTCCACGCATGAACACTGAAAAAACATACAATAGGCATGGACACGGCCACTTACACGTGGACGGTGCCACACCTAGCAACTGACTTACAAAACTCAAACAACTAAAATTTTAAAGCACACACAACATTGAACAGAACTTAATATAACGCACATCATGAACTTTACATTCGAATAAACACACAACATTACATGTATCATGAGATAAAAAATCACATAGATATTCTATCTTCTTCTCTTCTTCTTTTTGCCTTCTTCTGTCTTCTTTTCTTTCTCCTTCTCTTCTGTCTCTTTCCCCACGCCTTCTTTCTTCTGTTTTTCCTTCCTTGCTGTGGAACTAGCCCCACACTTACCTATTCACTCTTTTTTTTTTATTCTAGACAAAAATTCTCAATTGGTTATCACTGATAGTGTCTCGCTCACATCGCTTGCTGGCTAATACTATTGTTCAATGTAATGTATTAACTGAATAAATAATTCAATGTATTAAACTAGAAAACAGTTTGACATAGCTAAATGTTTAACTATACATAGAAGATAGACGTGCGTGTACTTGGAATTCATATGCTCACAGCTACTTATATAATATTATAAATGAACATATTATTTCTGCACATATAATTTGTGTCTAGTGGTTATAATGAATATTTATGAATTAATTATTTTTGTAAACGCCTCTCTAATTGCATTTTAAAGCGGTCGCAAAAGTTTTGTGACAATGCTTGTTTAATATTGCATAATAAAGAAATATATTATATAAAGTCAGTAGTCAATGCTGCCACTATGTAGTTCCCACAGATAACGACCAATATCATTAAGTGTTATATAAACCACCAAAATTGGTAAGATGGAATGAGAGGGACCCCTAAAAAGTAGTACAGTGGCATAGGGAGGGTCATTATTCTGGGGCACTATCTCATGAGATGATTTCTCACATGAACAATTTTACGATAAAAAACATGTCTTTAGAGACCCCCATACCGAAACATCTTCTTATACCATTGTAGTATATATGTTGTGTTGCATTTCCTTATTTAAAATGACATGTTAGTAATGGCTGTGGCTCATTCTACATAATATTTTGATAATGTGGCAGAGACCATTCAAAGGTAGCAACAATGATGAAGTACAGAGAAATATTGTAAACCAACATCATCTGGACATGAATAAAATTCCATCTTTGAGAACATGTTCCTTTGTCTTGAATGTAAGTGACATACATGGACTAAATAAAGTGCACTTCATTGCAAATGTTATAAATTACAGCTCCTCAACAAGAGGCCAGACAAACGGCTTGGAAACGTTGAAAACACATCCCAAATAAGAAATCACCCGTTTTTTTTGGAGATTGATTGGTGTAAATTGGACAAAAAGATTTTAAAACCCCCATTCAAGCCCCAAGTGGTAAAATTTATAGTCAATAGTTGTCCTTTTAAACAACCTTTTCAAAAGGGCTAGTTAAATTATTAAGATTATATTGTTGGCTAAATTTGTTGTATTTGTCTAAAATGTAGAATAGTGAAGATGATATCCAGAACTTTGATTCCTGTTACATTAATCATCCTCCTATTCTCACCACCGTGAAAGATACTCCATCAAGCGATTTAGAAGGATTCACTTCTGTTGCTCCATAGAGCAGCCCCAAGTAAGTGAAGTTTATTGCAAAACTTGTGTATCACTATTAATAATAGCATGCTAAAAAATAGCATAGCAATGAAAATTAATCATTTTTATTGTACACTATGGCTGAAAGCATTCATATATAACAATAACAAATAATATCTACATAGTGGCTGGTCAATAGATACAATGTCATAGCAAGTGGCAAACCTGCTTGGGAATATGTTTGACCACTTTTGCAGCACACACAAGTGTGCCCACCTACATCAGGCACACACATATCCTTAGATTTTCCCACTGTGACTTCTCTTACTCCTATTAGTTTCTCAATAAGGCATGTTAGCAACAAGGTTGATACTACCAATAAAAAATGAATGACTTCCAAGACCTTCACATTTTACCTTTATACTGTTCAGTAGTACCAATTGCTGTAGTAGTACCAATTGCTGTAGTCTCGTACTCAATGTCTGGGTCTTGGAAGTTGTGGGTTGTCGTAGCTCAGTGGTTAGAGCACTGGTGGCTAAAACCAGGGGTTTCTGGGTTCGATTCCCAGGTGAAAACTAAGATTTCTTCACACTTTTCCTTTGCTTTTCCCCAGACCCCTTTAAATAAGAAAGTTTCAATATAGTTTTTATGAAGGATCAGAACTTGATAATTGTATGTAATGATGTTGATATACTACTAATGAAAAAATGAATGCACACAATATTTTTTTACTTCAAAGGTTTATGTGCGTTAAGTAGCCAAGATTCAAGGACATTTGCCATGGAAACAGTTTATTTTTGTGGTTATTCAGCAGTATATTTAATCGTGTGGTCTTTTTACTTTTGTCAGAGAGTGTATTTGAATCAATCATTATATTGAACTATCAATTATTAACTGATAGTTGCTATCAGTTAGTAGTCATTCTCTGGTTTTCAACCACTTCCACACCATTGTAATCTCACAGATCACACTCGTCCATATTATATCATCAAATATTGCATATATTTGAGCCACAGTTGTAGCATTACTTCCTGGGATACTGACATTTTGTTGTTACATTGCACTGTAGTATAATTATAATAATTTCAGTAGGTGTAAATATAAGGTAGAAAATCTGTCAATGCAACACTTTGTAAGGACTTGCGAGAAATATTAAAACTGGAGTATAGTGGCACCAACATAAGTCAATGTTACCCAGTTATTAAATTCCCCTCCAACTTTTGCCCTCTCCTTCCTCTTACCTCTCCCCCTACTTCATCTGACAATTCTTGTCCAGTTATCAAATAGGTGTATTGGGCCACATATGCATTTAAAGTGTGCACCATTTGAGAATCATAACTTCAGCTCATTGGAATTATAATTTTGCAGATGTGATGATATACTCGATGTGCCAACAAAAGACATTCTTTCTGACATTGACGACAAAGCAATCAAGAAAAAAACTTTGTGGTCATAATAGGAAGAATTCTCGTGAAACATTTACCTTTTTTCACAAAGTTTGGTAAGGGGTTGAAGGGGAATGTTCAGCATGGATATGCTGAAGAAATGGTAAGAAAAAGTGAAGTGGTAAGTATTCATTATAGTTTTAATTGAATGTGCATTCAGCAATTTCCCTCTTCGAATCTACCTAAAAGGTGAACATAGAATTATGAAGAAATGATTGAGGTACCCATTAGCTTGCAAGTTGCTTTCTGGTCAGGATTGGAGCTATAATTCTACAGTTTCTGGATCACGTAAATCAGTATGTTCCAACCAAATCAGTCCACAAGACCATTGAAATTTCCACTAATTCCAGCATTGTTGCTAAAGAAGATTCTTTTCATCATATTTTAATTGGTTAGTGTTCTGTATATGCACAAATAGGTTGACATTATTTTGTGAATTAATGCTGCTACAAGAACTTAATAGAAAAAATATAAATTAAAATATAACTATATAACTAGAGGAAGAAATTATGAAGGTGCACATCTGGCTATTTCTTTCCTGGTCAATTGTAGGTGGAGATCAAATGACTGCATCCAGGATAAGGGGCAGCTAAGGAGCTGTGAGCAATAGTGAAAATGGTGCAGAACGTCATGAGGGATTGATACCAGTAGTTGAAGACTGGCATGCAAAAATGTGTCTATTAGAGGTATTAATGTACAACATTATTTATACATATATAGACATTATAGCTCAGCATATTTTTATACAGGTGCTCTGGAAGCGTATGTATAGTATTCTTCTTCAATGACTGATACTGAAATACTGTATCAACTTCGCAATCTCATCCAGGGTCGTAATGTAGTGAACCACCCAAAGAATAATTTCACCGCATGTGAAGATTTCTTCTCTTTTTTTTTTGGTCACTGAAGCCCACATTATTGCTGCTGCCCTGGAAGTATTTAACGTGCAAGATGTAGAGGGTACTCCTTCTAGTGAACTATTTCCAGATGGATCATCTCATCTGCATTCATTTGAAAGAAGGAATGTGATGATGTTGGCAATTGCTAAGTTAATTAATCAATTGATTAATTAACTTAGCAATTGCCAACAAGTTAACTTGTAGACCTAAGAAGCCTTCGAAGAAAGGCAACAGAGGAGTGAGACTATCAGTGGTGAAGCTAGAGTCTATGCATGGAATTTTATGATGCCATAAAGAAGGAGACGGAAATAGAATTTTACAATGCTGGAGATATTTTATCTTGTTTTTTTTTTTAAGGAAACCCAACAAAGTAACCATTCATCTGAGGCTTTTAGCTACTTTGCTGGCACAATATCTTTTCTTACTGTCCACAAGAGCAGCAATGCAACTAGTCTGGAGTAGAATAATAAATGTACATGGGCATTCTGGAAAGAATATATCATGTGATCTTCACATGAAACATTTAAACAGATAAGCAAAAGATGGCATTCATGGCATGCGTTATTTCACAGACGAGGCAGTGAAATGGGTTTGGACAAACTGTGGAGATAATCCATAATTTTGATGCTATTAATGACACTAAAGAGCCATCAGGACAACATTCTAAGTGTTCTTCTGTATTGAACCTGAAAGTTTTGCTAAAGCAGATATGAACAGAGTTTTGTATTCAAAAATATTCCTGGACAATATCACAGAAGTTATCCTGCATTTGAGGCTAACCCAGTTCGGTTTTTAACATTATTGCAATTAACTCAGTGGATGAAAGAGGAGCTACAGAAATATTTAACTTTTAATTTGCAGGCAAAATTGATGTATATATATAAGTTTAATATAAATAACTAAAACAAATAAATTAGTTTATTGCTAGGTCATTACATTTTAAACATTTACAAAGATTTTCACACACATCACAACATCTACATAAAGTGTCACAACAGTTTTTATCTGACACAGAAAATTCCTCATATAGTTTGTTCCTGAAATACTCTTTTATCTCCTTTGCAATTTCTACTGTTAAATCAACTGTGTACAATATGGCATTTGAAGGTTCACCATCTCTTCCAGCCCATTCCTGTTTCTTGCAGGTACCGTTCAATGTCACTGGATGTTTGGGACCAGATGCACCGAACAACCGCCAGTGAAGTGCATGGATTGGACTGTAATCTTGTTTGCTGTGTGTACATTTCTGTGTGGGAGTGTGCATGCTCATCCCCCCCCCCCCCCCCCCCTTTGTGTCATTCCACTCGTTAACACTTCTATTCACTCATTTTTCAGTTGCTGTTCAAATATATCTCTAACTGTAACTTAGCTATTCTAGCTACTACTGCATGTGCCTGTGCATATTAGTTCTCCACAGGCGGGTCCTTCGGATTCTCCTGCTAACCCTGAGCTCAGGGACTTACAACTAGTGTTGTTGTAGTTAACTAAAACTAAAACCAAAACCCCTTAGTTTTGGGGTATTTTACTTTTGGTAAGAATAACTAAAACTAAGCTGTAGAGAACATGAAAAAACTAAAACTAATTATTTTAGAAGACAGTAAATTCAATAATAACTAAAACTACCAGTAGAGTGGATGACAAAAACTAAAACTAAGCAATTTTATTTTAAACAATTCACCTTGAATTATGTCATTATTAAATGAAAATATAAATTCCCATCAAGTAATTATTCTCTAAACTACATAACAAATACCATGCTTTATTAATAATACCCAAGTTTTCACAGAAATATGCCATTTTTTAAGTTCTTTGGGAAAACTACATGAACAACTTTCTTTAAGGAGTCTCATTATTGCAGAATTTGAGAGGCAACATAAATTAACTAAAACTAAGACAATTGATAGTATAACTAACTAAATCTTCTACATGGTATTGAAGAAAGACTAAAAACTAACTAAATCTTCAGGGAGAAATTTGGGAAAAAGCATTCAAGATATTTTTTTAGTATGAATAACTAAAACTAAGAAAGTCTGGAATCGCTAAACCAAAACAATACTGCTTACAACCCCTGAACACTGGATGGTCCCCAATGAATGATTTGACTTACTTTTGGTCAGTCTAGCCCTATACCAGAAGCAACTGTTGCTACCACAACACGTAGAGCACCTTGGGATCGACAAAAATGATAAAAGAATTGTCTCTTTTACTCCTGGTCAGTCTTGTTAGTATAAAATATTTTTCCATTTTGATTACCTTCAACTAATTTTCCATGTTTATATTTTATGCATTTCCCTTTAGTTTTGTATTTTTCATCAACTTGTTCTTCATCAATTTTCTGAAATATTGGAAGAGCCAAGGAAATTCTTTCAAATGTTCACTGTTGTGACTAGAGTGGTTCTCTGCCAACTTATTACCAATTGGAGGCAACAAGTAGTTTTTTTGCTGCCACCAGAACTAGTATAGAACTGGGTCTGTATGCCTAGCTATGGCCTCATGAGACTCAGTTAGCTAGAGAGTTAACAGATTGCCAGAGGTTAAACTAATTTAACAAACTGATACTGATTGACCTCTGGACATGTGCTCAGCCCTCGTATTATACTCAACCTTGCACATGCCCAGTAAGCAAGTGTGCATGACCTAGAACTACAATAAGTGACTGTGTGTCAGTGCCATGACAGTGCATGGTAGTGTACGTCATGACAGTGTTCATGCTATGTGACTGTGATTACAGAAATCACTAATGTTAACTTGTGCTGATAACCCTAACTATGTGTATGACACTAATTAAGGAGTTCTGTCTCTAATGTTTGTTCATGTGAGAGGAGTGGTTTTCTCTCTCACAACTGTGTAAGTTTTACAAGCTAGTCTAGACATTATCTGTAATGACTTCCCTATCCCGAAGTTTAACAATTGAATCTTTCATTTCTTCTGAGGTATGATTACATAAAATTTCATTCTGAATATAACTATATCCCTTACTTTCAGGTTCCATAGGAGGATTATCCCAGCAATGCCCATCAACCAAAAGAACCTTCATACCTAAATCCTCAATAATTTTTGGGCTTGATTTTTGGGCTTTCTCGATTCTTCCTGTGATATCTTTATCAGAAATAAAAATAATTCATGCTTCTCTTGTGATACCCAGTTTTCATTTTGTTTTTCTCTGCTCAGATAATTATCTTAGCTTGAGCTGACTGGCATACTCGTCTGAGCTGAATACAATTTTGTAGATTCTTCTCAGGAATCACAGAATGCCAAAGTTAATAATAGTTTAAAAGGTTAAACTCAAAAGAAGTCTAGGCAAAAAGTGCTAGATGAATATTGGTAATAGCTGCACCTTACAAGAAACTCTAGCAATGCATGAGCATTTAACTACTAGGAAATTTAATTTTCGTTTTAGGGCACCTGTTTAGAAATTTGGGGGACCCCTTCCTCCTTGAGCTTTCAACTAACTAGCTGTGACTAGATAATGGTTGCAGCTTTCACTTTGAAGTGTTTGTGCCAGTAGTGATTATGTAACTGTGGATCTGGAAGCAGCACTGTTTCAAAAGGGAATCTTCTGACTGCGCTGCTGAAGTATGCCTTGGTAATAAATCCAGCATACAATTTAAAATACTAGCTTGTTTGTAACATATGATATGAATTTCATTAACTCATGATGCAAATGCAGGGAGAATCCAGCCTCCCCCATCCCACTCCAACCAAGTTTATTGAAAAGTTAAAATGTAGAGGGTACCAATACCAGTACAGTCAATTTTGTTCATGGGTGCGTACTCTTCATTTATACACAATGTCCAAATCATTTTTTAATTAATAAATTTGATAAGTTTTAATCTAAATATAATATTTGTACCCTCCCCTGATTAGCACTTGGAACTACCCTGGCAATGCTTTTTGCAGTGTTTCATTTTTTCAAGCTATATACCTGCATAAGCAAAAACACTGTTGGAATTTTGTCAGATGTCCTGACTGGGATAAGAAAACTCAGGCGAGGGTCTTCGAAATTCATTTATTACAATGACAGATAATTGACTAACCCGCAGAGTGTCCGGCTGATTGACTAATAACACGGGCGGAAAGTGACCCAGGGTATGCACTGGGCGCCCAAAACAGTCGCTCGCAGTTAATAGCATTACGCTAAGCGTAAAAAAACGAGACTTGGTAGTCCTTATTAAGTTGACTATTTGGTTTTGCGATATCTGAGTGATTTTCTTGCTATTTTAACATATTATCCTTTGGTAAGATAGTAATAATAATGCCGATGATGACTATAATGATAATAAATATTATACTAATGATGTGATGATAATTATAATAATAGTGTTTTTAATAGCTATTAGATTAACATTAGTAATAATATTTAAAATTTTAATATTATATAGTATTATTTAGTATTTAGTAATGAAAACATTTATTAATAATGTACTACACGTAATATTAAAGCACCAAACGTACGAAACCTCAGCACTACTATACCGTAGCTATTACAAAATCATTTCTCAGACCAACAGCACAATATTTGGTTATTTCTGAGCAGGTATTATCAATATAGCTCGAACAATGAAAATGGTAGATGTATAAGAGAAGAAAAAAGCACACCAGAGACACAACTCACCGGCATTTTTTTTCCACACGAAACTCTACTTCCAGCACTCCGTAAACTTCCCAGCATAAAGCTCCCGCTGGCAGCAAGAAATTATTAGCTCGCGTGTTAACAACATGACGATACGTTGACCCCCAAAAGCTCTTACCTACTCGACCTGACAGTTTTTCTCTAAATCAGCCTAAAATAAAAAAGTTAACACAATATGTATAGGGTATTAAATGAGTAGTTCATACCTAAATCAACGGTTAATTAATACGCTGTTAGACATGGCTGTAGCCTTGAGTAACAGGTTTTTCTTACTTGAAAATTCAAGTCACTAAGAGAATACAATGTAATGCTATACCTACTAGAGCTCTGGTACAATAGAACATTTTGAACGGAGAGTACTTTGGAAAGGCGACTACTAAAACGGTTAGTGTATCCTTACCAATATCATCCTTGGAAATTTGATTTCTTACCCCTTGAAGATGGCTGCCGCAGCATAGAGTGCAAGATGGCTGCCAACACTGCAATGTGGTGCTGGTGCAACCAGTTTACAGTTCACTACTGCTAGTCACCGCACTCACACTGGCAGAAGCGACTCTACAGTATATTACCACCAGGATCTGAATTGACTGACCTCTCAATCCCCAACTAGCCTAACTGTGCATTAACAGATATGCCAAGTCAACCTACAAATCTACAAGTGAATGCTATTGATAGTTCTTGGATTTTACTGGACTGGGTCCAGCCCATTGGGATTGGCTTACAAGGCATCAGTTATTACACAGTGACTGTCATGGACTCATTAGGAGTGAGGAATGCTAGAGATGTCTCTACTCCTGACAATACCACAATGTTGAACATAACAAACTTGCTCCCGACAGCTAGTTACACATTGGTTGTGCGAGCTGTGTCTAGTGTGCTGGGAGTGAAGGTCAGGAGTCAAGCCAGCAATGTAATCACACAAATGACGGGTAAGATTTTTGTAATTTATGACAGAAAACAGTGTTGATCAATTTGGCCAGTTGATAAAAGGTCAAATAACAGAATTATTATATCTTGATTCTGCAATGTGTCGCTTAGTGGAAATTCAGCATAGTGAGGATAGGAAGTACATATGTAAGTATTATAGACAGAAAGACGTTTATACTGTAGCATCTAATTATATAGTTATAGTAATGGGCTTTAGCATAAATTGTGAATTAACCAGCCTGCTATATTAAAATATGGAGAGATTTATATTTGTAGACATTTAAATTCTGAATGTATAACTACTGAACGAACCATCTACCATAACCATTTTCTTGAAGTTCAAGTGAAATGATTAGCTTTTTTTCTGAAGTTAATGTGTTAGCCTATTAAGTAGCTGCGTGAAGGAGAGAAGTAGAGCTGCTCTCTAGGGTACTTGTAAGATGTTGTGATGCTTTGCATTTGGTGATTGCGTTATTTCAAATTGTGGGATTGATGACTGAATTAATGGCCATAATGTGCTGAAGCACATCACTAGGAATGATAATAGAAATAACAATAACAATAATAAAGTGTAATACAATCATTAAACAGAGTCAACGGGGAAACAATGAGGGAGCGGGTAAGGTATTGTAACATAACAGGGACTCGCGCAGTCGAGCTACAGTAGCGCAGGCACGTGCTTAGCTAAAACTAAAACGCCGCCAGGCCTATGGACAACATCAGTAGAGGTGCAACGCAAGCTCAACATGGGGGAAGTAATTGTGACATTATGACGTCCACTACTGCGGAACTGAGTGAAGCGGCACTAACAACGAAGGTGAGGTGGAACTATTATGATAAAGTTACCTGTATTTTCTCTACCATGGACTAAATGACTCATGCATGACAGATATATATCAGCTGCTAGTAAAACATGTACACCAGGCATCAGGTACTAGCTAGTTGCTAAATGCATATCCTGTTTTTTGCCCATCACTGTTGGTCTCTGACTAATAGTTTTAGTATCAAAATGTTGGCCTATTTACGAGCAATCTGATGGTAATTAACTTTTGATGTAAGAGGTACAAAGCAAAGATATAACCAAAATCACCAAAAACTACAAACCATTAAGAAAAAATTAAGATTTTAGTGATTTTCACCATGTTCCCCCAGGAGGATTTCTTTAAGACTTTTTTGCTGTTATAGAGGACATAAAGAAACATCACTTTTGTTGCAATGTTCAAGTTTGACTTTCATAATGACTGTGTACTAAGAGATTTCATGCAGCTGCCACCAGCACAAGGAAAATCCCAACCGCTCAATCAGGATGTGGGCGGACACATTGTGGTGGTACAGGCTGCTGATCTGGCCAGTACTAGGAAGATTGTACCTGTACAATATGGTCATTGCATAAGATACACTTTTATTCAATACATGCAGACTAATTAACACTTGCCATTCATCCTATTACTCAGCTATGTGTGATCAGTGTCCTTTGTGTCTCATTATGTCAGCAGTTGACTACTTAAGCAGTTGTTTTTTATGCTTGGTTCTGTTCTGACTTGGCTGATAGTGTTTAGTTTGTGTCATTTCATTTTTTTATATGTACTTAATCTTTAATTTAACTAACTTCACTGGTGATAGTGGGAGTTAGGCTAGTTTGGGGATTGAGAGGTCAGTCAATTCAGATCCTTGTAGTAGTATACTGTAGAGTCGCTTCTGCCAGTGTGAGTGCGGTGACTAGCAGTAGTGAACTGTAAACTGGTTGCACCAGCACCACATTGCAGTGTTGGCAGCCATCTTGCACTCTATGCGGCAGCCATCTTGCAGGCCAGTCCTGCGAGAGCAGCAGAACTGATGGCATACCAGTCCATTATCACCAAGGCTAGCAGCCGTTACAAGTGGCCATCATGGGTCATTTATGACTCACAAGAGATGGCAGGTGTCACTGGTGTATAGTTGACCCAAGCATCTATTCCCTATGCTTCAGCGACAGGAGCCAAAAACTGGTGCCAAACCATGGATCACACCCAGCAGACCTGTCCCTGGCTGAGAGCGAACCTAAGTTAGGAACCTGGCGGTATCCTAGCAATGGGGCAAGTATCCAAGGTGTGCTTCATTACAACAGATTCATAGGTGACTGTAGATTTAACAAAGACTGTAAGTACAAGCCACATGTGGCACCTGTGGAGAACCTAAACCTGTCAGCATTTGCAAGTCAGGTTGTGAACCATAAGGGGAGGACCACTTACTCAGAGCAACAAAAAGCTGGCCAGAGGTTTGGAACTGTCAAGAAAAACTATTATGCTAAGAAATAGTGATGTAAATGTATACAAGTGAAAGTTGTTGTTTTTTTAACGAAAAAAAAAATCAAAGGTAGAGTAAGGTAACAGCATGGATTATTTAAGGGTATCAGTACCAGTAATAATACAATGATTCTCTTCTTTATCTTTCCCTCCTCCTTCGCTCACTGTCTCCCCACCCCTTCATTTCCTGCATTCCTGCAGCTGTTGCAGTGGAACCACTAAACCTGAGAGCAATTATTACCCCTTTACACAGTGATAAGTGGGGCTCAGTTGCTAGCAGGTTACCTGGATGAGGAGTTCAAAAACTACTTGCTGAGAGACCTGGAGCACGGCTTCCGGATCGGGTTTAGCTGGCAGGCATGCGAGCTGAGGAGCTGCCAGGGGAACCTCTCATTGGCACAGGATAGACCAGAACTGGTGTCCAGGTGCACCCAAGAAGAGCTGGTACGGGGTCGCGTATTTGAGCTGTCAGATGCGGAGGCATGTGAACTGCAGGTCCACTGTAGCCCATTTGGAGTAATTCTAAAGAAGAGCAATCTCACAAAGTGGAGGCTGATTCGAGACCTCTCCTCGCCAGTAGGAAAAGCGGTGAACGATGGTGGCATTGTAAAGTCTTTCAGCTATGTGTCAGTAGACGATAATACATAGCCAAGATGTACGTACAACAAGCATACTGGAATGTCCCAGTACTTTCAATAGATTCCTTCCCTCTAGGCATGCAGTGGGGGAAACAGAACATACGTGGACAGAGCCCTACCATTTGGTCTTGAGGTCTTCCCCCTTATATTCTCAGTGCTGGTGGTTGCACTACAGTCGCTGATGGAGCAGAAGGAGGTGAGCTAGGTGAGACATTATGTAGATGATTCATCACAGTGGGACCTCCAGCCTCCCTTCGTAACAGAGATCATGCAGGGGATCTGTGAGAAAGCAGGCATGCTGGTCAAGCCAGGTAATAAATGAGGGGCCGGCACTGGTGACCACACTCCTAGGGTTGGAATCCGCTTAGAGATATACCTCCCAGGAGATAAGTTGGTGAAGCTCAAGGCTATAATTACCTCTTGGAGGTGCAGAAAGGCATGCAGGAAGAGAGAGTTTGTCTGGACGTACGTATGTCATTTTGTGAGACAATAGTTTGGGGATATTTATGGTGGGGCAAGACATGAGATTCGATTGTGGCAGTAACTCTGGGGCATTATGAAATAACGTACCCATGTGCAACAGGGAAGTTCAGGATATGGGCACTTGCCCCTGTTTCTGCCACATTATCACTTTAAGACCATCACTAGTTAGCTATAGCTAGTTGGCAAATTTTACATTAGTTCAGTCTCTGGGCCTGTAGCTATGCTAGGCTTTTAGTCGTGTGTGCGGCCATAGTTTTAGCCTTTGTCATACTTGCCGCTTCCTTGTTACTCACAAAGAGGGAGCCCGATTTAGCTAAGGCTTCTGTGTACGAGTGCGGTTTTGACCCTTGGGGTGCCCCGTGTACCATTCTCAGTAAAGTTTATTCTGGTTGGGATTTTATTTTTGATATTTGACCTGGAGGTGTCTTTTTTATACCCTTGGGCCGTGTGTTTGGGCACGATGCGACACGTCGCCATAGGGGTCGTATGGGGCTTCCTGGGTATATTAGGGCTGGGTTTGTTTTACGATTGACACAGGGGTGGGTTGGAATGATCCTATGTTAAGTACTTTTTTCGACCAGTTTACAGTAAGGCAGACACATATGGACCCCATTTACCCTGCTTTAAGTCTTAATTGTCCTTTTTCACTTTTATGATGGTGGTCTTAGTTACGGCCGATAATTATATACAGTTATTTATAGGTTGGGAGGGGGTGGGTTTATGCTCTTACCTTCTAGTAAACTACTGATACACAAGGTTACGGTATACAATTTGCTCATTAATTATTCATGAGTTACTGTTTTTGTTTGTATCATCCACTACACTTATTTTTATGAACTATGCTCCAAACATGAAATTATAATGTGTTCAAGTTTCTTTATTAGCTAGCTCTTGCTTTTCAAGGCTTGACCGAGGACCCCCTGAGGCAGATTTTCAGCGTCAAATCTTGGCTTCATGATCACTCCTAGCTTTAGTGTGACAGCTCCCCTGGCTACTTTAGGACTTACTCAGCGATTTTGGCTCAATGGGCCATGGATCTCCAGATATTCACGATTTTGTGCCTTAGAGACGCCATTTTATTTTGATCTGGGAGACAAAACTGAGATTTTCTCGACAACCGTCAGCTTGAAAACTTTTTGACTGGCCCTGCAATAATGTTCCTACAATTAGATATTGCAGCCTATACGGCGGAGTTGTTGACGACCGTGCTGTAATTTGACGCCGAAAATGTTATATTTGCTGGAGGTCGATCTTGGGCTGCCTATTCTCTATGAAGAGCTGAAATAGGAACTTTTAACAGCAAACTTTCATTGTTTTAAGTTTAGTTACATAAAAATAAGTGTAGTTGGTGATATAAACAAAAGTTGTGACTCATGAATAATTAATGAGCAAACTGTATACCGTAACCTTAAGGCGAATAAGGGACTATGAAAGCCATGCTAATAAACCGTGTGGGGGATATATGGAGTGCGTAACGTATATAGCAGCCCACCACCCAGGGTGGGTGTGTTGTTGTTCATAGGGGCGGTCGCCAAATCGGCCCAATTAGGGTTGCACACTTGATTACCCGAGGCCATGGAAGGGCCGACCCCTGTGTCCGCCCTTATCCATGCGGCGACCATGGTTACCGCGGGCGTATTTTTGATTATACGATCAACCCCGCTTTTTGAAGGCCCCCCCCCCCTGGCCTATAGTGACTCTTATGGGGGCTACTGCTTTTTTTGCAGCAACTGTGGAGTGGCCCAAAATGATTTGAAAAAAGTGGTGGCTCCACATGTAGCCAGTTAGGCTATATGGTTATGGTTTGTGGCTTGTCGGGTTATTCCGTGAGCTTATTCCACCTGACAAATCATGTTTTTTTTAAGGCCTTGTTGTTTTTAAGTGGGGTTCGGTCATATATGCTATTAGCGACGAACAGGATTTACGTCAAATGGGGGGATTGGTGGGGTGAGGGGGTCGAACCCATAACCTCAACATTTTCAGTGTTGGGCTCACCATCGAGCTCTCTAAGCTGTGTGGTGGAATGGTAGACACACCGGATTTAAAATCCGTAGGTCATGTGGGTTCAAGCCCCACCACAGTTAGGAAAACCACTAACTAGCTGTTTTTTACGAGCTTGGTTTAACGAGCACAGTAGCTTAATGTAGTAGCGTGACCCTCATGGGTCAAGGGTGTAGGTTCGAATCCTATCTGTGTGTCCTTCATGCTTTTCTGACTCTTTGATTTTAGGAGGGAAATAAAGCGTGCGGCCCTTATGATACATGCTAGGCTAATGCCGTAAAAGTGAGTAATATCCACGCTAGCCACGTAATTAGACGTAGTGAGTGATAGTTAGGAATCGTATTAGCGGTAGTTTGCCCTCAGGGTCCATAGTACCTAAGCAGATAATACAAGAACAGTCTAAGAACAAGTTTATGATCTCTATCTTCTATCCTAGTTACACTTTATGCCTCTTAGCAACGTCGTTTCCCTAGGGCCATGATACTTTCGCGTAGCCAGACCCTTTACCGAACTGCTCCATTCGGTAAAAAGTCTGGATACGCGAACTTAGATATTTTCCTCCTTGTGAGCTAACTTAATCAATTGTTCCTTTGTGTTTTAATGTCAAAAACGCACTCCATAAAAGCCAATCGATTTCATAAATTGAAAATTCAGACTGAAGTAGCCTGTCTAACAGATAAGTAATATTCGAGACAATGCTGAGGGGGTTTAGCGTCCTGCTCCATATAAAATATTGGGAATCTTGGTGTTTGAGTCGCTAACACAAAATCCCTGCCAGGTGCTAACTAGCGTTACGCTAAGCGTATGGAGACGAGACTTGGAATTCCTTGTTAAGTTGACTGTTCCATTCTGCACTTCTGAGCTGTTTACTCACTGCTTTTATATATTTGAATTATCTTAACTCCTTTTTTGTAAGTTGATTATCATATTTGTATTCATAGATTATAAACTTCTTTTGTAATAATAATAACAAACAACAAAATAATGATAATGATCATAACAGTCAGTACATAATAATAGTATTAATAATTAGTCAGTACATAATAATAGTATTAATAATTAGATATAATAATAGTAAAAATAAAAGTAATAATAATAATAGTAGTAGTAATATTAATAATAGTTGTAGTAATAAAAATAATGACAATAGCAATAATAATAACAATAATAATAATACTAAAATATTGATAATATCAGTGAATTAAAAAGAGGAAAAATAATAGTATTAATAATTAAATATAATTGGGCCAGCAAGGGAAACTCTCACTAACCAGTTTCAATTGAAAATTTGGTATATGTATGAGTAATAGCAAGGGTAACCTGTTCTATTAGGAGTCAATAGCACTCGTAAAGCAAGGTTACCCGTGCTAATAGTAGGCCAGCTTTTTAAAAAAGTCTTTTGCAATTGTAGCTACACTGTACCGTTCAGTCACTATCTCCTTATTTCAGGATTTGCTTCCGCTGGAACGTTTATTTCATCGTACGACTCCTCCTAATCTGTTGTAAAACGTTCCGTCTAATATGGATAGAGGTTCAGTGGTAAAGAAGGACATTGTCTCCAACTAGAAACTACTGGAACTGTATGTTTCTAAGGTTAACGCTCTACGCGTGCGCACTTACCCGTACTATTTCACTTAACTACCGAGGTATTTCACTTAGTTTCCACTTAGTTACCGAGGTATTTCAATTAGTTACGCGCTATTTCACTTTCCCCCGTGCGATTTCAATTGAACAGCGATTTTTCCCATACATTTTTGAATGGGCAACTTACGCGCCTACTATTAATATATGTATATATATATAATAAACATATATATATGTATGAGTAATAGCACGGGAAACCGTGCTATTCGGGATTAATAGCACGAGGCGAAGCCGAGTGCTATTTCAATTGCTTTACGAGTGCTATTGACCCCTAATAGCACAGGTTACCCTTGCTATCACTCGCTAATAATAGGCAAGCTTTTTAAAAAGTCATTTGCAATCGTAGCTATACTATATCGTTCACTCACTATCTCCTTACTACTTCAGGATTAGCTTTAGCTTTCAACCTTCAGCTCCTCCTAATCTGTTGAAAAACATTCGGTCTAATACAGAGAAATGACATTGTCTCCAACTAGAAACTACTCGAACTGTACATTTCCAAGGTTACCTCTGCACGTGTGCGCACTTACCCGTGCTATTTCACTTAGCTACCAAGGTATTTCACTTAGTTTCCACTTAGTTACCGAGGTATTTCAAATTAGTTTCGCGCTATTTCACTTTCCCCGTGCGGTTTCAATTGAACAGTGATTTTTCCCATACATCTTTGAATGGGCCGTACTATTAATAGATATATATAGATATAGATATAGATATATATAAATATAGATATAGATATAATAAATAGACATATGGAAAAGGTCAATGCGCTCCACCCCCAGAGGCTACTTAAAAAGTAAACATTAGTGGGGGGGCAAGAAATTCGGGAGAAACGACTTTGAAATTATGCTAGGAAATAAAAGACAAAAGCTGTGGAGACGAGGACAGATGTTCACAGTTAGGTCTTACAAACTTAGCGGTAGTTCATTTTCTATTCTATTAGTGGCAGTGGTAAGTTACCTTAATACGCTATTTGTCCTAGCTATACGCCTTCGGTAACAGATTTGTTCTTACTTGAATACCCGTTTTCCAATAATCAAGTCATCAAGAGAATACAATTGAATGCTTTATCTACTAGAGCTTTAGTACAATAGAACATTGTAAACGGAGCGTACTTCGGAAAGGCGGCTTGATAAACGGAATTCTTTGATCTAGCGATTAGAACAGAAATCAATTGCCCAATAGTCAAGTCTTAAAGAGAATGCGATGTAAGTCTTGTGCTGGTATATCCAGTGATCAAGTGTATGTAGATGTGTGCAATGACACAAGTTAAATCAACTATCACAAACAACCCACTAAAAGGGGACGCTGTAAGACGCACTCCCATTTGTCAGCTGCTGGTCCGCCAGCATTCAAATTTGAATTTCAGTCAGACCAGCTCGCTCGCCTTTTGTGCTGTAGCACATCACACAACTGGAGCGACTATATAAAAGTATCCGAAAGACAGTCTAAATTAAACTGTAGGACTACAACCTGACCTTTAACTCCCAAAATCAGCTAATCCGAGCGGGGCCGTTCTTTTTTCAGTACTGGCAAAGATAGCGAGTTGAAGGGAGTTAAACGTGGGCTCAAGTTAATAGTTTGGCCCCAAACTCGCGCCGCACTAAAGTCGTCTGGGTGGATTCCCGGGTGTGCGTACCGTTTTACCACTTAGGTAATGTATACCGCGTCTCCCCAGGTTATATTGTACAACAAACTCATTACTATGGTATTCACACATGAGCAGTACATAAAAATTTATTATTCATTGGATACTGCAAAATATCACTCGTCTATTTACGCTCATGCACCTGGGGCACTCGTGTAAATACCAACCAACAGACTTGTGGTATTCTCCTGTATCAAGCGAACAATGTCTCGTGGCTCATTCCAAATTAATGGGCAAACAATCGCGCAGTAGTATCAGAAGTATACTTTGCGAATTTATGGTGTTTAGTTTAGCTTCTTGTTGTCTCGTAGCCGCTTACAGCAACTCTCCATAAGTCGTCTTAACTCACGTGGCAAGGTGCACCACGTTCTCCAGGCTCTGTGCACCTGCACTCAAGCGGATGGATCCAGCAGGCTCGATTTCTGAGGAGCGAAGATTTCCCAAGCTGCACAGACCTAATACCTTCACCTCGGACTATCTCCAAGAAACTGCTCTCTCTTCTGACTCTCTTGTTATTGCTATATTGATGTTTGTTTACTCTTGATATAGGCGGGCTCGCGTACGAGGAGTACGAGACATGGGGGCGGGGCTATAAGCATTGCGAGTGGAATTAAAATTTCAAGTTTTGTATCAGTTTTTCTTGGAATCTAATAATGAGAACGACAAAAAATATTTACGCACGGGTAAACCTTAAAAAAATGAACTGCACCAACCACAACGACTTAAATAGAAAAAATTGCTAATAGTGCACCAAATTGCGGAGCTCCAACTTACCACACCTCCAACAAAGTGCTACAAAGTTTTATAACCGCCCCGATATTTCTTCCAGATTCGCTCTAAAATTAGTGAGCGGCGCCTTCGGCAGGTACTTTGTCCTTGTGTTGTAGTGGAGAAGCCCATGTAAGTATACAATAGTATTAATCGTGCATAGCAACCATCAACAAAAAATTGCTTAAGCGGTGTTGTGTGGCCACCCTTTTGAGGACGATAGGTAGTATTGATGAAGTAATAAAAACTTACTATAATTTTTTTAACCCTTGTAAAGTACACACAAATGCAACATCCCATAGATTTTACCACCCTACTGATTTCACTTTATCTGTGCGTGAACTTGCTATTTTTGGTAACAGTCTTTAAAGTAATGGTGCTATTTTTGGTAACAATCTTTACAATAATGGTGCTTGGTGAGGGAAAGTTTGAAAGAAGTCTTATGGTGTTGTCTGGTCAGAGCTGCATGAGTAAAGAGGACTATCTGCAAAAGCTCAGGCATTGTTTCAAAGTCTTCCAGGGAAAGATTATACAACAACTTAGAAAAGAAAAAAATTGCACAAAATCTATGGAGTGTTTAGCTTTATCATATACAAAGACAGAATCAGCTGAGGGTGTAAAATCAACACCTTGACTAATATGCTAGCAATTCATCATGAGCTTTATCTCTACTCCTTTCTCGGATCAGCAAAGGCGATGGAGCCACACTTATGTTTCACCATGGAGGTGGGCAGTGGAGTCTTACAGTCCCTTCCCCTCACATACAGAATTGGTTCATTTATCCCATTACTAAATAGATGGTACCAAATGTCAAATTATTAGACACACAACATTGTTACAGTAACTGCAGAGAAGAAAACCCAAAGCAATCATTAATAAAAAATTTAAAAAAAGATATTTCAGCAGTTACTGCATTGTCAGAAATTCATGCTCATCACAGACCACAAGCCGTTAGCTAGTAGCTCTTTTAACTGAGAGTGATACTGAGTACTAACTGCCTAAAACCCATCAGTTAGTTAACGTCATCAATATAGTCATCAATTACACCAATCAAACGGAAATACCTCAATCAGCCATCATAGATTGTATATCGATAACCATACCGCACAGAATGCAAAAGTAATCCCAAACCCTACAGCTGCCAATCAATGATAAACCCAGGATAAATGTAGACATTCAGAAAACACAAGTGTCAAGCCCAAGTGGGCCTTCAGTTGGTTAGGAGATGGTTAAAACTTGACCAGAAAAGTCTAGATCTCTTCGTGCCAATAACTGTGTATAGTGAGAGACAGTGGCTAAATTTTGGCAGTAGTTTCAGTAATGAGCTTCAATACAAATACAAGACTATTTTATTCAATGCCAACTGGATAGGCGGTCTTTTAAAAGACCGCCTATCCAGTTGAGACAGCCTTCTACAATTAGCTAAATTCTGATAGACATAATAGCTTTTAGCTATAACATGCTGTTGTCTAGTTTGGTAATAGATATAACAGGGTACTAAAGCTGTGCAATTTGAGGTTAAGTAAGTTTAAGTACATAATAGTAGCTTAACAATTTAGGTGACTAACATACAAGAATGACAGGGAGAATGAACTCAAGTGCTCTATATGTATTGAGAATTAGCAATCTTAATAATAATGATGAAGTAAAAAAAAGGATGTACACTTCATATAAATGTTCATGTAATGTAGGTAATCATCTGAAGGAAATTGAATAACAATGGAACCATTTCAGTTCCATATTATGTGTGCAACTGTGGCCACCATTGGTATGGGAGTGGCCAATTCCATCAAAAAGTTGTACCGAAAAACAAAAATAAAAAGACAAGCACGCAAGGGGGCATGGTCCCCTCAGGAAAATGCTCGTGAGTGTTACATTTTTTGAGTCATTTGTTATTTACTGTTGTTATTTGCCACTATTATGTAAATTTATTCTCAAACAATAGTAAATTTATTAATTGCTAATACAAAATTCAATACTATTATTTCTAATATTAATGAGGTCTCCAGTCCAAGAATATTATGAACATTATTAATATTTAGACGGTCCCACAACTCCTACTTCTAGTGTCCCCGTGGAGCATACACCTGTTCAAAAATTTAAATATTCAATATCGGACTTTGACTTAGTCCATGTTTTAGGAAGAGGAACTTATGGAAAGGCAAGTTGTTAAAAAGATAAATCAATAAATTAATCAGTGAGTGTTTGAGAAAAGCCATCATCATATACGTAAAATTAAGGTGTTGTGGAAATAGCTCAGAAAACTCTCTTGAGAAGACTGTTATAATAGCCTTTTTTAAGCAGTACAATATATTTATAGGTATTTTTGGCCAAAGACGTGGATACTGGTGGCTTTTATGCTGTAAAGTCGATGAAGAAAGATCATGTAATGAAACACAGCAAAGGGAAGTATGCTAAACTGGAAAAGAGAGTTCTATCTCTTGGTTCTAACTTTCCCTATATGACTGAGCTACACTCTACATTTTCCAGTCCTGTAAGATATTATACACATAAAAAATATACTAATTAAAAAATGTAAGTGTCTTAATTGGGTACGTTTACATATTTTGTAGAGCCATTTGTTCTATGTAATGAAATTTTGCCCTGGAGGTACTCTCTCTTACCATCTTAATCAGTCAGGGCCATTTGAACTGAGTAGAGTCAGGTAAACAGTTTGTCAAACATGAAGTATATCACACTACTTTATATCCGGCAAACTCTGAAAAGGTCTCTTCAATTTTTATTTTCAATTTCAATGTAGGGTTTATGCTGCTGAAATTACAGCTGGCCTCCAGTTTTTACACAAAAATGGAATTGTACACAGGTGAGTCTATGCTAAACTGCAGCATGTTCAACAAACTGTGAGAATTATTATACCTAGTTATATTTAATAGGGATGTAAAGTGTGACAATATCCTTTTGGATGGGGAAGGGCACTGTCAGCTGGCAGACTTTGGATGTTGTTGTGAGATAATTCCTGGTGGCCCTACTCCAACTTCAAGAGCAGGAACTGTGCCATACATGGCACCAGAGGTATCAATACACGACTGCCTTACATATGCTATGTATTCCATTAATGATCTAGCTGCTTTTAATAAATTATTTGTGCACTTTAGGTAGTTTTAAAGAAAAACTACTCATTTGCAGTAGACTGGTGGTCTCTTGGGGTGGTCTGCTATGAAATGCTAACTGGAGAGGTATGTTAAATAATCTGCTCAAACTTTCCATGTATTATTTGAGGTGCGCTTGAGTACAAATGGCGAGTGAGCCTCCTTAGTTTAATTACATAAAACTACAGTATCGTTTTATGTAATTTTAACTTCTAATACTCCAGCTACTAAGTAGTATATATGTTTTGTTGCATTTCCTTATTTGAAATGACATGTTAGTAATGGCTGTGGCTCATTCTACATAATATTTTGATAATGTGACAGAGACCATTCAAAGGTAACAACATAGATGAAGTACAGAGAAATATTGTAAACCAACATCATCTGGACATGAAGAAAATTCCATCTTTGAGAACATGTTCCTTTGTCTTGAATGTAAGTGACATACATGGACTAAATAAAGTGCACTTCATTGCAAATGTTATAAATTACAGCTCCTCAACAAGAGGCCAGACAAACGGCTTGGAAACGTTGAAAACACATCCCAAATAAGAAATCACCCGTTTTTTGGGGAGATTGATTGGTGTAAATTGGACAAAAAGATGTTAAAACCCCCATTCAAGCCCCAAGTGGTAAAATTTATAGCCAATAGTTGTACTTTAAACAACCTTTTCAAAAGGGCTAACTAAATTAATATCAAATATTAAGATTATATTTTTGGCTAAATTTGTTGAAATGTAGAATAGTGAAGATGATATCCAGAACTTTGATTCCTATTACATTAATCATCCTCCTATTCTCACCACCGTAAAAAATACTCCATCAAGTGATTTAGAAGGATTCACTTATGTTGCTCCTTAGAGCAGCCCCAAGTAAGTAAAGTTTATTGTGAAGTTTGTGTATCACTATTAATAGTACAGCGTGTAAATTACCCATTCAAAATGTATGAAAATCACTGTTCATTGAAATTGCACAAGGAAAGTGAAATAGAATGAAAACTAAGTGAAATATCACAGTGAAATAGCATGGGTAAGTGCACATGAGTGCATTTCTAGCAATGCAGAGTTTAAGCAGTTTCTAGTTGGAGACTATACCATTCTTTAGTGCACAAATTCTACCCGTATTAGATGGAATTTTTCTTCAACGGATTAGGTGGAGCCGTAGGTTGAAAATAAAGTTCCAGAGGAAGTTAATCCTGAAATACAAAAATAGTGAGTGAATCATACAGTGTAGCCACAGTGCAAATGATTATTATTTAGAGCTGACCTACTATCAGCGAGTGATAGCACAGGTTTATTAGGGATCAATATCACTCTGTAGTAATTTCACACTTAGATTTTTTTGTTTTGTTTTGTTCACATGTTCTTCTTCAAATATTTTGTGTGGTGAGACACAACACAGCCAACTAGCCATGGCTATTGTTAAGGCTGCCGTTAAGTGACTAAAGAAACAAGCAACAATGACAACAAACATGAGAAAAACAAGACAACAATGGATGATACATGTTATTTTAAATGCAATAATTCTGTATAACTAAAACAGAGATCTGCTTAGAAATGGTTTATTGACATACACAAGGTTGGGGCTAACTCACACTGCGGGCAGATGAATGGTTGTTGTTGCTGTTGTTGTTGTTAATAACTTCTTTTGATATTTGGACACACTTGCTGTTGTGTCATTCAGAGCATAGCAAGCTTTTCCATGTATTTCCATTAATCAGCTGGTAGTCTGCATATACAGTACATTTCCACCTCAACCTGACTTCCTCTCTGGCTTCCTGTGGATACAGGTGTTACTATGAACAGTAATACTTATTCTTTTTGATATCAATACTTCTCCACATTGCTTCATCGTCATGACTACTAGGTACTGTTGGGTTCATTAAACTATTATAAACATCAATGGTGTTAGGCAGTGAAGCATTGTAAGTAGGCAGATCCAGTGATAGCCATTCGTATTGATAATGTAATAAAAAATCAGCATATCTGAACAGTGCAGCTGATTCCTAGATTGGCTGGCTTTCTGAGGATTCCTAGAAAGCACCAGACTTTCTGGAGAAAGTGCAAATTCCTAAAAATAATAACATGGAACATAATTATAATATATATATATATATATATATATATATATTTATAGCCCGTTACCCGAGCGACCGTGCTTGTGGTTAAGAACTATAAATCTGATACAGTCTGGTATGCTCGTAAGAAAATGTATTAGCGGGGAAAAGTCTGATATAGTTCTTAGCAACCATAATTATGGTAGAAGGCAGATCAAAGCAAAATGGAATAATGAAGAGTTTGGGTACTTTAATACAATTACTAAGATAGCTAACGCTATACTTTGCTCGTTGTTTATGTTCTGGCTATAAAATAGTTATAAACCAAAATCATTAGGTTTGTATTTCGATTTATAAATCGCATACAAACCTCAATTTTGGTTTATAACTATAACATAATACACATGAAAATAGCTCCAAAATGCTATAAGCTTTTAGGAACATTTGTTCATGTTAACTTTCTACAAAAAATCAAGTGAACAAAAAGTATATCAGTTCTTAGAACATAGCTGACCTTTTTGCATTGTGAAGTAGGCATTCTATCTACCATAGTGTTGTTCAAGTGAGTGCGCAGGGATGCTAAATGCCAGAAGGGAGGATACTACTGATAGTATCCTCCCCCTAGCATTTTTAGTTTTTGGTTTATGAGTAGTGGAAAAACGTAGTTTGCGCAATTTCTCTGTCAGATACAATTGATAAGATGGATTCATCACACACTTTGCAACTTAAAACTTTTAATTTAGAATTTATTTTACAACATGACAATCAGCTACAAAATAAGAAAGTGAGAAAGAAACTCGTAACTTAATAAACAATCGCAAAATAATGTTATTTTTTTATTTAAAAAACTTTAGTACTGTTTATAATAATACTTCAGTAAGTGTAAATATAAGGTAGAAAATCTGTCAATACAACACTTTTTAAGAACTTATAAGAAATATTAAAACTGGAGTGTGTAGTGGCACCAACTTTAAAACTTCCCCTCCAACTTTCACGTTCTCTTTTCCACCCACTTCTTCCAGACACTACTGGTCTAGTAATCAAACAGGCTGTGTTGGTCATTGTGCACCATTTGAGAATAATAATTTTAGCTCATTGGTAATTATAATTTTGCAGATGTGATGATATATAGCAGTAGCAATGAGAATACAACCAAGAGATGTGGTGCAACTACTTAATACAATTAAGTCACTCTGAATTATTTCATTTGAAAAGAAAAGTTGCATTACATTTCCCATAATTAGAATATTATTACAATTAATATAAGTCTTTTTTGTTTTGTTTTGTTTTCATTATATAGAACATCGCCTCTCCTACAAGATTCAAGGGAGATGGTCGATTCTGGATGCTAGTGTGGGGCCGCCCTCCGACGAGAACAAAGAAAGACGTTCATAAAAAGAGAGTGTCAGGAACATTTACTTTATTTGTATTAGTCATGTATTATTAATTATAATTGTTACTGTGCCGTTTTTGTTTGTGTGTGTATCAATATTGTGTATATCCGGTCTGGTAAAGGGTCAATCGATTGCCAGCCAACCTGCGCAAGCACAGTTGGCTTCAGATTGGACTTGTATGTGGTGTGTTTATGTTACGGTACTCATTTTAATTGCTAACGGCTGTGTCCTTGACCAGTTATTTTGCCTAATAAAAGTTTACAAATAAGAAAAACCTAGTGGGGGAAAGTTTACCAAGGATTGACAGTCTAACGTGATGGACTCTGGTGTCGTTACTCTAAAATCGTTGTTTGCAGCGATCTATCCTCCTATCCTCCCCTACATCTAGTAAACTAATGTATTGTGTATATCACATTATTCATATGGCCAATAACTACTCACCGACTACCTCACATATACAGAAAATAGTGAGATTGACAGATGGTTGTGAGACATTTCTACTGCTTCATGTGCCAAAAGTTCATCAACAGTCTGTGGAAATAATTGTGGAGTAATTGCTATTACATGTACTGTACACCTAGAGTGATAACATTGAAGAGATTGAATCATTCAATCAAAATGATGATTTCATTAATTCAAGCTTTCAAAGAAAAAAAACCGTTTACTTTATTTTAAGAAAATGATACTGACATACAAGCTACTCCCTTTACTGTCACCTGTATATTGAGTGCTAATATGAGTATAGATGTAAATGTTTTGCTGGTACTTGACTGTTTTATGCATTACTAATGTTAATAATAGGAAATTTTTCTCTTTTTAACAGTCAATATTTTCATTATAACTTAACCCGACGTTTCGACTTCTTGCCAAAGTCCTCTTCAGGGGTCAACTGAGGTCGAACTCTCCGCGGTGATAGCAAGATTTCTGTAGGCCACGCTTACTGTTTATTATATCCTGGAGGGTGATTTGCACGCAGCATGGACAGCCAGCATCCTGGAAGCTCTAAACCTATGTCTCTATTAAACTTGTTGTTGTCAGGTGTCATCTGTATGTGTAGAGCTTCCTTGATCTTCAACTCAAGATTCTTACTGGCTCTGTCTACAACTCTTACTTCTTCCTGTTTAATGGGGTGATGCTGCTGCCAAGATGTTCAGAAATGGCTGAAACCTTCTCATCACCTCTCTTACAAGCATCCTGATGTTCTTTTACTCTCTGTTCAAGCCTTCTAGTTGTTTCACCTGTGTATACTTTACCACAACTGCAGGGTATACTGTACACTATGTATAAAGAGGACTTCGGCAAGAAATTGAAACAGCGGGTTAAGTTATAATTGAAATATTGGCTGTTAAAAAGAGAAAAGTTTCCTATTATTATAATTATTCAGCCGAGAATGACTGAATCATTACTAATGTTGTTTACAAGTAATGTGCTTCAAGCACAAATGGCAAACGAACCATTGTACAAATACATGTAATTCAAACATGATAAAATGGTTTAAGATACAAGTTGAATTTTGCTAGAAATCAAAATTAATAGATTAAGTTTGCCTGAAGTTAATATTCTAACTGCTACTATTCTATTCTTGGAAGGGCATTTTTCAGTTCAATTATTCCATAAGTACAAATATGTATTAGTAGACCTGAATAGCTAACATTATAGATATGCTTTCTTACCTTACTTTTATTTAGTGGTATCTTTGTAGCATCTATTTAAGCCCTGACCATCTAAATGACCTGTAGCTCCTGACAAAAAGCACTCAGCTACTAAAAAAATGACTGAGGTTTTTTATCTATGGTAAAAAGTTTTTAATGCCATACTTACCACATTTGCCTCAACTTTTCGTAGCCGCACAAACAAGCATTACTAAGAACAGATTGCAGCTTTGTGCTTTGAAAAGGCAGCTAAATAATATACTCAATTGTTAGTAACTTTTGTGATATTCTTTAGCTAAGTAGAGGCTGTAACACACAACACTTTCACATACATGCACACACTTGTAAACTGGAAATACAAACACAGGACTTGCATTCTTGACTATTGGAGTATGGATTTTCAAGACAGAAAAGCACATATTATATAAGTTGTGTTAAATAGCTCGGAAATATAATTAATGTATTGAATATAACAAGGTAACAACAATGAACTGTTACAAGAGATGCTGGAAAATTTTTAATGCATTAGCAATTGCAATTGGCGAAGTGAACAGTGAGAAAAGTCTGGATGCTGTGCCTCTAACTATTAAAAAACAAACAACATCAATTCAAGTTCATTGCTTTATTATCTTATGTATCTAATTACAATCAACTGAACCACTAAACAGAATGTCATATTATAATCCAATGTTCTTCATTACCTTGTACTGTTTCAACCCATAATTTATTTTTATAATTTATTTTAATTCTTCAGGAAATTGTTAATAGTTTTATCCACATTATAATATTTTTTTCTTATCATATTTCTTAAATATTTTGAATGATTATTAAGAGCAAAGTCATGATAATACACATACACTCACATGCTCTTCAAAAAAACAACCCCCCCCCCCTCCCCCCCTTCATTGATGTTTCTGGTGACTTCCCAATCCCAACAATCACGTCCCAGAATAAGACTAAGCATAATAATATTTTCAAGATTTTTTTTTGTAAATTACAGGTGAATGCTGATAAAACATACAACACATTATCAAGGTATAATTAATCTCTTACTAAAACCTCTTTATTACCTTTATTACACCAAAATTTATGCCATGATATTTTTATTGCAATAACGTAAGAGTGAAATAATTAGCTTCAACAACTCCAATTAATTACCCCAGAAAACACTTGACAGAGATGTAAATTACATTAATTATATACAATACAATAATTCAGTAGATCTGGAACTAGCTATATGGTTATGGTTATCAGTGGTTGGCAACTCTGCATGTAAAATTGGTAGTATATTATCTCTGCTACACTTGAGCTTCACCATAACACCAGCAGATATTTTAGCAGCTGTTTTGACCTGTGGGATAAAAGCTGTAAAAACCAGGAGTTAGATCTGAATGCTTTTAACAACTTCGCCAAGGAAGGGTTTAATATAAACTCTGCAGGCTCACTATAAATAGCAGATCATCCAGATAATGACCAGATAGTCTAACCAGGATATTATATAGTAGCTTTGGATATTCGTTCCAGCTCTTCAGCAAAATGTTTGAACTTACAATAAATAAACTTATTCAGTTGAGAATAATTCAGCCCATTGATTTTCATGTCAAGCAAAATCAAGAATTTATAATGCATTAGTTTCAAGAACAACTCACCAGACATTGTAGTTGCTGGCTGAGGTATGGTTGCTACAATAGAAGTGGTAAATAGAAATAGATGCATGTGGCATTGATTTATATTTTCACTGTGGATTACATTGTGACAACTAATTTGGCTGCCATACCACTTAAAACCTGTTCTAGTTATAGTATGTCCAAGTTGAGTTGGCACAACTGCAAATATGGTAATTGAGGAATGCACTTAGTAAAAAAGTGGAAGTAATTGAATCATGTGAACTAATTGCAATTGATGCACAAGTAAATTAACGTTCACATGAAAAGGGGCAGCTACTCAAGTGCACATTAATGCAGTAACTTTTGCTAGAGAGTTTAGTCAAAGCTGTCCAGCAATTTTAATTTAACTGCTTCGGCACGAGCTTTCCAATGGTGCAAACCCCAGATGCATAGCTGCTTCTATTCAAAAGTCATTCAAACTTTTCTAGAAAGTAATGGAAGAAACTATTAGGGGTGTACAAAAATTATGTTTCAGTGGTTGAGCGAGCAAATGATAAAGTATTTGTAAGGCTAAAATTAAGTCACGTTATTCTAATTACGTTACAGTAAAGTTGATTGAGATGTACATAGTCCAATATACTATTACAATACAATAATTTCTATAGCTATTCAGTACTGATGGCCATGAAATTTGAGACACTGCTGAGTCATCAATCCCACAATTTGAAATAACGCAATCACCAAATGCAAAGCATCACAACATCTTACAAGTACCCTAGAGAGCAGCTCTACTTCTCTCCTTCACGCAGCTACTTAATAGGCTAACACATTAACTTCAGAAAAAAGCTAATCATTACACTTGAACTTCAAGAAAATGGTTATGGTAGATGGTTCGTTCAGTAGTTATACATTCAGAATTTAAATGTCTACAAATATAAATCTCTCCATATTTTAAATAGCAGGCTGGTTAATTCACAATTTATGCTAAAGCCCATTACTATAACTATATAATTAGATGCTACAGTATAAACGTCTTTCTGTCTATAATACTTACATATGTACTTCCTATCCTCACCATACTGAATTTCCACTAAGCGACACATTGCAGAATCAAGATATAATAATTCTGTTATTTGACCTTTTATCAACTGGCCAAATTGATCAACACCGTTTTCTGTCATAAATTACAAAAATCTTACCCGTCATTTGTGTGATTACATTGCTGGCTTGACTCCTGACCTTCACTCCCAGCACACTAGACACAGCTCGCACAACCAATGTGTAACTAGCTGTCGGGAACAAGTTTGTTATGTTCAACATTGTGGTATTGTCAGGAGTAGAGACATCTCTAGCATTCCTCACTCCTAATGAGTCCATGACAGTCACTGTGTAATAACTGATGCCTTGTAAGCCAATCCCAATGGGCTGGACCCAGTCCAGTAAAATCCAAGAACTATCAATAGCCTTCACTTGTAGATTTGTAGGTTGACTTGGCATATCTGTTAATGCACATATTGAAGATGTGAGTCAATCAGCTGGCTTGTTATTTCTAATTAATATACTGGAAATGGCATGTCTAGGACTAAATTGTGGGTACAGGACTATTAAGCTATTAACTAAAACCTAATACCGTGGACGCAGTTGTTAAGCAACCCCGCTTATTATTCCTAAAGGGGCGCTAAACAGCGAGTAGTAACCTAAACCTTGGGGACACTGGGCGAGACACATGGAGTGCTTAATAAATATAAGCCTGGAAGAAAATGGGTGCTTAAAGCTTAATAAAGAGGGAGTGCTTAACTACTTGTGTGTTTGGGACTGATCAACACTCACTCCCACCAGTAGCCCCTCCTCCAACAGAATTGCATCAGTTATCCACTTATCCAAGTCGCTGTGTACAAATGAAGAATTAATTCCAAAATCTGAACTCTGTGGCTTTCATTGCTAAACTCCTCCCCTCTAAACCCACTACAATCTTTATCATCTATCTTTATCTTTTCTTTCCTATTTATATAGTCATCCTTACCCTTTGCCTGTAGGTTGCTTCATTATGCTATTGTGATCTACAGTATACTAGCAGCACCTCCCTGCCACACGCACGCTAGCATTCAAAGTTCACTGTTAGAAACCCAGAACTAGTCCTTCAGCTATTTTCTCTAGATAACCAACCCTGTGTGTGGTGGGTTTACGCCCCATCAGCATGTCCGCGGTACTCAACAACCGTTGAATATTGCCATACACAATGTATATATCATGTGAAAAAACATTAATTTTACTTTCAAATTGCATAACTACAAAGCCACAAGTTGCCATAGAAATGAGATAATGTTGATTTAAAAAAATTCTTATATCCTCATTAGACTGGCTCTTTAGTAAAGATGCTATTTTACCCTTGTACAGCAGGACTTCAGTTATTTAAACACATTGGGACCGAGAGGTGTTCAGACAACTGAAATGTTCAAATAACTGAATAAAAATGTATGATAATACACTAAGGAAAGGGGCATGGATCAAGCAATTCTTCATGTCTGCATGAGCTACTATTATATTTTGGGTGTTTGATTAACTGAAGTGTTAGGATAAACTGAAGTTCTACTGTATATTCCCTCTCTCTCTCTTCATATATATGCACATTTGTGCTGGACACTCACAAGTAAAGCTGGGCTATATCAGCAATATAGTATATATTAAGTAAATATACTATATTTTCTATATGATCACACTGCTTGGGACATTGACAAGGACAAGAGATAACTGTGGAGCTATACTTGAAGATGAGCTCAACTGCTCTTGAGTAAGCTTTCTTTATATTCAACCTTACTGTGTGTGGACGTCCGTATGTCGTTTTGTACTTTGACCCATCGTGTATTTTTGTGTTCGCTCTGCATTCGATCCTGTCCCAAACTTCACTAAATAGAATCCTCCGGTTTATCAATCATTACCCGTATGGGCCGTATCACCTTAGAAATTGAATTGTTTACCGCTTTGAATTCTTTTGAGGGTGCAGTTAAAACTCAAAACTTATGGGAGCTCCATTTCTATTTGAGTTAGTGGTGGTGGTAAGTTAATATGCTATTAGTTATAATCCCTACGCAGCAGCACTTATTTGAAAATTCATTGTCCACTAGACTAACTACGAAGGTACATCTTGCATAGGTTTGTTCAGTTGTGTGAAAGTATTGTGTGTTACAACTACTACTAAGAATATCACAAAAGAGAAAGTTTAAATAACGTGACTTGATTTTGTTGCCTCTTCTTCAATTCAAACAGTTGCGGGGAGCGGTTACTATGGCATTGAATGTCTTTACCGTATATGCGTAATTTAAAAACTCGACTATATTTTAGTAGCTTAACTCTAAAAATGTTTATGTTGGTATCCCATCATAAATGTATCAAAATAATGCACAATTAATACTGGTTTCCACTATTTTATGATCTAACACGAAGCTTATGCAAGTTATGAGGGTTTTTATAACCTGTATTACTGCAAGGTCAGTCCAGTCCCTATCCATTGTAAGATGCGAATCCCTTAGAAAAAAAAAGTTTCTTCCTTTAAAAAAATGTGTCACATGGACGCATTTAAATATTCACAGTAGAAACTCTGAACTGAGAACATTATAAGACAAGGCTTTCGGTTCACAAATCTGAGGATATTTGCTTTTGGAGGTTGCTTATTTTTGGCTCAAATGTCATACACTGCATTATGTATAATGTACAAAATTATTATAAGGTGTCCTTAAATAATGAAAAAATAGTTTGTTATAATCACTCATGTTTTGTTGTTCCAAGCAAATGCAAAAATGTGAAGGTCAAATTCTAAAATGACATACGTATGTCCAAACATATACGTTTAAACTAATGGTGTGCTTGAGCGCAAATGGCGAGCGAGCTAGCCTAACTTTAAAGTGATAACTAAGAGCTGTGGCCCTTAGCATAATTTATATAGTCGTTAAATTATGTTTTAGCTTGACCTACCCATTGAATGATGACAAAAAGAAAATAGTGCTGTTGGGTCTGCTATGCTTTAACAAAAGTTCAGGTGCTTAGGTCTGCTCCAAGATTACATATAGCTTGCTTTTCAATGCCAGCAACTCATATGGTTGACAGGTTCATTTTTTTAATTTTTTTTATCAATACGCTTTACCAACTTACATAATCAGTGGCCTGGGTGAAGTAAGGGTTGCATAAGCCAAAAATAAAAAAATAATAAATGAAAACTACTGAATCTCGATTGTGCAACCCCAGTAAGTGTCTCGCTCACTCGTCAACAAATATCCCCAATTTCTGATTATGCTACCCCTGATAGTGTCTCGTTCACTTCGTTCGCTCACCAAATATATAAACCTTAATCATTTCACTCAAAGCTATTAACTTTTTCGCATGTAACAGCTAGAAAGTCTAGTCATGCAACTGTGATTACTTTGTATCGTTAACACAGTACAGATTATATATAAGGAAAAGTGTTTCTATACTTACCTACTATGAGCAACTCAATGCTTATCTCAGCTTCACTAACTTTAAGCTCCGACACGAAATTATTGTCTGGTAAAAGTGTCACATTCCGTGCTGTCACACTCACTGCACATTTCCACCTTCCATTGTCACCTAGAGTAGTGCTCAGAATGTTCAGTCTCGCACCTGTTGCATCATTGATAGAAACCACACGCTCATTATCAAAAACCACACGTCCTCTGGGATCTCGCCATAAAACGAAAGGAAAGGGATTGCTATAGCCACATGAAAGTGATACAGAATTTCCTAATTCCACTGCATAATGTGAGTCTCCTTTCATCAGAACTTTGATATAAGAACATAATATAATATTTAAATATACTCATATTACTAACTTACACAGAACATCCAGCTTGAAGGTTCCTATACCACTCCCCAGGACTAGACTTGTATCATTCACAAAATAATTAGTGGCAGACAAGGAATAGTATCCACTAAGTGATGGCTCTATGGTGCGGAAAGTGACAGATGGATAACCAAACGTCACCCTGGAGCTGTTCATCATAGGGTTGTCATTGACAGTCCAAGAGAAGGAGGATGGGAATGGAGATGCAGTGTTGCTTGCTTTCTCCATGCTGACAGAGACATCTCTAGCACTATTCAGCACACTGAGAGTTGTGTAGTTCTGCAATGAAACTGGTCCTAGAATGAATGGCCCAACACAATAATGGTAGTATGTATAATGCCTTTAGCAACTTACGATAAAGAAAGATGCTGTATCGAGCAAATACTTCATCACCCAATTGACAGGCTAAAGAAATATCTTGTAAGTTATAGTCAATTATTTTTAAGGCATTTCGTGTGGTTGTAATAGATCCTAGTGGTTGTGATAATGGAAATGAGCCCGAATAGTCCACTTGATCTCTCCTCCTAAAAACACCACTGACATGCACATTGTTAGCTCTCCAATCAGTTATTGCCTGAACACCAGTATTGCTATTCACCACGGAACAGTTAAAAGTTAGAGAGCCTCCAGGTAGCACATATAATGAAGTTCCACTTGGAGGATAAATATTAATTCTATAAACACCTGCACAAAAGTAATGTAAGACCACTCATAAAATGGCGCTGTAGTTTCTTACTTTGACTGAACGCTCTTTGAACAAAACATGAAAGCACAATCCAAACCCATGATCTCAGCATCATTCCGTATCGCTTACTATAGCAACCAATACCGTTAACTTTAACGATCTTTTCCAGTCCCAAGGATAATCTACGGTATATGTGCTCTCGTTTGATCATCTGGCTAGTTGAACCCTTTACCACGCTTACGAGGGTAAACTTTTTAATGTGAGCTAGTACAACTTTGTATTAATCTGTAATCTTCCCTGAATATAGTTAGTTTTTAGCTTAACTTCAATAGCATGTAAAATATTTTAGATCCCGTTGCTATATTGTTACTAGGTGTGCTAACTTGGTAAGTGTGCACTATTTTTTGCCTTTAGCCATTTCTGCGAAAATGCTGATAAACAAAGTTGCTAGAAACTGGGCATGCGTACACGGGATTTAACTTAGAGCATATTAATAGCATGTAAAAGAGTTAGTTAGTTTTACCATCAATTGACTCTGATTCAATTAACTAAACTAAGTCAATCGATGGTAAAACTAACTAAATCTTTTACATGCCATTGAAGTTATGCTAAATACCAACTAAATCTGCGTACACGGGATTTAACTTAGAGCATGTAAAAGAGTTAGTTAGTTTTACCATCAATTGACTCTGATTCAATTAACTAAACTAAGTCAATCGATGGTAAAACTAACTAAATCTTTTACATGCCATTGAAGTTATGCTAAATACCAACTAAATCTTCAGGGAAAATTACAAATTAATACAAAGTTGCGCCAGACCCTTTACCCGCTACGGGGGTGGAGGAAAGGGTCTGGATCACTGCCATTGACTCAGCGATTCTATATTATCCACCCGAAAGTTGGTGGAGGTAATTAGGCTCTAGCACTATTAAGTGACCGGTGCGATAAAGGAGAAACTTGCGAGCGAAAACTTTTACTCAGCAAAATGGATCAATGTTGTCTTTACAGTCAAAATGTATTCATTCATTCATTAGACACAAGTAACCCAGACGGCCTAAGATGTGTGTGCACAGCATCTAACGCAGTCTCGTCAGAGATACTCATCACCGTCCATGCGCGAAATTGCAGCTCGCAAAAGAGTGGCTACAGTTGTGATGCTGCTATAATGTTATTCATAATGTTACAGCAATTACCTCCACCAACTTCCGGGTGGAGCTAGCTGAGTCAATGGCAAGTGTTCCAGACCCTTTCCTCTCCCTGTAGCTGGTAAAGGGTAATAAAGGGTCTGGCTAGGGGAGACTAGTCTGCCACTTATAGTCTATTCATTAGTCACGAAAATGTTGTTCCTTTGGTGGACATGAGGACATTATGCCAAAGGCACTTTATTTGCATCTCTTTTGTCCACAACAATTCGGGTGTCAGGTGTCGTAAGAGGGTCTCCTGCTACCTGTTCTCAATGTCACACATCTAATATCAACATCACTTTGCCTCCCACATCATGAGCCTATTTATTCATTTTTGTTTATTCTGTTTACTTAATTTATTTCTTCGGGCAGCTCTAGTAGTCAGAGTTTGACCCTCAACCACAAACACTTTACATTTTTCACTTCACTCACAATACTTGTTTTGTCCCATTAGTTGTAAAGTCAATAATAATAATAATAATACTTTAGGGAGCGAGTGGTAATAGCAACCCTATTGACACAAGTACTAGTATTCCATGAGATCTTGGGAGCATTAAATTATAATAGAGCAGGTGAATGTATGCTGTGTTAATAATTGCATAATTCAAGGTGAACTTTAGTTCTTGTCATCCAATCTACAGGTAGTTATAGTTTTAGTGTTAATTGAATTGTCATCTAAAATATTTAGTTTTGGTTGTTTCACGTTATCTACAGCTTAGTTTTAGTTTTTCTTACCAAAAGTAAAATACTCCAAGACTAAGGGGTTTTGGTTTTAGTAAACACCAAGATGTACTGGCAGGGATATTGTCAATGGTTGCAAACAAAATTCAGATGACACTGTCACGCCCCCTCTCAATATTCAATGTAACTTGCAGCAATATCTGTACACAGTTATGTATAGAGAGATGAAAGAAGTCTCAAAAGAACACGGCACAATTTTAATAATTGACAGCCACCACTCGAGTTAACTTAACATCTTAATAATCGTCAAAACTAGTGTCTGGTGATGCACCCTCAGATGAGCCCCACCCCTCTTCTTCTTCTGTTTTCTTGACTCCGCCATTAGCCTGCTCAAGGTTT
>WLWD01002093.1_pt1 | contig 81326 bp, 32 predicted proteins | sample 6712731 | NCBI WGS metagenome assembly WLWD01 (sample SAMN12718690, study PRJNA576275) | sponge metagenome | isolation source: marine sponge | host: Mycale hentscheli | place: New Zealand: South Island, Marlborough, Capsize Point | collected 2014-11-01 | reverse complement strand
GACGGTCCTGCAACCACAATTTTATCCCTGGGCCTGGAACAAGACTCAATGGCATTGGAGGTAAGGCTACTTCAGGGCAAACTTAAAAGCAAGAGAACGCAATTTTAGATTTGAAGGGGCAGTAAGGCATCCAAAAAAAAAAAAGAAAAGAAAAAAAGAAATTACTCACACTGATTAGGCTTCTCGCCCTTGCAAGCACAGCTATCATGACTGAATGTAGTTACCTCCACCGACTAATTAGTCTCCATACCATTGCCAGTTGCCTGGATCAATTCATACGACTGAGCTGAGCTTCAAGGGCAGATATCGGATGGCGAGTCCCTTTGCTAATGAGTGAAATAAAACAGCAATTATGCATGCAATTATGCATGCAAGAGCTGAATTGTAGCCACAAGTCATATTAACATCAGATGCATCAGGTACATGGAAATGTAGGGCAGTCTATGGCTATTAGTGGTTCATGCTGCTCCCATGGGTGCCAACAAAGTGGGACACACATATAATAGTGAAGGAACTGGCGGCTATTGTAGCGACCACTACAATCTAGAGATGGGACATGTGTGGGAAGACGACCATGTGACAATCAGCTGTTGTGGTTTATTTTTAAAGCTGAGGCCTCAAACATCCAAGAATTTTTGCAGCTGAGACGGAGTTTAACCTTCTCGGAGGAAAAGAGAGAATTTTCCATCAAGGCAACTGACATTCAAGAGGCCAGAAACCAACCCCACCACCTTGGAGGCAGAGATGGTCAAGGCTAACTGTCATTCTTTTCGGGGTTATCAAATAAATTTTTCTTTCTCACATTATTATTGTATTTTTATTTTTTCATTTAGCAGTGACCACAGAAGCCATCCACATTGCCTAACGTGTATGCTTCATAAAGCCGCATCCAAAGTATAAAACTTTTACTTGGACTTGTTATTGAAAGACTACAAGGTGCCAGATGAACTAACCACTTAACACCAGGAACAGGCTAAAGTTCAGGCTGTGACCTCTCACTTTAGCTTTTTCACTAGAGAACAAAGTAAGGAACATGGACCTGACTACATTTATGCTAATGCAATTTTTGGGTGCACTAACTGCCTTTTTTTTACAGTATCGAAAGAAGTCAATTGTGTGCGTTGGAAGCTAAAGCAGCCAGAAAATAACAGAAATAGATGCTGGTGGCCATGCAAAATAACAGACAGGAAGAGAGCCCACAAAAAGTAATATGCAGTAAAAGGATAACATCTTAGTGCCATTTTACATATAGTCTGGAAGCCAGAGGGGTTAACCTGGAATTTTGGTATGTTGTATATGAGTCAACTAGATTAAAGTTATAAACCAAAATCAGTATTTTCTGACAAAAAGTATGTACGATCTATACAATAAATCTGGTATTATTTCAAAATCTTAATCAATAATAAGTTTTTTGGATTGCACCAATCAGTTAAAATAAAAATGTGTAATAATGGTATTCATAGCTATCATAACCATCACATTTAAAAAAAAATGTATATTGTTTAAAGCTGGCACAATAATTGTGACCATAACTTCAGCTGCTTCACAAGAGTTATGGATTGGGAATCTTACTCGTGTATCTTTCAAAGTAGTCCACACTGCAACTGCTCTGGTAATGAGGAGGAGCTGAAGAATAACAGCGAAGCAAGGATAGAGACAGTTAAAGCAAAAAGCAGAGGAAAAAAAAGATGACTTGCATTTGAAGTTACTGGAGTTTTCACCACCTGCACTGAAGAAGTTGAAAACACATGAAAATTGTATATCAACATACACTTCAGAAACTCATATAAAGAGATATTTAAGTAAGAAGGGAAAAGATGGTATAGAAAAACAAATCAAATTAACATGTTCCGCAGCTCCTTTTGTCTGGAAAGAGCACTATTTGTTTTGTGGTGAGTTAACTAAGGGGATAAAAAATATCCTGATCGTTGGAGAGAATCCTATACATGCACCACTTCAGAGCGTGGTCCAAATATGCTTACTTATATGGATCATCTAGTAAAGGTAAGTGAATAGCTTTTTCAGGCACATAAATAATAATACTACTTAATCTAGGTATGCAATGACCGAGGTGATGCATGGGTAGAACAAGTGAGACTAAGTTTAAGTGACACACGATGTTCACATGATCTACTTTCAGCTGATGAGAGGTATCATGTAGATTGCCACAAGAAGTTTTCAAATGTGAGAAACATTAAAGCTTCCCACTCCCACAAAGTGAATATATCTATGGAAAGTGAACCTTATACTCTTTTATCAAATCTGTTTGCAAGTAAACCATCTCGAGTGTGGTCTTCACTTGATTTATATAAGGAGTATGCAAGTTTAGGAGGAACATCACTGTCCAGAAAAGAATTGGTACAAAAGTTAGTTGCTTAGTATAAGAATGATATTTTACTTTTATTTTCACCAGAAATAGCCAATAGAATTGTTTTTAAATAAAAAGCAAATACAGTAATCCGTATACAAAGCCTTGACGATGAAGATGAAGGAAATCCTCATAGTCCTGCACAAAGAAATTGTTTCAGAAATTCAGAACATTAAGTATAACAAAGATGATTATCAAAGCAATATTGATTTAATTTCTTGTAAGCAAGATGTTAGTCCTACTATAGCTAAGCTTTTGTCATATAATTCTACTAAATTGTTAGAAAACATACTCATTGGAAATATGATCACTGGCCTTGTTTCCAATAGATATACTAGCATTCAAGTTTCTTTGGCAATTTTGGTACAAGCAAAACAGTTAGTAAATCAGTTACATGACTATGGTGTGGTTTGTTCTTATGATGAACTTGTGTGCGGTTTCAAACTTTAGCAACAGTTTGAAGTGCAAATAAGCAGTCAAATGGTGTTCTTTCGCACTATTTCAATGGCCTTGTTCAAGCTATAGCTGACAATTTTGATTGTAATATTAGTTCCATGAATAGATTAAAGCAGACTCATTCATTAGCAATCCTGATTCTACAATCTGCAGCAAAACCTGAAATTGAGCATGAAGCTTTACCTAGATTAAAGAAGACAGAGTTAATACGTGCATAACCACCTGATATTGAAACTGTTCAATATATTGGACACAAGAAACAACAATTGCCTTTATCAGTATGCATTAAAACAGTGCAACCATTGAGAATCCTAGCAAAGACTGCTGCGGCAATTAAAATTGCATCTGATTGTGACCTTAGATTTCTGAAATCAATTATACAAGACCAAAATAGTCCAGAGTATTCAGGATTCAGCACCAAAATTGCTCGTGAAAGTGGAAGGGGGATGCAGAATGCAACAGTAGCAATGTACTTACCATTAATCGACTAACCACCTACAGATTATTCCACAATGATGACAGCACTTGTTGAAGCAATTCTGCTCACGAAATATTAGTGCCAGTTATGGTGGCAAGAAGAGCTCCAAGTTCTTCCCAATGAAGTTTCACGTGTTTTAGTGTGCAATTGTAAGGTAGCAGAAGCTTGTAAAAGAGGATACTGCTCCTGCAAGTCTTTCAAAATTTCATGCACACGGTTTTGTGCATGTAACTTAACCAACAGCAGAACAAGCCTCATTTTATGATTCGCAATCCGACTCTGAAGAAGAAGAGCTGGTTGGTATAAGCTTATTGATTGCACGTAAAATTCTCATTAATTTTTTGTAATCTTGTGATTTGCTTATTAATTTAAAATATTAATTATTGGATTATAAGTGCTATTGTAAAAAATAATCTGCATGAAATATGGATTTCAATGATATGTAACATGATTATATTTGATTTCAACAAGATTTCAGCGAAATTTAACAAAACTTGGTGAATATTTCGCAATGCCCAACTTTACTAAAGTGGCATGAACCTGAATATGATTTTGTAGACCTTGTAGAATATGTTTATGAAAAAAAAACTTTCCGCATACCATATTTTCAGGTTACCCCAAATTTGAGTGTTTGGCCGCCAGACTAATAGACAATCAATACCTTTAAGAATTTTTAATTGACTCGCAGGTAGTTGAGCCAAAGAAAAAATAAAAACTATTTAGGCGCAACAGCTTCAAATAATATTTACCACAAGCTTGCGGAGGTATATAAGTTAAATTTTATTTAAACTGTTTGCTAATCAGGAAGAAATGAAGACTGAACCTGTGCACCAAGTAACGAGAAAATAAATGAATGTTCTCTAGCACTGAATGTCATTGTGTTGTATGCCTACCAATAAGACATATGAGTCTAGTACAAGTGAAGCCATATTTATTCTGCATTTGTTGCTCTCATGATGTAAGATGTGATGTCGTCGTGCAATGCAAAATATAAAAACTCCGCCATTACGTAAGAGTTTAAATTTTCTTATTGTTCTCATTTAATGAGGGTAATTATATAAAATTCTAGTTATTTAGGTTTGTTTACCCAATCGACTCTGTTGCCCCAATTAAATCCGTGGTCCCAATGAACTCTTGTCTTAATCATCTCTGTGTTCGTTCATACTAAAATACGTATAAGTTCAGACATTATGGCAGTTTATAAATAAAGATATCATTAAAATGTATCCCAAAAGTGACATGCATGAAAGTTGTAGTAAATCGAGAACGAATTTCAGTAAAATTATTGCACCTGAAGTGTTTATTAAACAAATAAGGTATAGTAAAGCGTTATCTTAATTTACAGGTTATGTTTTAGTATTATATTTAAACAATTGTTCTACAATGATATAAAGAATCTTATGGCAATGAAGAATCAAAAAAATCATTTTTTGTGATTCCGTAAAATTGAACAGTGAACTAGGTGTGTTGCAATATTTAATGTACAATGTAATGATTTCTTATTTTTAGTATATGTATGGGGAAACTAGACATGTGAATAAAGTTTAAACATGCACTGGCCAAATAAAGAGAAGTAGTCACACCAAAGATCAAGCGGGTCATACGAAAATAGACAATTTCTTGAGTTACATGATGGTGATGAAATCTACGCATATAATACTCTTTTGGAAGCACGGCCACTTCTCCAAACATCTTGGAAATGTTGCTTATTATGTTAATACAATGTCTCCTGAACTTGGTGAGTAAAGTAGACGGCAATGGAAACAATGATGGCCCTGATAGCAGGATATCATTATGTGAGCATCTTTATGTTGCCTATTGGTAAAGGGGTGCTGGGTTATGTTGCCCAGCATCACTTGGGGGGTGTAGAGCTGGAATCGTGTCACTCGGACTATTAACTATCACAGAACATATTTAAAGACAAATACGTGTAATTATTGTTTTGCTCTCATTTATAGCAAATTAATGTCTACTGGACCAAATCCTAAGCGCCTCTGCTTACAGAAAATGGAAGAGAAAGCATCAAATGCACCTCCTCAAGCAGAACCACAAGCAAACGGTAAGAATGCATGCACTGTCCATTATCTACGTCGTGACTCTAATCGCCTGCGGTTGTATCAAATAGATGGAACAAGTGCACCATCTTCTGATCAACCAGTGGCATCAAGACAAGATGGAATGGAAGGAGCAAGTGCTTCAGCTTCTGATCAACCAGTGGTATCAGGACAAGATGGAATAGAAAGAGCAAGTGCATCATCTTTTGATCAACCAGTGTCGCCAGGACAAGATGCATTGGTAGGGGACTGGGTAGAGGGTGTAGCTACATAGGTAGGAGACTGGGTAGGGGGATATAGTTAGGTATAGGAAATAGTACGGTTACAGGGTTGTCTGAGCACAATTGTTACCCAATGGTAGTTGTGATGTGTTTGTCAACAGTCTCTGTAGAGTGCACAGTTAAACATATGGATGTGTTTTTTTTCATTGGTTTTTTCTTTTTTTTAATTAGACTTTGACAGATTGAATGAAAAAATTTCCAAAACTGATGAAGAGATTGAGGAACTTAAGAAAGAAATTTACCGAACGAATGAAGAAATAAAAAAATATCAGTTAGAGCTTAGTATGGAATCTGATGAAGATAAGAAGATGGACCTGTGAGACATATTGAATGAGCTGAGAAAGGACAAGGAGATCCACCAAACTCAGAATAGTGTTCGACGCTTCAGCTCATACAACTTCAGGTTATTCTTTGAATGACACACTAATACCTGGTCCAACACTCTATCCTCTCCTAACTAATATCTTACTTCGCTTCAGACAACATGTCATTGAGATGTCAGTGGACATCTCAAAGATGTTTAGAGAAATGTCACTTCACTCTGATGGCCGGGACTTACATCGCTATGTAGTCAAGGATAAAGCTGGACAATACCAGGATTATAGAATGACCAGACTAACTTTTGGAGTAACATCTTCTCCTTTCTTGGCTACCCAAGTCCTGCGGCAGCTAGCTTAGCGACTATGAGCAGAAATTTTCTGAGGCATCAGCTCTCATTCACTCGTCATTCTATGTGGATGACTGTCTTACTGGTGCAAACAACTTGGAAGAAGCTACACACATACGGGAGGCACTTAACCATCTTCTGGACAAAGCGCAGATGACTCTAAGAAAGTGTCAAACTGTATTGATCTGAAGGCAAATATTCCAGAGGGTTTGCTAGAGAAGGATGAAGTTCAATTGATTTCTGCTCCATCTTCATGTCATAAAGCACTTGGTGTTCACTGGAACACAGCCAATGACTCACTCCACATTGTTACACCAACACTTGAGGATATTGACTTACCAACCAAACGCCAGGTTTTATCGGATGTAACCAGGACGTTCAATGTGTTGGGCTGGTTTTCCCCAGTAACAGTAACATTGAAGATACTTCTTCAGAAGATTTGGCAACTTGGGATTGAATGGGATCAGTATATTCCACAAGATTTAGCTGACTACTGGAAGACTTGGAGAAAGGAACTACCCTTAGTGACAGAGCTTCCAATCTATCGCTACTACTATCATCACAACAAAGAAAGACTTAATATACAGTTACATGGTTTTTGTGACTCTTCGCTAGTAGCATTTGCTGGTGTAGTTTACATTCGGGCTACTTACACTGATACTTCAGTTTCAACTACACTGGTGATAGCCAAGTCTAAAGTGGCTCCACTGAAGACTCAAACTATACCCTAACTAGAACTGTGTTCTGCAGTTTCGTTGAGCAAACTACTGTCTACAGTGAGTAGAGAGCTCAACATTGATCTGAAGGATGTTTTCGCTTGGAGCGATTCTACCATTGCTCTGGGTTGGATTAACACATCACCACACCGTCTGAAAACTTATGTGGCCAATCGTGTTGTGTCAATTGTCGATCGAATTCCAGCTAATCACTTGAGACATGTATCCTCTCCAGACAATCCTGCTGACCTTGGATCTCGGGGAACCACAGCAGGAGTGCTTGTTAAATCTCAACTTTGGTGGTCAGGTCCACAGCCTCCTGACTACTGGCCAGTACAGAAGTTACAGATACAGACTACTTCACTTCCAGATATGAAGTCTACAGCACTCACTATTGAGACCCATCAACCTAATGAGGATATCACTTCCAGATTTTCATCATTTTCAAGGCTAATTCGTGTGATCTCTTGGATGTACAGGTTCATCAATAATGCAAGGAGCAAACTGCCAGACAGGGTCTTCTCATCTCAACTGTCTGTACAGGAACTTCAAGCATCTGAAACTGTATTATTCAAATTGCATCAGCAACATTTCATGTCCAAAGAACTCGCTTCTCTCAAGACTAAAATGGCTGTGTCAGTTTCAAGTCCTCTTCACTCACTTCATCCTATCCTGGACTGTCATGGTATACTACGTGTTGGAGGAAGACTACCCCAGTCTGGCTTGTCTTATAATCAATGTCATCCAGTCATTTTGCACAAGAAGGCACATCTTAGTAAACTTATTGTGCATCATCTTCACATCGACCATTTCCATGCAGGTCCTACACTTTTGATGGGCTTACTTGCACAGTGCTACTACATGATTGGAGCTCGACGACTTGTCAGAAACATATCTCGCAACTGTGTTGTCTGCCAGAAGACATATGCTAGGACATCTAGTCAAATTATGGGAGAACTACCCTCTGCCAGAATCATGCCAGCTCCAGTTCACCCATTCCTGGCCACTAGCACTTGTTACTAAACTACACCCCCTGGGTCAGATGGATGTGTGCGTACAGTGACTATTCGTACTTCTAAAGGAATTTATACTCGACCTATCGTAAAACTTGTTCTACTAGTTCCACAAGGAGAGAGAACAAAGACCTTCAACCTCAGTCGAAGGAGGGGGGAGAATGTTCAGGCCACTGAACACTGTGTAACATTCATATTAACTCACTTTATTTTGTGTATTCTAATCTTATATTTTCCGTGTTGTTGTCCTACCACTTTCCACTACTTCCGCTCCCCTGGTGTGTGCTTGCAGCTGATTGGTCAGTTGTTAGCGCATGCTTTCCAGCTGTTTCCATGTTAGCTGTTTTGTTATCACTTTTGTTTTTAATCTCATGCTTGTGGTCACTTGACTCTTGTATTTAGTGGTCATTTGCTCTAGTGCTTGTGGTCTACTATTCAATATCAAACTTGTCTAACCATATCTAATTCTGTGAGTGTGTGTAGACAGTGTAACTTGTCAGTGGATTCACAACCCATAAGAGTTATATATTCTAGCTTCTAATACATACACTCAGGACTTTCTTTAATTCAGGATTCGCATTGGATACTTCCAGTGTCAGAACCCGCATCAACATACAGAGTTGAACAACTACATTTGTTGAAGTTGAAAGCCTTTCTGAACTTTGAAAGCTCCACCCACTCTGTCGTTGTGAAGTGGCCTGTTGAGTTTGGCTTCATAGTTGGGTCTCGTTATGTACAAGTTTATCCTCTGGCTAACCAAATCCGTGTCCACACTTGCAAAGACTTTTTTTTCCCGTAGAATATTTTCATACTAAGTATATAAAGTGCTTTGAAAATGTTTGGTGTCTGTACGTGATGAAAATTAGCAAATACAATTAAATATGCAAAAATATTTTCAAATAGTCGTTCCGTCAGAACTAATACACCCAAAAATTGGGACAAATTGGCTCACTAAAGTAAAAATGTGCCATGTCAATGACTTTTACAGTGTTGAACAACTACATTATTGTTGAAGTTGAAAGCTTTTCTGAACTTTGAAAGCTCCACCCACTCTGTCGTTGTGAAGTGACCTGTTGAGTTTGGCATCATAGTTGGGTCTCGTTATGTACAAGTTTATCCCTCTGGCTAACCAAATCCATGTCCACACTTGCAAAGACTTTTCTTTTGTAGAATATCTTCATACTAACAAAATAAAGTGCTTTGAAAATGTTTGGTGCCTGTACGTGATGAAATTTAGCAAATACAAATAAATATGCAAAAATATTTTCAAATAGTCGTTAACCGTCAAAACTAATACACCCAAAAATTGGGACAAATTGGCTCACTGAAGTAAAAATGTGCCATGTCAATGACTTTTACAGAGTTCAACAACTACATTTGTTGAAGTTGAAAGCTTTTCTGAACTTTGAAAGCTCCACCCACTCTGTTGTTGTGAAGTGACCTGTTGAGTTAGGCATCATAGTTGGGTCTCGTTATGTACAAGTTTATCCCTCTAGCTAACCAAATCCATGTCCACACTTGCAAAGACTTTTCTTTTGTAGAATATCTTCATACTAACAAAATAAAGCGCTTTGAAAATGTTTGGTGCCTGTACGTGATGAAATTTAGCAAATACAAATAAATATGTAAAAATATTTTCAAAGTCACCGTCAAAACTAATACACCCCAAAATTGGGACAAATTGGCTCACTGAAGTAGAAATGTGCCATGTCAATGACTTTTACAGAGTTCAACAACTACATTTGTTGGAGTTGAAAGCTTTTCGAACTTTGAAAGCTCCACCCACTCTGTCGTTGTGAAGTGACCTGTTGAGTTTGGCATCATAGTTGGGTCTCGTTATGTACAAGTTTATCCTCTGGCTAACCAAATCCGTGTCCACACTTGCAAAGACTTTTTTTTTTGTAGAATATCTTCATACTAACAATATTAAGTGCTTTGAAAATGTTTGGTGTCTGTACATGATGAAAATTAGCAAATACAATTAAATATGCAAAAATATTTTCAAGCTAGTGTCAAGAGAACCAAACTGCTGAATGTGTATGCGTGTGAAGTGGGGAGGGAATGCAAAAAAAAAAGAAAAAAGAAAGGAAAGCCTAAGCATTGTTATTTTGCTGCAGCAAACCAATTTTTTAAGTGATCAAGAATAAAGTAAGTCAGAATATGACAATGATTGTATCAAAGGAGGGTATTTATATAGTCTGAGTGAAAAAACATATGGAATATATATATTTATAATTTGACTACAACTATAATAAATAACGCTCCGAAAAAAGTCCACCAGCTAGTGCCAATCTTGCTTGACCACTAGAAAAAAGTCACCTATTTGGTCCATGTTCCTGTCTGAGGATACAAAAGATAATCGCTTTGATGGCAGAGGAAAGGCTATTCTCTGGTGCCTGTTTATATAATAGTGACAAGTAAAATAGACTTGCATGCCCAACAAACAATTAAATCTGTACTTTTGATAAAATTATTTTGGTATCTTTAAAATGAGCATTTTTACAAGGTTTTATTGAAAATAGTGTTTTATAGACTATAACATACGATAACAACACAAGGGGTTGAGACAATACAGCCTGAATGTTACAAGTTCAACTCGAGCATGCAGCAAATGTCTCAGTTGATAAATAAAATGTGTCTATTTATATTCAGGCTTTATAACTCGATAGCTATATCTTATTACTGTTTAGTATCTATTTATGTTCAGGTGCAAAGACAACTAATTTATTAACAAACTTTCACATTTCATATTATTAATATGTTGCACCACAAGTATACCATAGTATTTAGCAAACCCTATATGAACATAGACTATTAGTATCAAATGGAATTTAAACCTAATTTATTACTGCTGCAGATTAAATTATGTTATAATAACAATTTATGGACATAGTTTAATTGAATACTGAAGTTATTAAGCTAAGCTAATTTTAGAAAATGATGATGGTGAAAATATAACTGAAATTGTTAAAGCAACTCCAAACATAGCAACTGATAAACTAGCAATGTACATATGTTGAGATGCCTTCCACCGATCATGCTAGAAAAAAAATGCAGAATACAATAATAATTAACACAAACACACACACATAACAGCAACAACAACACCTAAACAATGAATTAATCAAACTAAAATACCTGGTCTGAGAATGTAAACTAATTAATTATTAGATGTAATCTCTTACTCTCACAAGAATTTTTTTAAAACAATATGGAATTAAACATGTCTGGCTGTCACTTCGGATCGAACCTAGAATTGCTTGTTTAGTGCACAAGCGATCTTCCACTGAGCTATGACAACCAATGGGCAACCAAACAATTCAATTCTATACTTATACTGTTAAGGGGTACTGCTATGCTACAATATCACCCTCAACACACCACCAAGAAATTATCTTTGAAAGATTCTTTTCATCAGTGGAATATTTTTACTCTGCTAATTTATCACTTCACAATTTCTTTCTCAGACTTCTTTAATTCAGTATTGTATAAAGAAAGCATGTGAAAGAGAGAGATTACATCTAATGAGCAAAAGAAGGTTGAGAAAAAAATTGAGAAGTGATAAACAAAAAGTCAGTATCCAATTTAGTCCGTTTCAGGGTGCCGTCACACTTTTTAGGCGCGAAAAACCTACGGAATAAATCATGGTTGACAGGGCATGTTAAACTTTTTTTCCTTCCCCTGGGGTATTATATTTCTGCAGCCCAGCAAGTGCTGCCAGGAGAAAAAGCACCTGCCAAAAATCGAGACTGGAGGTTTGTCCCATCTTAAGAAATAGCCTAGTCACCATTTCGGACTTGACCACAATTACTGCACAGCTACCACTAAAGTTTAGAAGCCGATATATTTTGTATGATACTTCTTACTTATGCTTGTACGCTATAACAATGAGTTTCTCTGGAATTCTATTTACTTACCATACCAAGTGAATCATTGTAAGTTATTCTGTAAAATTCCATATAATATTAAGAGTATCTATTAGTAAAGTTTGAACAAATGTTGTCCTCCCATCTGAGAAGGACATGAAAATAGATTCTATATTTTTTACTATTGCACACAAAAATATTTCCTTGTAAATTCACTCGACCTCAACTGTACGTGCACAATGGCAAGGGTGACATAGCTGCATTTCACGGGCACTAACTTGTTGCAAAGCAGGGTGTGATATTGTGGTAGACAACGCATGACTGATCAGCTGGAGTGTGCTACAAAAGGTGCCTAGGTGTTTCTAGATGGCACTCTCATTAAAGTTTATGTTGAACTTAAGCTATGGCGCAAGTGCTAATGAGATTTTTCATTGCACAAGTTTTTATTTTTATTTAATTCCCATGCATTCTGCATGCAAAGTAAAGCAATTTCACAAAAGTCATGGGCCAAAAACCTTTAAGCTGTGTGAAATCATTTAACTAGAGCAGTCCTAACTCGGTTTGATTCTTAACCTGTATACATAACTTTTTTTTTTAAGTGGGGGCCTGTGAGATTAAATTTTCAAACATTCTCTATTTTAAATAGCTAACAACTGCAGTGTAATCAGTAAATATTTCTGACCTCACTAGTTAAGTGCTTAAGCACAAAAATGAGTCATATTAACATTAGGTCATATGATATTATATGCAAAGAAGAATCAATTACGAACTGAACACATATTTTTTATTCAAATTTTAAAATTAAACAATCAATTATTTCCATGCGCTATGATTTCCTTTGATGGAACACTAAAGCCAAAGTATACTTGCTGAAAAAAAAGAAGTAAATTCAACAAATATTAACCTCTGGTTTCTACAAGCACATTTGAAGCAAGAGTGTGCTGCTTAGCAGCACACCAAAGTCAAACAATTTCTTTAAATTATACAGAATTTAAAATGTACTAGACTCTCTCTGCATGTTATTTATGCAGCACAGTAGCATTACTATCTTCACAGCCCAGATGAAAATTAAAACAGTGTACTCAAAATGTTTGACAAAATTATTATAAAGATATGTGTCTTAATGACTAGATAAGTATAAAAACATTAAATTCAGATAGCTAACCAAAAACTAGCTAGTCATTACTTACCATTTATAGGTGACCAAGAGAAGTATGTTGTTTTTTTTTTAATAGTCTCTCATAATATGCTATACACTGTGAGGTGGTTGATAATGTTATCACAAGTTTAACCTTACATGCGTGATCCAAGGCTAGACTTTCTTTTATAATGTGGACACAGACAATTCATTTGTTGCTAACTATCAGTCATAAACAATGTGCTATTGGCCATTTTATCACATATCTAGAGCGTCAACATCATTAACTATCTTATTCAACAATATTTGAGATTAAAGGTTTACTTCATTTGTTATACAAAATACAAGATTTTATAGTGTTTAATTAGCTTACATGACCCAGTTTGCTATGTAGTATAAGTCCAATATGTAGAAAGTATGTAACCATAGCTACTAATTTTATAAATAATGTAAACTCACCTCATCTAATTCAACACTAATGAGTTCATAGCCTTTCATAGTTCTTTTCACTAACGGTTTTAATAGAATTGCTGACTTCATGAGATTGCTGCATATCTTTTTATCATGAATTATACTCATATTTAGGATACCATATGAAGTAGAAGATAAATCGTGGCAGTTGCACTGACTTGGCCTTCCTTTAGACCTGTAAAGTAGTAATAATGCTAAATTAAATCTACAATGTCACATTATTACACGCTTTGAGTGTAAACGAATGTGTTATAAAGCACTGACCACAAATCTAGATTTATACTCTAGCTGACTTGAAGTTTAATTTTCTAGGGGCCAGTAGTTTGGAAAGTTCACCTCTGTGGGTTTTGGTTCTTTTACAAATTTAATTCATGGGAAGGAATTAAAACAGCTGTAAAGTAAAAGTCTGAGACTTTATATATATATATATATATATATATATTTTAAAACTGGGACTTTTAGCTCTCATCCAGTGAAATATCCTGGGATGTCCAAAGTAGTCCCAGGACTTCTTGACTTACTTTAATATTTGGTAGAGGGTTCCTATCTGTACATCTATAACACTTATGGATGTAATCGTCATCATCGCTTAGATTGCAGAACCCCCTACATATGGAATGTTCCCATCTCTTGCATTAGCTACCTTCAATCAAAGTACAAAAGTCCTAATATAAACAAAACAAAAGTATTAATAAAGCAGTATTAATAAGGCAGATTATAAATAAGTCGACTTTATAATAGCGCATGAGTAACAGGTGTTGACAGCGAGTGCAGCCAGTATCCTGAAACTGGTTTTCAACTTACCGACTTATTGCCACAGTTGCAATCTATGATATAGTCCTGATTCTCATCCGGCTCCATTTCTATTTTATTTCTATTAAATGACTGCCTGTTGTCATGACATTAACCTTTGAGCCCCCGTCTCTGCTAGTCTGGCGTCGCCGACCCTTTTCCTTCTATTATTATTGTGCGGGGGGGGGGGGGCATAGAAGGTAAAAGGTCGGCGACGCCAGACTACGTCTCTACGTGATTGAACGCGGAAGTTAAGGCCCCCCGTGGGCGCCTCCCCCCCCTGCTTCCTACTTTCAGAAATGTTTTAACTTTAATATGCTAAGATGATCAACTCTGTAAAAGTCATAAATAGAACATAAGTTTTATCTGTGGAGCTAATTTATTCTAATCTTTTAATGGATTAGTAGTTAGTCACATTGTAGGGTACTCTTACATCTTGAAAAAACTCATCAACTTATACAAATATAAAAAACAGTGAGGAAATACTCCTCTCAAACAGTTTAACTTACTTCACTAATCGTCTCGAATTGTTTGTCTATTAGTTCCTTTACAATCTGCAATTACATTGCGAATTTCACCACAATTATTAGATTTAACCATTAACTTACGATCATAGCCTCTTTGTCTCCAAAGCTTTCCAGTTTCTTTAGTATCTGCAGGCAAGAACAACAACAACCTAACTTGAAAAATCTGAATTTATTAATTTTGCTACTCACATGTTTCATATTCCGTGAAGTAATACTGTGAGAAACCTAAATTTAGCATGATACAGTTACCCATGAAGAAATTGGCATTTTAACTTACGGTCACACATTCTCCACTTTGGATAAATAGTATAAATTAGCTTTCAGGTAATTTTATTAACACCCGCCTATAAATCATCAGTACTTATCAGTTGGTTAACTTGACTCTTTCTTCACTTACCCCATCTTCCTCACCAGCTAAATGGACTTTGAACTTAACACCTCCAGTCACACAACCACTTTTTTCCACCAAACTCCTCCCACACGTAGTGTGGTCCAGACTTGTCCATTCAAGAAACCTAATTATGGTAAGCTTCAAATGAAGATAATGCTGACCTACAACTAGCTCTACTCTATGTAATAATAGTGGTACGTCCCTATAACTAGTTTCTACTCTATGTAATAATAGTGGTACATCTTTATAACTAGCTCTACTCTATGTAATAATAGTGGTACATACCTATAACTAGCTCTACTCTATGTAAAATTAGTGGTACAGTCTAGAATAAGCTCTACTCTATGTAATAATAGTGGTACAGTCCTAGAATAAGCTCTACTCTATATAATAATAGTGGTACATCCCTATAACTAGCTCTACTCTATGTAATAATAGTGGTACATTCCTATAACTAGCTCTACTCTATGTAATAGTGGTACAGTCCTAGAATAAGCTCTACTCTATGTAATAATAGTGGTACAGTCCTAGAATAAGCTCTACTCTATATAATAATAGTGGTACATCCCTATAACTAGCTCTACTCTATGTAATAATAGTGGTACATCCTTATAACTAGTTCTACTCTATGTAATAATAGTGATACATCCCTATAACTAGCTCTACTCTATGTAATAATAGTGGTACATCCCTAACAAGCCCTACTCTATGTAATAATAGTGGTACATCCCTATAACTAGCGCTACTCTATGTAATAATAGTGGTACATCCCTATAACTAGCCCTACTCTATGTAATACATAACAAATTCCTGTGGTCTTTTAAAGGGGGAAAAATGAATGACTCTACTAAACCCGCGTGCTGACGATCTTTACCTAACGTTTTAAGAATGATGTTGGTGAGTTATTAAGCTGCCAAATTACTACTACAAAGAAAGTTATGCTCTTCAATTTTAGGCTAACATCTCCTGAATTCGTGCATTCATTAGTCATAACCTTTTCTTGCTGATCACGTTTATATAGTCTTAGAAATATTCACTTTAATTTTTTTCGTTTATAGTTTACAGCCCAGGTACTTGTTACAAATTGTCATGACAACTGTGTCCATGGCGGAGGCTTTTTTAATATGCTACAATTCAAGTCGTAATACATTGCGTGCTTGCCGTGTACCAGGCGACTACTGCACCAATCACTTCTCATTTGATTTCTCTGGCAATCTGCAACTCTCATCTGCCGGTTGCAACAGCCTCAGCTCTGTGAAGTATAGAGCTGGAATCTGCTTGGTAATGACGCGGAATGGTTCAATCATAAAGATACCTAGGTGGTTTAGTTGTGTAATAACGAGTTGTCTGTCATTCAATGTGGGAGTGTTGGGAGTAGTTAGTTTATAGAACAGCTATAGCTCGATCGTTAGTTTGTGTTGTCAGAGAAACACCCACGCGATCTTTGAGAGTGATAATAGTTCACTCCATCTTTAGCATACACAAATGTTTGCCTCTAGCCTTCAATATTTCAGTAGCTTAGCATCTCACTTCAGTAGTTTTTGGTATCTGTTTCAGTAATGCTTGGTTCCTTAACCCCCCTCTCCTCCCCTCACCCCTCTCCTCCCCTCACCCCTCCCTCCTCTCCTCCCCTCGCCCTTCTCCTCCCCTCACCTTTCTCCTCCCCTCACCCTTCTCCTCCCCTCACCCTTCTCCTCCCCTCACCCTTCTCCTCCCCTCCCCCCTCACCCAACCCCATACCCAATTTACTTACTGAATGATATACCTAGCTAGAATCAAAATATTGAGCAGAAATGTTTGAATGATAAAGTGGAAAGTGTCGAGAAAGTTAATGAATGATATTGCAGAGTAATTGAGCATCAGCCATGTGAGTACCACTGACATGACAATGTGAGTGTTGTCATGGTTATGTCTCTGTAGTACGACACACGTAATTTGCTGGAAGAAGTGTACAGGAGGAGACTGCAGGAGTTTACTTGTTGCTGTCAGTATCCTGGATGTAATAAAATGTCACCCGTCAATGGCAGCTACCAATATCTCCTAATAAACTTGCCACCTCTGCCCACTTATCAAGCATCTGTGGAAATGACATCCACCATGGTACCACCATCAGCCAGTGAAACCACACCCACTTTTGCAACTAATAATGTACCAAAAGAAGGTGAAGGTATAAACACATAGTTAGTCTAATGTTTATTAGCACTCTATATAGCTGGTCATCTCTCACATTAACACTCTTACAACTGGTCCTCTCTTACATTAACACTCTATACAGCTGGTACAGCTGGTCATCTCTTACATTAGCACTCTATACAGCTGGTCATCTTTTACATTAACACTGTGGTTCACTATGTCCTGGTTGTGTCTATTGCAGGAGATTGGTTGGGGTTGTATATGGCCAAATATTTCTGGTGTTTTCTTGGTAGCAGTTGTATGCCTATTGATTGTTTCTGTATTCATGGTGTTACGCCATAAGGAACGTGTTGCAGCAGCCGTGCGAGCTAGACAGGCCAGGCGAGTTCCCATCCCAATGTTGACAGCAGTCCCTCATCAGAACTACCCCATGCCCCCCTCATACAGGGAGACAGCTCTGGTGTAACTCAACAAGATGTTCTGTACAATTTGTACAGTTTATTTCTTTCAGTCAAGATCAGTTGATTCACTTCTTGATCAGCATTTACACACAGCAGCAACAGTCACATCGAATGCCAATTTATTTCTTTAAATGAGCCAATACTGAAAGTATTTGGGGCATGGGAAGGTGTTCTTTCACTCCAGTGGAATCATTCCGCATGAACTTGAACCTTTACTTATATATATTCTGCATTGAATTCAAGTCTTTGGCAATTTAGTATAAAACTTTAAAGTTAGATTGTTGTTACCTAACTGTATCCATGGAACTTGGATGGCAGAATATGAAAGGAAAGAATAATGATTATAATCCTCCACATTTGGTGGAAGCTATAGTTTAGGTTGAAGGCAAAGTAAGGCCAAAGGAAACCAGAACTGTACCAGAAAGGAATAATAGCCAAGCTGAAAGACAAATGCTGGAAAAGTAGTAACAGCATCAAAACAATCTAGAGTGTCAAACAAATATTATGAGATTTCTGGAAATTGGACTGTCCACAATCTGAGATTAACCTACAACAAATCCCAGTAAAAGTGGACAGTCATTTCTTATTTAACTGGATGTACACAAAGCTAAACTTCAAATAACATGAGCTTAAAATGACAAAGGATCAGCAGTCATATGCAGCGGTGTAGGAAATTGATAGGAAAATTGGGATAGCGAGTTTGATGCCAGGTAAATGCAACTGTAGAGATATCAAGATACATACTAGTATAGAACCATTTCAGCTTACTACCCGTAGAAGCGGTTACAGCATTTATCTGGATTCTAGTTTGTGGAATTAACAGTTTCTCATTGAGTAAAGCTGTTCAAAAGTCCTGGCATGTAATGTGATTAGTTTGAATGGATGAGTTTGCTGTATGCCAATAAGAACAGCAATTACCATGGGATTAATTAAAAACAAGCTAAACGCGTTCAATTAGAAGAGAGAAATAAGTGTAGAATGAGAATAAAGATAAACACTAGGAGTAATATGAGCAATAGTCATCAGATGAAGTTTGTTGTTCCATAAGGTGCATGTTAGTAATAAAATACAGTAATTAATGTAATACAATTGATGAGTTATAGTTCGGTGTGGGAGTAATTTTCGAAGAGACCGGTGACCCCCAAAAAGCTGACAAGAATCTTAAGTTATTGCTACACATAAAATGCACATCTTACAAATTTGGTGGTTAGATATAGAAAAAGTAAGAGAGAGAGAGTTAATAAGGCTAGGGTTACTTTTGCACATAAACTTCAAGTCAGCTAGAGTATAAATCTAGATTTGTGGTCAGTGCTTTATAACACATTCGTTTACACTCAAAGCGTGTAATAATGTGACATTGTAAATTTAATTTAGCATTATTACTACTTTACAGGTCTAAAGGAAGGCCAAGTCAGTGCAACTGCCACGATTTATCTTCTACTTCATATGGTATCCTAAATATGAGTATAATTCATGATAAAAAGATATGCAGCAATCTCATGAAGTCAGCAATTCTATTAAAACCGTTAGTGAAAAGAACTATGAAAGGCTATGAACTCATTAGTGTTGAATTAGATGAGGTGAGTTTACATTATTTATAAAATTAGTAGCTATGGTTACATACTTTCTACATATTGGACTTATACTACATAGCAAACTGGGTCATGTAAGCTAATTAAACACTATAAAATCTTGTATTTTGTATAACAAATGAAGTAAACCTTTAATCTCAAATATTGTTGAATAAGATAGTTAATGATGTTGACGCTCTAGATATGTGATAAAATGGCCAATAGCACATTGTTTATGACTGATAGTTAGCAACAAATGAATTGTCTGTGTCCACATTATAAAAGAAAGTCTAGCCTTGGATCACGCATGTAAGGTTAAACTTGTGATAACATTATCAACCACCTCACAGTGTATAGCATATTATGAGAGACTATTAAAAAAAAAACAACATACTTCTCTTGGTCACCTATAAATGGTAAGTAATGACTAGCTAGTTTTTGGTTAGCTATCTGAATTTAATGTTTTTATACTTATCTAGTCATTTATAAGACACATATCTTTATAATAATTTTGTCAAACATTTTGAGTACACTGTTTTAATTTTCATCTGGGCTGTGAAGATAGTAATGCTACTGTGCTGCATAAATAACATGCAGAGAGAGTCTAGTACATTTTAAATTCTGTATAATTTAAAGAAATTGTTTGACTTTGGTGTGCTGCTAAGCAGCACACTCTTGCTTCAAATGTGCTTGTAGAAACCAGAGGTTAATATTTGTTGAATTTACTTCTTTTTTTTCAGCAAGTATACTTTGGCTTTAGTGTTCCATCAAAGGAAATCATAGCGCATGGAAATAATTGATTGTTTAATTTTAAAATTTGAATAAAAAATATGTGTTCAGTTCGTAATTGATTCTTCTTTGCATATAATATCATATGACCTAATGTTAATATGACTCATTTTTGTGCTTAAGCACTTAACTAGTGAGGTCAGAAATATTTACTGATTACACTGCAGTTGTTAGCTATTTAAAATAGAGAATGTTTGAAAATTTAATCTCACAGGCCCCCACTTAAAAAAAAAAAGTTATGTATACAGGTTAAGAATCAAACCGAGTTAGGACTGCTCTAGTTAAATGATTTCACACAGCTTAAAGGTTTTTGGCCCATGACTTTTGTGAAATTGCTTTACTTTGCATGCAGAATGCATGGGAATTAAATAAAAATAAAAACTTGTGCAATGAAAAATCTCATTAGCACTTGCGCCATAGCTTAAGTTCAACATAAACTTTAATGAGAGTGCCATCTAGAAACACCTAGGCACCTTTTGTAGCACACTCCAGCTGATCAGTCATGCGTTGTCTACCACAATATCACACCCTGCTTTGCAACAAGTTAGTGCCCGTGAAATGCAGCTATGTCACCCTTGCCATTGTGCACGTACAGTTGAGGTCGAGTGAATTTACAAGGAAATATTTTTGTGTGCAATAGTAAAAAATATAGAATCTATTTTCATGTCCTTCTCAGATGGGAGGACAACATTTGTTCAAACTTTACTAATAGATACTCTTAATATTATATGGAATTTTACAGAATAACTTACAATGATTCACTTGGTATGGTAAGTAAATAGAATTCCAGAGAAACTCATTGTTATAGCGTACAAGCATAAGTAAGAAGTATCATACAAAATATATCGGCTTCTAAACTTTAGTGGTAGCTGTGCAGTAATTGTGGTCAAGTCCGAAATGGTGACTAGGCTATTTCTTAAGATGGGACAAACCTCCAGTCTCGATTTTTGGCAGGTGCTTTTTCTCCTGGCAGCACTTGCTGGGCTGCAGAAATATAATACCCCAGGGGAAGGAAAAAAAGTTTAACATGCCCTGTCAACCATGATTTATTCCGTAGGTTTTTCGCGCCTAAAAAGTGTGACGGCACCCTGAAACGGACTAAATTGGATACTGACTTTTTGTTTATCACTTCTCAATTTTTTTCTCAACCTTCTTTTGCTCATTAGATGTAATCTCTCTCTTTCACATGCTTTCTTTATACAATACTGAATTAAAGAAGTCTGAGAAAGAAATTGTGAAGTGATAAATTAGCAGAGTAAAAATATTCCACTGATGAAAAGAATCTTTCAAAGATAATTTCTTGGTGGTGTGTTGAGGGCGATATTGTAGCATAGCAGTACCCCTTAACAGTATAAGTATAGAATTGAATTGTTTGGTTGCCCATTGGTTGTCATAGCTCAGTGGAAGATCGCTTGTGCACTAAACAAGCAATTCTAGGTTCGATCCGAAGTGACAGCCAGACATGTTTAATTCCATATTGTTTTAAAAAAATTCTTGTGAGAGTAAGAGATTACATCTAATAATTAATTAGTTTACATTCTCAGACCAGGTATTTTAGTTTGATTAATTCATTGTTTAGGTGTTGTTGTTGCTGTTATGTGTGTGTGTTTGTGTTAATTATTATTGTATTCTGCATTTTTTTTCTAGCATGATCGGTGGAAGGCATCTCAACATATGTACATTGCTAGTTTATCAGTTGCTATGTTTGGAGTTGCTTTAACAATTTCAGTTATATTTTCACCATCATCATTTTCTAAAATTAGCTTAGCTTAATAACTTCAGTATTCAATTAAACTATGTCCATAAATTGTTATTATAACATAATTTAATCTGCAGCAGTAATAAATTAGGTTTAAATTCCATTTGATACTAATAGTCTATGTTCATATAGGGTTTGCTAAATACTATGGTATACTTGTGGTGCAACATATTAATAATATGAAATGTGAAAGTTTGTTAATAAATTAGTTGTCTTTGCACCTGAACATAAATAGATACTAAACAGTAATAAGATATAGCTATCGAGTTATAAAGCCTGAATATAAATAGACACATTTTATTTATCAACTGAGACATTTGCTGCATGCTCGAGTTGAACTTGTAACATTCAGGCTGTATTGTCTCAACCCCTTGTGTTGTTATCGTATGTTATAGTCTATAAAACACTATTTTCAATAAAACCTTGTAAAAATGCTCATTTTAAAGATACCAAAATAATTTTATCAAAAGTACAGATTTAATTGTTTGTTGGGCATGCAAGTCTATTTTACTTGTCACTATTATATAAACAGGCACCAGAGAATAGCCTTTCCTCTGCCATCAAAGCGATTATCTTTTGTATCCTCAGACAGGAACATGGACCAAATAGGTGACTTTTTTCTAGTGGTCAAGCAAGATTGGCACTAGCTGGTGGACTTTTTTCGGAGCGTTATTTATTATAGTTGTAGTCAAATTATAAATATATATATTCCATATGTTTTTTCACTCAGACTATATAAATACCCTCCTTTGATACAATCATTGTCATATTCTGACTTACTTTATTCTTGATCACTTAAAAAATTGGTTTGCTGCAGCAAAATAACAATGCTTAGGCTTTCCTTTCTTTTTTCTTTTTTTTTTGCATTCCCTCCCCACTTCACACGCATACACATTCAGCAGTTTGGTTCTCTTGACACTAGCTTGAAAATATTTTTGCATATTTAATTGTATTTGCTAATTTTCATCATGTACAGACACCAAACATTTTCAAAGCACTTAATATTGTTAGTATGAAGATATTCTACAAAAAAAAAAGTCTTTGCAAGTGTGGACACGGATTTGGTTAGCCAGAGGATAAACTTGTACATAACGAGACCCAACTATGATGCCAAACTCAACAGGTCACTTCACAACGACAGAGTGGGTGGAGCTTTCAAAGTTCGAAAAGCTTTCAACTCCAACAAATGTAGTTGTTGAACTCTGTAAAAGTCATTGACATGGCACATTTCTACTTCAGTGAGCCAATTTGTCCCAATTTTGGGGTGTATTAGTTTTGACGGTGACTTTGAAAATATTTTTACATATTTATTTGTATTTGCTAAATTTCATCACGTACAGGCACCAAACATTTTCAAAGCGCTTTATTTTGTTAGTATGAAGATATTCTACAAAAGAAAAGTCTTTGCAAGTGTGGACATGGATTTGGTTAGCTAGAGGGATAAACTTGTACATAACGAGACCCAACTATGATGCCTAACTCAACAGGTCACTTCACAACAACAGAGTGGGTGGAGCTTTCAAAGTTCAGAAAAGCTTTCAACTTCAACAAATGTAGTTGTTGAACTCTGTAAAAGTCATTGACATGGCACATTTTTACTTCAGTGAGCCAATTTGTCCCAATTTTTGGGTGTATTAGTTTTGACGGTTAACGACTATTTGAAAATATTTTTGCATATTTATTTGTATTTGCTAAATTTCATCACATACAGGCACCAAACATTTTCAAAGCACTTTATTTTGTTAGTATGAAGATATTCTACAAAAGAAAAGTCTTTGCAAGTGTGGACATGGATTTGGTTAGCCAGAGGGATAAACTTGTACATAACGAGACCCAACTATGATGCCAAACTCAACAGGTCACTTCACAACGACAGAGTGGGTGGAGCTTTCAAAGTTCAGAAAAGCTTTCAACTTCAACAATAATGTAGTTGTTCAACACTGTAAAAGTCATTGACATGGCACATTTTTACTTTAGTGAGCCAATTTGTCCCAATTTTTGGGTGTATTAGTTCTGACGGAACGACTATTTGAAAATATTTTTGCATATTTAATTGTATTTGCTAATTTTCATCACGTACAGACACCAAACATTTTCAAAGCACTTTATATACTTAGTATGAAAATATTCTACGGGAAAAAAAAGTCTTTGCAAGTGTGGACACGGATTTGGTTAGCCAGAGGATAAACTTGTACATAACGAGACCCAACTATGAAGCCAAACTCAACAGGCCACTTCACAACGACAGAGTGGGTGGAGCTTTCAAAGTTCAGAAAGGCTTTCAACTTCAACAAATGTAGTTGTTCAACTCTGTATGTTGATGCGGGTTCTGACACTGGAAGTATCCAATGCGAATCCTGAATTAAAGAAAGTCCTGAGTGTATGTATTAGAAGCTAGAATATATAACTCTTATGGGTTGTGAATCCACTGACAAGTTACACTGTCTACACACACTCACAGAATTAGATATGGTTAGACAAGTTTGATATTGAATAGTAGACCACAAGCACTAGAGCAAATGACCACTAAATACAAGAGTCAAGTGACCACAAGCATGAGATTAAAAACAAAAGTGATAACAAAACAGCTAACATGGAAACAGCTGGAAAGCATGCGCTAACAACTGACCAATCAGCTGCAAGCACACACCAGGGGAGCGGAAGTAGTGGAAAGTGGTAGGACAACAACACGGAAAATATAAGATTAGAATACACAAAATAAAGTGAGTTAATATGAATGTTACACAGTGTTCAGTGGCCTGAACATTCTCCCCCCTCCTTCGACTGAGGTTGAAGGTCTTTGTTCTCTCTCCTTGTGGAACTAGTAGAACAAGTTTTACGATAGGTCGAGTATAAATTCCTTTAGAAGTACGAATAGTCACTGTACGCACACATCCATCTGACCCAGGGTGTAGTTTAGTAACAAGTGCTAGTGGCCAGGAATGGGTGAACTGGAGCTGGCATGATTCTGGCAGAGGGTAGTTCTCCCATAATTTGACTAGATGTCCTAGCATATGTCTTCTGGCAGACAACACAGTTGCGAGATATGTTTCTGACAAGTCGTCGAGCTCCAATCATGTAGTAGCACTGTGCAAGTAAGCCCATCAAAAGTGTAGGACCTGCATGGAAATGGTCGATGTGAAGATGATGCACAATAAGTTTACTAAGATGTGCCTTCTTGTGCAAAATGACTGGATGACATTGATTATAAGACAAGCCAGACTGGGGTAGTCTTCCTCCAACACGTAGTATACCATGACAGTCCAGGATAGGATGAAGTGAGTGAAGAGGACTTGAAACTGACACAGCCATTTTAGTCTTGAGAGAAGCGAGTTCTTTGGACATGAAATGTTGCTGATGCAATTTGAATAATACAGTTTCAGATGCTTGAAGTTCCTGTACAGACAGTTGAGATGAGAAGACCCTGTCTGGCAGTTTGCTCCTTGCATTATTGATGAACCTGTACATCCAAGAGATCACACGAATTAGCCTTGAAAATGATGAAAATCTGGAAGTGATATCCTCATTAGGTTGATGGGTCTCAATAGTGAGTGCTGTAGACTTCATATCTGGAAGTGAAGTAGTCTGTACCTGTAACTTCTGTACTGGCCAGTAGTCAGGAGGCTGTGGACCTGACCACCAAAGTTGAGATTTAACAAGCACTCCTGCTGTGGTTCCCCGAGATCCAAGGTCAGCAGGATTGTCTGGAGAGTATACATGTCTCAAGTGATTAGCTGGAATTCGATCGACAATTGACACAACACGATTGGCCACATAAGTTTTCAGACGGTGTGGTGATGTGTTAATCCAACCCAGAGCAATGGTAGAATCGCTCCAAGCGAAAACATCCTTCAGATCAATGTTGAGCTCTCTACTCACTGTAGACAGTAGTTTGCTCAACGAAACTGCAGAACACAGTTCTAGTTAGGGTATAGTTTGAGTCTTCAGTGGAGCCACTTTAGACTTGGCTATCACCAGTGTAGTTGAAACTGAAGTATCAGTGTAAGTAGCCCGAATGTAAACTACACCAGCAAATGCTACTAGCGAAGAGTCACAAAAACCATGTAACTGTATATTAAGTCTTTCTTTGTTGTGATGATAGTAGTAGCGATAGATTGGAAGCTCTGTCACTAAGGGTAGTTCCTTTCTCCAAGTCTTCCAGTAGTCAGCTAAATCTTGTGGAATATACTGATCCCATTCAATCCCAAGTTGCCAAATCTTCTGAAGAAGTATCTTCAATGTTACTGTTACTGGGGAAAACCAGCCCAACACATTGAACGTCCTGGTTACATCCGATAAAACCTGGCGTTTGGTTGGTAAGTCAATATCCTCAAGTGTTGGTGTAACAATGTGGAGTGAGTCATTGGCTGTGTTCCAGTGAACACCAAGTGCTTTATGACATGAAGATGGAGCAGAAATCAATTGAACTTCATCCTTCTCTAGCAAACCCTCTGGAATATTTGCCTTCAGAACAATACAGTTTGATCTCCACTTTCTTAGAGTCATCTGCGCTTTGTCCAGAAGATGGTTAAGTGCCTCCCGTATGTGTGTAGCTTCTTCCAAGTTGTTTGCACCAGTAAGACAGTCATCCACATAGAATGACGAGTGAATGAGAGCTGATGCCTCAGAAAATTTCTGCTCATAGTCGCTAAGCTAGCTGCCGCAGGACTTGGGTAGCCAAGAAAGGAGAAGATGTTACTCCAAAAGTTAGTCTGGTCATTCTATAATCCTGGTATTGTCCAGCTTTATCCTTGACTACATAGCGATGTAAGTCCCGGCCATCAGAGTGAAGTGACATTTCTCTAAACATCTTTGAGATGTCCACTGACATCTCAATGACATGTTGTCTGAAGCGAAGTAAGATATTAGTTAGGAGAGGATAGAGTGTTGGACCAGGTATTAGTGTGTCATTCAAAGAATAACCTGAAGTTGTATGAGCTGAAGCGTCGAACACTATTCTGAGTTTGGTGGATCTCCTTGTCCTTTCTCAGCTCATTCAATATGTCTCACAGGTCCATCTTCTTATCTTCATCAGATTCCATACTAAGCTCTAACTGATATTTTTTTATTTCTTCATTCGTTCGGTAAATTTCTTTCTTAAGTTCCTCAATCTCTTCATCAGTTTTGGAAATTTTTTCATTCAATCTGTCAAAGTCCTACATTGCAATTAAAAAAAAGAAAAAACCAATGAAAAAAAACACATCCATATGTTTAACTGTGCACTCTACAGAGACTGTTGACAAACACATCACAACTACCATTGGGTAACAATTGTGCTCAGACAACCCTGTAACCGTACTATTTCCTATACCTAACTATATCCCCCTACCCAGTCTCCTACCTATGTAGCTACACCCTCTACCCAGTCCCCTACCAATGCATCTTGTCCTGGCGACACTGGTTGATCAAAAGATGATGCACTTGCTCTTTCTATTCCATCTTGTCCTGATACCACTGGTTGATCAGAAGCTGAAGCACTTGCTCCTTCCATTCCATCTTGTCTTGATGCCACTGGTTGATCAGAAGATGGTGCACTTGTTCCATCTATTTGATACAACCGCAGGCGATTAGAGTCACGACGTAGATAATGGACAGTGCATGCATTCTTACCGTTTGCTTGTGGTTCTGCTTGAGGAGGTGCATTTGATGCTTTCTCTTCCATTTTCTGTAAGCAGAGGCGCTTAGGATTTGGTCCAGTAGACATTAATTTGCTATAAATGAGAGCAAAACAATAATTACACGTATTTGTCTTTAAATATGTTCTGTGATAGTTAATAGTCCGAGTGACACGATTCCAGCTCTACACCCCCCAAGTGATGCTGGGCAACATAACCCAGCACCCCTTTACCAATAGGCAACATAAAGATGCTCACATAATGATATCCTGCTATCAGGGCCATCATTGTTTCCATTGCCGTCTACTTTACTCACCAAGTTCAGGAGACATTGTATTAACATAATAAGCAACATCTCCAAGATGTTTGGAGAAGTGGCCTTGCTTCCAAAAGAGTATTATATGCGTAGATTTCATCACCATCATGTAACTCAAGAAATTGTCTATTTTCGTATGACCCGCTTGATCTTTGGTGTGACTACTTCTCTTTATTTGGCCAGTGCATGTTTAAACTTTATTCACATGTCTAGTTTCCCCATACATATACTAAAAATAAGAAATCATTACATTGTACATTAAATATTGCAACACACCTAGTTCACTGTTCAATTTTACGGAATCACAAAAAATGATTTTTTTGATTTTTCATTGCCATAAGATTCTTTATATCATTGTAGAACAATTGTTTAAATATAATACTAAAACATAACCTGTAAATTAAGATAACGCTTTACTATACCTTATTTGTTTAATAAACACTTCAGGTGCAATAATTTTACTGAAATTCGTTCTCGATTTACTACAACTTTCATGCATGTCACTTTTGGGATACATTTTAATGATATCTTTATTTATAAACTGCTATAATGTCTGAACTTATACGTATTTTAGTATGAACGAACACAGAGATGATTAAGACAAGAGTTCATTGGGACCACGGATTTAATTGGGGCAACAGAGTCGATTGGGTAAACAAACCTAAATAACTAGAATTTTATATAATTACCCTCATTAAATGAGAACAATAAGAAAATTTAAACTCTTACGTAATGGCGGAGTTTTTATATTTTGCATTGCACGACGACATCACATCTTACATCATGAGAGCAACAAATGCAGAATAAATATGGCTTCACTTGTACTAGACTCATATGTCTTATTGGTAGGCATACAACACAATGACATTCAGTGCTAGAGAACATTCATTTATTTTCTCGTTACTTGGTGCACAGGTTCAGTCTTCATTTCTTCCTGATTAGCAAACAGTTTAAATAAAATTTAACTTATTTACCTCCGCAAGCTTGTGGTAAATATTATTTGAAGCTGTTGCGCCTAAATAGTTTTTATTTTTTCTTTGGCTCAACTACCTGCGAGTCAATTAAAAATTCTTAAAGGTATTGATTGTCTATTAGTCTGGCGGCCAAACACTCAAATTTGGGGTAACCTGAAAATATGGTATGCAGAAAGTTTTTTTTTCATAAACATATTCTACAAGGTCTACAAAATCATATTCAGGTTCATGCCACTTTGGTAAAGTTGGGCATTGCGAAATATTCACCAAGTTTTGTTAAATTTCGCTGAAATCTTGTTGAAATCAAATATAATCATGTTACATATCATTGAAATCCATATTTCATGCAGATTATTTTTTACAATAGCACTTATAATCCAATAATTAATATTTTAAATTAATAAGCAAATCACAAGATTACAAAAAATTAATGAGAATTTTACGTGCAATCAATAAGCTTATACCAACCAGCTCTTCTTCTTCAGAGTCGGATTGCGAATCATAAAATGAGGCTTGTTCTGCTGTTGGTTAAGTTACATGCACAAAACCGTGTGCATGAAATTTTGAAAGACTTGCAGGAGCAGTATCCTCTTTTACAAGCTTCTGCTACCTTACAATTGCACACTAAAACACGTGAAACTTCATTGGGAAGAACTTGGAGCTCTTCTTGCCACCATAACTGGCACTAATATTTCGTGAGCAGAATTGCTTCAACAAGTGCTGTCATCATTGTGGAATAATCTGTAGGTGGTTAGTCGATTAATGGTAAGTACATTGCTACTGTTGCATTCTGCATCCCCCTTCCACTTTCACGAGCAATTTTGGTGCTGAATCCTGAATACTCTGGACTATTTTGGTCTTGTATAATTGATTTCAGAAATCTAAGGTCACAATCAGATGCAATTTTAATTGCCGCAGCAGTCTTTGCTAGGATTCTCAATGGTTGCACTGTTTTAATGCATACTGATAAAGGCAATTGTTGTTTCTTGTGTCCAATATATTGAACAGTTTCAATATCAGGTGGTTATGCACGTATTAACTCTGTCTTCTTTAATCTAGGTAAAGCTTCATGCTCAATTTCAGGTTTTGCTGCAGATTGTAGAATCAGGATTGCTAATGAATGAGTCTGCTTTAATCTATTCATGGAACTAATATTACAATCAAAATTGTCAGCTATAGCTTGAACAAGGCCATTGAAATAGTGCGAAAGAACACCATTTGACTGCTTATTTGCACTTCAAACTGTTGCTAAAGTTTGAAACCGCACACAAGTTCATCATAAGAACAAACCACACCATAGTCATGTAACTGATTTACTAACTGTTTTGCTTGTACCAAAATTGCCAAAGAAACTTGAATGCTAGTATATCTATTGGAAACAAGGCCAGTGATCATATTTCCAATGAGTATGTTTTCTAACAATTTAGTAGAATTATATGACAAAAGCTTAGCTATAGTAGGACTAACATCTTGCTTACAAGAAATTAAATCAATATTGCTTTGATAATCATCTTTGTTATACTTAATGTTCTGAATTTCTGAAACAATTTCTTTGTGCAGGACTATGAGGATTTCCTTCATCTTCATCGTCAAGGCTTTGTATACGGATTACTGTATTTGCTTTTTATTTAAAAACAATTCTATTGGCTATTTCTGGTGAAAATAAAAGTAAAATATCATTCTTATACTAAGCAACTAACTTTTGTACCAATTCTTTTCTGGACAGTGATGTTCCTCCTAAACTTGCATACTCCTTATATAAATCAAGTGAAGACCACACTCGAGATGGTTTACTTGCAAACAGATTTGATAAAAGAGTATAAGGTTCACTTTCCATAGATATATTCACTTTGTGGGAGTGGGAAGCTTTAATGTTTCTCACATTTGAAAACTTCTTGTGGCAATCTACATGATACCTCTCATCAGCTGAAAGTAGATCATGTGAACATCGTGTGTCACTTAAACTTAGTCTCACTTGTTCTACCCATGCATCACCTCGGTCATTGCATACCTAGATTAAGTAGTATTATTATTTATGTGCCTGAAAAAGCTATTCACTTACCTTTACTAGATGATCCATATAAGTAAGCATATTTGGACCACGCTCTGAAGTGGTGCATGTATAGGATTCTCTCCAACGATCAGGATATTTTTTATCCCCTTAGTTAACTCACCACAAAACAAATAGTGCTCTTTCCAGACAAAAGGAGCTGCGGAACATGTTAATTTGATTTGTTTTTCTATACCATCTTTTCCCTTCTTACTTAAATATCTCTTTATATGAGTTTCTGAAGTGTATGTTGATATACAATTTTCATGTGTTTTCAACTTCTTCAGTGCAGGTGGTGAAAACTCCAGTAACTTCAAATGCAAGTCATCTTTTTTTTCCTCTGCTTTTTGCTTTAACTGTCTCTATCCTTGCTTCGCTGTTATTCTTCAGCTCCTCCTCATTACCAGAGCAGTTGCAGTGTGGACTACTTTGAAAGATACACGAGTAAGATTCCCAATCCATAACTCTTGTGAAGCAGCTGAAGTTATGGTCACAATTATTGTGCCAGCTTTAAACAATATACATTTTTTTTTAAATGTGATGGTTATGATAGCTATGAATACCATTATTACACATTTTTATTTTAACTGATTGGTGCAATCCAAAAAACTTATTATTGATTAAGATTTTGAAATAATACCAGATTTATTGTATAGATCGTACATACTTTTTGTCAGAAAATACTGATTTTGGTTTATAACTTTAATCTAGTTGACTCATATACAACATACCAAAATTCCAGGTTAACCCCTCTGGCTTCCAGACTATATGTAAAATGGCACTAAGATGTTATCCTTTTACTGCATATTACTTTTTGTGGGCTCTCTTCCTGTCTGTTATTTTGCATGGCCACCAGCATCTATTTCTGTTATTTTCTGGCTGCTTTAGCTTCCAACGCACACAATTGACTTCTTTCGATACTGTAAAAAAAAGGCAGTTAGTGCACCCAAAAATTGCATTAGCATAAATGTAGTCAGGTCCATGTTCCTTACTTTGTTCTCTAGTGAAAAAGCTAAAGTGAGAGGTCACAGCCTGAACTTTAGCCTGTTCCTGGTGTTAAGTGGTTAGTTCATCTGGCACCTTGTAGTCTTTCAATAACAAGTCCAAGTAAAAGTTTTATACTTTGGATGCGGCTTTATGAAGCATACACGTTAGGCAATGTGGATGGCTTCTGTGGTCACTGCTAAATGAAAAAATAAAAATACAATAATAATGTGAGAAAGAAAAATTTATTTGATAACCCCGAAAAGAATGACAGTTAGCCTTGACCATCTCTGCCTCCAAGGTGGTGGGGTTGGTTTCTGGCCTCTTGAATGTCAGTTGCCTTGATGGAAAATTCTCTCTTTTCCTCCGAGAAGGTTAAACTCCGTCTCAGCTGCAAAAATTCTTGGATGTTTGAGGCCTCAGCTTTAAAAATAAACCACAACAGCTGATTGTCACATGGTCGTCTTCCCACACATGTCCCATCTCTAGATTGTAGTGGTCGCTACAATAGCCGCCAGTTCCTTCACTATTATATGTGTGTCCCACTTTGTTGGCACCCATGGGAGCAGCATGAACCACTAATAGCCATAGACTGCCCTACATTTCCATGTACCTGATGCATCTGATGTTAATATGACTTGTGGCTACAATTCAGCTCTTGCATGCATAATTGCATGCATAATTGCTGTTTTATTTCACTCATTAGCAAAGGGACTCGCCATCCGATATCTGCCCTTGAAGCTCAGCTCAGTCGTATGAATTGATCCAGGCAACTGGCAATGGTATGGAGACTAATTAGTCGGTGGAGGTAACTACATTCAGTCATGATAGCTGTGCTTGCAAGGGCGAGAAGCCTAATCAGTGTGAGTAATTTCTTTTTTTCTTTTCTTTTTTTTTTTTGGATGCCTTACTGCCCCTTCAAATCTAAAATTGCGTTCTCTTGCTTTTAAGTTTGCCCTGAAGTAGCCTTACCTCCAATGCCATTGAGTCTTGTTCCAGGCCCAGGGATAAAATTGTGGTTGCAGGACCGTCTTCCTTCTCCGGCTTCACTGGCATGCTTAGCTGTTTACACATATTATGCACCGTGACCACGTTATATTTATATTCTTGACATTCCAGTGCCCTTGTTGTGGTAAATCGCTTAGGAAAAAAGCCAACCATGGAACCTCATGCGGGCATAGCCTACTTCAAGATGTTCATTAGGGAAAATAAAGAGGGTCTCAGATGTTGCAAAGGGTACTCAAATGCACACCAAGAATTAAACACAAAGTATCTTGTACCTAAACACTAACTTTATTAGCGTAGTTGTCATTGCTGTTCGTCACAGCCATTAAGCATGGCTTCATGTTTGGTGATTTGTATATAAGGGTTGTGCACTTGCGCAACCCTTGTCCTTTTCTTTATAAAAATAACTCGCATTATCATCCTGAGTCTATGATCCTAACCCAAGAGACGGGTGCCAGTGCACCGGAAAAAATTTGTGAGGGAGAACAAATGGGAAGAACCTGGTGGCTGTGCTTATAAGCCCCAGGTGCGCAAGATAAAGAGCCATAGACAGGGCCTGACAGTTGACCTCGAGCCACTCAGAAAAGAATCAGTGGATACCATTAGTCCCAGTGAAAGGTTGTCCCCATACCCCTGCACCTTTACTATCGCAGTGTCCTTTCTACGGTTAATGTGGTGTGACACCACCCCAAATTAACAAAATTAACTAATTAAAATAATTTACTTTCCGTACCATTAGCTACATCTATTTCCGCTACATCTATTTACCTAGTATAAACTCAACAACTTACTCATTACTACTTATTCGTGGACTAGCCAGCCGCTCCCGATGAACTGATAGATTTCAAACTCCACTTAAATCTCTGCATGTCAGCTATTTCAGTCCTTTGTCACTCAGGCGCACAAATGAAATGAAAGACGATCCACCGGAAGTCCGGGGCACAAACCAACACATGAATTTACACACACTCAACTGTGCACACGCTGCTCATAAGATATATACACACAATGACACAATGACAATGTTCTCCTTGATCTTCTCTTTCTCTTTATTCTTCTCTCTTCTTCGTCTTCTCTCTTGTGGCCATGCCCACACCTTTCCCAGATTATGCCCATCACTAAATTTGTTGTTTAGAGGGTTAAATCAGTCCCATATGCCTTAATAAGGCACAATAAGCCAGACATATCCCATATGTGCTCAGTTACAATAAATCTGCTTGTCAAGAAAAATGAAAAGTGCATGAAATTACGTCTCCTTAGACCCGGGTGCGTACTATGATCTGGTCCCTATGTCTAGGGTCCCATTGACATCATTGACTGGCGAACTGTGTTGGATCTTGGGATTAACAAAGGAGTTGTTCTGTACGATTTGACGGTCTGTACCTTTAAACTGGATCACATGAAGTTTACCAAGTAAGTAATAGTTGACAATGTGGAGGACCTGTGATACCTACCTCAGTACTTAGACAATCTGAATGAACTCCAATTCTACCTGAATATAATTTACATTTAGTGAGGTACCGGGTCTACGTCAATAACAGTGATGTTAATATACGAGACATCTCCACACCAATGGACAGAGTGTGGGCTAGCCCACATGAAGTGATGAAGAGGAAAGAGGAAGACAAAGAGACATTGAACTGACAATCGAGGTGTTGTTAATTGCATTGATTGGTCACATGTTGTTTGTGTATTATGCCACGTGTATCATTATACGTTATGTTACGTCATCATGGGGTGGAGCCATGCTTCTCTATAAAAGTGTCGGTTCTGCCTCGTGGTTGAGCAGTGTTCAATTATATCAATTTACGTTGGGATATCAAGACATTGACTTGGGCGCTGGCTGCGGCGAGCTACTTAGCGTTGGACATTCTGGTGGCAGCGACTGATTGCTGTTACCAAGTGCGAGGTCCCCAAACCTGAAGAACCTACGGAGCCTAAGGGAGGGCACCCCCCACACCGAGTGTAAACAATGAAACTGACAAATTACCAATATTCCACAGTTATGTGTCCATTGATGTGTTATTACAAAAAGGAAGGACACCTTGATGGCTAAAATGGACTTTAAAAGAACGTATTGAAAAATTCCAACTCACCCAAGGGATAAGTGTTTGCTAGGCATGAAGTGGGCAGGAGATACATAAATGGACTCCGTACTGCCATTTGATATTCGTTCAGCTCCACTCATTTTCTCATTCATAGCAGATATATTGGCTTGGGTAATACAGTGAAGAAAGTTATGGGAGGTCAACTGTTAGGCCTTGGCTCTGGCTTTTGGTCTTTCACACCTGGGATTTATAATGTCACTGCCACCTGTTTCTTAACCTTATAAATCTTTCCGGTGTCACGGTTAATTTTAACCACCCCATTTTTCATCCAAGTGGTTACAATATTCTATCCAAGCAAATCAATTTTACTAGTATACTTTTTCCCCAGAATGGGAATTTGATCCCCCTTTGGGTAAAGTAAAAAGCTTCAACAATAGGAATTTCAGTACTACACCATACTAAGTTGAATGAAGGCATAGAAGAACTGCATTCCAGCTATTTACAACAGAACGCCAAAAGAGCACTTTGCTGCATTTTGGCAACCCAACCTTGGCTAGACACAGAAAATATAGAACTACAGATACAAGGACCACTAATAGGTATTGTTATTCAGCCAATCATAATGTCAGATGTTCTCCATTTAAAACATCATTTTACCAGCTACTAGCTATACATATCATTGCAAGGTTTATGTGAAGTTTATATCTATCATAAGAGTGAGCTGTGAACACAGCCAGCTAATTAGATAATGGAAAAGATGAGATCAAATAGTTGGATAACAATATTTTTAATTCGGTATTAATTATTTAAAAAGCCTGTGAAAAAGAGAGAATACATGTAAAAAAAATTATTGTACCCTCTGTCCTTTCATTCCTTTATTTTCATAATACCAGTGTCCATTTCTCCACCTTACTCCTCATTCTGTTCATTTGTCTGAGCTACTTTAAACGCGACGTTTTATATTTTCGCGCATTATACATTATCTTTAGCAAAAATAAATAATGCATTGATTTAAAGAATATTTTCATACTCACATGGCTATTTGGACTTGATATTGATTCAATACAGTAGTTTAGCCTTACCTAGTCTAGTATGGCTGATACTGGAATTAAGTACTTCCTTCCAAGTTGCTTAAGTTCATGACCTATGAGGACCTTCAAAGTGAAAGGGATAGAAATGATTTTGAAGTGTACAGCAGATAGAAATGAAGTAGAAATTAAAGTGAAAATGCATGGTGAAGGACAACTAGCAGCTGTAACTCTTCACAAAAGTTGTTATTGTTTATAAACCGCTAAGCACAATATACAGAAGCATACTCTTCACAAAAGGAAAGCTGAGAGTAATTTAGTGGAAGAACAGCCTTCAAGCAGAATAAGGAGATCACAATTTGATAGATTCAATTTTATGAGCCAATTTTTGTTTTATGGACATCTTTGTCAGTCCATGAATACGAAACATCCTGAAAGATGGGATAGAGTAGTATAGTTTGAGAGAAAATGTGTGAAAAGTACCACATCAAGTTTCTCTGCTTTGCCATACTGTACTTTATTTTTCCGAAGCTGAAGCTAGATATGTTGGCTGTTATAATAAATTTAGAAAGGTTCCCATTCAAACTGAAAAGACAAACCTCTGGCGAAACTTGTAGATGAGATGAAGCAAAATCGAGACCATAACACTTGGACATAAACTGAACTACATGCCAAATATGTGAGTTATGGTGACATGTTATTACATAGGAAAATGTGATCAAGATTGATTGAATATTTTGTTAAAGATATTAAGGTTCTTCGATTGGAAGGATATGCATCAATCATTGAATTTCGAGAAAAAGTAAATAAAATTGTAAAACTTGAAAAGCTTAATAATGTTGAAGAGAAAAATAAAAATATATTACTACATACTATTATCACTGAGTCAATGGCCATTTCTGAAAGCTCAGATTATGATTTTGGCAATTTTAAGGTTTCGAAAATAAAGCTACATACAAACAGCATTACTTAGATTTATATCAAAGCGAGTATCCGGTGGTAAAATTACAAAAGTCTCACTGAGTTTAACTCAGGCCATACATCATCTCATTTCCCATCAGTGGAACCAAACCACACTACGGTTGGGTGTTCTACTGTATAATGAATATGATAGTAAAAAAATTTTTGATACACTTCATGAGCATGGTTTTACAGTATCTTATGATGGTGTTACAATTTTGCAAATCATCTCTTAAGTTTGTTTGCAGTAATGGTTCTACACTGCATCAAATCATGGAAATTACATCAAATGCTGGACTTGTATCTGGCTGGTTTGACAATTTTGATTTATTCTTATCAAAACCAAATGGTTGTCGTGAAACCCATGCAATGGCCACTGTATTTAAAAGTCATCCAGTGATAATAACTGGAAATAATTCTCATCCTGGCATTAGTGCCAACAAAATTCATCGCCTTGCACTAAATAAAGGTAAGTCAATTAGAAGCATTACTACCATTTTATTTTTACATTATAGTGCTCCAAAAAAAGTGCTACCTCATTTGATCCCGCCTCGACATATTAGAGACAGTTACAGCAAATTTTATGCTCAACATGCCAGCCATGAAGCTGTACAAGTGAAAGATGTGAAGTGGCTCAATAATCTGTCTAAAGAAGATAATGTCATGGAGCGGAATAAATTTAACAACTTGTCCAAATCGGTTGATAATATATAACCAGCTACTGTGTACATCATTCTGAAACTATTCTCACAACACTTACATAAATGCAAGAGACAATGCTGGATATAGGAATGAAAGAAATGTCACTTTTCTATTGATATGCAAATTTATGACTTACTAAGCGAATGTGCTGGTATCATTCTGTAAAGTTTCATAATGTCATTGCTCATCCAGGCGGGATGCATATCAAGCAGTCTTTTATTAGGTGCATTTGGAAGTAAATGAAAAATTCAGGCTTAGAAGTTTATGTAGTTGCTGTTTATGGAGTGTCTATCATAAAAATAATTTTAGCTCATTATCATAGTAATTCAAATGTATTTTTGTTTATTGGTATTTTCAATGGTTAATCTTGAGTGAAAGCTATGCGTTCATTTCGAGGAGTTTTTGCAGCTCTTCTAAAACGTTTTTTTATCATCTGGTGTGAATACATTTGAGCAAATTGAAAACTATCTGGTTAAAGCTCACTTCATTCCACTGGTTGTCGTCTGGTTGACAATTTTCTTGTTCCTTCTTTGGTAGTACATCAGTTTGAGAGGTCATAAAGAAAAGGTGATGTGCTCTTGAAAATTCTGATTTTAAAACATATGATGAAATATTATTTTGTTGCTGGCCATTATCACTATTCAAGATACCTCACACAATACTTGCTAGAATAAATCAGGATGACCAGGTTAATCTTGTTTGCAGGCACAACAATTGGGTTTGGAATGCTGTTTCTGCTTATCAATTTGTAGAACAGACAGCCATAAGAATTAGCAAAGGAAGTCATAAAGGCATGACTTTTACTTATAAATGAACACAGATGTCTTCGTAAAGGTAACAAATCTGACCTTTTGGTGTGCCAGAAAGAGCACTGTTAGCTGCAGAATCTGTTATTATTGATGTGTCACAATAGCTTTATTACATTGTTTGGCCACATGATGGAAGTTAATCTATCAAGAATAGACTAAATCATTACTCATATGATTGTGAAAAAATTCTTGTATTTAATAAATATTGTGATATTTCGCCAAGTTATCATGAAAGAAATTGTCGTGCCGGTGAGACTATTGAAGGGTATGAGTTGTCAATCAAAAGTATCTTGCAAAAACGAGAAACAATCTAGAAGTGCAAACTTAATATAAAAAAGTTGCAAATGTTTGGCAACATTTAATGTTGGGTGTAATTTGACAATGGACTCGTATAACGACTGTGCATTTGACCATGATGAAGCAGATTTGACAATAATTTCGTATGTTCTAGATGCAACCAGACATGTAAAGAGTATTGTTCAAATTGTGAGTGATGACACTGATGTCTTTCTTTTGTTAGTCTATTGAGTATACAAAGCTTCTATTGAATCTGAGATCCGGATGGAATGATGGAATAGAATGATTTAGGATATCAATGCTATTTGCGTCAACTTAGGACCAAAATGCCTACAGTTACTTGGAATGCATGTGTGGGCATACGAGAGCTGCCCACATTCGAGAACTAGAGAGAGAAAAGAGAATAAGAGTAAAGTTGAGCAATGAGAAGACAGAATGCAAAGGGAACTAGTTTATGTTTATGTCACTTACGAGTTGATGTTTTATTATATTTATGTATCATGCCATTTATGTTTAAGTTGTGGAAGTGTGTATCGTTTAGAACATTAATGTTTGTGCGCTGGTCATCGGTAGGATTTTAGTCATGCTTTGGTGGATCATTTTCATTGGTCAGCTGGCGAGTGGACTCATATTCATTAGTCCCCTCGCCACGAATGTAGTTCAGTTCAGCACTTGTAACAAATACGTTTAACTCAAGTGAGGCATCCTCTAAGCTGAACTCTGGTGGCAGCGATACTTCGCTGTCCATCAGAACTGTGGTTGCTTGCGTTGTGCGCAGGGCGAGCATATACACCATCCACACCTCCACAGCATGCCTTAAGTTGATGTGATACCAGTTCTTACCCATATGGAAAAGGAAAAATTAGAGCTTTGAATACTTTAATCTCTAAAGAATTTTCAAGAATAACTGATATTGATGAAGTTTCTATGACAAAAAAATTTAATCGTGGCTTCCTTACCACTCTTTAGAAAAGTATATCAGCAACCCCCTGAGACATCAATGGAATCAGCACTCTTCAATCTGTTTGCAAAAAAAAATACTCCAAAAAGTTTGGCCCTGCTACCAACATCAGACAATCTGTCTTATTATGCACTACGTGCACATCTCCAAGTAATGTTGTGGAAGGTAGCTGATCAACTTGCCCTACCTAGTGAATCGACTAATATAACAGACTTTGGCTGGGAGATGCACGAAGGAATACGTGTTCCTAAACTAAGTCAAAATGACCCAAAATCTGATGGATGTTATTCAGTGCAAATGTAAAGCAATGGAAAATAAATGCAGTTCACTTGCATGTGGCTGCCTAAAAGAACAACATTTTTGTAAAGCTTATTGCAATTGTTTAGCTGATGATAGTTGCTGTAATCCCTATACCATCAAGAATAGAAATGTAGATGAAATTTAAAGTTTGTGGATGTGGATTTTAAAAGTGTTGATGAAGACAATGAACTAGTTTATTGAACAGGTAGAAAATGATAACTTAAGAGGACAAACAATTTTATACCGAAAACCAATTAAATAGAATTGGTATAAATATTCAAATATTTGTTAATAACTCATAAATTTGAAGTTAGATTTTAAAAAACTAATACTACCATTGAATTCAGCATGATCGTAAACCCTACGTTAGAGTTATTAGAACAGTTTGGGTAGTTAGTGATTTTTTTAAATTTAATTTTTAAAAATTTCGTGATTTTCATTTTTACACGAGTTTCCCAGGGTTGTTCAGATACTTTTACGCATGCGGCATGGTACTATTCTCTGCATTTATTGCATTTAATCATCAAGTTGACATCATGTGGTAGTTGACAGCTACAATACAAATTGAGGTGTTCCATGCATGTAGGTTTGATACAACGCTTGATTTAACGTTCTAGAAAAGGTGAGAAGTTCTTCATTTCATCACTTTTAAGCAAGTGTGCTCTCATATTGCCCTAGTCAAACATTAAAGCTGCAAAATTCTTCCCCTCACAAACCGCTGTAGCAAAGTCAATGGCAAAAACACCACATCATTGAACCCACTTTGCCATTGGACATCATGATACAAAACTTTGATTGTACTAGATTTGTGCTGACATAAACTCGCAATTATTATATTTGCTGCTCCTTGGAGTGTTTTATGTAGACTATCATAATACATTTATAATAGTCTCTGAGTGGTTTAAAGGAGAAGATACTGTTAGGCAGTGGTTATTGTGGGTGTGCTCATGAGAGAAGAGACGAGAGCAGTGTGAAAGTGGAGAAGAAGAAAGATTCTTACAAAACGTGTGTGTGTCATTAGCTATCTTATTTTGTCAGCACTGTGATATTAGTGTATGCATGCGTAATTATTGTAAGTCGTATTTAGTCATATTGCCCCGGACCTTCGGTAGACCTTCCCTCATTGTTTTTTGCCAACCGTACATGCATATCAGAAGTTCACCCATATTTTCTATTTTAATACACCGATTTAAAACTCAATCAAGGGAGGGAGAACTTTGTGGCAGCTTAACACTTGTTAGCCCAACAGAGTATCATACTTCGCGGCCAGCAAGTTTCCCCTACCCTAAGTGTACCTCTCGCCTACTCTACAGCACCACAATTTTTGTTTATGTTCAAAATTTGAACGAGTTCTCCTTGTTGTGCTTTCAAGTCCATTTTGTTTGCCATAATTGGGGATTGTAATGAATCCATTTTAGAATACTGCTTTTTTAAATTGTTTTGAAATGCACATTCTATGGCATCATCTACCCATGCACTTGAGTTGGGACTCAGTATGTCTTTGTCGAAATCATATAGCTGTACTCCACTAAACATCCACCATTTTTCTGGGAATTGTGAGGTAGCAGTGACATCATCAAAATCAATGAAATTTGATTTAGTTGAAGATTTCCAGTTTTTCATAGATGATGAATTCGTATGATTGATTGAAGCTAAGTCTCAGTTAAGCAACAATGCTTGAGGATGAAGGTTGCATTGTTGTGGCTATAGTAGTAGTAGAAGTGCGTACTGAAAAAGTTGCTTGTGGTGATGATGAGAATGTTACTGTTTGTGGTGACTCGGAATATTTAGCATTCACCAATACAGAACTGTAAACATTTAAGAATTTGATTGATGAGTAGTTTTAAGGAAACTGAGCCTTCTTGGATGATGAAATTTTTGATTTTGTAAGTTGATCTATTGGACAAAGGTATGAAATCACAATGAACTTTATAGCATATGAAAATAAATATAACTATTTGCTAAATATTAACCTGAAAAATATTGCTTCAGCATACAATTATATAATTTTTCTTTAAAACTTGTTTGCTGAGTGTTTGTAGTTGGTAGCTTCCATGGGACAGCTTGACATGTACCTAATAAGGACCTTTTCATTTTTCATCCAGCTTTCCTCCCATACGATGTGAATTTCTCATATTCATTAAAAGAACTTTGTAACCAACTCTGAAATGTTGAACATAAGAAATATTATGAAGTTTATTGTGAAATTTTATGAATTGTTTACTTTTTGACTGTCATGTTTTGCATCATACTGGCGTTTGTAGCGTTCCTGTGCTTGCAAAGTTGTTATGTGCTTTATTATAAACTTTCTCTTTGATATTCAGTATAGTTTCTATGATATTCTGCAGACTAGGCAAGCTACATTCATGTTGTTAATTATGTTCTTCATTTGATCTGGCAGTTAGCAGTTAGATAATCAACTGCGATTCGAGAATGACGATTTAACATTAGAAAAAAATGGGCTGAACTTGGTAGAGTCATGTACGCTGATTCTGTAAACATGCGAAGCCACATCAAACTTTAAATCCCAGTTATTATCTGATGTTAGTAACTTTTGGAGAGTGTGAACAAGTGTTTGATAGGTCCTTTCATCTAATGCACTCCCATGCAGATGATAACGACTGCTGATGAGGTGTTCAATGTTGGTGAGCTCAAACAAACATCTTGTAGTGAAAAATTATTAATAAAAAATATATTTATTGAGTAAAATTATAAGACTCATAATACATATCCAGAAACTTCTTAAAATTGTGCAATTTAACAAGTGCATGAAAGATGAAAGTCTACTCATGCTATTAGTGGAGCAAATTTGGAAATAAAAGTTAGGCTTATAGTCCAAGTGGCACTTAAATTAAGGTGGCATTTGTATTACAGTAATTATGTGTTTTTTTATGAATGTGCATACTCATGAACCAAAACTTCACAGCACTAATTGCATCATTTTGTCTATGGGTAATTTTTTTTTTGAATATTATAGAATGGTACATAAAAACTTCTAGTAGTTCGGGCTAGAAATCCAAATTTTTTGGCCAACCTTGTTTTTATATAATTTTTTTAAACATATTTTGGTCAATTTATTCTCGCTAAATCATAATTTATTGAATGCCAGTGGCAAAAACGAGAATTTTTCGATACTTAAATTTTAAAATGTACCTATTTAGTTTTTCTCTGACATATCATTAATAAAGACATCAATTTTTAATCTGCCGAGTTTCTGTTGGTGCACTGTTATTTACTTATATGATAATTTCCATCACTGTGGGTCTGGAGGATAGTGGAGTGGGCATGGCAGCAGCCACGCCCACCTGAACATTGAACATTTTTCATTTATTTAGTTTTCATGTATTTTGTCTTAATTGTATGCATTCTATATTTAGTTATTTCTATGTCATCCTTATTTGGTCGTGAGTCATGTGTTCAGTTGTTGATAGGTGTTGATTGTCAGTTCTCGTGACTGTAATCTTGTTGTGCATGCTTGTGCCTGCATCGCAGCTCGAACTCTACGCTGCAATGCAGGAAGTGACTTCATCTTATGTCATGTTGTGGGCGTAGCCCCGTGTTACTATTTAAGCATTGTCTGTCAGTCCACGTGTTGAGTTATTCCATGTCCCAACTTTGTGATAGACCTTTTATATAATTCTGTCAAGGGATTTGGGATAACTCTGGTGGCGGCGGATACCTGCGTTGTCCCTCTGTGTGTGATTATATGAATAACTTGAGTCTGAGGGAAGCGCATCCCCCATTCGACCCACAATTGGCGGCAGCGGTGGTGCTTCACGTCATTCGAGTGATCTGGTGGTGCCTTTAGTCGTTGTCTGGATTCTTCCGTGCATACTTGACTCCTTGGAACTGTTGGACTGACGAGTTAACATTCGGGCCTTCACGACATAGAGCCAATCATTTGTTCAGAAGTTTCACAGGGTTTTGTTTGTGTGATATCTTTGGTTGCTGACGATTTTGTGATTCATTGTGTGTGCTGTTGTTTGTTTCTCTGTGTTCAGGTCGCTGGTGTGGATAGTTAATGATGTTGACGCTCTAGATATGTGATAAAATGGCCAATAGCACATTGTTTATGACTGATAGTTAGCAACAAATGAATTGTCTGTGTCCACATTATAAAAGAAAGTCTAGCCTTGGATCACGCATGTAAGGTTAAACTTGTGATAACATTATCAACCACCTCACAGTGTATAGCATATTATGAGAGACTATTAAAAAAAAAACAACATACTTCTCTTGGTCACCTATAAATGGTAAGTAATGACTAGCTAGTTTTTGGTTAGCTATCTGAATTTAATGTTTTTATACTTATCTAGTCATTTATAAGACACATATCTTTATAATAATTTTGTCAAACATTTTGAGTACACTGTTTTAATTTTCATCTGGGCTGTGAAGATAGTAATGCTACTGTGCTGCATAAATAACATGCAGAGAGAGTCTAGTACATTTTAAATTCTGTATAATTTAAAGAAATTGTTTGACTTTGGTGTGCTGCTAAGCAGCACACTCTTGCTTCAAATGTGCTTGTAGAAACCAGAGGTTAATATTTGTTGAATTTACTTCTTTTTTTTCAGCAAGTATACTTTGGCTTTAGTGTTCCATCAAAGGAAATCATAGCGCATGGAAATAATTGATTGTTTAATTTTAAAATTTGAATAAAAAATATGTGTTCAGTTCGTAATTGATTCTTCTTTGCATATAATATCATATGACCTAATGTTAATATGACTCATTTTTGTGCTTAAGCACTTAACTAGTGAGGTCAGAAATATTTACTGATTACACTGCAGTTGTTAGCTATTTAAAATAGAGAATGTTTGAAAATTTAATCTCACAGGCCCCCACTTAAAAAAAAAAGTTATGTATACAGGTTAAGAATCAAACCGAGTTAGGACTGCTCTAGTTAAATGATTTCACACAGCTTAAAGGTTTTTGGCCCATGACTTTTGTGAAATTGCTTTACTTTGCATGCAGAATGCATGGGAATTAAATAAAAATAAAAACTTGTGCAATGAAAAATCTCATTAGCACTTGCGCCATAGCTTAAGTTCAACATAAACTTTAATGAGAGTGCCATCTAGAAACACCTAGGCACCTTTTGTAGCACACTCCAGCTGATCAGTCATGCGTTGTCTACCACAATATCACACCCTGCTTTGCAACAAGTTAGTGCCCGTGAAATGCAGCTATGTCACCCTTGCCATTGTGCACGTACAGTTGAGGTCGAGTGAATTTACAAGGAAATATTTTTGTGTGCAATAGTAAAAAATATAGAATCTATTTTCATGTCCTTCTCAGATGGGAGGACAACATTTGTTCAAACTTTACTAATAGATACTCTTAATATTATATGGAATTTTACAGAATAACTTACAATGATTCACTTGGTATGGTAAGTAAATAGAATTCCAGAGAAACTCATTGTTATAGCGTACAAGCATAAGTAAGAAGTATCATACAAAATATATCGGCTTCTAAACTTTAGTGGTAGCTGTGCAGTAATTGTGGTCAAGTCCGAAATGGTGACTAGGCTATTTCTTAAGATGGGACAAACCTCCAGTCTCGATTTTTGGCAGGTGCTTTTTCTCCTGGCAGCACTTGCTGGGCTGCAGAAATATAATACCCCAGGGGAAGGAAAAAAAGTTTAACATGCCCTGTCAACCATGATTTATTCCGTAGGTTTTTCGCGCCTAAAAAGTGTGACGGCACCCTGAAACGGACTAAATTGGATACTGACTTTTTGTTTATCACTTCTCAATTTTTTTCTCAACCTTCTTTTGCTCATTAGATGTAATCTCTCTCTTTCACATGCTTTCTTTATACAATACTGAATTAAAGAAGTCTGAGAAAGAAATTGTGAAGTGATAAATTAGCAGAGTAAAAATATTCCACTGATGAAAAGAATCTTTCAAAGATAATTTCTTGGTGGTGTGTTGAGGGTGATATTGTAGCATAGCAGTACCCCTTAACAGTATAAGTATAGAATTGAATTGTTTGGTTGCCCATTGGTTGTCATAGCTCAGTGGAAGATCGCTTGTGCACTAAACAAGCAATTCTAGGTTCGATCCGAAGTGACAGCCAGACATGTTTAATTCCATATTGTTTTAAAAAAATTCTTGTGAGAGTAAGAGATTACATCTAATAATTAATTAGTTTACATTCTCAGACCAGGTATTTTAGTTTGATTAATTCATTGTTTAGGTGTTGTTGTTGCTGTTATGTGTGTGTGTTTGTGTTAATTATTATTGTATTCTGCATTTTTTTTCTAGCATGATCGGTGGAAGGCATCTCAACATATGTACATTGCTAGTTTATCAGTTGCTATGTTTGGAGTTGCTTTAACAATTTCAGTTATATTTTCACCATCATCATTTTCTAAAATTAGCTTAGCTTAATAACTTCAGTATTCAATTAAACTATGTCCATAAATTGTTATTATAACATAATTTAATCTGCAGCAGTAATAAATTAGGTTTAAATTCCATTTGATACTAATAGTCTATGTTCATATAGGGTTTGCTAAATACTATGGTATACTTGTGGTGCAACATAATAATATGAAATGTGAAAGTTTGTTAATAAATTAGTTGTCTTTGCACCTGAACATAAATAGATACTAAACAGTAATAAGATATAGCTATCGAGTTATAAAGCCTGAATATAAATAGACACATTTTATTTATCAACTGAGACATTTGCTGCATGCTCGAGTTGAACTTGTAACATTCAGGCTGTATTGTCTCAACCCCTTGTGTTGTTATCGTATGTTATAGTCTATAAAACACTATTTTCAATAAAACCTTGTAAAAATGCTCATTTTAAAGATACCAAAATAATTTTATCAAAAGTACAGATTTAATTGTTTGTTGGGCATGCAAGTCTATTTTACTTGTCACTATTATATAAACAGGCACCAGAGAATAGCCTTTCCTCTGCCATCAAAGCGATTATCTTTTGTATCCTCAGACAGGAACATGGACCAAATAGGTGACTTTTTTCTAGTGGTCAAGCAAGATTGGCACTAGCTGGTGGACTTTTTTCGGAGCGTTATTTATTATAGTTGTAGTCAAATTATAAATATATATATTCCATATGTTTTTTCACTCAGACTATATAAATACCCTCCTTTGATACAATCATTGTCATATTCTGACTTACTTTATTCTTGATCACTTAAAAAATTGGTTTGCTGCAGCAAAATAACAATGCTTAGGCTTTCCTTTCTTTTTTCTTTTTTTTTTGCATTCCCTCCCCACTTCACACGCATACACATTCAGCAGTTTGGTTCTCTTGACACTAGCTTGAAAATATTTTTGCATATTTAATTGTATTTGCTAATTTTCATCATGTACAGACACCAAACATTTTCAAAGCACTTAATATTGTTAGTATGAAGATATTCTACAAAAAAAAAAGTCTTTGCAAGTGTGGACACGGATTTGGTTAGCCAGAGGATAAACTTGTACATAACGAGACCCAACTATGATGCCAAACTCAACAGGTCACTTCACAACGACAGAGTGGGTGGAGCTTTCAAAGTTCGAAAAGCTTTCAACTCCAACAAATGTAGTTGTTGAACTCTGTAAAAGTCATTGACATGGCACATTTCTACTTCAGTGAGCCAATTTGTCCCAATTTTGGGGTGTATTAGTTTTGACGGTGACTTTGAAAATATTTTTACATATTTATTTGTATTTGCTAAATTTCATCACGTACAGGCACCAAACATTTTCAAAGCACTTTATTTTGTTAGTATGAAGATATTCTACAAAAGAAAAGTCTTTGCAAGTGTGGACATGGATTTGGTTAGCTAGAGGGATAAACTTGTACATAACGAGACCCAACTATGATGCCTAACTCAACAGGTCACTTCACAACAACAGAGTGGGTGGAGCTTTCAAAGTTCAGAAAAGCTTTCAACTTCAACAAATGTAGTTGTTGAACTCTGTAAAAGTCATTGACATGGCACATTTTTACTTCAGTGAGCCAATTTGTCCCAATTTTTGGGTGTATTAGTTTTGACGGTTAACGACTATTTGAAAATATTTTTGCATATTTATTTGTATTTGCTAAATTTCATCACATACAGGCACCAAACATTTTCAAAGCACTTTATTTTGTTAGTATGAAGATATTCTACAAAAGAAAAGTCTTTGCAAGTGTGGACATGGATTTGGTTAGCCAGAGGGATAAACTTGTACATAACGAGACCCAACTATGATGCCAAACTCAACAGGTCACTTCACAACGACAGAGTGGGTGGAGCTTTCAAAGTTCAGAAAAGCTTTCAACTTCAACAATAATGTAGTTGTTCAACACTGTAAAAGTCATTGACATGGCACATTTTTACTTTAGTGAGCCAATTTGTCCCAATTTTTGGGTGTATTAGTTCTGACGGAACGACTATTTGAAAATATTTTTGCATATTTAATTGTATTTGCTAATTTTCATCACGTACAGACACCAAACATTTTCAAAGCACTTTATATACTTAGTATGAAAATATTCTACGGGAAAAAAAAGTCTTTGCAAGTGTGGACACGGATTTGGTTAGCCAGAGGATAAACTTGTACATAACGAGACCCAACTATGAAGCCAAACTCAACAGGCCACTTCACAACGACAGAGTGGGTGGAGCTTTCAAAGTTCAGAAAGGCTTTCAACTTCAACAAATGTAGTTGTTCAACTCTGTATGTTGATGCGGGTTCTGACACTGGAAGTATCCAATGCGAATCCTGAATTAAAGAAAGTCCTGAGTGTATGTATTAGAAGCTAGAATATATAACTCTTATGGGTTGTGAATCCACTGACAAGTTACACTGTCTACACACACTCACAGAATTAGATATGGTTAGACAAGTTTGATATTGAATAGTAGACCACAAGCACTAGAGCAAATGACCACTAAATACAAGAGTCAAGTGACCACAAGCATGAGATTAAAAACAAAAGTGATAACAAAACAGCTAACATGGAAACAGCTGGAAAGCATGCGCTAACAACTGACCAATCAGCTGCAAGCACACACCAGGGGAGCGGAAGTAGTGGAAAGTGGTAGGACAACAACACGGAAAATATAAGATTAGAATACACAAAATAAAGTGAGTTAATATGAATGTTACACAGTGTTCAGTGGCCTGAACATTCTCCCCCCTCCTTCGACTGAGGTTGAAGGTCTTTGTTCTCTCTCCTTGTGGAACTAGTAGAACAAGTTTTACGATAGGTCGAGTATAAATTCCTTTAGAAGTACGAATAGTCACTGTACGCACACATCCATCTGACCCAGGGTGTAGTTTAGTAACAAGTGCTAGTGGCCAGGAATGGGTGAACTGGAGCTGGCATGATTCTGGCAGAGGGTAGTTCTCCCATAATTTGACTAGATGTCCTAGCATATGTCTTCTGGCAGACAACACAGTTGCGAGATATGTTTCTGACAAGTCGTCGAGCTCCAATCATGTAGTAGCACTGTGCAAGTAAGCCCATCAAAAGTGTAGGACCTGCATGGAAATGGTCGATGTGAAGATGATGCACAATAAGTTTACTAAGATGTGCCTTCTTGTGCAAAATGACTGGATGACATTGATTATAAGACAAGCCAGACTGGGGTAGTCTTCCTCCAACACGTAGTATACCATGACAGTCCAGGATAGGATGAAGTGAGTGAAGAGGACTTGAAACTGACACAGCCATTTTAGTCTTGAGAGAAGCGAGTTCTTTGGACATGAAATGTTGCTGATGCAATTTGAATAATACAGTTTCAGATGCTTGAAGTTCCTGTACAGACAGTTGAGATGAGAAGACCCTGTCTGGCAGTTTGCTCCTTGCATTATTGATGAACCTGTACATCCAAGAGATCACACGAATTAGCCTTGAAAATGATGAAAATCTGGAAGTGATATCCTCATTAGGTTGATGGGTCTCAATAGTGAGTGCTGTAGACTTCATATCTGGAAGTGAAGTAGTCTGTATCTGTAACTTCTGTACTGGCCAGTAGTCAGGAGGCTGTGGACCTGACCACCAAAGTTGAGATTTAACAAGCACTCCTGCTGTGGTTCCCCGAGATCCAAGGTCAGCAGGATTGTCTGGAGAGGATACATGTCTCAAGTGATTAGCTGGAATTCGATCGACAATTGACACAACACGATTGGCCACATAAGTTTTCAGACGGTGTGGTGATGTGTTAATCCAACCCAGAGCAATGGTAGAATCGCTCCAAGCGAAAACATCCTTCAGATCAATGTTGAGCTCTCTACTCACTGTAGACAGTAGTTTGCTCAACGAAACTGCAGAACACAGTTCTAGTTAGGGTATAGTTTGAGTCTTCAGTGGAGCCACTTTAGACTTGGCTATCACCAGTGTAGTTGAAACTGAAGTATCAGTGTAAGTAGCCCGAATGTAAACTACACCAGCAAATGCTACTAGCGAAGAGTCACAAAAACCATGTAACTGTATATTAAGTCTTTCTTTGTTGTGATGGTAGTAGTAGCGATAGATTGGAAGCTCTGTCACTAAGGGTAGTTTCTTTCTCCAAGTCTTCCAGTAGTCAGCTAAATCTTGTGGAATATACTGATCCCATTCAATCCCAAGTTGCCAAATCTTCTGAAGAAGTATCTTCAATGTTACTGTTACTGGGGAAAACCAGCCCAACACATTGAACGTCCTGGTTACATCCGATAAAACCTGGCGTTTGGTTGGTAAGTCAATATCCTCAAGTGTTGGTGTAACAATGTGGAGTGAGTCATTGGCTGTGTTCCAGTGAACACCAAGTGCTTTATGACATGAAGATGGAGCAGAAATCAATTGAACTTCATCCTTCTCTAGCAAACCCTCTGGAATATTTGCCTTCAGATCAATACAGTTTGATCTCCACTTTCTTAGAGTCATCTGCGCTTTGTCCAGAAGATGGTTAAGTGCCTCCCGTATGTGTGTAGCTTCTTCCAAGTTGTTTGCACCAGTAAAACAGTCATCCACATAGAATGACGAGTGAATGAGAGCTGATGCCTCAGAAAATTTCTGCTCATAGTCGCTAAGCTAGCTGCCGCAGGACTTGGGTAGCCAAGAAAGGAGAAGATGTTACTCCAAAAGTTAGTCTGGTCATTCTATAATCCTGGTATTGTCCAGCTTTATCCTTGACTACATAGCGATGTAAGTCCCGGCCATCAGAGTGAAGTGACACCTCTCTAAACATCTTTGAGATGTCCACTGACATCCCAATGACATGTTGTCTGAAGCGAAGTAAGATATTAGTTAGGAGAGGATAGAGTGTTGGACCAGGTATTAGTGTGTCATTCAAAGAATAACCTGAAGTTGTATGAGCTGAAGCGTCGAACACTATTCTGAGTTTGGTGGATGTGCTAGATTATTTCACAACACCATGCATTGGCATGTAAAAGGTCTGAGAGTCTGGTTTGGTAAGATCAGGAGTAGGTACCAGTTCAGCATGGCCAAGTACAGCGTACTCATCTACAGCAGTCTGAAAGTCTGACCACTTTCCACGCTTGATAAGTAAGCGTTGGTTCTGCTCATATCTCCCGATAGCTTGAGAACGAAAATGTCCCAATGGTGGAGCTGTTTCTCTGAGTTTGGTGGATGTGCTAGATTCTTTCACAACACCATGCATTGGCATGTAAAAGGTCTGAGAGTCTGGTTTGGTAAGATCAGGAGTAGGTACCAGTTCAGCATGGCCAAGTACAGCGTACTCATCTGCAGCAGTCTGAAAGTCTGACCACTTTCCACGCTTGATAAGTAAGCGTTGGTTCTGCTCATATCTCCTGATAGCTTGAGAGAACGAGAATGTCCCAATGGTGGAGCTGTTTCCCTTCTGGGGAGTTTGACTATGTACCGACCATCACTTTTCCTTGACACAGAATCCTTGAAATGGGTGATAGCAACTTGGTCATCATGAGATAGCTGGTCAACATCAGAAGGAGGTTCCTCAGTTTCCCAAAATGCCCGTAGCAAGTCATTGGTGTCAGCATCTATACTAAGCTTTACAACAGATATGAGCAGTCACTACTTGGGAAGGAGAGGTGCAATAGCCTCCCAATGACCCAACCAAACATGGTATTGACACTATAGAGGTCTGAAGTAGGTGAGTTCAAAAATCCTTGTCGCAGTATGCGATGGATGATGTCTTGTCCCAGCAAAAGATCTATCCTGCCAGGAGAGCCAAAGCTTTGGTCAGCTAACTCCAACTTACTAGTGAACTCCAAGTCTTTGTGAATTGTGATATCATTTGCAGGAGTATTTCCTGTTATTGAAGTAACAACAGATGGAGAAAGTTGGAGAGGTTGTTCGTTCGGCTTGTTGGCTGCCTTGAGAGTAGCATTCACCTTGAAGTTGCTAGTAGCGGCATGTCATTCTGCTAGACCCTTGATAGAAGTGGCAAAAGGAATACGTTTTGCTTTGCAGTAGCTACTTTGTTAGTTAGGAAAGATAAGGTTGAACCAGTATCAATCATGGCTCACCAGTTGTGCATTACCATCAGTTTCAAGAAGAACTTGACAAGACCAGACGAGAGCAGTCTTGTCAGGAATAGTCACGGCAAGTGAGGAAGCCTAAGCAGGAGCAGTTGAAGTGACTGGTGTTTGAGAAGTGGGTGCTGGAGCCTGAGAAGTAGTGATGGTTGGAGCTTGAGAAACAGCTGGGGTCTGAGAAGTAGTAATAGTAGGTCGGTCAGGCTGGTGAAGGAGAGTGTGATGTTTTCCAGCACATACTTTACATAGTGACTTACTAGTACATTGTCTAGAGGAATGATTAGTACCCAGACAATTGAAGCATGCTTGCAGTGATTGAATAGTTTGATGGCGAGATGATACATCACGAGACTTGAACTCTGGACACAAGTACAATGGGTACTTCTCAGATGGACACAGTTTGCAGTGGACCAGTTCCTTTGCATGCAGGGAGAACTGTGACTTATTGGATTATGTAGTTCATAATCCATTAATCTGCCTGGAGAAAGGCTTGTGAGAAGATGGCTTGAAATCACGACTGCGATCTTTGTCATTGTAACTAAGAACAAGTTCTCGCTGGTCACAGAAGTCTATGAGCAGACTTCCAAGTGGAATGCTAGACTGATCTTTAGTGAATAGGCGCCACTCCTCTAGGAGCTTGTGACTCATGCGAGTTTCCATTATTGCTGTAAACACCTGATCTGCAGTGCCATTACCATAGCGTAGTAGAATATTCTTGTACTTGTTGAACTCTTTGACCATGTTGGCCAAACCAGTACGTTAGTAAGAGGTATTAGGAATATTCATCATTCCACGTAAAGCTTCAGTGAAAACCTCCCTGGGCTGTTCATACTTTGTAAACGCTTTTCCACTTCTTTAAAACTATCACCATTCCTAATCGAATCTGCAACAATATCCTGAGCAATTGGATCTTTCAAACAGTCTTAAAGGTAGCTAAGTTTCTCGTCATCTGTGATCCTCTTAAGCTTTCCGACATAATCTTGGAACCTCCTCCAGAATCCGTGACCAGTTCGCAGGCCGGACCCACAGTTCATGCAGAATACATGTTATACTTTAGCCCTAGCGAAACCAATACTTAGGATATAAAGTTTAGTGACTGTGTCTAGTGAAAACTGGCAATTATGAGGTAATATGTGATAATATTTTTATGTGATAATATTTTTATTGAGACACATTAGTTCCACAAAAAAAAAATTCACCACATCAATGACTTGTACAGAGTTGAACAACTTAATTTGTTAAAGTTCAAACTTTGGAAATTCCTCTTTCTGGCCCGAAACAACCCCAATGAAGTGCTTTTCACATCTATAACTCCTTTCTCTTTGATTTCACCCCCTTACCCCATGTTGAACAAATTCGGACGCTTTAATCAGCCCAATCGTATAGGTTCTATCTTTGGAATGGATGGAGTTACACCTCTGAAACTTGGAAATTCCTCTTTCTGGCCCCAAAACAATTCCAACCAAGTGTTTATTTGCATCTGTAACTCCTCCCCCTTTGATTTGAGCCCCTTACCACAAGTTCAAAAAGTTCGCACACTTTAATCAACCAATTGTATAAGCCTTATCTCTTGAATACGTGTAGCAACAGATTTAAAACTTGGAAATTCCTATTTCTGGCCCCAAAGAACCCCAACACAAAGTGTTTTGTGCATCTGTAACCCCCTCCTCCTTTGATATGAGCCCCAACTCCAAGTCTAACGAATTTGGACGCTTTAATACCCAACCGTATAGGCCCTATCTCTGGAATATGTGTAGCTACAGCTTTGAAACTTGTAAATTCCTCTTTCTGGCCCCAAACAACCCCAACAAAGTGTTTTGTGCATCTGTAACCCCCTCCCCCTTTGATTTGAGCCACTTACCCCAATGTCTAACAAATTCGGATGCTTTAATTAACCCAACCGTATAGGCTTTATCTCTGGAATGGATGTAGTTACAGCTTTGAAACTTGGAAATTCCTCTTTCTGGCCCCAAACAACCCCAACAAAGTGTTTATTTGCATCTGTAACTCCTCCCCGTTTTATTTGAGCCCCTTACCCCCTGTCTAACAAATTCGGACGCTGTATAATTAACCCAACCGTATAGGCCTTATCACTGGAATGGATATAGCTACAGCTCTGAAACTTGGAAATTCCTCTTTCTGGCCCCAAACAACCCCAACAAAGTGTTGTTTTTTTCATCTGTAACTCCTGCCCCTTTGATTTGAGCCCCTTACCACATGTTCAAAAAGTTTGGACGCTTTAATCAACCCAATTGTATAGGCCCTATCTCTGGAATAGGTGTAGCTACAGCTTTGAAACTTGGAAATTCCTCTTTCTGGCCCGAAACAACCCCAACGAAGTGCTTTTCACATCTATAACTCCTTTCTCTTTGATTTCACCCCCTTGCCCCATGTTGAACAAATTCGGACGCTTTAATCAACCCAATCGTATAGGTTCTTTCTTTGGAATGGGTGGAGTTACACCTCTGAAAAAGACACCATCTTGGACATTTTCATTAGAGTGGAATTGGTACAGTGTGGTTATGACCGTAGATTAACTTGTATAGCAAAATAAATAACCAATACCTTATGAAGTACAAGTGAATCATGTGACGCTGCAGAATGAGGAGCAAGTGAATCATGTGACGCAGAATGAGAAGCAAGTGAATCATGTGATGCTGCAAAATGACGAACAAGTGGTTGAAGAGAATTGATGGATGAGAACAGCAAGATATTGCAGTGAACAAGAAGTGAATCAACTGATCTTGACTGAAAGAAATAAACTGTACAAATTGTACAGAACATCTTGTTGAGTTACACCAGAGCTGTCTCCCTGTATGAGGGGGGCATGGGGTAGTTCTGATGAGGGACTGCTGCCAACATTGGGATGGGAACTCGCCTGGCCTGTCTAGCTCGCACGGCTGCTGCAACACGTTCCTTATGGCGTAACACCATGAATAAAGAAACAATCAATAGGCATACAACTGCTACCAAGAAAACACCAGAAATATTTGGCCATATACAACCCCAACCAATCTCCTGCAATAGACACAACCAGGACATAGTGAACCACAGTGTTAATGTAAAAGATGACCAGCTGTATAGAGTGCTAATGTAAGAGATGACCAGCTGTACCAGCTGTATAGAGTGTTAATGTAAGAGAGGACCAGTTGTAAGAGTGTTAATGTGAGAGAGATGACCAGCTATATAGAGTGCTAATAAACATTAGACAAACTATGTGTTTATACCTTCACCTTCTTTTGGTACATTATTAGTTGCAAAAGTGGGTGTGGTTTCACTGGCTGATGGTGGTACCATGGTGGATGTCATTTCCACAGATGCTTGATAAGTGGGCAGAGGTGGCAAGTTTATTAGGAGATATTGGTAGCTGCCATTGACGGGTGACATTTTATTACATCCGGGATACTGACAGCAACAAGTAAACTCCTGCAGTCTCCTCCTGTACACTTCTTCCAGCAAATTACGTGTGTCGTACTACAGAGACATAACCATGACAACACTCACATTGTCATGTCAGTGGTACTCACATGGCTGATGCTCAATTACTCTGCAATATCATTCATTAACTTTCTCGACACTTTCCACTTTATCATTCAAACATTTCTGCTCAATATTTTGATTCTAGCTAGGTATATCATTCAGTAAGTAAATTGGGTATGGGGTTGGGTGAGGGGGGAGGGGAGAAGAAGGGTGAGGGGAGGAGAAGGGTGAGGGGAGGAGAAGGGTGAGGGGAGGAGAAAGGTGAGGGGAGGAGAAGGGCGAGGGGAGGAGAGGAGGGAGGGGTGAGGGGAGGAGAGGGGTGAGGGGAGGAGAGGGGGGTTAAGGAACCAAGCATTACTGAAACAGATACCAAAAACTACTGAAGTGAGATGCTAAGCTACTGAAATATTGAAGGCTAGAGGCAAACATTTGTGTATGCTAAAGATGGAGTGAACTATTATCACTCTCAAAGATCGCGTGGGTGTTTCTCTGACAACACAAACTAACGATCGAGCTATAGCTGTTCTATAAACTAACTACTCCCAACACTCCCACATTGAATGACAGACAATTCGTTATTACACAACTAAACCACCTAGGTATCTTTATGATTGAACCATTCCGCATCATTACCAAGCAGATTCCAGCTCTATACTTCACAGAGCTGAGGCTGTTGCAACCGGCAGATGAGAGTTGCAGATTGCCAGAGAAATCAAATGAGAAGTGATTGGTGCAGTAGTCGCCTGGTACACGGCAAGCACGCAATGTATTACGACTTGAATTGTAGCATATTAAAAAAGCCTCCGCCATGGACACAGTTGTCATGACAATTTGTAACAAGTACCTGGGCTGTAAACTATAAACGAAAAAAATTAAAGTGAATATTTCTAAGACTATATAAACGTGATCAGCAAGAAAAGGTTATGACTAATGAATGCACGAATTCAGGAGATGTTAGCCTAAAATTGAAGAGCATAACTTTCTTTGTAGTAGTAATTTGGCAGCTTAATAACTCACCAACATCATTCTTAAAACGTTAGGTAATGATCGTCAGCGCGCGGGTTTAGTAGCCTAGCCCTAGCCCTAGTCATTCATTTTTCCCCCTTTAAAAGACCACAGGAATTTGTTATGTATTACATAGAGTAGGGCTAGTTATAGGGATGTACCACTATTATTACATAGAGTAGCGCTAGTTATAGGGATGTACCACTATTATTACATAGAGTAGGGCTTGTTAGGGATGTACCACTATTATTACATAGAGTAGAGCTAGTTATAGGGATGTATCACTATTATTACATAGAGTAGAACTAGTTATAAGGATGTACCACTATTATTACATAGAGTAGAGCTAGTTATAGGGATGTACCACTATTATTATATAGAGTAGAGTTTATTCTAGGACTGTACCACTATTATTACATAGAGTAGAGCTTATTCTAGGACTGTACCACTATTACATAGAGTAGAGCTAGTTATAGGAATGTACCACTATTATTACATAGAGTAGAGCTAGTTATAGGGATGTACCACTATTATTATATAGAGTAGAGCTTATTCTAGGACTGTACCACTATTATTACATAGAGTAGAGCTTATTCTAGACTGTACCACTAATTTTACATAGAGTAGAGCTAGTTATAGGTATGTACCACTATTATTACATAGAGTAGAGCTAGTTATAAAGATGTACCACTATTATTACATAGAGTAGAAACTAGTTATAGGGACGTACCACTATTATTACATAGAGTAGAGCTAGTTGTAGGTCAGCAGTATCATCATTTGAATCTTACCATAATTAGGTTTCTTGAATGGACAATTCTGGACCACACTACGTGTGGGAGGAGTTTGGTGGAAAAAAGTGGTTGTGTGACTGGAGGTGTTAAGTTCAAAGTCCATTTAGCTGGTGAGGAAGATGGGGTAAGTAAAGAAAGAGTCAAGTTAACCAACTGATAAGTACTGATGATTTTATAGGCGGGTGTTAATAAAATTACCTGAAAGCTAATTTATACTATTTATCCAAAGTGGAGAATGTGTGACCGTAAGTTAAAATGCCAATTTCTTCATGGGTAACTGTATCATGCTAAATTTAGGTTTCTCACAGTATTCCTTCACGGAATATGAAACATGTGAGTAACAAAATTAATAAATTCAGATTTTTAAGTTAGGTTGTTGTTGTTCTTGCCAGCAGATACTAAAGAAACTGGAAAGCTTTGGAGACAAAGAGGCTATGATCGTAAGTTAATGGTTAAATCTAATAATTGTGGTGAAATTCGCAATGTAATTGCAGATTGTAAAGGAACTAATAGACAAACAATTCGAGACGATTAGTGAAGTAAGTTAAACTGTTTGAGAGGAGTATTTCCTCACTGTTTTTTATATTTGTATAAGTTGATGAGTTTTTTCAAGATGTAAGAGTACCCTACAATGTGACTAACTACTAATCCATTAAAAGATTAGAATAAATTAGCTCCACAGATAAAACTTATGTTCTATTTATGACTTTTACAGAGTTGATCATCTTAGCATATTAAAGTTAAAACATTTCTGAAAGTAGGAAGCAGGGGGGGGAGGCGCCCACGGGGGGCCTTAACTTCCGCGTTCAATCACGTAGAGACGTAGTCTGGCGTCGCCGACCTTTTACCTTCTATGCCCCCCCCCCCCCGCACAATAATAATAGAAGGAAAAGGGTCGGCGACGCCAGACTAGCAGAGACGGGGGCTCAAAGGTTAATGTCATGACAACAGGCAGTCATTTAATAGAAATAAAATAGAAATGGAGCCGGATGAGAATCAGGACTATATCATAGATTGCAACTGTGGCAATAAGTCGGTAAGTTGAAAACCAGTTTCAGGATACTGGCTGCACTCGCTGTCAACACCTGTTACTCATGCGCTATTATAAAGTCGACTTATTTATAATCTGCCTTATTAATACTGCTTTATTAATACTTTTGTTTTGTTTATATTAGGACTTTTGTACTTTGATTGAAGGTAGCTAATGCAAGAGATGGGAACATTCCATATGTAGGGGGTTCTGCAATCTAAGCGATGATGACGATTACATCCATAAGTGTTATAGATGTACAGATAGGAACCCTCTACCAAATATTAAAGTAAGTCAAGAAGTCCTGGGACTACTTTGGACATCCCAGGATATTTCACTGGATGAGAGCTAAAAGTCCCAGTTTTAATATTATATATATATATATATATATATATATATATATATTATATAAAGTCTCAGACTTTTACTTTACAGCTGTTTTAATTCCTTATCATGAATTAAATTTGTAAAAGAACCAAAACCCACAGAGGTGAACTTTCCAAACTACTGGCCCCTAGAAAATTACTTTTAGAGTAAATTTAGAATGATTTTCCTATTAGTTGGGATAAGATAGTATTGGATCTTAATTAATACTATTTATCAACTAGGCAGATTACAGCTGCTTATCTAATTAAAGGATTGCTCTCTCAATATCAGGCCACTTAAATCCTACTGCCGAATATAGGTCCATTATGGACGATAGGATTTTTTGGTGCAGGAATACTCGGGCGTATTTGCAAAAGTTTTAACATGGTCATATGGTAGCTTTTTTCTCAACATCTCATACAAACCAGGTTGAGTTCAGTGATGTTGCATGTGTATGCTGTTTCTTGAATGATCCAAAGTGTTTGTCATTTCCAATTGCAAAAGAACTATGGTTAAGCAATTGCATATTAAGGCACTTCTCGCTACAAGGTTGGTCAATATTGTTTATGCACTCACTAATGATGCTATGCTATTGCAGTTTTTTCTTCCAGAGCACAATGATAGTAAGCTATAATTGCTGTTTTTCCAGAGTCATACAGTTTTTCCAGTCATACAGTTTCTCCAGTCGAAATGTTTTTTCCTGGAGTTATGACAATACATAACAACAACATAATTTGCTCTCATCAGTTTCTCAATCAGACCCATAGCAGCATAACAGAACCTCACACAACTGTACACAGTAAAAATAAACTTCTCCAGCAGATATCTTATAATTATTGCTCCTACATGTACAGTAAATTTTCAATAGATATACTGTAAGCACCTCTACAATAGCTAAAGATTAGGTTAAATGTTACTAGAAAGGCTAATTAATACCAAGAGGCTACACATGAACTAATATATTATTAGTTTAGTGGGTAAGGCAGACTATCTGTTCATTAGATCCCGTTGCTATATTGTTACTAGGTGTACTAACTTGGTAAGTGTGCACTATTTTTTGCCTTTAGCCATTTCTGCGAAAATGCTGATAAAAAAAGTTGCTAGTGGCAACTGGGCATGCGTAAACGGGATCTAAAATAGATAGAGCATGCATGCTTATGCTCTAACTATTACTTAGGATTTCAGATACGAGCATAAATTTTATTTATTCTTTGTATACTTGCTGTTGTATTTACTACCGGTACATTAGAGTAAAGTCATCTCTGAAAATTATACCACTATAAGAGCTTATGTGCAAAACACCAGCTATCAAGTTTACACCCATTCCCAATCTTTCTACATTGTACAGTTTGCAAAGTTTATATACAAGTTGCAATAGGATTTACATGACAATGATAAAAAGAAAATGCAAGAATATTGTAACTTAAATAAAATTAGCCATAGGATCCTCGGGTCGTCGTCTTTTGAGTCTAAATGCTTCCATTTCTTCCTCAGTTGGTTCTTTATAACTTGAATCCCTAGCCAGAGAATTATATGGTCGCTTCCTTTCATCTATTGCCATCAAACAATCCACCTCCTTCTCCCTAATTTCTTCTGCTTGTAATGCCTAGAAAGAAAAAATACAAATTTTTACTGGTGAATGGAACTAAATATGGCATTTGATCTCCAAACCATGACTAAACGTTTTATTACTGACCAGTATTTCTTGCTGCATTCTCGCACTCATGATAGAATTCCAAACATATCTATCAATTCTAATGAGCCTCGATTAACGAATCAAAGAATTCTTAAAATGAATATACATGATTATTACAGCTCCTTCATAAAGTGGGAGGTGTTTCAGGTCAACACTGAAAAATTGTAGACAGCATATAACCAGTTGGTCAGTTAAAATGGGACAGCAGGAAGTTGTATCAAGTGTAGGAAGCTAGGAAACTGAGGGTTGTCATAGTCAGACTAAGGCACTGGTGGCTAGCAGAGCCTTGGATTGCATTCTTTGATGGCAACCTTTTTTCTTCAATAAATTTATCTTCTAATACCAATTTTATTGACAAACCTTTTGTAATTAATTTAAACAGTAAAAAATTTAACATTCAAAGAAACAAACTGAAAAAGAGGATTAAAATTTAAGAGAAGGAGAAGCATAGAGAGGAATAAAATTGTAAAAAGAAAAACATTCTTGCGATTATGTATTGCAAAATGAATTACAAGAAAAATATTACCCTCGACACATGGAGATATGAGATTAGTAGTAATCACACATCCTTAACAAAAGTGAATTATAACATCAAAATGTAGTTTGACCACTGACAATTGGTTCTGAGATACCACATATCATAAACCAACACATTTCGAAACACAATCAGTCCATGCCATGTCTTTAATCAAACTTACTTACCTCCTTCAATTTGTGAGATTTGTCCTCTTCTTCATCAACTTTTGTTTGCAGATAATCTGACTTGGTTTTGCCTACCATTTTCTTTTTGTGCTGTTCAACGAGACTGAATGGATGCTGATAAGTGTCCGGTCTCTCATCCTCATTACTATCCACTTCTACCTGAAAAGACCCATGCAAGTTCTACAAACATTACAACATAAAAATATAACTTAAAAAAATAAATAAAGAATATCAACACACAACAGAAAAATTACCATTATCCCACTATGTAGTATCAAGTATCCCATAGAAAGTGTATACTAAATGAGCATGCGGCTGCTGTAAAATATTTCCCCCATATGCAGTTTTCTAGGGTGACATATGTAGATGGGGAAATTTGGTATAGTATAAGCATTATGTCATTCAAGGGAAGATTGGACTGTAAGTTTCAATCGAATCACAAGAATTTAAAATTGTCCACCTTTTACTTCTGCTATATTAAGTTTTAATGAAGTTTATGATGTAAGAAATTTCATGACCTCCAAAATGCTATGTACTTCAAGAAGATATCCATCATAACTAAAATTTACTACAAATGGCAATTTTTCAACTGTTAAAAAAAAAAAGAACTCAATGACACATTCGTTATATTTTAAAACACTCTACAATTTTTATTATATGATTGAGACTGTTGCGGCCGTAACACTTCTTATAATTTTTTTAAAACTGCTGGTGTACAGATTGGCAGCCTGGAATATGTATATTATTTAAAAAAAACCTTATGGTTTTAACACACATGGTATAAAATTATAAAACAAGCTACATTTGGAACCCGGGAGCAAATAATATATATTACAGCGTGTTATTTTAAAAACTTTGTAGCCATCCGGGCAAACAGTGAATGGTTGCCCGCTGACTATAAAAAGTGCATACTGTACCATCTCCTTGGCTCAGGGCTCAAAATGTGGCTAACTTTAGACTATGCATTCACACCAAAGGATTACATAGCTTCAGTAACAAGAATGCTATGACCCAGTAAGTGGAGTGACTTGTTCTAGGTTGACGATTAGTGAAGCAAATAGAAGTATTATAGCCAAAACAGTATCAATGAATACAATAAATATTTTAGAATTAAATTAAAAAGAAAAAGAAAAGATGTTAGTAAGTCTAAGAATTTTTTCCAGTCGAAAAATTGCTGAATTTGAGATTTGGTTTTAGTAAAGTTGTGGTTGGAGCTTTACTCAAGGAAATCTTCTTGAGGCATTATTATCGAGGCCTCGAAATTCTGACATCCATGCACTGTATTAGTACCCAGTGTGGCACAAGCAAATAAAAAATCTTATGGTGAAATTGCAGAGGTCCAGTTCCCTTTTAAAACAATCAACCATGATTAAACTAGTGGTGTGCTTGAGCACAAATGGCGAGCGAGCCTTAAACTACACTATTGTTATTCAAACTACTAAAATAAAGTCGAGTTGTTAAATTACGCATATACGGTAAAGGGGATTCAATGCCATAGTAACCACTCCCCTCAACTGTTTGAATTGAAAAAGAAGCAACAAAATCAAGTCACGTTATTTAAAATTTTCTCTGTGATATTCTTAATAGTACGTAGTTGTAACGCACAATACTTTCACACAACTGAACATACCTACGCAAGACTTACCTTCGTGGTTCGTCTAGTGGACAATGAATTGTCAAGTAAATGCTGTTGAGTAGGGCTTATAACTGTGACAAATACTTACCACCGCCACTAACTCGAATAGAAATGGAGCTCCCATAAGATTTTGAGTTTTAACTGCACCCGCAAAACAATTCAAAGCCGTAAACAATTCAGTGATACGGGTAATGGTCGCAAAACCAGAGGATTCTGTTTAGTGAAGTTTGGGACGGGGTCGAAAGCGGAGCGAACACAAAAATACGGAGGGTCAAAGTACAAAATGACATACATACGTCCAAACATATATATAAATAAATAAATAAACAAACATCCCCGATTTTCGATTGTGTTACCCCTGTAAGTGTCTCGCTCGCTACGCTCGCTCGCCAATTAAGAGTGTGTAGTAGCCCATTGCACGCTCCACCACAAAGAATACAGTATATTTGTATGGCTTTTCAAAAGATCCCAATCAATTAAGTATACATAATCAGACTAACAGAAGCTACTGATCACACGTGTGTCTATAGCAAGCATTTCAAAGATGGCTATACAGCAAGGTCCTGAAGAAGAGAGCTTTGTTAAACCTAGTGCCATCTCAACAATACTTCACAAAAAAGTTAAAAAAAAAAAAAAAAAGAGTTCAATAAAGGGGAACCACTTAAAAAATCTGCCTTATTTGTACAGTCACTTCGTCATGTATGTGGTAGAATGGCCCAGCCACTCCCCCACACTACTTCAACACCCACTCATATTATCACTCAGTTTATTATTAGCATGCATCAGTTGTTTGTTTGTACTTATTCCCACGCACTGGTCATTCACTCAGAACAAGTCATTCCCACGTACTGGTCATACACTCAGAACAAGTCATTCCCATGTACTGGTCATTCACTTAGAACAATTCATTCCCACGCATCACCCTCATACATCACATATTTATGTCTCTCCATGCATTGGGCATGCTCAGGAGGGTTCTCTATATATTGGCCTTCCTGTGCTTGCTTCTGTTGAGTTGTTGTACTATCTTGCCTTAACCAACATTCATTTTTGATAGGATTAAACCTCTGTCAACTTGGGTTTGGGAGCCTTAATAAGCTTTGGCCTTGCAACTCTGGTGGCAGCGTACCTGTGCCCCTTTCTTTGCTATCTTAGCCGCCAGCCTTGCTACCACACCTGGTGACAGCGGTGGTCCAGTTGACTAGACTCTTCTGGTTCAGAGATCGGGCCCACACATCGGAATCAAGTTCTTGCTCATTCATTTTGTCAGTTGTCTTACTTCTTACTTGTTCTTGCAGTTCCAGAGTTCCTTTGCCGAGTTCATCTCGAGCCCCTGCCGTGTTATCCTTCTGCACCTGTTGGAATTCCAGTGGTAGTGCTTCTTGCTGAGCCTCTCCTTTCCTAGTCGTCCTCCATCGTTCTACCCGAGCCTGGAGTCTTACGAGCTTCTTGACATAAAACTCCGTACACGCAAGTTATTAGTTTTATTATCGCATCCGTTATTGTTTCATTCTGTTGTACCGAACGTTGTAGTGTGGATTAGTAATTATATTCAGTGTGTCATTTACATTGTGTCAGTCATGCCTTACAGACAACGTCAGCGCGGCGGTAAGCCTGCTCCCCTTGCTAAAGAAATTGTTGTTTCCGACGAAGCTAACCATGGCTCTTCCGATTCTGCTTCACTTTGCTCACACGAATGCAGGAGTTCTGATTATGCATCTTCCAGTTCGTCCAACACACAGTCCACAATTACCGAGGTAGACGATTTATGTGCTTTAGATGACTTAGATGTTACTAGCAAACCTCTCGCTTCCGCTCTAGCTACTGCTCATCCTCGTGCTTCACCTGAACGCTCTGAATACACAGAGAGTTTAGAACGCTCCGATCAACGCAGCTCTGATAACCGTGCTCTACCCCCGGCCAATGCAGACATTCAGGGTGCCCGAGCTTTTGCTGAGAACTTGAGACGAGCTGACGTTGACCCCTCTACCATGCTGTTGTATAGACTTACGGGTGAAATAGCTAAGCTTACAGCTGAGCGTACTAATCCTATCAGTGACCCGATCAAAATAAAAAAATCTGTCGGCGAACTGAAGGAGTCTGAAGACATATTTGCATTCCTTCACAAATTTGAGATTGTGATGTATTCTAAACGCATACCTGATGCACAGTGGTTAGATCATTTAGCACCTTTACTCACTGGTAGGTATTGTGAAGCCTTTTACAACTCATATGAGGCTAACTCTAATTACTCAGATATGAGGGTTGTGTTGCTTGATACTGGGGGGTATTCTATCACTGATTGTTTGGATTCGTTGGATATTAGATATAAACACAATGGTTCTTTGTCCCTGAAGGAGTGGTTCACTCACAGCAAGTACAAATTCGAGGTTATTCTTGATTCCCTCCCTTTCCTGTCTAATTGTTCTAACAAGGTCATTGAGTCTATGGCAAAAACATTTTCCCTTATTGGTGTTCTTGCGGGTTTGCCGCAAGACAGGAGAGAGTTAGTCTTGTCCAAAGAGGCACATACTGCTGACGAGTTCCTTAAAGATTGTTTGGCATTCTCACCCCATTCTGATAATACTCATCGTCACAGGCATAACCACCACCACTCTAGACCTCACCATCCTAATCAGCACTTCAGGCCTCATTCGCCTCATACTAATCATTATCCAAGACAATCTCAGTTTTCACACTCTAACCCTCGTCACTCTCCCCATCTTCCTAACAATTCTCAGTATCAACCCAGGCAGTTTGAGAACCAAGTACCTAGAGACCCCTTGCTTGTTGCCCCTAGGCAATACAGGGACATTGCCACAGTAACTTGTTTTAAGTGCAATAGCCAGGGTCATTACGCTAATGTGTGTCCCAGTTCACAGTCCTTTGGCTCTCAGTCACAGCAACAATACCTCGATTCACAGCGTGCTCAAACTAGACCTCATTCCCAATCACAGCAGACTCAGAACAGGTCACAGCCCCAGAACCCTGAGCAGACCAGGTCTAACAACCCGGCACGCAGAGGGCTCAATGCAGTTTATACAGATCACGCACCTGACGCTAGTTCAGATCATTTTTCCACAGACGAAGTTGCTGAGGACGGGTTTATTGTGCAGGGTAAGGTTAACAATATTGACACCGATGTCATTATTGATTCTGGAGCTAAGATATCACTTCTTTCATCTAACTTTGTGCCTACTGATTCAGTTCCCATTTCACATGCTAGCATTCGAGGTGTGTCACAACAACCCATGACAGTCCCCATTCACAAGGTGGAGATTAACATCCCCACCCTCCAGGGTACCTTTAAAGTGGCAGTCTTGGATAGGTTGCCCCCCTTTACCTTTTTATTAGGCAGGGACTTTGGGAAGGGTAGACTTCTTACACTTATGTCATCTGTCAAGTCATCTCCTGTCCCAGTCTTGGCCGTCACAAGGGTCATGGCTGCGGATTGTGAGACAGCCTGGAAAACGGCTGAAACCCTCCAGATGACTGAAGGTGCCTTTCCTAGGGCACTGGAAGACATCCCAGAGGTAGACGAAACTGACATTGCTACTTCTGGTGATCCATCTCCATTTGATTCACCCAGTGTTGACATTTCTGATTCACCCAGTGTTGACATTTCTGATTCACCCAGTGTTGACATTTCTGAGTCACAGGCATTGGTTCCATTTCCATCGTTGGCCTTTGACGGCATTTCTAAAGAACAATTTAAGCAGCTACAAAAAGATGATTCTTCTCTTGCCCAGTTATGGGACAATGCTCGTAACCGTACCAATAGCATGTTCATTGCCAAAGATTTTCTTATGAGTCTCACCTCCACTGCTAATCACATCTCAGCAGCACTGGTTGTTCCCAATTCTCTCAGGTCTAAAGTTTTATCCGTTGCTCATGACGGGCATGGGCATGGTGGCCTTAACTCCACTAGAGCCCTCTTGAACAAACATTTCACCTGGCCGGGTATGATGGCTGATATTCGTGAGCACATTTCCAAATGTAGTATTTGTGCTAAATCCAATAAGTCCGGTGGTGTCAAGGCACCCATGTTGCCACCTGAAATCATAGCCGAGCGTTGTGAAAAGCTCGCAGTGGACATTGTTGGCCCTTTACCATTGTCCACGCACAAGTTTCATTTTATTTTCACTGCCATGGAACTAGCATCGGGTTTTCCATTTGCTATCCCCATGAAGTCCTACACGGCTGAGTTGACTGCTCAAGCATTGCTATCAGTAATTTGTTTCACAGGCACCCCTCTTATTATTTTATCAGATCAGGGCAGTAACTTTATGTCGAAAGTCCTCACTCACCTTTACAAGAAACTTGGTATTTCACGGGTTCGTACATCTCCATACCACCCACAGAGTAACGGCCGTCTTGAAAGGTTTCACGGCACGTTAAAGACCATGCTCACTAAGTTGATTGATGACCGTCACAATTGGCCTGATTTCCTAGACATTGTTCTCTTTTTCAGCCGAAACTTACCTCACACTAGACATGGCTATACGCCTCACGAATTGCTCTTCCTCAAACCTACTCCTTTCATTCTTTCAACTCTGAAGAACTTCTGGTTAAGTGATTCCAATGCAAATATCAACTTGCCCCAGTTTATTCAGGAATTAGCTACCCAAGCTGCTTGTACTAACGCACTAGTTAGGGAGTCCCTTAGCTCCAAGGTAGCCAAGTCCAGGCTTTCCAAGGAGGAGTCAGCACTTTCCAGGTTGAAAGTTGGTAGTGTTGTGCTCAGGCGGGTGCCAGGCCTCAATAAATGCTTGGAATCCAGCTGGAATGGTCCTTTCATTATCACTAAGCTCATTCATCCGGTAAACTGTCAGATTAGAGATGTTGAGAAAAAGTCCAAACCCGTCGTTGTACATGTGTCACAGTTGAAACCAGTATCAGATCAGTCTATTTTTAGAGTTGTTTCTGTTGTCGATGATCCCATTGAGGATGTTAGTAGTGAGGAACCTATTGCTCTGTCAGCTGACCAGCAAAGGCAGCTTGAAGCAACTTTAGAGAAGTTCCCCTCTGTCTTCGCTGACAAACCAGGTCTTACCAATGCAGCAACACATTCTATTAGACTTGTCAGCTCCACCCCAGTGTGGACGCCTCAGTATACGGTGCCCATATCTTATCAGGAGGCATTCAGGAAAGAATTACAGAGTTTGTTAGACTTGGACATTATCGAGCCTTCCTCTTCCTCATGGTCCAGCTCACCATTACCTGTGAGGAAGAAGGACGGGGGTATCCGTATTGTGGTTGACTTTCGTAAGCTAAATGCTATTACAGAACCGGAACCTTTCATGATGCCCACAGTTGATCATGTGATTGCCCAGTTAGGCGCTGCTAAGTTCCTTTCTAAGCTGGACCTGCTGAAGGGGTTCCATCAGGTCCCCCTGACGGAGGAATCGAAGCCGTTCACTGCATTCTCGTGTGTGCTTGGTAAATTTCACTATCGTGTCATGCCATTTGGTCTTAGGAATGCTCCGGCAACTTTTCAATTGTTGATGCAGCGTGTGCTATTAGGACTTGAATCATTTTGCCTGGCTTACATAGATGATATCATTATTTATTCCATCACATTTCACGATCATATTGGTCACATTCACAGTGTTCTTGAGAGATTGGCAGGTGCTAACCTGACGGTGAAGAAGTCTAAATGCAATTGGATTTTTAGCTCATTTGAATTCTTGGGTTTTCGAGTTGGCGTTGGTTCTTTATCCATTCCATCTGCTCGTGTTTCTAAGTTGAAATCATTCCTCAGGCCCACCACTAAATCTCAACTCCGTTCCTTCTTGGGTTTGTGCAATTTTTATGCTCGTTTTGTACCTCATTTTTCATCTCTTATGTGTCCACTTTATGATCTGTTAAAACGAACGATCCCAGACAAATTACCCTGGAGTGACGACCATGACGTTGCATTTCGATCTGTAATCATGGCCATTGTCAACCATTCATCTTTAGTAATTCCTAGTGTTACGGAGGCACGGTGTGTGTTCTCCGATGCCTCTACCAGGGGTGTCGGAGGTTGTTTATGTGTTTGCAGGGATGATTAGTGGATGCCTTGTGCCTTTTTCTCCCGTCGTTTGTTGCCTCGTGAGACCAAATTCTCGGCCACCGAGTTGGAGGCCCTTGCTCTACTTGAAACGGTGGAACATTTCAAGATGTACTTGGCAGGTCACGATTTCGTAGCATATACAGATCACCAGGCGCTGCTGGGGGTTCTGGAGGGAGTCCCATCTTCCACGAAACTCACTCGCTGGAAGCTGAAGCTCGCGGAGTACGCCATGGATGTAAGATACATCAAGGGTATCAATAATCCAATTGCAGATGCCATGTCCAGGCAGGGATGGCCTGTGACTCAGGATGATGCTTCTTCAGTATAAACATTTCAGTGAACTTTATGAACTTTGTTGTTTCCTGGTCGTCCCATTCTCTCAGTTTTTCTCTATGTACTCCCACCTTTTCGAAGGGGGGGGAAGTGTGGTAGAATGGCCCAGCCACTCCCCCACACTACTTCAACACCCACTCATATTATCACTCAGTTTATTATTAGCATGCATCAGTTGTTTGTTTGTACTTATTCCCACGCACTGGTCATTCACTCAGAACAAGTCATTCCCACGTACTGGTCATACACTCAGAACAAGTCATTCCCATGTACTGGTCATTCACTTAGAACAATTCATTCCCACGCATCACCCTCATACAACACATATTTATGTCTCTCCATGCATTGGGCATGCTCAGGAGGGTTCTCTATATATTGGCCTTCCTGTGCTTGCTTCTGTTGAGTTGTTGTACTATCTTGCCTTAACCAACATTCATTTTTGATAGGACTAAACCTCTGTCAACTTGGGTTTGGGAGCCTTAATAAGCTTTGGCCTTGCAACTCTGGTGGCAGCGTACCTGTGCCCCTTTCTTTGCTATCTTAGCCGCCAGCCTTGCTACCACAATGTACTGTTTGTTCTGAACAATGCTATAAAATGCGGGTCCAATGCCCTCTCCCTCCAAGCTCTAGTTAATATATAAATACTACAAGTAACATGAAGTCTCATTGGACGCACCCTAATATTTAAAATTGTTACAATTATCTACATGTGTAACAAATGTCACGCCTTTGTAAACAATGAAAGATTTGTTCATATTGCGTACTAATACTACCCCACTGTACAATAAATAATAATACACATTTTGATGAAAGCCTGACATTTGGTACGATGATTGCAAATAAATAATTTTGGATATCATGGCGAATCTATTTTGACCATATATAGATGGTTAATTGCTAAACCAAAATTAGTTAACAATAAACAATAAAACAGCTCAAGTGGCCATTATAACTGAGTGGCCTATCAAATCTAAAGTGCCAACCAGTCACACATTAATGTAATATGCAAATACTTTTTTTCATAGCAGAAAAAGACTATTGTTACTTGTGAAATACTTAAAATTCAGCAAACCTTTGCATGCTAGCTTAACTATTGGTAATATAAACAAAAAAACTGTATGTAAGGTGAGAGTGATAACATAAGCTTAATGGTAGCATTGAATATTACCATTGGAAGAAAGCTGTGTGCGGTGTTTGTGTGGTGGACTGGCTCCAGCCACTTCCCCACATAGTGTATCACCCTTGAACACCCACATTCATTATTATTTAGTTTGTTAGCATGCACGTTGTTTTTGTATCTCCATTCAGACTATTCATTGCTCATGTTCACACATCAATTCATTGTTCATGTCTATTCCCACACCACACCGCATACATACATGTAACACCACACTGCATACATACATGTGACTGTATAATTTTTCATGCACTGGGCATGCCCGGGGAAGTTGTCTATATGGTTGGCTCCCCGAGTATGCCCCAATCAGTTGTTCTTCATGTGTAGCCTTAATCAAGTCAAATCTAAGTTACTTCTGTGAAAGGGGGGGAACTACGATACTTGAGCTTTAGAAAGCCTGGCTGCCGAATAACTCTGGTGGCAGCAATACCTCCGGCCCTTCTCAGCTACCCAGCCTTAGCCCTGTCTACCACAGTTTGCACTTCCCAATTACAACACACATTCACATCAATCATACTATTAAAACAGTGTCTCAACTACAAATAGTATATAAGGTGTTTAAAACTATATTAAATAATTTTTTGTTTATAAATTACGTGAGCAGCTGCAAGCTTGCCGGATTCCCCTGTGCAATAAGATCCCTTCACCAATGAATGACAGCAAGCATAACCCCAGGATCCGTGACTCCAATATGAGCCCCAAACACTCTAGAAAACAATGAATTTTAATACATGACATGCATTACTATCAAATAAACTAATATTGTTAAGATATTATGTCTAACTGAATTGAACTTTTGAGTAATGGTAGATTCTGCAGTTCTAATTAGGTTAACCCTTTCGTTCCCGAATTTTTGGACGCGCGCGGAAAATCTAATCTTCTACCGCAGAATAGAGCATTACCGTTTTATTTTTTTAAATAAGTAAGTCAAACCGCAAAGTCTTGGTTGGCAAAGAAGCGGTTATTTCAATGTGTTATGGAAGGCTAATGGGCTCAAGCAATTTTTTGCTGCTTCTACAAAGCTCTGGAGATGACTGGATCCATAAATGAAGCTGCTGTGAAGAAGGTAACTTTTAAAAAAATTCGACGGAGAACCGATGTTTTTTTTTTTTTGCCGAGGAAGAAATAAACGCAACTGCTGTGAGGTACTGTCGAAGCAGTCCTGGCTGAAAGCTATTTTAGATGCTTCTCCAATGCATTGGGCACCTGTGTATGCAATCTGAAGGTTCTAGCTATAAAGTAACTATTTTAAAAAATTCGGAGAAGCCAACCGGTCTTCACCTGCTTTTAAGTGGGATTGGGAACGAAAGGGTTAAACATACATTATTCTGAAAAACTGAATGAAGCAACAAAAAAAACACTCAGTAAAAAAAAAAAGGAAAAAAAAAAGGAGTTATAAAAAGTTACCACGATTTGGAGCATAATCCTTGCTTACTGCTGTAAGACACTGGGAGCAAGCTTAAAGGGCTGTACTTTTGAGGGGAAAAAAGGCATCCAACTGCAATACTACTATGGGCATATGTACAATCAACAAGTATAAAAAAAAAATATTAAAAGGCAAAAAATTTGGGAACTTGGGGTTACTCAAGAAGTATGGAAACAAGAAATCGTAATATACCCAATTTGATGATTCTGTATCTCTCAATCACTGCAGTGAAAGACCATTTTATTTAATACTTGCAGTATAATACTATATTACGTTAACATTAATTTCATGCAAAGGCATGAGTATTAAACCACCGTTTACATGGCAAAGGGGGCTGTTTACAAAATAACTACTTGTGGTGCTAGCAGAAGAGAAAGGGATCACAATGCATGCCAAGTCTAATGAACTTCTCCTCCACAATATCAGCAGATTTTGGTACAATGACTATTTGCTGACCTGGTGGCTTGAAACGATGCACATTTGCAAAAAATAAATAAATAAATAAATAAATAAATAAATTGGCATAGATTTTGTGTGGATTATAGTGCAGCTGGCTTACCCTACATATAAACAGCTACTTAAGACATGTTTAGTGTATAATAGTATGGCGCGTAAGTTGCCCATTAAAAAATGTATGGGAAAAATCGCTGTTCAATTGAAATCGCACGGGGAAAGTGAAATAGCACGTAACTAATTGAAATACGTCGGTAACTAAGTGGAAACTAAGTGAAATACCTCGGTAGCTAAGTGAAATAGTACAGGTAAGTGCGCACACGTGCAGTGTTAACCTTGGAAACGTAAAGTTCGAGTAGTTTTTAGTTGGAGAAAATGTCCTTCTTTACCACAGAACCTCTACCCGTATTAGACGGAATGTTTTACAACAGATTAGGAAGAGCCGCACGTTGAAAAGAAAGTTCCAGCGGAAGCTAACCCTGAAATAAGGAGATAGTGAGTGAACGATAATATAATGTAGCTACAATTGCAAATGACTTTTTAAAAGCTGGCCTACTATTAGCGAGTGATAGCACGGGTAACCTGTGCTATTAGGATCAATAGCACTTGTAAAGCAATTGAAATAGCACTCAGCTTTGCCTCGTACTATTTCAATCACGTTACTCGTGCTATTAATCCCGAATAGCACGGTTACCCGTGCTATTACTCATACTAATAATATGTAGGAATTGGCTAAATTAAAAAAAGTTAATTCTTGACTTCAAATTAAACTACTAAATCCAATATAAAGTGCTAAATTTGAAATTTAAAAAAATTCTACTCCAGAAAACCCTCAGTTAGAGGTATTATACATATCAGTGGCATGTTTGTCTAAATATTTTTTTGACAGATTCGAATTTAAAACATTAAGAATCATCCATTCCATCAGCTGGTAATTTTATGAACATCAGCATGTCAAGAATGGGTAAAACAATACATTCATATACATACTTCAGATCTATTAGAAAGAATTATATCAGAATACCCCAAACTCTGTCATGCTAATTCCTATATTAAAAGTAAAACTAATCACAACCTAAGCCGAGCAATACTTTTACAGATTTATTACTCCACCAAAAAAGACCAATAACTTTGTGTGGGTCAGCCCACACCTAGAGGAAAAAAAAGAAAAGAGAAAGATAAAAGGAAGAAAGACTTTAACTGTTAGTTGAACTTACATGTATGTTTAGAAAAATATTTATGCAAACACATTTACATGAATTAAACTTTAGTATTACCATTGATTTTTGTGAGGCACATGCAGTAGTGCAGGCCATTGAATCAGTCAATGTTTTATAATAGTGCACAGTATCCTAATATTTGGGGAGTTCTTGCCACTCAACATAGATTTCTGTGTCACCTTTATATCTTAAATAGATGATAACCCTTAAGCACTTGAACAATCCCCTCCCCCCCCAAATCTACAAAGGTAGTAGTAATACTCACTACATGCTACAAAGGAAGAAAAAATTAACAAAAATATTAGAATATTCAGAAAGAACTAGAGATTATTATAAAAATGTTGAACAATATATTACTACTGGCCCGCTTCAATACATTATTTAATCTAATACTTCACATAATTTTTTACATAGTAAAGTTCAAAAATACTTCTTAAAAGTATTATCTAATACTACAAATAGAAAGCAAATGTTATTACCTTCAATTTGATGTATAAAATATATAATGGTTATAATGTTGAATACAAAAACATTAAAAAAATATATATATAAATAACAGTTTACATACATAGTACATGATACTGATAATACTCACTAATGCATTTGTTTTGATCTAGTCTTGCACTCTATTTTTACACACATTTTTGAGCTGCATAAAAAAAAACCTCCAGCACTATAGCTTAATCCTATTCGTGTAACATTTTACAGAACGCAGAAAAGTAATGAATATGCTTTTTTATCAGCAATAACATTGAGAACCTCCGCAGGGTGCTGTTTGCTGGCTGCTTGAATGGGATTTCAAAACACGTCCCAGGCACATCCCCTTATAGTGGACTGAGTTAAATAGAATTTTAGTAGCTTATTTCCAAGTAATAAGTTACATAACCTTATACCATGTAAAAATGATCTAGCTGCTGTAAAACAGACCAGACAATTCCAAACAGGTGAGATTGTTTTACAATAGGCCAAGGTATCTTAAAACAGGCGATACCATCTTAAAACAGGATGCATTTTGAACTTAGAGACAGACTAATTTAGAACAGGCTGGATGTTCCAATTATTTTGATGTCAGACTGTTTAAAAAATAGTCAAGATTTATGTAAGATAAATAAAGCTGAATATAATTTAAATATTACCACAGGAGACTCAAGACACAGAATTCTTTTCCAGACTAAAGAATGCACTCACACAGAGCCAAATGATCAACGAAAAAGATGTTTATGCAATGTGTCCCTTAGACTGACTCCATCTACAGCTTAGAAGACCGAATGATGAGGCTGAAATAAGTGTAAAACAAGGCGACAAAAAAAATAGTACCTACAACAACAAAAAATTGTGCACTTATGGTTGTCGTTTTTTAAATTATATAATATGGTAATAATTTCAGTGACTTTCTGTACTGAATTTGCTGTGCACTGGGTAAACCTATTGTGGTCAATTAGCATGATACACTAGGTGTTGCTTGTTTGTTTGTTTTTTAACCAGGATTTTGAGGATTAAGCAAGTGGTCCTGGATTTGATCCCTAGTGACAGCCTAATATTTTTAAATTCTACATTGTTTAAAAAGAAGCTGGTGAAAGAGAGAAAGAAAAGTAAGTAAAACAGTGATTCAGATTCTCGGATTTCTGTCTCTATGCCTGCTTTGTGCCGGGTAACTCATCTCGATAGTTTCGAAGAGACAGTACAGCAATCCATTCACTTTTTACCGTACACCAGAAATAGAGTGAACTACTTGTGAACGACGCTAATTTTCATGAAAATGTGACGATTAACCATGTTCACAAGGTTAGCTCAAACAATTAGGTAAATGCAAGGAAAAATAACCTGACAGTACAGTTGAAGAACTGAAGTCCAGCTAAGACTAGGAAATCCAATCAATGTTACATTAGTACAAGTCACAGTGGAGGTAGATTTGTCTGATTAGTGATGCTGGTCATGTGAAGTGTCTCATTAACTGAGTGCAACCACAGTGTGAGGGCATAGGATGGGCTACTATCCTGGAGAATTTGATTACATGTTGGGTAAATTCCAAGTGGCTATATTTTTAATGCACATGATTCGTGCAAAGTCATTATCAATAGTGCCCTTCAAACATTGAGTCTTATTGCAATTGATTAACCTTTTCGATGCTGATTTTCTTCAACCCTTTGGGTGTCTTCTAGAATTCAAAATTGATTTTTGAATTTCTACAGCAAAGCAACCGCAAAAATCCACAATCAAACAGCCAGGCATTTAAAGTAGGTATGTAGCTATAGCCTTATAACAAGCAAATAAGCTTCTAAAGCCTGAAAATGAACCGAAACCAGTCCATCTTATAGCAGGTTTTAAGGATATTCTGAGGAACTAGCCCGATTGATTGCTCTCGATGTCTGGTAGGAAAAAAATTATCCATATTCTTTCAAAATGCTGAGGGACCCTGTATAGGCTTCATACTTTCTATCCTGAGTGTTAGAAGTCCGTAGGCAACAAAAAAGTTGGGTGCTCAACCTCCTGCAAATTCTTGGTCAAAATATTTTTTTCAATCTTCGTTTTCAAAAAAATACGTAACCTGCCTGTATGGGTTCAATATTTTTAAAAGAAGTAACATGGCTACATGACGTATAAAATTATGGCGCCGAAAGGGATTTACACACAACTACAAATGTTTTTTTTTCCACGAACTCTAACTATTATAGCTTGAAAGTATTAGTTGTTTTTTTTGGAGACAAATAACATGGTTCATACATTAATTAATTGCATCACAGTTATTTGTGGCCGTACGAAGCAGGGGCAGGTGGCATGTGCTCTTTGTTACCCATTCCTCTCAACTATATACATATGGTTGGTATGGCGCCACGCCCCACTCCAGAAGGAAGCAAGCAAGCAGGCAGGCGGAGCTGCCTGAGATGAAGGGCATGCCCTAACAGCCCTGAACTGGTTTACAGAAACTGTGAACAGTGTCATATGTGTGTGTGTGTGCATTTTGGTGCAATAATTGTGCTGTGTCATGCTAGATTATAGCTGATGAACCGTGTAGTGTGGGCGTGTCCCAGCCTTCTGTATAAAAGGCCGGTACGCGCATGAGTCAAGGTCGGTCTTCCGAATTGTAGCAGTCATCTTTCCTTTGTGTGTCATGGTTTTATTAAAACAATTTCTTACTTGGAACTTGGTTAATTGAAGTACTCAAATGGTAAGACGCACCAGCTATCTTCCAGTTGACCAATAGTTGACTACTATAATAATATTCTATAATATTTCGGGCCCAGTTTGCCCTTCAAAGTAGTGAAACATGGTTAATTAAAGTACTCAAATGGCAAGACGCACCAGCTACTTTCCAGTTGACCAATATTTGACTACTGTAATAATATTCTGTAATATTTCGGGCTCAGTTTGCCCTTCAAAGTAGTGAAACTAAAAAGAATGATAGCTGAGAGCTGGTATAAGTAGAGCAAGTTATTGACAATGTTTACACCTGAAGCATGTGACTAACTAGCTAAGTGATTACACAATGCATGAAAAAAATAAATTAAGGTGAATATTATGCAATTTTGCCTGTGGCACGTAAGCTGTAGTAACACAGGCAAAATTGCAAATGGGAGCGGAGCACAAAGGGGTAGCTATTAACATACTACCAGACAGGCAAAGCAGTGAGACCAGACCAGGTGGCAGCGGATACTATCCCGGACAGAGTTAGGATCAATTCCCCGACCATCTGTCCTAACAGTTGGTCAGATTGGCTGCTAAGTGGTAGTATTTTTTCCGCACCACTTGGCCCCCTGATTTACACTTTCCTAGTGCAAATTGTCCTCACTGTCTGTGTCACACTGGGTTTGGTTATCATATTTTTGCTACCTGAATTAAGAGGTGGGTGGGAGGAGAACTTGTCCAGTTGACTTGTCACCTATTCTGTCTGAATTGTGAGATACCATGTGCCTGTTTGTTTTGTCCCATGAACGTGCCGTGCCATTTGCTTTATGTACTCTCACGTGCCCCCTTCGTGCTGGCTGCCCATGCGCTTGTGCTTCCCATTTTACATACCTGGGTTCAAGGATTTAGTGCTTGTGCTTATAAGTACTTTAAGCACTGTTTTTTAAAATGTTGATGGTGCTTTCAAGCACTTTGGTAAATAAATCATTTATGCTTACGCTTGTGTTAAGCCCATCACTTGAAAGTGCTTGATAAGAACTTTTTAGTGCAATGAACACTTCCAATAAAAGTGTTAACAAAATGCAAACTGCACATGGAGGCTCAATGATGTGATATTAGAAATACTAATTTCATCAGATGCAAAAAATAATAGCTTTTCCACTAACTAGTGATGTGCTTCAGCACAAATGGCGAGCGAGCTTGTCCAACTGAAATTCAAATTTGAATGCTAGTCGTTTAAAAAAATCTCTTTGTAAGTTAAATGTTTGCTTAATTTATTGGTGCTATTCTTTAGGAGCCCACACTTTTACACACACATACACACTCGTTCACTGGATATTCCAGCATAAGACTTATATTGTATTCTCTTCGCGACTGGACAATCTACTTTCAAGGGGTAAAAAATCAACTTTCAAGGGGTAAACAATCAAAATGGGTATTAATCGATAAACCAAAGGATTCTTAAGCTAGTCACCTTACCTAAGCTCGCTCCGTTGAAAATTGCACGAAAGCTCTAGTAGATAAAGTATCATATTGCATTCTCATAGGGACCTATCGTATTTTCTTAGGGACTGACTATTGGACAATGGATTTTCAAGTAAGAACAAATCTGTTACGCAACGCGTACATACATAAAGTGCGCAGCATGCTTGAGATTGTGCTTGACTTTAAAAGTGCTTGACTGGATTCTTAAGCATTTTGTGAACAAAGTGCTTGAAAAAGTGCTTAATGATTAAGAACATTTATAAGTGCTTGTACTTAAGCTTCACGCACTGTAGGAAGTGCTTGGACCCATCCCTGCCATGTTAACTCAGCTTAATGATTCAGTCATTAACCTTCATTAACAATCCTTCTAATATACGATCATTATAAAATAATTTTTGTACTGTAACTAATAGTATGTTTCAGCTTTGCAGAGTTTTCCTCAGTGATTTATATGACTTTCAAAGCAACAATGCATGGCATGGCAACATTACAGTTTAGTGCTTGTCACATTCGGAAAAGTGTAGTGCAATAATCCAAATTACATGAGTAAATGGGAGATGATAAATACAAGTTGAGCATACACTGAACAAGAAACTCGATTTCAAAACATTAAACCAAAATATTATTCATAACTGGTCTAAAAAAACAACAACTGAGCTGAAGTTTACTATATTCGTTCCTGATGCCATAGATTTAGAAGTATATATTATATTTAGAGAGAATCACTGACCAAAAAACACAAAAAGTTAAAACACCAAACGTTTCAGCTACGGACTGTAGCCTTCATCAGTGGTAATGATTCAAAAATAAATAAATAGTTACTATGACAGGTGAAAGCCTAAGGGTGGTACATGTTAAAGCACTTAGTGGTAACCATGAGTCCTGAGGGTTAGCTATTTGGTTTTGTTTGTATGTTTCACTAGGCTACTATAAACTTGAGGCAACAATCCTTCATTTCTGTTGATCTTGCTCCCTTCAGTTTTAATGTACCATGATTCCAAATAACAACGAGGGTATAATTGATGGCAGATGTCAATCACTTTACCACTCTTCCAATCAATAACATGACTCTCTTTCATTGCATGTTCTGCAACAGCAGAAAAATGATAAGGTGAAGTTAGAGCTTGCTTATGTTCTTTTAATCTATGTGTTATTGTTCGTCCAGTTTGCCCAATATAAGAGATGTGACAAGTTCCACATGATATCTGGTATATCACTCCTGTTTGTGACTCAACTGGAATGGGATCTTTTGGATGAACTAGAAGCTGCCTGAGGGTAGTGTGTGGCTTGAAGCAAGTTCTGATATCCAATGGTAACAGAATTCTCTTTATGCATTCTGACACATTCTTTATGTAAGGTAAGACTACTGTTGCCTTGGGTTTCATCATCACCTTGCTACTAGATGCTGGTCTCGCTCGCATGGCTTGTGAGATGACACGTGAAGGGTAGCCGTTCATCTTCAAAGCAGATCGGATATGTGCCCTTTCTACATTTCTGTCCTGATCAGAGCTACAGATGGAGTTGGCTCGACAAAAAAGAGTCTTGATGACAGCTATTTTATGAGCTATGGGATGGTGGGATGCAAAAGACAAGTATTCATCTGTGTGCGTCTTCTTACGAAAAACGGTAGTGGATAATGTTCCATTGGAATTATGCTTCACTGTTGTATCCAGAAAAGAGAGTTCTCCATTGGATTACAACTCAACGGTGAAGTTGATGGTCTCCTCTATAGAATTTAGATGGTTTAAAAATGGTTGCACCGAAACTTTTGGTAAGGCTGTAATGATATCATCCACAAACCTCTTCTAAAATGGTGGTGGGGAGGGATAAGTAGAAATGCCTTTGTCCTCAATGTCCTCCATTACAAGGTTATCCACAGTTACAGATACTGGTGACCCCATAGCAGTACCAAACGTCTGTCTAAAAAATTTATTGTTGTAGGACAAGTATGTTGCATTCAAACAAAATTCTAAGAGTTGTGTGACCTCTGATACCGATAATGCTGTGTGATCTTCCAATGTACTATCAACACTCAGACGCTGTCTGGCAACATCAACGGCTTTTTTTGTAGGAATAGTAGTGAAGAGTGAAACCACATCAAAAGATGCCAATACTGTTCCAGATGGAATACATTGTGTCGAGATGAATTTGGCAAAATCAAATGAGTTCTTTACATGAGTAGACGAATTGCCTACTAACGGAGAGAGAATGGTGACAAGATGCTTTGACAGAATGTATGTTGGAGAGTTAATAAAAGAAACAATCGGCCTCAAAGGTGTATTTGGCTTATGAATCTTTGGTAAGCCATATAGTAGTGGTGTTGTCTTGGCTGAACTCCTCAAGCGATAATACAATACATCTGGAAGGGAACCAGCTCTCTTCAATGATAAAAGTAAACTATTCATTTTTCTCTCCAGTGCCAAGGCCGGATCTCTCTTCAACTTCTTATATGTTTTGTCATCAGACAGCATGGACAAAATCTTTTGATGGTATTCTGCTTTGTCCAGTATGACTGTGGCTCTCCCTTTGTCTGCAGGCAATATTAGTATATAGTTATCTTTTTTTAAGTCCTTTATTGCCCTGTATTCCTCTGTTGTAATATTGGAAGGAGGTGGCTTAGCTTTAGTTAGTGCACCAATGATGTTTATTCGTGCAAGTTCTGCCTCAGAAGATGATGAAGGATTGTTGCCTCAAGTTTATAGTAGCCTAGTGAAACATACAAACAAAACCAAATAGCTAACCCTCAGGACTCATGGTTACCACTAAGTGCTTTAACATGTACCACCCTTAGGCTTTCACCTGTCATAGTAACTATTTATTAACCCTCAGCGCGCATGCGCCCAGAGGGTTACAGTAGTCAACCTGTCAGTCATTCATTCATTC
>WLWD01001661.1_pt1 | contig 81337 bp, 70 predicted proteins | sample 6712731 | NCBI WGS metagenome assembly WLWD01 (sample SAMN12718690, study PRJNA576275) | sponge metagenome | isolation source: marine sponge | host: Mycale hentscheli | place: New Zealand: South Island, Marlborough, Capsize Point | collected 2014-11-01 | reverse complement strand
TCTTTGCATAATGGTATGTTGGCAGAAGTGACAGTGAATGGACAAATGGCTCCTGAGTTTGAAGGACAAGGAAGATTGTGTGATATTATATACCCTGTACTTTGTATTGGTGATAGAGGATGGAGAGAGAGAGTGTGTGTGGAGCAGATGTTAAGTACTAGCATGGGGGGGAGGAGGGGGGGGGGGGAATTGGTTGATAAGAGGACAAGGAGATTTGAAGGTGAATGCAACAGAATTCCTTGATTTTGCAGCTGTTAATGTGGACAGGTAAACTATGGATATGGCTGCTATAAGGTAAAGGGGGGTGATCAAGGTGTGGGGGTGATCAAGGTGGGGTTGAACTTGAGTGTAAGGACAACTATAATATAGGCTTATTCAGGTATTGAAGATGAGGTGAGGTTGATAATGTTGGAAGATGAAAAGGTGGAGTGTGTAACTAACTTCAAGTCAGTGTTGAAGGCAAATGGTGGAGTGGGCATGGAAATAGGGTAAAGAATCAATCAGACAGCAAGAGCTTTTGGGGCTCTCCAATGTCCCATCTGTGCCAAGTCAACTTGTCCTACAAGATAAAGCGGATGGTGTACAAGGCAGTTGTCCTTACCCTTACTCAGACATGTGCCACTTGTTGCAGAGAAGCATCATCCAATGGGTGGCTTTCTTTCAAGCTGTATGTGTACATATCTTCTTCTTTTTAACGATTGCTCAAGAAGTGTACAGTGCACTAAGTTTATTATGTGCTGATTAAAATAATTCACTTAATAAGTCCAACATAATTGTTTCCCCGGGTGAGTGAAGGCATTCACTACATCACCTACATCTCCATGCTGGTGTGTAGATTATTGTTATTAGCTACAAATCACTACAACATATTCATCAACTGTATTTTCTATACAACTTTTGATTGTTTACTTTTATATCTAATGTGAGCATAGAAAGAAAATTTACAGGTTAAAATGCCGTTAGGATGAAGAAACCTCAGAGTAGTTCGTGCATTGGAGTCAGTTGTGCAGCGCTTGTTGAAATTGCATTTTGTGGCACAGCCTATAGGACTTTAATTCCACGTATTGGTGATGGTGATGTATTCCATCCCATCTCTGATCTTTTAATAACTTCAACATAGAAACATTACCTCACTAAGTGTGAATTGATTGGTGGATTTAGGACAATAAATATAGAAGGCCAACTTAATGTGTTGCTACGGTTATTGGCAATTAGAATTTACTTAGCTACATTCATGCTAGTGTGCTCGATTGTAGCTTTTACTCACGACGTGTCTTTTTTTATTATACACTCTTGATTGCTTACATGTCTAGTTAATACAACAATAGGAAGACAATTTATAGGGCATCTTCAATGGAATATTGTGTTATAGCACAGGCTTAAAATGCTTGCTATTGAGGTTAGAAGAGTTAATGGAGAACCATATCCTCCAAATTCTCTATGTTACATGTTTTGTGGTATACTTAGGTATATGACCCAAGTTTTTTTTATTGAAGGACAATCCCAAATTTCAAAGAGTTTCACAACTCCCTCAATGGAATTTTCAAGAAACTCAGAGCGGAAGGTGTTGGTGCTTCACCAGAGCATGCCAAGCCATTTAATTACCAAAGAAGAAAAATAATTTGTTCTGCTTGCGCCCTGTACAGAGCGGTTTAGTTTTTTTCAGTCCCTTTAGGAAGGAACAAACTTGCAGGTATGACACAAGAAATCATGCAACTTAATGTTTAATGGTGGTTTAATTTTATAAGGACAATAAGAATAACTATTCTCTAATATTTATTTGTTTTGATTCATCTATTTGATGAAACAATATTTCTGTGAGTTAACCACATAAATTAGCTATTAGTTTGAAACTCCAAGTTTGTATCCAACTTCTAAAAAAACGCAAAGAAAGATTGAAGCCTGCTCTTACTGTTCCACTTTGCCTGCAGTCAGTGAAGAGAGCCTTAGTACCAGCCTTTCTGAATTTACCATTATTATTATTATTATTATTGTAATAACTTGGCTTAGCACGCGAAGCAGCGCAAGAACCAGTCTGATACTTTTATGAATCTCAATGAATGACTGAAGTTACAAAAAGAATAGACTAATTTATAATTATGGTGTACTCAAAACCATGGTGTTTATACATGATTAGCTATGAAAGAGTTGTTAATTGGTGTGAAGTGGTACATGAATGGAAGTGCCAAGAAGTGTTTCAGTCGATATGTCTCTGAAGTTCCTTAGCTGTTACCACAATTATTATCATGATTATTATTTGTTGTTGTTGTTGTTGTTATTATTATTACTTTAATGATTCATAGGTTTAGAGCATGTGCCTATTCTAACTGGTCGTTGGTGTTCTTTTAATCTGGTAGCTAGAATAGGTGAGCAAAACAATTGTATTTCTTTACATGCAGTAAGGTTGAATTCTATATGGCAATTTATAAACACAATATAAATCACCATATAGAATTTGACTGTTGTGTTTATAAATCGCCATATAGAATTCAACCTTACTGCATGTAAAGAAATACCATTGTTTTGCTCACCTATTCTAACTAACAGATTAAAATAACACCAATGACCAGTTAGAATAGGCACATGCCTACAATACAATGCACAACATAAAATGGGAAGAAGAGGAGTACAAAACAGCTGTCTAAAAAGATAGTATTTAGAAAGATTTCACAGTCTGAGATCTTCCAAATTTTAATGAATATTGACAACGAACTCAAAAGTTCACCCCTCTTGAGAAAAGTGAGTTTTCTAACAACTGCATCATTTTTTTACCAGAGGCCATTAGCCATTATTTTAATTATAGTTGATATCACTGATGAAGATCCACGGACCGATAATTTTGTGTATTTTCAAATTCAACAATCATTCTATTTCATTATGTCATCAAATATATTATATAAGCTTTGAGAGAGAGGCCCTGAATTTGTTACTGAAAGATTTTACAAGCACTTTAATTTTACTTAGGCATTAAGCACTTTTTTAAAACAATTTTCTTAAAAAATGCTTAAGTACCCAGCCGAGCACTTTTAACGTGCTTTCAAGCACAATCTCAAGCACGTTGCACACTCTCTATTACAAACAACAGCAAAATAATTTTTAATTAATAAAATATTCAAGAGTGTTATAATTAATGAAATGCTAGTATTTGTTACATCTGATGAACACGAGTCTTTAGCTGCTAGAATGTGCAATGTATGTTTTGTTTTATGCTCATTGGAAGTGCTTAGTGCTTCAAAGGTGCTTGTCAAGCACTTTGTATTTATGGGCTTAAATACAAGCAAAAATAATTTATTTACCAAAGTGCTTGAAGGCACCCTCAAGCACTCCTTAAAAAGTGCTTAAAGTATTTATAAGCGCAATTACCGAGTACTGAACCCATGCCTGAACTATATAACACTTGATTGAATAACAGGGTAGGAATAAAATTTACAGGGCATAATGTCAGTGGGATTAAACAAAATACACCATGGCTACAATGGCTTCGAGGCTTCAGTTTTTCTTGCTTTGGTGCATCTGTCGATGTTATTGGAACTGTGTGGTTCCCAAATAATCTAACTAGTTATATACAATGTATGGAACATTATACTGAACTTGTTATACGACATCACATTGTGTGTGACACTGAAGTTTGTTCCACAAACACCACCAAAAAATAACCTTGTTGGGAACTGTGTAGTGTGACTTATAGTCAGAGAGACTACTTGTGGCAACTCAAAGTAGTATAACTTAGCAGTAGAGAAAGAAAAGAAGTTGCTCATTCCCGGGGACATCACAAATTAGATTCTGTGTCTATAGTTTTGACTCATCATACTTATGGAATTAAATGTTGTCTCAGATTCAGATTTCAATGATGCTCTCATTCATCAATCTTCTCCACTGTTGTCTGAGATCTTGTCTACATCTGAAGATGACGAGACCTGTGCCCAAGACAGCACTCCGAAGATTGAAGGCATCAAGGAGATTAAAGACACTCTGGAGATTGAAGACAACCTGGAAGGCAGTGTGAGAAGGCTCAAGAATGTGGTTCAAGAAGCCCTTGAGAAGAGAAAAAAGAAAACTATCCAAGAATTGGTGGATATGAAAAAGGAAATTGAAGACAGCTATAACAAGTCTAGAAAGGCTAAAATTGCTGGCACCACAGCTGCCATAGCTGGATCAGCCCTAGGGATTGCAGGGTTTGGATTAGCCTTTGTGACATTTGGTGCTAGTCTTCCACTTCTCATTATTGGAGGTGTGGTTGGTGCAGCTGGAGGCACTACTGCTGCTGGAGCAGACATAGGATATACTGTAGTGTCTCATAAGAGGATGAAGAGAGTCATGGCTATGTGTCAGGAGGAAGACAGACTCATGGGGAACATCAGAGAACTCTGGACACAAGTCCAAGAGAACATACAAGCACTTCAAGCAAGTAGGTATCCTCAATACACAGTGGAACAGGTGCTAGAAATTGTTGTGAGAAGAAGGCTCCTGTCAGGCACTTTCATTGGCCATGCTGCATTCAAAGTTGGGCATTTTGCTGCAGTTGCAGGAGATGTAGCTAAAGTTGGTGCCCAGATTGTGGCAAGGACTACCTTGCGTGCTGCAGGTGTGGCTGCTATAGCAGTAGGTGGAGTAGCTATAGCCATGGATGCCATTTTAATCCCCATGGACCTTGCAATCCTTGTCAAAGCAGCTATTGACGTCCATAAATACAAAGGAGGAGAAGGATCATCAAACTCTAATGCTGCCAATAGAGTGGGAGAGATCATTGCATTACTGGAGGATAACACACATATGAGGAGAAGTAATATAGTTTACTTTAAAACACTCATATGAGTTGTATATATTAAGCAGACAAATTTATTTATGAAGCTGACAAATATGATTTTTTTTTGTATTTTCAGCTGCTATGACAAATTAATGTTTTGGTAAGTGACTGAAATATTTATCTAAGAGTAATAATCTTTCAACTGTTTTTTTTTTTTTTTTTTTCCTTCATATTTTTAACACCAGTATAGTAATATTGCAGTATTGAGTATGAGGTGATCTGATCCATTCTAATGAAAGCCACAGACATCAATGCAGTATAAACATATATTACATCAGCTTTGGACAGGAACACACAGGTACACACTACATTCCAAGTTGGGCATCTTACCACAGCTGCAGGGGCTATAAGGATTGCTGCACGCTGTGCTGAGCCACTAATTATAGCTGCTGTCAACTCAAGACATGGACTAGTTACTGGACGTACAGGTGAGGCTCCAGCTGGAGGTGATGAGTACAATACAAACTTCTTGCATTTTGGTAGACAGTGCATAAGCAGACAACTGCACCATATGCTGTATTTGGCAAAGCTCTGAACCTGCTGGGTAGCTTGTTCTCACCGCACCATCATACTCCTTTGCAACATCTGTAAAAAAAAAACACAAATACTGCCAAAATCCTGCTTTTGCAGCTTTGGAAACTCGACCTTGATTGGGGCGAACCAGTTCCTGACGAAATGGCCACACTGACTGGCAATATTTTATACCTGCAATTTACTTGCACCCTATCAAGAGTTACCTCATACCTATTGATGTCCAATTCTTCAAGAATGTCAAATGTTTTTGGCAATTGTAGAGGCAGTGGCATGCTTCAAAGGAGCATCATTTGCAGGAATAATTGGTTGGAATTGCAACATGAACCTGGTCTCAAGCAACATTCCAGCAATAAATCACAAGAATCAGAGATAGTGGAGGTCAACTTACTCTCAAAGTTGTTCCATAATGGTAGTGAGAAGAGGTTGGAGTTGCTCTGGTACTTCCTGAGTGTCCCAGCTGAGGCTAGCAGGTTGAATAGCTGCTGGTGCAGTTGATATGCCTCTGAGACTGAGTAAAACAATGATCGACATAACTTAAAGCATTGAATCTTTCTCATTGAGTTGAGCAATTTGGAGGAACACTTGCATGGCTATGACTTCATCCCAAATACAAGTCTCTCCATTCGATGATCAACAATGCTTCCCCTTCATCATCACCTGGTGTAAATCTATCAGATTCATCAAGCAGAATTTCTCTAAACATCTTGCTGATGTCCACAGTGTCATGGAGTTAAAATTAAGAGATTCCCCTACTAGATGACGTTGCAAAGGCATCTGAAACTGGGTAGAGTTGTAGACAAGTCCTTGGAGATGCTGTTTAGAAAGTGGTCCAATTGAGCACAGAGTCTAGATCGTGCTGCATGCTCAAAAGCATGATACGCCCTGAAAACAGCACTAAATTTCTAAGCCTCCTTCCAACCCCCCCCCCCCCCCCCCCCCCCCCCCCCCCCCAACCACTCCAACCACTCAAACACATCCAAACCTGTTGGGTTGGCAGATCTACAATGTAAACATCCCATTTCTTCATGTTGTGGATCTTGAACTGCATGTATGTGGTTTGGCATAGATATGCCATAATGTTGAGCATACACAATATATACTTCATAGTATGTGTTATACTAGTAATATAACCAGTTTTGTGATCCTCCTTCCCAACGTTTGTTGGACTCTCAACATTTCAGTGGAAGTAGTCTCTTCTATCATGGAACTAGAGCAAGTGACCATACAAAATTCAGATTTTTTTGATGTTGATAGTCATGCATCTACTCCATTGCTGTCTGAAGACTTCTTGTCCAAATCTGAAGATGACGAGATCTACTACAGTGCTCAGGAAAACCTAGATATTGAAGAAAAGGTGATAAAATTTAGAGCAATGCTCCAGGGAGCTTTAGAAAAGAGGAAGGGTACCATTCAAGAATTAGTCTATTTGAAAAGAGAAATTGAAGAGAGCTATGACAAGTCTAGAAAGGCTAAAATTGGTGGCATAGCAGCTGCCATAGCTGGATCAACCCTAGGGATTGCAGGGTTTGGATTAGCCTTTGTGACATTTGGTGCTAGTCTTCCACTTCTCATTATTGGAGGTGTGGTTGGTGCAGCTGGAGGCACTACTGCTGCTGGAGCAGACATAGGATATACTGTAGTGTCTCATAAGAGGATGAAGAGGGTCATGGCTATGTGTCAGGAGGAAGACAGACTCATGGGGAACATCAGAGAACTCTGGACACAAGTCCAAGAGAACATACAAGCACTTCAAGCAAGTAAGTATCCTCAATACACAGTGGAACAGGTGCTAGAAATTGTTGTGAGAAGAAGGCTCCTGTCAGGCACTTCCATTGGCCATGCTGCATTCAAAGTTGGGCATTTTGCTGCAGCTGCAGGAGATGTAGCTAAAGTTGGTGCCCAGATTGTGGCAAGGACTACCTTGCGTACTGCAGGTGTGGCTGCTGTGGCAGTGGGTGGAGTAGCTGTAGCCATGGATGCCATTTTAATCCCCATAGACCTTGCTTTCCTTGTCAAAGCAGCTATTGACATCCATAAATACAACGGCGGGAAAGGATCATCAAACTCTAATGCTGCGAAAAAAGTAGTAGAGATTATTACAAGACTGGAGGAGAATACAAAGCAGATGAGATCTATTCAAGAATTACTTTAAGTAATTCAAAATACATTTTTCAGTCTACATTATTAGATTGCATCTTGAAAAACTGCATATCACAATTCAAAATTTATGTACTGAACACAAGGGTAAACCTCAATTTTAACTGACTAGCTATTCACGTGTTGTATTTCTTTTTCTTTTTTTGAGTCCTTGAAACTTTTATAAGTGGAAATTGGGATGGATGGGAAACTGGCAAGTGTTTGGAGTAGCTAAGTACATACAACATGTGAAACTATACCCATGTTATAATTAGGTGCTAAAGGGAACTACTGTTTAGGGTCCAGAAATCCCAGGCTGTAGCATCCCGAGCTCTGTGAGGGCACTACTTAGGACCTGAGTGAGACTGACTTTAGTAGTGCATAATGGCTGCTGCAGTGCCTGACAATTTAAAACATGGTGACTGTTCCTAGCCAGAAATTTCAAAGAGGGGGGTTACAACGTTGATAGGTAAAAGGGACTGTAGCTACTTGGAAGAAAATGCACCCTAGCAAGTGTATTTTCTTGTGTTTGTTCACTTTGATGTTAGTTAGTTACATACTCATTTGGGGTTACATAGCTAACAGCTTTTCTTTTCTTTTCTTTTTTTTTTTTGGTGGGGAGGGGAGGGGATTTTTTTAAGTATAAAAATAACTATGAGGTTGCTGTTTTGTTTGTACTAAGAAATTAGCACACACAAGCATAACAGAAGAACTATTGTCAGTGTAGGCTAATGCCTAATTCTTAAGTAAAGAAATGATAATGATTAATTATAATTGGCCAAAACACAAAATGCTGTATAGCCAAAAACACCCAACTATAATATACATGTCGCTAAAGGCATCATGTGACCAAGTGTGACAATGTACATGTTCCCAAGTTCTTCTCCTGCCTGGTAGTGGTGGTCTCTACAGACATTAAGAAAATTATTCACACAGTGGCTATTACCAAATTTCTGGCAGGGGGAGGCGAGATTACTGTCACTTGAGCTTCATTCGTATTACTGACTTGTGCTTTAAATACATCTACACATTCCTCTGTGTTTATTGCATCTCCAAAATGAATAGTTTCATATACAGGAGTACATGTTGTTATTCTGGCACATTTTTCTACTCAATGTGACATTTGTTCTTTTGTTGACTAAACTATAACAGATCTGACTCTCAATGCAACGGTCAATTTAAATAAACAATAAGTACAGAATGATGGTCACAAAATGACATCTTGCTGCCTAAATGTGTGTCTCTGACTGCTTGTTTCAAGACTTCAGTGTATACATGTTTAAATAAATTGTAGCTATGTATTGCAGCTACAGCTAAGAAATAAACTACAAGTAGCTACTTATGTTAGCTATATAGACTCAATGTCTACTATGTAATACTATTTGATGCATTATGTCAAAAAAATTTAGTCACAGGATCTATTGATTTTAAGCTATTGGTTCCTGAATCATTCAACACATCATGCCTTGTAATCATTGACTGTACATGTCAGAAGTACAGTGTAATTTGTCCCAAAGAAAATCACAATTTCCTGTGCATGCAACTGACTTCAAAGATTTATGCGGTAATTGTTTTACAATTTACAACTATAGCTACCACTTTAGCCAATAAACTTCACATGACTACAGGTGGTAACAAGAAGTGTTTGTCCTGTCATGGAATTCGTACAACTAAATGCTAGTAGTCGTTCATCTTCTCCACTGCTACCTGATTTATCTGAACCTGAGTATGTTGCCCAAGACATTCAGGGGGTTGAAGACAGAGTAGGAAGACTCAGGGAGATGCTTGAAGAAGTTCTAGAGAAGAGGCAGAATACTATCCAAGAACTGGTGGATTTGAAGAAAGAAATTGAAGACAGCTATGACAAGTCTAGAAAGGCTAAAATTGCTGGCACCACAGCTGCCATAGCTGGATCAGCCCTAGGGATTGCAGGGTTTGGATTAGCCTTTGTGACTTTTGGTGCTAGTCTTCCACTTCTCATTATTGGAGGTGTGGTTGGTGCAGCTGGAGGCACTACTGCTGCTGGAGCAGACATAGGATATACTGTAGTGTCTCATAAGAGGATGAAGAGAGTCATGGCTATGTGTCAGGAGGAAGACAGACTCATGGGGAACATCAGAGAACTCTGGACACAAGTCCAAGAGAACATACAAACACTTCAAGCAAGTAGGTATCCTCAATATACATTGGAACAGGTGCTAGAAATTGTTGTGAGAAGAAGGTTCCTGTCAAGCACTTCCATTGGCCATGCTGCATTCAAAGTTGGGCATTTTGCTGCAGCTGCAGGAGATGTAGCTAAAGTTGGTGCCCAGGTTGCGGCAAGAACTACCTTGCGTGCTGCAGGTGTGGCTGCTGTGGCAGTGGGTGGAGCAGCTGTAGCCATGGATGCCATTTTAATCCCCATAGACCTTGCTTTCCTTGTCAAAGCAGCCATTGACGTCCACAAGTACAACGGCGGGAAAGGATCATCAAACTCTAATACTGCGAAAAAAGTAGCAGAGATCATTACAAGACTGGAGGAGAACACAAGGCAGATGAGATCTATTCAAGAAGTAATATAATTAACTCAAAACATACATTTTGCAGTCTACATAATTTTTTAAGCTATTTATCATAATTTGGATTTTTAAGTTCTTAACACAGGGCATGTTCTTAACTGACTTCTTGCGTGTGTTGTCTTTATTGTCACATTGTTGATTTCCAATCACCTTTGACTGTTATTGTTGATTTCTAACCACATTTAACGGCTCTTCTATTTTGTATTTGTATTTATGAGTCTTATTCAGTTGCATTTATCTTCTGAATGGAATTGTTTGAAATGTGAATTGTGATTTGGGAGACTGGGAAATGTTTTGTAGGTACAATGAACATGTGAGACTCTTTAACAACAACCCCCCCATTAGGACATTCGGTGAAACACAAAACTTCTAAAAGGTTTCAATTTTATACGGCTACATATGAAATTTCTAAACCCCTTTCAAATAACAGAAGTAGCTAGCTAACAAACCTTTTTTTTTTTTAGATACCATGGTTTCAAGGCTCAATAAACATAACGGTTACTAAATTAATCTGGCAGCTAAAACCATGATTGCGGCTGGTGGCACTAGCACATTTATTGACTTTTTTCTACCACTAGCTCAGCTGGCTATGACGCTCCCCCTCCCCTGAGTGGATTCCTTGATTTGCTATGTAAAGGTACATCTGAAGAACTTGCTATTCTTCCCATTAATAGCTAATACCTGACTGTTTTCACCATTGTTTGTGGAGTCTTACTGGCACTTTTTTATTAAAGCAATATTATTATTATTATTATTATTATTATTATCATAGCAATATTATTATTATTATTATTATTATTATTATTACATGTATTATTATTATTATAGCTGGTTGTCAGCATCAATGTTATGTTAATTCATTAATGAGACTGAAAATGGAATGAGAGTGTAAAAAATATATGAACAACTGTGGGTTTTATGGAGAGAGATCTGGCTGCCGAGATCTGTCCTCCAATCTCTCATTCCTGGCATGAGTCTTGAGCATATCCATAACTTCATTGTCATGATTGGCAGGGGTATCCTCTTTACCCACCATCCAATAATACAGCTGCCAGTCATTGCTTGGACGATTGATGATGTCATCGTATAGATCTAACTGACTTGATGTCAAGCTTCCCAAATAAGTATTTGCGAAAGTGCTACAGATATAATAAATAGTGACTTCACACACATATTTTAACTAATAAAAAAATAAAAAAAGAATCATTTTAAACTTCTAATATCATTGCATACTAGGCATAGCAACCAACCTTAATAACAGCCCATTTTCAAGCATTCCTCTCTTTCTGGAAGAAAGTAACAGAAAAATGATCTCAAAATATGCACCTTGTCAGTTCATGAATTGGCTCTAGTAGATATGGTATGCTCTAGTAGATATGGTATGTCCTAGTAGATATGGTATGTCCTAGTAGATATGGTGTGTTCTAGGACACAAATACTTGGCCACATGAACAACAGCTCACAATAAGAACTACTGTTATAACCACATTAGCTAGCCACAGCAGAAGACACATTAGTTACCAAAAAGTCGAGTATAATTTTCCCTTTCATACTGCGATAAATAGCTTCTGAGCAATTGCTACTAGCAGCTACCATTATGAAGACACAAGACATCACTGCTATAGTTCACCTGCATCGTCATTATTCAAACTTTCTCTATATTATTTAAATTCTCAAAATAGTTGCTAATGTATAGCAGCAACAATTCTACAGTAGCTACCAAGAGTCTGTATTTCTGTTGTACTGACTATCACATGCAGGCAAAAGTAAAACATTAGTGATTATCTGCAATGGAATTCATCCGTAATATATAGTAGAAGTCTCTGAAGAAAAGGACAATAAAACTGACCTAGACAACATTGTTAATAGCATTATAGTGTGTCCACTTTCTCCATGAACATTTCTATTTATAGAGTGTAGTGCTATTATAGTATATGACTATAAACTCGTCCAAACCTAAACATGGTACTTCATTAGACTGTTGATGTTGTTGTTGTTGCCTTTTGTCGTTTTCTTAACACAGCAAAAGTTGATGTTTTCTAAAGCCTTGGCCACTGTTATTCCAAATATACACAGCAAAAGTTGATGTTTTCTAAAGCCTTGGCCACTGTTATTCCAAAGAATGACAAAAAATATGAGAAATGTAACACACACACAAACATACATGAGTGTCTAGATTTCACTATATATAACATCAACTGTGATAAGACTTTTACATAAAATACTAACAGAAGGCACCACAAAAGGTATTAAACCTTCACATTTCTTACCTGCTCTGATAAAGCAGTCTTGCCCGCTTCACCTCGACAGTTTCACCGGTGCGGGGAATGTACGCGGGGTAGAGGTCATCTTCTGAATTACTGCCACCGCCAGAATAATTCAAGCAGATAATGGGCCGCAACGTTTTATGCAGCGGTACTTTCAGCAACGGAGCTCTACGAGATACTCCGAAGACCGAAGAGATTATCCGCTGCATAGTGTTTATCGTGTTCGGTAAAGTATCGCCAGTCCAATATAACATCGACCTACAGATAGGCGTGTTCTGAGCATAAAGAGAACACGCCTATTTGGCCCATTGCAAGTTTGCATGTATTGACGGGAGATAGTATTAAATAGTAAAGTGGTCGTGAGAGGAATGAGGAGGGAATTGTGGACTCTGAGGTAGAACTGCAATGAGACGACTTTCGACGGGCTGTTGCGGCGACCGGCCACCGTCCAAAAACTTTGGGGTGGAGCTGCTTGTTGTGGTGCAGGTTGCCTTCACGGTTGTAACGGTGCTGATCACGTAAGTGGTTTTAACTGTCAATGTTTCGATATTTGTAGTAGTATGCACACAATAAAGACACTTTTAAATGTAGTGAGCCAGTGAGCCAGATACATGTAGCCTTGCATTTATTCCTCAGCACATAGCTACCAGATTGGGAGGGGGGGGGGGGGGGGGGAGGGGGTTAATTATTTATACAATTTGTAGCTGTGTACAATGAATCTGCACCATGTTATGCTATTATTATGTTGCTTGTTTTTGTGTTGTTCTTCAAATTATTCATGTTCGAGCCGCACTAGGGTTGCTCTCTCTCTCTCTCATAGTTACTTGAGTACAGTTGTATAAGTGACCTTCTAAGTCAGCAGAATTAGCCACATGTGTTGGCAGAACAGGTGCATGTGCATATCTCGTACATGAATAACTGCTTTTCCCTGTTAATGAATATTTACCCAATCTCAATGTAGCGGAGAGGTCAATCAGTGAATAACAACAATTAGCTAAACTAACATAATCCGCTGGATTTACATTCTACAGCTTGTAATTTGAGTGATGCACTAAGAGTCACAGCTAAACAAATTATGCCATGGTGTGGGTCGTATTACTGAGCAACCAATATAATGCTGACTGGTGATGTTGATAGCATTCCTTAAAGTGCCACATATTCCTAGAAACTTCTACCGCTTTAGCCTTTTGTAGTAGTTATCTCCACTCACACTATTTGACCAACTGGAAAAGAGACGTTTCATTTCAGATTCAGTTCTGCTCAAAAGATGGAGATTTAATCAGATAACAGCTTGCCTTGTTTTAACATTTCTGATTGTTGCTTTAGATACGTATTGGCAGAGCATTATGATCATGTTGCGTCTTACCTGCCCTTCATAAGGTGAGGCTGTAACTTATATAGCCATTAGAATTGTACTATTGTTTTTGCTTTTATTGTTGTTTTTATTGCGTCTTCTTGTCTTTGTTGTTGTTGTAGTTTCATTTCATTTCTTTTTGCAGATATTTAGGGTTAAGTATTCACCAACTGAATTACATCTGCTATTGATCACTCACAAATATCACATGTCATATCCAAATTCTACAACTTAATAAATTATACAATATTGTATTCAGATATTAGGATAATTGGGTGACACAACGTTACTAAAACAAAATTGGTGGTAAAGACTCATTTTTACTCTGCTCACTTCATTCTTTTATTCATTAGAAGTTATTTATCTGATATCAAATGTAGTGTGCATGCACTTTATTTATTTATTTATTTATTTATTTACAGTGAAGCTGGTGCCATGGGATTTGAAAAATGTCTGTTCTCTTTTTCTGCCAATACATCTGTTATTCTAAGTAAGGAAAATCACCGAACAGATTTGTGAAGAAAATTTTACAGTGTCATCCAGGTTATTTCCCCTTGTCCTTTCTGATAGTTAATATTATCCATATTTCTCTTATGAAACCTCTTTCAATGCTAATGATTCTTGTTGTTGATGTCGTGGTTTATTACTATTCTATAATGTATGCCACTGCAGGTATGCTGATCATCTACACACGCTTCAAACAGATCTCTTACCTTCACGTAGACACTGTCCTGGACAGCAATAAGCTCAATGTCTCTTCTCTTGTGTGTGGGGTTCTGTCTGGGATGGGACTGCTATTAGTGGCCAATTTCCAGGTACATATGTCAGTATAGCTATGTCATAAATTATAGTGCAATTCTCATTGGAATATGTTATGGTACCAGCCAGTGGTATTAGAGAATTTAAGTAGATTATAAATTTGCATTTGTTTTAAATTTTAGGTTATTCATGTTGTATACTATAGATCCATGGCCAACACTGTATAAATTTACTATCTATCTAATCCCCTGTGGGGCACATGCTGAGCAGAAGTAAACACATTGGTCTGTTCACTCCAAACATTTTCTATATAGTACCGGACCATTTTCACTTTCCTCGTTCAACTATAGCAATGCTGCACGATGACAATATCTGCCATACCCATATCAGTATAAGATACCATTAGAAGTAGTGACAATGTCCCTCATTGCCACCTATCTCGCCTTCACCAATACAAGTTGGGGACCTAAAGTGCTCTCAAATTCTATCTCTATTTGCTCTTAACCTCAACCTATTTTCCTTTAGTTTCTTCATATTTTGAATACTTCCCTATCATTATACTGCAAAATAAGGCTAGTTTCTACAAAATCTTCTTGGCTAGAATTTTGGAAGTGTCCAAAGAACATTTTTAAGAAAAACAAATCTTTCTGGAATAGTAGAGAAGGGTTGTACAAGCAGTGCTGTCTTTGCTGCAGATGACCAGTTCTTATACTTGTTGCTAGTTTGATAGAAATAGTGATCACTGAATCTTAGCAACTATTATGTCATCATTTTCCCCAAAATATACCTGCTTTTAAACCGTCTTTGCTCAAACTTTAACCAGCAAGACCAGAAAGCCTTACAGCAAGACAGCAAAGGCTGCTGCCAGTAGAGCTAACCTGTTGCTAGGTCATTTAAAATGTGTAAACAAAATGTTATTGAGAAAACATGACCCTATATCAATAAAATCCTCTACTCTTTTGCCTGCTGGTTAAAGTTTGAGCAAAGACTCTATGTTGCTGCCCTGAATTTATGTCCTGAATTTGTGTTCTGCTCTTCTACTCATTTCTTCTGTTATTATAAACTCATATGGTAGCCCTTATACTTTCACACTTTTACCTTCAGCCATTGATTTTATTGTATCTGCATCTGCAGTATTGAGGGAATTATATCAGCTCAAAACTAAAACACATGTACCTCATTAAAGAATTCTGTCTTTTCTTATTTTTAGGTAAATGCTGTGTATTATGTACATCTTGCTGGAGCGTGGGTTTTGTTCACCTTCGGAGTGCTGTACCAGTGGTCTCAAACCATCATCTCCTACAAAATACACAAAGCACGCATCACCAAGCATTTTGGAGTGTACGTGCTAGGGTTCAGATTCTTAATCGCTATGGTGTCTACTATCTTAATACTCATATGTGAGTAAACAAATTGTTTTGTTTTTGCTTTTTAATTATTTTTTGGCTTTCTTCTCACTTAGTTGCAATAGCTGCTAGTCTGAAAAGCATCTCAAGTTTCCAATATCAGGTATGAATACCGTGTATATGTATTGTGCAGTCAGCAATCGACCATTTTAATCGTACAACCTAATGTCATTTTGGGTGAATACTCTAGATTACAGTTACAGTAGACTAAACTAAACTGTAGCAAAATGCCAAATAAAATATTATTAGAGTACACAATGTAATATTTTGTTTGGCATTTAGACAAGGTGCACTCAATTACTTTAGTCAATTTTTTTTTATATGAATGCATTTCTCTCTCTATGTTATGTATAATAATGTAGTTGATGAAGGGCACTTTCTTAAGGCTTAGGTTACTTGCTATTAATATAATGCAGTTCTATTATTAGAATTATTTATGAAAGTATTTCAAGCACCATTGTTAGTTGTTTGAAGCTTCTAGTTGTGCTTGTCAGTCTAACCTCCTCAATCTCTCCTCAATCTTCTAGTCTAGCAGCTTTCATGTCTAGCTTCCCACCAACAGCTACTTCCCATCAACAGCTACTTCCCATCAACAGCTACTTCCCATCAACAGCTACTTCCCATCAACAGCTACTTCCCACCAACAGCTACTTCCCATCAACAGCTACTTCCCATCAACAGCTGCTTCCCATCAACAGCTACTTCCCATCAACAGCTACTTCCCATCAACAGCTACTTCCCATCAACAGCTACTTCCCATCAACAGCTACTTCCCATCAACAGCTACTTCCCATCAACAGCTACAGTTAACTGTTTACTATTTCTTTTCATTCAGATTTAAATTTGCTTAAACTACTGAAACTCCCAATTACTTATTAAAGAGATGATATTGCCGTGTGTTAGTGATTTGGGTTTGGGAGAAAGACATGGATACTTTCTCTTGCAGATCTATGTTAGACTAAATTTTTTTTTTTTTTTTTTTTTTTTGCTACAATATGTAGTCTTTATAATATATTTGAAGAAAAGTATGGAGAAAATTGGATTACATTTCTTTTTCCTTATGAGCTCTCAATGTACTCAAATTCTTGGACCTATTAAATTAGCTGTGTAATAAATGCAAATCAATCTATATAATAATACGCTTGTGTGTCAGTAACGACGACAACGGCCGACGGTGTGTATATTCATAAATAATTCATGAGCTCTGCACGGTTTGGTACAGCATCGTCACCTTATGGTAGGTCAGTAACGTGCTGGTTATTTCTAAACAAGCGGGTGCAATAGACTATGGAAGGTGGCATAGGTTTAAAAAAGGAAGGCGAAAGTACGGAAGAGAAGGTAAAAAGCGATTAATCGTAACTGAAAAGCGGATGGAATCGGTGAGATAAGATGGTGTAGGCTTAAAATGGAAGGGAAGAGAAGGCAAAAAGGAGAGCGATTAATTATAGCTAAAAAGCGGGTGATGAGTAAAGGCGGGGTTTCGTTTTCAAAAGAAAAGCTAAAGTACGAAATAGAAGACAAAAGTTTCTCAAAGTAGGACAAATTCAGAAGTAGGAGAGATAGATAAAAGGGGACTCCATGACTCAAGAAGAAGAGCCGAAGATAGGAGAGGTGGGGTATAAGAAAAGCTCAGATAGTTCAGAAAAAGAGAGCAAGAGAGGGAACTTATGTAGCCTTAACCAATGGTAGAGAATGATAACTGAGCAAGATAACTTGTGCTACTGCGTTCTTACTTTGCAATACGTCAAGCACCGCTGTGTGGCGGGGTACTTGCTAGTTATTTATATTTTGCAATGTATTTAAAATACTCTTGGTTAGAGTATTATAGCATGTATCTCTCAGTATGTTTCATCAGTGCCTACTCAGTGTTGTTACAATTACATCAGTAATGTAATCATTGTGATCATCAATTACATAGCTAGCAAAAGTAATCATTACAATTATGATTATTAATTGAGGGGGCCCGCAAGAAATTATAATGATTACAATACTGGGAAATTGCCATATAATCACAGTAACAACAATTACAATTACCAATTGCTTTGTTTTAGGTTGTTGTTGTTGTTGTTGTTGTTGTTGTATCACAGTCCAATTACAATTACAATTTCTTTGAAGTAAGTCATCATTGGAATTAATTACAATTACTAATTATGACTACAATGACACTGGTGCCTAGCTACTACCAAACACTTTCGACTAAGCATGTCTATCATGCCACACCCACCATGTCACACCCACCATGCCACACCCAGCTCATTATCATGCCATGTTCCCTATGTTGCAGGACATATTCTACTTGATAGCCACCTCCAGCGAGTGGGCACTCATGTTCTCTTTCCTCCTCTTCTACCTCACGTTCCACAATGAACTGGCAAAGATCTCCATCAGGTTTTCCATACGTCAGCGATACAACACTGAAAATATTATTACCGGTTCATACGGAGAGAACACACCTCTCACGATATAGAATGAAATATCACTTATGTCTTCCTAGGCATCAACTGTTTTTTCTTTCTTTTTTTGCTTTTATACTCATTTTTAACCACACCATCACCATTACAAGAAAAGTATATATAATTTTGTCTTTGTTGGTACAGATTTAAACAAAGAGATTTATACGATTAAATGGCAGTGTCCATAGCTAGGTAGATGTAGATAATTCTGTAGTTCAGGTGGTCACAGCACTATCAATAACACACACACACAAAAAAAAAGTTATACCCAAATAATTTCTAAAACACACAAAAAATGGTTATTATGCCCCAATTGACAAAAATATTTCAGACAGATTCGGTAAAGGGACTTTTAAGTAAAAAGCCACGACCATCTGTAGTGTGCATGCAGTGCTGGCTATTAACCACCGCTATGAATACAATTAACCCATGACGTAATTGAAAAGTTGAGCTTTACCGAAGGTTGCTGTGCTACTGACTGACTCTACTCACTTCTTTTCTGCTGCCTGGAACTTTAGCAATGGGGGTGTGCAAGCGCCTAGGTATAGAGCTGCTGCTCATTCTATTATTCGCGGTTATGGCGCTCGGATTCATCATTACGTAAGTCAGCCTCGCAGACCTCGAGGAAAAGCGGCCGAGTTTGGTTGTTTGTTTGGCTTGAGCTACTGTATGCCTAATGGTGACAAAGTGACACTAGCATAATAAACAAAAATCCACTGTTTCCTAAACTGTGACTTCATATGAATTAATTTACTACCAGTATGTGTTTATGTATTTATAGGTATGTGGTTGCAGTCCATAACAACCATGTCTCTCCTTATTTCCCTTACATCAGGTGAGAATGGTGGGCTTTAGTTTGCAGATTATTGTGAAAGTTTGCTGGAGAAATAAGGCAGTGCACATCTCTTCCATTAGGAGTTAATTGGTAGTACAAGTCACCAATATGTGACCATACCACCACCAGCTCACTTTAGAGGACTCACTCCTTTACCCCATGTAGTTGTGCGTGTTGTTGTGGTTTTCTCTACTGTTAGGTTAATATTATAATAAGTTGGTAGTCATAGTTGCAGGAAAGTAGACGATAGCTTTAATGACCATCTTGCGATAATGTCATATTTGATTCGCTCTGTCTTTAATTTTTCCTTTTAGTTTTTCCTAAAGCATCCTGATTTTATTTGGTGTGTATGTGTGGGGGGGGGGAAGTGAATTTACATTTTGAGTCTCTGAGGCCATCTCTATAAGATGCTGATGGCTTTTGTAGTCATGTAAACTAGTTGTTTTTAAATAAATTACTTATTTGTACCTTATAATGTACTTGTCAAAGAGACACCTTAAGGTCACCTTGGTTTCTCACAAACTTGAGGGGGCAGGAAAACTATTATACAACATCTGATGTATGATTATGATGTTTATTTTTGTGGGAAATAAGTATACAGTATTAAAACAACCTTCTGTAGACATTGAGAAATATCATTACACTACAGCCATAATGCTATTATTCCAAAGCTCTTTCTCCCCTCTCATTGAAAGAACCACATTATGCTCCATCTAATTAAATAGAAATCTGTCTGGATTAAAATTAGAATTCTAGTGAGCAAGTGAAAGTGTTTGCATATGTGTTGGTACCTCTCATGGCTAGCATGCTGCCTAAGTTCCTCTGTTACTCCACGAAGCTAAAGAGTTTGCTGTAAGTACAGGGAAGGGTAAAGCTAGACTCGTACCGGTGTACCTGTGGCATAACAAAGGAAGTTGTGCAAATCGCAGGAACTTTTTCTTATAGTGATGTGTTTCGTGTGTCTTGTCTGCATTTGGTTCATCAGTGGTAGGTAAAAGTTAAGCTACAGTGACTTTTATTAGTGTACATGATACCCTTTAGCTGTGTTTATGGAAAGATGGCTTAACACTGTACACTTTAGCTGCCTCTGTGAAAGCATTGGTCTACCTTAGGGGCATACAGCTGAACTGGTGAGACAGCAGGTGCATCTCAAGAGGTATGCTTAGAAGTCACAGAATACACTAAACTAAACTGTTTGTGTTCATTTTGGTACGGCATTGAAAACAAATTGGTTGTTATTGCCTTTCGCTGTCTTCACCAGAAAACTGCTGGCAGAGAATGAATAAATAAACTTGAAGTATTTTCAACTTTGTGCATAAGGAAATTCTAAATTAGTTTTCAACTTGAGGGTTTGTTGTGACTTCAGTGGAGAGATGACACTAATATCTTTGAGGGAGATCTTAGCTGCCACCGTTGTATCTTTATTTTGAACACCTGTAAGTGAGCGATGATTTAGTTGCTCGAGTTGCCGTAAATATTCACATGCTGAAGTAAGTGTTAAAAAACGTTATTAATTAATAGCGTTCACTAGCAGTAGACACGTTAACCACAATGATGGGCGTGTGGGATGAGTAGGGGATTAGTTGAACGACTACATGATGGCCAGTTTGGAGTAGTGATTATGCTGGTGTATTGTGTGTGTGTGTAGTGATACAGGGTCTGAGCCTCCAGAGAGCTGCTTGTTTAGTTTCGTGTGCAGTGTAGGAGCCATCTTGGGTGAGTTATGTAATCCACCGTGGTACTTAAAGACGTTCGTTTCCATGTCTTCTTTACACTCAGCAAGCATCTCCCCAATCAGTCAGGAATTTGACTAACAATGGCAATCATAGCTTTTTAGAATGTGGACTCTAGCAATATAGGCAGAATTGAATTGATTCTCTGGCATCATCACACATGCCCCTAACTTAACGAGTCTACCTGTAACAATAATAATAGTTATTATGCACATATAGCGTGAGAATAGATAACTAAATTTTTTTTTTTAATTATTTGTTAATATTTGCATCATTAACACACAAGTGTATGAAGAGTTATTGGAGGTAGTTGGATGTTGCCAAAGCAACTTAACACAGTGGTATGGCGAGGGTTTGTCTAAACACTTGGAGTCTTACAAGTAGTAAACATACTCTACTTTTTTTTTCCCCTCATGTGACATACTCTAAAGTTAGTGTTTGTTCAGGTTGGTGTGGTGTTGATGCAACAGGGCGGAGATGTTGGTATGTTTTGTTATTCATAGCCGCCATTGACCGCTTTAGGAAATGTCTGGAGGTCACATTGGTGATGAGGTAATGAGTTGCCAGGGGGGGGGGGGGGGGGGGGAGCCTGGCATGGGTGGTATTGGAATGGGGATTCCCCTTGATCCTGCCACGCCCCCTTACTTATGGTTAATGAGAAGAAAAGGCTTACTCTGCCCTTTCTCAGATATTGCTTGATCCAGATGTTAACATTGGCACTAATAAAAAACTGATGAAAGGATAGACTTCCAGTCCTGGCGACCACACCTTACCACACCAAATGATGTGGAGTACCTCATACACTGGATATTTTTTTTAAAGGTTGGGGAAAGGGGGGGGGGCATTTCTGCCACTATTAATTGTTACAGTAATGGCCAGCTGCATGTTCTCTCACACCACTCTTAATTACCTAGCATGTATCCATTTTTAGTAAAGTACATGTACTACTTTCCCCATTTGGTCAACAGAACTTTAGTATGGAAGCCATGTTTTGGAGAGGAGATAGTAAGAGTGTATGATCAAGTAGAGCATGCCATTGTTGTTATGGTTGCGATGAAGCAATGGTGGGCTTGTGAAGTCTTGTTGTTTTTTGTTTGTTTGTTATTGTTGTTTTTGTTTTTGGTAAATAATATTTGGCAAAATTTAGCATTTTGGTAAACGAATAAGTTTTCTACACACCATTTTTAGTTTGATATTGTTTAAACTCGTTACAGTATTTATGATTCTTCATTTTAAATATATCATTTTACTTGTATGTGTGTGTGTTAGTGATGTTCATCGTTTACATCCGTCACAAGCAAGTGCACGAGTTTTATATCAAGCGCAACATCATCAACTTGAAGTGTTTGAATGTCCTGTCTAGCATCCTTGGTGCACTGTCTGTCCTGGGTCTGCTGCTGGTGGGTAGCTTTCAGGTGAGTCCTGACTTACAGAATAGTGTTGTTTTAGTTAACTAAAACTAAAACCAAAACCCCTTAGTTTTGGGGTATTTTACTTTTGGTAAGAATAACTAAAACTAAGCTGTAGAGAATATGAAAAAACTAAAACTAATTATTTTAGAAGACAGTAAATTCGATAATAACTAAAACTACCAGTAGAGTGGAGGACAAAAACTAAAACTAAGCAATTTTATTGTAAACAATTCACCTTGAATTATGTCATTATTAAATGAAAATATAAATTCCCATCAAGTAATTATTTTCTAAACTACATAACAAATACCATACTTTATTAATAATACCCAAGTTTTCACAGAAGTCTCATTATTGCAGAATTTGAGAGGCAACATAAATTAACTAAAACTAAGACAATTGATAGTATGACTAAATCTTCTACATGGTATTGAAGAAAAACTAAAAACTAACTAAATCTTCACGGAGAATTTTGGGAAAAAACTAAGCATTCAAGATATTTTTTTAGTATGAATAACTAAAACTAAGAAAGTCTGGAATCGCTAAACCAAAACAACACTGCTACAACAGAAGCTACAATATAGAGGATAAGTATAGGTCACACCACAACATGGAGGTCAGTGTGGGATTTACATGACCAAGCGAAGACCCAAGGATAGTGTACTGTAAACCCCATACTGACTGAACACAGAGTGGTGCAACTGACTTGTACCATGGCTCTAGGCTATAGGAAACACGTGAAAACTAATTTTAGATTGGGCAGTTCACTTATTCACCTCCTAGAAAGTGGGTATAAAATATATTCACCATGAATTGAGCTATCTGATTGGACGGTTAGACTGAATCATGGTACCGTAAACGCAGGTTGGTAAGTGGCCAAACTTATAACTCCAAACATAAAGAAAAGGATGTTCAATAAAAAATGGGCACTTAATAAAAAATGGGCGCTTAATAAAAAATGGATGCTTACCGTGAGTGGTAACCTAAAAACTGTGGCAGAGTGCCAATCAGCAGTAGACGAGACACATAGGACGCTTAATAAGAGGTTAAAAAAGCCGGAAAGGAAACAGGCGCTTCACAAAGAGGGACACTTAACAACCTGTATCTACTGTACGATAGGACATATACTTCTATTGATAATAACATTTCATCTTAACAATGCATACAGTTTCAGTATTTCTTTAGTCCAATCACAAAGTTTAAAAGTCTGTCATTGTTCTAACCTAAGTGGTTGTAAATGTTTTGTTGGTGTTGTTAGGATGACAAGGTGGCCACTGTGCACTTCATAGGTGCTTACCTTGTGTTTGGGTTTGGGATGCTCTATGGATGGGTTCAGCTCATCATCGCTCTGAGGATTGCTCAAGCTGTACAAGTCAACAAGAAGTGTCTTCTTCTCTTTAAACTTGTCGTTCTGATAATTGGGACATTGTGTTTCTTTGGAAGTAAGTGTTCCATTGCTGTTGTTGTTAGTTGTTGTTCTTAGTTGTTGTTAGTTGTTGTTGATTGTTGTGTAAAAAGGATTTTATTGTCTCCATGGACTAGAACTTAGTTGTGGTAAAGTTTTACATAACTCTTTTGCAAACATAATGGAAGAAAGGGAGGGAAGCTGACAGAAAGAGGGAGGGGTTAAAGTTATTGACAGGTTTTGGGTGTGGTCTGTACATGTGTAAAGTTTTTGTGATTTTCCCTCCTCTAGCTTCTGTGTTCGGACCTATTGCTCGCAAGATGTACGAGATAAACCCTACATGCGTGCACTGCTGGGAAAGCAAAGATGGGGTAAGTGACACTCCCCCAGGGGTAAGATCTCCCGACCTCTTGGCAGATCTGGCTGGTTGAGTGTGTAATTGTATAACTCCTTACAAATACGACTTTTAACTTACCTCTCCCTCTCTTTCCCAGGGCTACGCCTTACATGTTGTGAGCACAGCCATGGAGTGGACCATGTCCCTGTGCTTCCTCCTCTTCTTCCTCACTTTCCATTCTGACTTCACTAACTTGGACGTGGAAGTGTCAGTCACAGCTCGTTATCACTACACAGATGACATCCTCAACCTGGACCCCAATGAGACTAAACCCCTGAAAGTGTGATACTATTTTGTGTGTGTGTGTGTGTGTTGTATGTATATGACATCTTCAAGATATTATGTGAAACAAAAATTTAAGTCCTGTAAATTAGAAAGGTAAAGGGTCGTCTTTTGTAAATGCTGTCGAATTGGAAAACTCTCTGGCAGTTACTACGGCGAGGTAGTGGCAGTTATTTTGCTTATAGAAACCTGAGAGAGAAATTGCTTCTACTGCAGAAAGATTATGCTGTAGGAGATTATCACAGAAGGAAAAAATTAAGGACCTTTCTTGAAGAAACGAATGACGCCTTACCTGTTTCTGCTTTGCCAGGGAATATTTCACGAAATGTCGGCAATGTAATAAGTAAGACTAGCCACGACAACAATGCTATCGGTGGCAATTTTCTGTGCTGGCTGTAGGTAGCGAGATACTGCACCCATACTCCGTATACAGCGTGTGTGACCACCATGGACGGTCTCACCAAGTGTGGAGGCATGACTGCAGGAACCATAGTAACCTGCTACTGCTAGAGGAAACTAAGAAAGAGTAAGAATAAAAATAGCAATGGGGGATCTGTGAAGGTTATCATCTTGACTATAATATGGCTGCCATTCTGTAAAGTAATCTAATGGATTGAGTAGATTTATTTTTGACAAATTGAGTGTATTTGCATTATACTATAATAAAACTAGTGATGTGCTTGAGCACAAATGGCGAGCGAGCCTAAAGACTATACTATTTTTATATGAATGATTTTGACTTCTAACACTGAAGCTACTGAAAATAGGTCCAGTTTTTTAATTTCGCATACAAGGTAAAGGTATTTCAGTGCCATAGTAACAACTCTCTGCAACTGCTTGAATTGAAGGGGGAAAAACAACAACAAAACAATAAACGTTATTTAAATGTTTTTTCTTTGTGATATTCTTTAGCTAAGTAGTGGTTGTAACACACAATGCTTTGACACAACTGGACATGCACCTACACAGACTTACCTTCGCGGTAGTCTAGTGGAAAATGTATTTTCAAGTAAATACTGTTGCGCACGGCTTATAACCACAAACACTAACTCGAATAGAAATGGAAGTCCTGTAAGTTTTCACGTTTTAACTGCACCAGTAAAATAATTCAAAGCGGTAAACAATGGGTGATACGGGTACTGATCGATAAACAGAGGATTCTGTTTAGTGAAGTTTGGGATGGGGTCCACCACCGAACTAACACAAAAATGCGAGGGTCAAAATACAAAAATGCCTTATGTACGTCCAAACATATATATAAACAAACAAACATCCCCAATTTTCAATTGTGTTACCCCTGTAAGTGTCTCGCTCGCTCGCCAATAAACTCTTTCATTGGCTAGTCAGATACAGTCAAGGCAATAATATAATTTCGATAAAAGGATGCATATGATATCAAACGATAGAGCTGGGTATACTTTTTACCCAGCCAGTTATTTATGCAGCAGCCATTTATTATTCATTTTGTTGAGCAATGGAAATCTGTTTTACAAGTATATATTGCCCTTCAATTGATACCATATCACTCGCTTGTCGTGTAGTTGTTCCCTGGATGTTGCTATGACAAGAGATGGCCATTATGTCACCATTAACAGCAACTCTCACACGTCATCAGAAGTATGTATGTCATTTAATGTATGTACACACTGAATTGTGCTAGGCAGCCTGTGGTTGCTATATCTGTGTGATGGTGTAATTCTGTGGTGATGGTGTAATTCTGTGGTGATACTTTACCGCTTTACTTTATCTGACATTACTTTTTCCAGGTACATCTTGTAAACTGTTTTTGTGCTGAACGTGAACCAGATCTGGTAAGGGATCGTCGTCCCTGTTGTTCTTACCATATGGACCACGCCCACAATCAGTTTTACATTCTGTGCAGTGATGGTGACTTCTACAAAGTAATATGCTATGAATTTGATAGGCTAAGTCATTGGTATTAAAATACAAGTTTATTTCAACGATATTAGTTATTTTGTATTTGTATTTTTTAACAACACGCTCACAATAGTAAGTTTAGGGAAGACATAATGGGTGAGACAAGTCACAGTGGTTGTACTTTACCTCGTGGTCTCAGAATTAGTTATTTGATTTATAGGTAATAGTGAACTGTTTGTGTGTGTGTGTGTGTTAACAGCTCCTTGTGTCAGAAAACTCCACCCCTTCACTGTGGAAGCCACACCCTTCGACTGCTAATTTACCAGGTGCATTAGCCGTGTGTAAATTAAAATAATTCATTGAGATTGTGTGTTGTTGGTGAAAAACCTTAAATATGATTGTTATGATGTTTGAAATAACTCACCTTATCATTTCAGACATGCTCAGTTTAGTAGACCCAACTGGTAACCACAGGTTCACAGAGTGTCATGTCTAAACCTATTACCAGGGGAGGGGGAAGGGGGGGGGGGGGGGGAAGGTTGTTCCATGATCAAATGATGCAAAGATCAACTAAGTCTTTATTTTTTGTTGTTTGTTTGTTGTTATTTTATTTAAAGAGGGGGAGGAAGAGTTAGCTGTACAGATAGCTATAGTGTTTGTGTTTATGGTATTCTGTCACATGTACATGTATGTAATTGAATGACGTACATGTGGTTATTGTTGTGTTTGTGTCCATGTGATGTTGCTATGGCTGCTGTATTTATGTTGTTGTGGTTGTACACAGACATTGTTATACACGATTTAGAAGTTTGTGCAAACTTTGTTGTATTGTACTGCACGAGGGACACTCGTCCTGTGGCGGCTGTCATCGATCCAGTCCGTGAACATGAACCATACTTGATAGTAAGGAGAAGAATGGTCTGGTACAGTGGGACATATTGGAGGGTTGAGGGTGGGGAGTGGTTGTTACGGGAGACCGCAGAGCAATGGGTGGGGCTAGTGGTTAAATGACTTGGGGGAGGGAGAGTATAGGTGAAGAGGCGGGGTGCAAGGATCTGGTAAGTAGGTGTCTACAAATAAGTAGCTGACGATTTCTGTTTATGATATAGTTACAGGAAACAAAAAAAATTAAATGGGAAATTTTGACCATTTGGTAGAAATTTGAGTTAAAAGTAACATGTTTTTTTTATTTTATTTATTAGGACTGTGATCTGGATTGCTGTTGGATGGAGAAACCTCCAGCCCCTGTGGTGAGAATAGTGAAGAGTGGGAGGAGCTTGATATAAATTTTTATTACTCTCTTTGAAGAGATTTGACACAAATGTGTTTCCAATTTCATTCTCGTCTCCCGGTTGTCTTCCACGTACGTATCTAACTGATGGTAGTTCTCACTGGCCACTGGAAGACATCAAGAACACCTCTTCATCACATGCTGTGACAGAGACACTGGACAGGGATATGGTAAAGGCGCTTTATAGATCTTTGCAAATAGTAAATTTTTTGTTAATAGTGAAAATATTGTTATTATTACTTTTTATTTGATTGATTAATTTTTATTTATTTATTATTTTTTTAACTGGTTGTGTTCAAGATCAATCATCATGGCTGAATTTACTCTGCAACACATCTTTGGTGATGTCTGCATGAACCAAAGTTAAGAGTAGTATGAAAAAAAATTAAATCTACTTATTTAATTACTTTTCATCATCAACCCATACATTCTCTGTGTTTCAAGATGCTTGAATTCCGGTAGAGAAATGGTGCCACCTTCCAATATTGTAAAGTTGTGGTGAGGTGTGCTCGTGATGCTGTTGTTGTTGTGATGATAGTTGGTTAAAGTGCATCATGCGGGGGTAGAGGAGATTCCTATCACTTTGTGTCACCGTGGAGACAGTCCCAGCCCAGACGACCCTCTTCTGGTGCATGTCTATGGTCAGTGAGTGACGTTAGAGTTGAGGGGGAGGAACAGACTCAATTTAGGGTAGTAAAGGTGGTAGGTTAAAAATGATTTTTAATTGTGGCAGTGACTAGGATGGTATCACACAGTTGGTGGGTGAGCGTGATTATGATTACTATTATGCACTGATAGATGCAGGAGACGTGTATGGCCCGCGTGCAGGAGACGTGCCTGTTGTTCGTCGTTCTTTCATCACGGAATGTGATGTGCCACCAATTGAATTGTTCTGCTGTTAGTAGTGTAGTAATTGAAACAAATAATCATTTTAGTGTTCCTTTGTGGAGCTGACTTTCTAACTTCCTGTAATTTGTCTGTCCCCACATTTCATTCTTTCTCTCCCTCCCTCTCTTTCTCTATCTCTCTCTGCTATACTACACCGCTACTAGTGTGGGTGTGACTAGTCTGTTGGTAACCAGCTGCGTAGAATTTTGACTTGTTAAATGCTTTGAGGTTTTATTTTGCCAAATTTGTTATTTTTCAAATTATTTCAGACATGGTTGATTGGTCGGTGCATTTTCAATGTATATTATTATACAACTTCCTTTTTGTTGTAGGTTGCTATGGAGATTGTATTCCCATGAGCTATCGACCAGTGCACGAGCTCCTTTTCTCTCTGGGCTGGGCTTTGGCTTTCTGTCACGTTAGAGGAGGTGGGGAGAAGGGGCGTGGCTGGTATCATGCCGGACAAGGCAAGAACAAGATGAACTCCATTGAGGTGAGGTGGAACAACTTGTTAAAGCATATCCACCCACTAGACCATGCCCACTAGGACACACCCACTTTGACATGTCATGTATATACGTACTTGGTTGATTCTCTATGTTCCACTCAGGATCTCCGTACATGTGTGCGTCACCTTCACTCTCTCGGAGTGTCTCGGTCATCACTGACGGCAGTCACAGGCAGAAGTGCCGGAGGTCTAGTGGCGGCCATGTTTTCTCACCTGTGGCCAGACTTGCTCCAAGTTGCTGTGCTACATGTATGTGTGTGTGTGCGTGTGTGCGCTCATATGCACATGTGGCTCTAGAAATATTGGAGGATATAAAATGCTTTGAGGTTTTATTTTCATACTGCCAAATATTGTATGCATGGAAACAGTCTTCCTAAAAGATAATGATTAATCTTTTTTTTTTATTGTCTGTTCATTCATGCAATCTAATGTCTGATGCAAACAGACATGGACGTCAGCCAAACAAAAGTAAGACCTCAGCAGCCAGTAAGGGAGACTTGTGGCCACATCTGACTTAGGCTGCAAGCCTTATTGCCTTACTAGAAATAAATTACAATTAGTTTGTGAAATTAAGCCCTTTTGTTATTATAGAGTAAGTTTAGTGTTCACTTGTGCATGTTATGTATATGTTACAGACCAATTACAAACTTGGACTGTTTTAAAATGGTGCCAGACCATTTTAAGAAACACGCCAGACCACTGGCCAGACTATTTTAGAACAGGCTGGTCAAACTATTCAAACCATTTCGAAGGATGTCAAACCCTTTTTAAAAGAATCAGATCATTAAAACGAGTCGGATAGTAAACCTGGCAAAAAAAAAAAAAAACTGCTAAATGTAAATAGGACAGTTGCCAAAGCAGACCCAAGACACAGAACTCTTGTGTGTTCATAAAAAAAAAATTCTGAATAGAACTACAATAAAAAAAATAAAACTAGCATAAATTGCATGCCAATCCTATTAAAGACACACTTGATCGTTTGTGTGTGCATCTGTCACTTGTCCATCTTCTTAAAAGAATGTAACTGAAAAGACCTTGCAATAAACTTCTTTTAAATGAAAATTTAAAAAAGCTCTCACACTCACAAATAACTAGTGCAGGAATACAGAATAGTCATACCATTATAATTATAGGAAAGGCTACAGTTAATCAATCTATTAGAGCATTAAAGAAAGCTGAGTAAGGTGGGCCGCAGTCATCTAGGGTGAAAACCTATAAGATAGGCAAGGTCATTCAGTAGACATGGCTATGTTCTCATGGTCAGACAAAAAAAGGAAAAAAAAAGACAGGTAAGTACACAAATTACAATGTGAGAAATGCATAAATATGTAATGAGCTTTTTCAAACTAAACATTTCACAAATTTGAACTCCCTCTCCCACTGAAGTATTCACCCACACAGATACAAAGATCAACAAACAAGAAGTTAGATGTTAATGAATTATGTTGCTCAGAGTAATATCTTTTTCCAGCTAGCTCTGTGCACAACAGATTCATTACAGAAAGGTCACTAAAAATAAGGGGAAATATATTAAGTCTATGGAATTTTGAAAGGAGGGTTTATTTCCTGAGGAAGGTAGCTGTAAAACCCGAGAAAATTGAAAAAGTTTGGCCGGTTGCTATAACTACAGGGGTAATGAGCTTGCGCAGTATAGCGTGAAATAACAGCGTGAAATATCGTGAGTTATTTTAAGGGTCGTGTACCTAAAAATATCATTGTGAAGATATCTAGGGTGGAATAAATTATATATATATATTATATATATAATACTTATAGCACGAGTCTGAGTACAATATGGGAAAATATTTTATGAGCACGCAAAATATTTTCACGAGCCGAAGGCGAGTGAAAATATGGCGTGAGAGTAAAATATCATTCCCATATTGTACGACGAGTGTGATAAGTGATTTATTGCTTCTTTGAAATTTTTCTCAACCGGTTACAATACAATTTTTATTGATTTTACTCGCTACGCGCGCGCTACAAGGAGCGTACAATATAAACCGTACAATATGGGAGAATACAGAACGCTCGCGTGATGCGGAAATATTCAAGTAAAAATATCAAAGCTGCAATAAATATATATATAATATATCGTGAGTTATTTCATGGCGTGAGAGTAAAATATCATTCCCATATTGTACGACGAGTGTGATAAGTGATTTATTGCTTCTTTGAAAAACCGGTTACAATACACTCGCTACGCGCGCGCTGTACAATATAAACCGTACAATATGGGAGAATACAGAACGCTCGCGTGATGCGGAAATATTCAAGTAAAAATATCAAAGCTGCAATAAATATATATAAATATATATATATATATATGTGTGTGTGTGTGTGCTGTTACAATAGGTACCATTTGTGAATGTGGTCAAAGCTCTGTCGGGTTCTCCAGAACTGCTCATTAGTGACTTGGACCAAGGAGAGTTCGGAGTCACACAGAGTAAGCATGTTGCACTCAGCTAACACACGTGCACACACACACAAACTCCTCACTATATGAAAGTCAATATTGTTAGCTGTTCTGACAATGATGTAATTCTAAAACCAACTAGTATGCAGTAATGTACTTCGTCATATAATATATGATATATATAATATGTGAGAATAGCTCAGTTTTCTACTTTCTCCTTTATTATTTATTCTGTCGTCTTGTATAGAAAGGGTTTACCTTAGCTTTACGTAACTATTGTATTGTAGCTCTAGATCTATACTTTCTTCTTTTCCATTCGATTGAATCTTGAATCATGTAAAAGAAGTGTGTGGGTGTGCTATATTCATGTGCAAAGAAGTGTGTGGGTGTGCATGCATGTGCATACCTGTGTGTGGGTGTGTATATGTGTACATGTGTGTGCATGCGTGAATGTTTAGTCTACTGCGTAGTTGGCTGAGTTGGTTTATTATCTATTCCTTAAATGTCTTGAATGGACCGGTTGGCAGTCTGTCATGTCTTCGCTGGCTGGGCTCGGGCAATGGCCGCTTTTGGCTCCTGCACTCTCAGAAACAACAAGAGCTAAAATGGAGTGAAAGGTATCCCATAATGGCTACAGTCTAGAGAGTCATTATCTTTGCTGGCATGTATTAATGCTCACTTACGTGCGTATGTACGTGTAATGTGTTTACTAACACCTACCAGTGTGTCTGAAGGTCTGCTTTCAATTTGGTTGTGATGATAATATCTGCAATCAATAACAATTCCAACAATGCAAGTTTTAATTAGGATGGATTCTTTTAGTGTTAATGAACGTCTCACTGGTGCGCCAGTGGGTGTGACCTATCACACGTGCTACTAATAACCCTAAAATGTGTGCACCTATGCTTACATATACACTTTTGCATGACATATGCGCTATACACAAACTTGGACATGTGTATGTAACATGGCCTTTAATTAATACAATCACGTACACAGAGTAGCTGTGTAACTGCATAGCCTACAGATGTATTTGTGTGCACTCACTCACACACACACACACACACACACACACAGAGTAGCTGTGGAACAGCTTGTTTTAGCCGGGAGTTGGACATGCTTGTACGAGTCCAGACACCTCTTGCAGTGTGTGGGTGTATGCACATGTCGGTGTGTAAGGTAGTTACATGCATACCAAACTGTCGTCTCTGCACCTTCAATGCGGTGGCACTGTCATGGAGGGCAGAGTGTTGCTAAGGAGGGAACACTTGGGACATGGTGGACTTAAAGTGGCCTTGTATAATGAAATCTGTCATTTTTATTTTTTAGTTACATGTATTACCAGTACTTAAATAAGAATTTGTGATGCTGTTGGTGAAACGCTTCAGTCCAGCTGAATGATCAGTTCCGTACATTAGAGTGGGCGTGGCTGTTGTGTGGCTGTGACTGTTGTGTGTACTTGGGGGGAGGGATGGATGGAGTCGAGTCAGTAGGATGTCTCCAACTCCATGCCAGAGTCATCTTCATCAAAGTCAGTGCAGCTCAAGATTAAGACTGTCATAATGCGATAAAATTCTCTCATAAAATTATCCCATCTAAACGGCACAAAGACTTTTAATGTAATTTTGTGTGTGCTAATCAGTGCCCACTTTATTATTATTCTTGTTTTTGTGCGTGCTAGTGGACTATAAGACGTTATGTTGTTGTTGATGCTTCCATTAAACTACAAGTCTTAGTGATATTTTTTTCAGTTAACTCAATAGAGTATCCACATTTCATTACAACTCTCTCTCCATTCATTTCATGCCTTCTTAGTTCCGTAGACAAGGTCCATTTCCTGCGCTCTATTTGCCCATTCAGCAACCTCAAACCACAAGTGAGTCTGCCCTTAGCTTCTTAGTTGTCACCAATTATCACACACTCACAATGTCTGTCTTCCACACAGGATTATCCTTCCACCTACATCACTGCCTCCAGAATAGATCGCTTGGTTGCCTTTGACGATGTACAGGAGTATGCAAAGAAGCTGAGTGTTTGTGTCAAGTCTAAGTCGAGGACAGTCAGTGAGCAGCAGGACTTTATGGCACATGCCCAGAAATCCACCCAGTTGCCAAGGGGGACGGTTGTGTTTCATGAGCTCAGGGGACAGGATCACTTTGCGAGTGAAGACTTGAAAATTAGATCCACAGGAGTGAGTTGGGTTTTACTGGGGTTGCTTTAATAACAGGGATATTGTTAACTGGTCTTTTATTGGCAGTAGTGCAAGTCATCCAGCTTGGACCTTTTAAATTTTATGATGCTTTTGTTTTTAGTTTTATCACTTGTATGTTATTACTATGTTGTATTTATCAAAGGAGGGATATAATAATTGTTTACATCTCAGCGTATGCTGATAATTGCATTAAAGCAATTAACTTTGAAATATGTATGTTTGTTGTTGTTCTTTGAGTGCACATGCTTTTTTTTCTGTTTGTAATTATCTATGGTTAAATTTTATTTCTTGTGAGCAAATTTTTTTTTTTTTTTTTTTTTTTTTTTTTGTGGCTGTGAAACTAACACCTTGCTGCATAGTACCATATACATTACACGTATTATGTAGCTAACAAAGTATAAAATTAATATTCTCTTTTTATGCTCACTCAAGCTATGTTTTCTTGTTTCCAGGATGCCTTGGAAGTACTGTTTCTGTATCAAGCACTTGGCCTGCCATTGAAATTCTGATGTGTTTTAAAATACTGTTATTATTATTTTATATTGAATTATTGATTGAAAAAATAAATTGTTAAAGTATAAATTTTAAAACACGCAATAATATACACGCCCTCTCCTTGAAATCATTTGCGTTATACTGGGGGAGATAGTTAGTTGTGTTGGCTAATGTCGGCTGGAGGATTGCAACTCAAGACTAGTAAAAGTGAACCAGAAACTACTAAATGGAAAATAGCTGAACCCTCACCAGGTAGAAGCCCTCGCAATGGAGAGTCGAAGAGAAGGAAGACCCGGCTATGCAGTTTCCCTGCGAGAGAAGTCGCCGAAGAGATGACACTGATGGACGCCAGTTTGCTGCGCCTCATAAAGGCTAGTGAGCTACAGGATGGAGCTTGGATGAAAAAAGATAAGGTGCATAAGAAATTAGAAGACCATTATTACTAGTGGTTCACCCCTGGGTTCACTCTTATTTTACGGTTAGGATTCAATTTAGGGGCTTAACTAGGAATTTACAGTGTGCTTGTGGTAAAGTTAGAAAGCCAGAGACTGACATTATATAATGCTGGGCTTGCCCTGTCACTTTAGTTGCTCCTATGATAATCAAGTGAACTGCAAATCGGTGACTTGTTGATAATTCTGTACAAGCTATTTGCTGTGAACATTTTTTTTCTTTTCAAGGAAAGTCAGAATGTTAAATTTTGTACCTGTAAACCCGATGTGTGACATGGAATAAGTCCACGAACCTAAGTGTACATGTCTATGGCCTAATGTGTATTGTTTTCCATATATAACCTCTCGTGTCTCTAATGACATGATGAAGTAAGCACTGAATCTACTACAATACTTTGTACATTCCCAGCTCAGTTGTGTGTTGTTCTATGCTGGCCCAAGTCCTTAATTGAATTTTTATTGGTCAGATAATTGGCAGATTGTTTCTTTGTTGCTAGGCAAGAAGTTAACTAGTAGTGTTTCAATTCCAAAGCTTCATTAGCAGCATTTTTTAATGGTTTGTGTGTGAGAGGTGGGGGGGGGAGAGATCTGCTGTGTTGACGTATTAGTAGTTTGAAGCGATCTGATTAATCGTTATAAAGTGTGACATGTTGTTCCCTCTACACAGTGCCTTTGCTTGCACTATTACTTTTATGGCTAGTTCTCTTGGTCTCATTATCCAGCTTGTGTGTGTGTGTGTGTGTGTGTGTGTGTGTGCATTTTGATTGGCTGAGTTATGCATTCATATTCTCTAGAGTTTCTTGTTGCCTCTTTCCAGTGTTTACATGTTTGGCTTTCTAAATCTAAGGGAGTATGTAGAGATTAAAACTTACCAGATTACGGTGTATTTTATTTAATAGAAAATTAGTGTTTTCATCCGAAGTACTTGACACTATCACACATGCTCAAGATGATCAAATTAAGCAGAATGCAGCAAAGAGTGGTGTGGAATTTTTTTTTTTGCTACATGGCAGCATCTAGACAATGGGACGATGGTTAGTGCTCACGCTGAATTTTTGCGAGTTCTTTAGACAATAGATGTTTGGTAGAGAATTCCAGATAACATGGTGTTCCTAAGATGACTTACTTACTACAAGTGATATTATCTTAGTCTTTTATGAATGGAGTATTTTATCAACACAGCAAGCTACGCTCTGTGAGTGTGCAACCACGTCAGATATTCAGACAAGTGAAAATGGACTTCATATAATATAACTGGGTATTAAGATGAGATATCAGTACAGGACGGACATCTTTGACAGCACACAGCTCTAGATAAATTAATAATTTTTTTCATTTGCAGAATTTTTTTTTAGAATTGTTGTATTCCCTTTTCTTGGATATGTTTATTTGCACGCTGTATATGTTGCCAGTAGAATTATCTCATTCCGGAGGTTGTATAATTTGTGATTGTTCTGGAGATATCGAGTGAGAGTAAATGCAGGCGTGTGTGGGTACTGTGTTACAATAGAATGTTTGGAATAGTATTGTTTGTTTTAAGTCTTTGACTGTATTTACTCATGTATAGCACTGAGTCACAAGATAGAAAGAGAAAGTATCTAGAGATTACAATGCATTTGGCTTTGGGGGAAGAATCTAGCTATAGTAACCAACTCTTAGGGTATCATAGGAAGATTAACTGGGAGGGAGAGAGAGAGAGGCAGAGAATTAGAAGAGAGTGTTTTATCATGAGCAAACTAAAATTGTTTGTTGGTGGTTGCATGATGTTGATGTTATTGTAACTGCAGCAGCTGCTCTTTAGCTCCAAGTCAAACCACAGGCTGGTCTTTTCCACATGTATTGTACCCCAGAATTAGTTTAGAACAACAGTTTCTCTATTATGTACAATTGTACATAGAGAAACTGTTGTTCTAAACTGATTCTGGGGAAGGGTGGATGTAAATTATTTGTAGGTTGAGTCATATGTGTAGATATAGCAGTGATGGTGAGTTTGAGGAAATTGTTAGTGACAAATTAGTTTTGATGCTATTGGAATATAGTGACACATTCACAGTCTGGCCACCAGAAAGCCTGCTGTAGGATGAATTCACAGTCTGGCCACCAGAAAGCCTGCTGTAGGATGAATTTAATGTACTTATAGTAGTACGGTATATGGCAGATTATGTGTTGTTGCTTCTTTTTTTTTCTTTTTTTTTTCTTCAACATTTGTGGGTGAACTGTACATTTACACGGCATAGAATATATTACGTGGCAAGCACCTTGGTTTTGTCTTTCTGCTCTGTAAGAAAGATAGTCCACCAGTCCACTATGGTGTGACCAGGTTGTTGTCATACAGAGGGGGGGGGGACTGGCCTTGCTGGTATCTCCCCTCCCCCACCAGAATATTTGAAAGTTAACATAATGCATTGACTAAAGTTGAATTATGTGACCAAACACTGATCAATGTAAAGTATACACTTGTATAAGGATGTGTATCAAAGTTGTGTGGGTTTAAAATAGGTGTGGATAGATACATACAGTGTCTCCCGCCCCTAATGAAAATCCTGTATGAAGCCCTGTTAACCATTTGTGATCATGTCTCTCTTGCCTTGACTCACAGGAAGAAAGAGCACCCAACATCATGACGATGGTCAAGGCCTTCAACAAAGTGGCCCTGCTGGTCCCCACGGAGATTCTGGAGGAGACCACACCTCAGGCTAGGGCAAAGGTTGTCTCGGCGTTTATCAAGGTGAGTGTAGTAACATCGTATGCGGTCAACCTGGGTACCTGGTGGAGCTGGAGTGTTTACGTGTGATTGAATGATTGATGCTCTCATTGCATACATTATGTTCAAGGATAAATCAAACAACAATGGCAGTAACTTTGTATGGTCCTATGTATATGACTTAAATGTTGTGGTATCAGTCTCTCTCTATTTCAGATATTTTTCAGTAATCACTGTCTAGAGTTAAAACAAAATTTTAAAAATGTTGCAATACCCTTTTAGATCCTTTCCAAGACCTGTTACCAGCATATTTGTTACAGCATAGGAGTGGACGGTATTTTGATATTTAGTCATTTTATTTGGTGTTGCCAAATGTAATTTGATTGGGTATCACCAATTTGAGATAACAGTATACCACCAGCACTAGAAACCACTGCATAAAACCCAACTTGCTACCATCGATCTACAGCCCAGGACACTCACGACTAATTCACCTGGAACAAAACCATGCCAAGGCTGTTGGAAGACCATTCTTAGCTTTCTCTCTCTCTCTTTTTTTCCACACCTTTTTGTTGTTCTTACTTTTGTTTCTTCTTTCATTTCCCTTTTTTTTCTTCTTTTTTTTCTTCTCCATTTTTTTTTTGTGTTTCCTCCTTTGTTCTTTCTCTCTTCTTTCACTATTGATCTTAGCTCTTGCCCCTCTGCTATTCCTTACTTGTATGCTTCTACTGAAGAAAAAGTTAAAGCTGAAATTGTTAGCACATGATATTTAACTTGTGTTACTGTATAGCAATTAGATGAGGCTTTGGAGGTTGGGGTAGTTAGTGAAGCTTCTGTTCGTGTTGTTCTGGAAGGGACTATGTATCCACAAGTCAGGACTGATATAATCCCTGTAGTTTTCCCTCTCTCGATACAGTTGTTGTTCATTCTTGAGAGTGTGTTTTACGGGGATATTGTGGCATTTCATTGAGTTTGTACATGATAGAGATCTTGGAGAGTCCCAATTGTGGGGCTAGGCACAACGACAGTTAGTAGGCTACCACCAGAGTCAATGTCAATGATGCCCTTTTAGCTACCCTTCCCGTTCCCGGACTACGCATAGTGGTTACAGGGGGTTAAGGCTATTAGGGACGTATCCCTACACAAAGACGACACGGATGAAACTTGCGCAAAGACAAGACTGACAAAGACTGATTACTGACACGTGACACAAGACTTTTTATACAACGTGAACCACACCTACATTTGACACAAAACGATCTAAACTTCCTGTCTTACAACATATGCATCACACTTAGCACGCACAAGCACGCTCACACACAGTTCAATTAACACTAGCTATATGACTTGCACAAAATAATAATAATACAGGATACACACATAATGGACACAACTCATTCTAATTATAACTCATGCTAACACTAAATATAGTTCATGTGACAGTTCATGTGGGGGTGGAGGCTGCCACGCCCACACCAATGGATATTTATAACCAGTATTGGGAACTAGTTGCAATGGTGGTTACAGGCTGGAGTAGGCTGAGCTTAGTTATGCCAGGTCAGTGTTGCTGGAGAATGTCCTCCATGTAATCTCTACACTGTGTTGATTAGTTAAGATAAAAGGAACATATTTGAAATGGTGAAATCAGCTATCTGTATACATGTGGTAATGGTTTGTATCTAGGCTGCACATAGCTACACTACACAGCATCACACTGAAATGCATAGTTATACATCGTGGAAGCTGAGTTTTGAGCTGCTGTAGTGATTGGTCCCCAATACAGTGACACCAAGTGGTAGTTGCAAGATGCAAATGATTCTAATTGTTCTCTCCATTTTACTCCTTCATGTACACATGTGCGGCACAACTTCCTCTCGTCTTACACTTGATGACGAAATATATAGGACTAGTCAGTGTGCAATCAAGCAGCTTGTCCTATTCAAGTGGGAGGAGTTTGACTTTTATCTGTTTCAATTGTCTGGTGAGGATTGGTTTATTCATTGAGCAGTCGGTCACATTTGTTTGTGCTTGCTATGAAATTATTTTCACAGTTATATCTACTGTTGAGACTGGAGTTCAGCAGTGACTTGCATACAGCTGTACTGAGCAGAGGTCCCAAATTATTAGGTAAAGGGTTTGGACTATTGTATAATGTAAGAGCCGGCTGGTATGGGCATTGCCGTGTCTTTTTTTTCTCTCTGAAAACCACACCTACAGCTTGAAGGTGGCTAATGTTTAAGATCTAGGCTTGGTTGCTCCTTCGTATGAAATCTGTAATGGTTAAATAGTTTTATTATTTGTGTGGGAGAATCCACTGGAAAGATGAGCTGAGCACCAAGCAGGTGCTGTGGTTATGAAGCCTTGAACAGGTCATGTGCAGCAACAGCACTTTAATAAGGATACCAAGGGAGTGTTTGTCAGGTTAAATTTCTAATCTTCATTTGAATTTTCTCGCTGCAGTCCTGTAATAGGCCAAGTAATAATAAGATAGGGAGTTTGTGGTCAGCATTACCTCCACTTCTACTTCTTCAAAAGGAGGCAGAAGCCTTATGGAAGCAGCCACACAAGACTCTTACTATCGGCAGAAACCAAAGGATTGATCATTTCCATCTGCGGTTGCTGATTGCTGTATGCGGTTGTGCCGGTTGTGTGACATTGCCCGTGTTACTATAGTACATGTCTCTTCTTGTTGCTGGGAATCTCTTAAAGAAATTCATACAAAATGTACTGAAAAGCTGAGGTAGTCCAGACTTCTCTTTGTCATTGCATGAGATAATGGCTACTAGGAATAGGTGAGAATGGTGGGATTCAAGGAGGATTCCATTAATGTGGTGGTGATAGAAGAAGAGGAGGTTTAGATGAAGTTACCTAATCATTTGTTTGTGTAATTGCTGTTTGTTTAGAAGATGAAAAATAACTGAGATTTGACTGGTCAAACAAGACATTGATTATAACTAACTAGTGGTGTGCTTGAGCACAAATGGCGAGCGAGCCTGCCTTGTTGGGTTGCATAAAACTACAGTATTGTTATATGATGTATTTTACCTGAAGAAGCTTTTATTTCATGATGACAAAAAAGTCATTCTATATATATATATATATATATCAGTTGACCATTAATTACAGCAAATAAATACAGAACTACTTTCTTACCTTAATTTCCTGAGTGGTGATAAGTCTGTAGTATTGAATTTAAGCCATTCTGACTACTTCTATCCAGTAACTCTTGAACAAGCTCTCAGCTACAAAAAAAAATAATAATAATAAGGCCAGAGTTATTCTTGTAATTCTAGCTAACAAATATGGAATTAGGAACTTACCTCAGCTTCTCCCCGAGTAGTGGTAGTTTCTGTAGAAGCCATTCTGACTACCAGTGACCCTTGACAACCAGCAGTTAGCCAAGCGCACTTAGCATGCAGCTTTAAGGGTGGCCGCACACCGCCTACGCAATTTTTTGTTGATGGTTGCTATGCACGATTACTACTATTGTAAACTTACAGGGGCTTCTCCACTACAACACAAGGACAAAGTACCTGCCGAAGGAGCCGCTCACTAATTTTAGAGCGAATCTAGAGGAAATATCGGGGCCTGGTTATAAAACTTTGTAGCACTTTTTTGGAGCGGTGCGGTAAGTTAGAGCTCCGCAATTTGGTGCACTAATAGCCGAGCCGATACTCTACTGCAAGACAGCGAGTTCTTATCCATTTCAATATTACTTTATGATATATTCGCAACTTTTTCTATTTGTAAGATATTGAAAATTCTCGTTGTGGTGCAGTTCATTTTTTTTTGGTTTACCCGTGTGTAAAATTTTTGTGTCGTTCTCATTATTAGATTTCAAGAAAAACTGATACAAAATTTGGAACTTTAATTCCACTCGCAATTCTTAAGAAATAGCCCCACCCCCATATCTCGTACTACGAGTACGCGAGCAATTTTTGTTTCAATTAGTTTGTATTGGTTTTAAAAAGAGCCCGCCTACATCAAGAGTAAACAAACATCAATACAATAGTAACAAGTGAGTCAGAAGAGAGAGCAGTTTATTGGAGATAGCCAGAGGTGAAGGTATTAGATCTGCGCAGCTTGGGAAGTCTTCGCTCCGCAGAAATTGAGCCTGGTAGATCCATCCACTTGAGTTCAGGTGCGCAGAGTCCGGAGAACGGCTACTGGAGGAGAGGCAGCCTGGTGCACCTTGCCGCGTGAGCTCAGACGACGTATGGAGAGTTGCTGTAAACGAATATGAGACAACAAGAAGCTAAACTAAAACACCACAATTTCGCAAAGTATACTTCTGCTACTATTGCGCGATAGTTTCTGCTCGCGTATTATCGAATGGTGGGGTATTGGCGGGGAATAAATTAATGTCCGGATCTACAGGCGGTGCGCATTGCTATGTGCGGCCACCCTTTAAAAAAAATGTTTTTAAACGGCGAGGTTTTAATTTACGTCTGGTAAAGGGGCTTCAATGTCATAGTAACGGTAGTTTATTTATCTGTAGCTACAATAAATATTCAAGCTGGTAGCTTGCGTTAATTATGCGTGTGATACACTTACTATATATCCTCTCCTCCCCACCTCACCCCCTCACACACACACACGTTCCCACATGCTGTCATATAAGTGGGTGTGGCCTTCCAAGAATACCTGACAATTGCCGGCAAAGGTGTACAGCTATAAAGAATAATACAGTCCTTTGCTCTTGTTTCTCCATGCCATTGTCTTCACTAACCCATCTGTTCTTTCACAAATGCATTGATGTTTGAATACCGAGTTCAATTATCTTGTACTAATTGTGTAGGTGGCCCAGGAATGTTATTGCCATGGTAACTACAATTCCTTGAAGGCAGTATTGGCTGGCCTCCAGAGCACACCCATCTTCAGGCTGGCCAAGACGTGGAAGGAAATATCCAGTCGTAAGAGAAAGTGAGTTTCATTTACCCTCTCACAGACACACACGGGAAGAAGGGAGTAGCATTTCTGACATTTAACTGGGTGCTTGCCTCAATAGTCGTTTCTAATTGACTCACAGTCTCAAAGCATCATCATCCTTGTTCACTCCTCCTGATGATGCTGTTTTACCAGATTCTAGAGCAAGTAATGGACAATTATAACCATTATGTGCACCAAGTGTATGTGTGATTTAATTTAGTACCTGTGTGCTTGCTTTCAAAGAGAAAGAGCCCTTACTCAGTTTTACCCAATAGACTACAATACTGGACCTTTCTTAGTCACTGACACAACTTTCACAAGTACAGCTCTGGAGTGAGAAATTGTTTGCTACAAGTTTTAGCTATTGAGCATGCTCATAAGGTCTTCAGAAACATTCTGCCATTCGTTCAGTTAAGTGGGCGTTAAGCACAAGGAGAGTATAATATCACGCACACACACACACACACATGCATACCCATACAAGTCTTGGTAACTGCTACCTTTCAGGGGTGGCGGAAGCAAATTTAATTTGGTCGAGCGACTATGACCCACCACTTAATATGGCAATATATATGCTTGTATTAATGGTAAAATGATTTTTTTTTATAAAATATTTATGGCTAAAATATTGGTCCAGCAATTGTCGGGTCTGCCGGGCCGGTTCTGCCACCCCTGCCTTTACTAAGTGACATTATAGCAGTAGAGTTGTGCAAGACCAAAGATTGCACATTGATGATACCTTACCATGCACTGGTACTTCAAGTTGATGATCCTTTACCATACAATTGTAATTTATCCTGCAGCGTTTTAGGTGAGAGAATTTTGATGTCTCTCTATAATTATCCCCCAGTAATGTGTTTATTTTCCTCGTACATGACATACATGTATGTGATAATATAATTATTAGAAAATTTGAGGAGCTCTCTAAAGTGATGCATGAGGACAACAACTGGAGTGTTTATCGCGAAGAGATCTCAGAAAAGCTGAGGAAGAACAAGCATTTTATTCCTTTCCTGGGAATCTTTCTCACCACCACGGCATTCTCTCTGTCAGCTGCAGAAGTGCACAGGAAGAGTGGCGTCTCTGCGTCAAAGGAGCATCTGGATGTGGACCAGCGAAGGATGTCTACAGACAGCATGTATGAGACCTATCACTTGCTGGAGGCCATCACTGTCAGAGAGAAGTTGGACAAGCTCAGAAGAAGCTCTGTGGCTCTGAGTCCAGGTAAGGAAAGTGTTGTTGTACTGTGAGATTACAAGCTATGAAACTTCTTGAGAATAATGATGGAATTTGTAGGCACTGAGTAGAAAATGGTTCCACAAGTTAGCTGTGCTCTTATATTTAGACTATTGAATTTGCTGTTGTTGTTGTTGTTGGTCAGCAATTATTCTGATGTTACACTTGTTAGTGTGCTTGGTTTAATTATTGAATAACTGCATGGACCGTGAAGTATATCCCATTCAACTAAAAAGTCTGTGTGTGTGGTCCAGTTTGTTTGCTGTTGTTTTTATTAATTGTTGTTGTTGTTGTTTTGTTGTTGTTTTTGTTGTTGTTTTGTTTTGTTTTTTGTTGTTGTTTTTTTTGTCGCCTAAACTTGTCAAAATGTTTCCCCTTTCCCTACCTATGACCTTGTTAATTTAGTTTCAAATTAAAATGTGCTTCAAAACTTTAGCTCAAGGCATTCACAACCCAACTTCAATTCATTGTTGGTGATCCCTATCCCTAATACAACAACTGCAAGTATTGAATCAAGGTTCCCTTTACCTCTTTTTGATGGATTTTCCCCTAAACTGGTCAATCCAATTTGTGGTCACTAACTTCTGTCTGACACCACACTGTGCCAGAGAAGCTCAAATATATTTTCTTACCAACGTTTGTACTGTACACAGGTCAGCAGCTGCCTGCTTGTGATGATGACCATCCAGATGTCAGTCAGGCCATGTCTCCACCACCGACGGAGAGTGAGCACTCTATCTTGTCCGACGGAACTCCTTTCACGAGCACTAATGACATTGCCGCATGCAGGTCATGCGTAGAGCTGGGCTCAGTATCGTCGTCTGTCACGTGCGAAGATTCCATCATGTCATCCATTTTGTCTCAAGGCGCGATCCAGTTCACGGGCCCTGCGGACGATCTCTCTCCGCATCACTCACCTCACACACGTGTGCACATGTCGTCCAGCGAAGGAAACGTTATGGCTGTATTGGGTGTGGCTAGGAGATATCGTGGGCCTTCCCAAAGTGCACACACGTCTCCCTCTCGCAACACTCGAAGGAATCTGGAGAAAGCATTTGAAGATGCGACGGATTCTGCCGCACCTGTAGGAGCCAAGCACAGTCTCCAAGAGAGTAGCAGCTCTTCCAGTCGGCAAAAAGGAAAAAAGATGCGAGTCACTAAAGGCATTTCTAAGACGGCCAAGTTCTTCGCAATGCTCAGAAACCGGTACCGGAATGGAATTTCGTCAACTGTTGGTTCAGGACTTGGAGATGTGGTCATGGATCACAGCTCGTCTCCGGGCAATTTGTCGCCGAGGAGGTCTCGAAGCATGAAGCACTCCCGTGCCTTGAGTAACAACACCGAGGACGTCACAGTGGTACCTGGCGAGAGGAGGCCATCTGGGCGTGGCTTAACGAGGAGCAACTCGCAGCACGATGCCTTGACTGTGCATGTGAGGGGTAGCATGACGCCTGGGGATGATTCTAGAAGAGGAAACGAAGGGATACTGAATCACATGTTGAGCGGAAGCTTGGAGGGACTCTTGACTGCCGTCAACACCCGATTGTCAGGGGAGTGGTCTCAAGGCAGTCACAAAGAAGAAGAGGGCCAACCAATACCACCACGTGCAAAGTTGTGCCAGTCTCCGAGCTTGTTTGCTCTGACATCATTTGAAGGTGACGATACGACAGACGTAGATGGCAACTCTAATTCATTGACGTCGTCTTTTTCATCTCCTTCTCTAAACTCCCTCATGGAGTCGTCTCGAAACTCCGCCTCCACTGCTGCCACCTCCAAAGGCACTGACGGTGTACCCTCAGAGGTACTTGAAACGCCATTGGGAGAGCAGAAGCAGGTCAGAGGAGGAGATGTAAGTGAGAAGGGGCGTGATATGGAGGAAAGCAAGAAGCACCAGCGAGAGTCTGTGGGGGATTCTCTGTCCAGAACTCCGTCCAGTAGCAGCATGGATTCTGCTGGTGAGTCAGTCAACTAAGAAAGGGAATGATATCTGTTGAGGAATTAGTTTGAATTGTACTCATGTTCTTATTTGGTAAGGAATAGTTAGCTGCCCAATGCAACCCAGCCACTCCCATCAAGGTGGTGCACCCAATGCAACCCATCAAGGTGGTGCACCCAATGCAACCCAGCCACTCCCATCAAGGTTATGGCACAACTGCAGTCTTTGTTGCAACTTTGACACAAGACAATGGAGTAATTAGTCAGGGGTAGGGAAGAATTCCTCTTTTTATTATTACTGTGAGAATTGGATATGCCCATGACATGCCAGTGACATCACTTGTATACGTTTGTAAAACGCACATGTCCATCTTTTCTGACCTTTCTTGTCCAGGAATCATTGAGCCCAAAGTTTACCTGAGTGATAACGATATTCATGACATTGGGTGGGCGTCGGTGTTGAATTCATAGTATGATATGAAGTGCCACGCCACCTGAACCAATTGTTTGTTTGTATGTTGTTGTTACCTGGAGGTTTCAACGACCCACTTGTCAGTAGCTGTCATGTTTAGTCTCACAACCAAGTGTTTTACAAGTCTCATGACAAGCACATGTTCAGAGTGTACATTATCCTTTAATAAAAACCTGTCCCTTGTAATTCTCCAGAAAGCTGTCATGAAATGTTTGGAATTTCATCTTAAAAGCTTAGCGTCCCTGTTTGGCCTACGAGCATCTTGTCGGCTCTCAGTTGTTGTTTCATTCCATGCTTGAAACTGTCTGACGAAATTCCAGGTGGTATGTGATTACTGGTGCAGGGCGGGGTCACCCTAATGTAGACTCTGACAACAAGAAAAAGTGTAATTGCATGTCCTGTCTATGTAACTCTTGGACAGTACTATAGACATAATGGAAGTAGGATAAGTGTCATGTACTCTTCAATATGAGACTAACCCATGATCGTACTCGTGAACTTCACGCAATATCAGTTCTTCTCGCCATAACTTGCATGCATGTATTTTTTCTCCGTGCTCTCATTTTTGTTCTCACATTCCTCGGGTTGGTCTCTGGTGGGTAGGAGCTTCAGAGTTATTTCTGCTGTAATTTAATTGATTTGACCCAACCCACTTAGTCCGAGACCGTACGTGTGGGTTGTACGTCTCGGTCACACTTTACTTACATGGCCGAAGGAATTTTAGCCGAGTCAGAAATCTTGGAAACAAAGCAACTTCACATACACACACACACACATGCACACACATGCACACACACACACACACACATGCACACACGCACACACACACATGTTGGTCCAATATGCAAGAACTTTCATTCCTCTAAACTTATTACCGATCATTAATTTTGATATTTTTTACTTCTTCCTCATTAATTGTATGGCAGAATAAATAATAATGAATAAATAATAGTATGAGTATGGTACCTTGTTTTAGTATGAGTATGGTACCTTGTTTTAGTATGAGTATGGTACCTTGTTTTAGTATGAGTATGGTACCTTGTTTTAGTATGAGTATGGTACCTTGTTTTAGTATGAGTATGGTACCTTGTTTTAGTATGAGTACATATGGTACCTTGTTTTAGTATGAGTATGGTACCTTGTTTTACAACTAAGTATTGTGTGTGTGTGTGTGTGTGAGTGTGTGTGTGTGTATGCACTGCACCATTGCAATGAAGTCTATTGTTTTCATATGGTACATGTGTTGGTGCAGGTAGCTGTCCATCAGCACAGAGCCGCCTTCCAACGTTACGACTGCACAGAAGGAACTCCAGCGACCCCAACTATTTCAGCAACTCCCCCCGAGCTAGCCCCACTCCTGGCAGCAGAAACCCTTCCAAACTCCCCTCACCATCGTCATCTTCTCCGTTTAATGCTAAGCGTTCTAGCCCCCTCATTCGCTCCATCACTAGAGTAAGTCCGGCCACGCCTCGTTTCTCGCAGGCGAGACGAGGGGGTCAGCACAACTCTCAGAGCACTTTAAGAGAGGAGGTGGAGTCCTTATCTCCTACAGACCTCCTTCATCAGTACCAGTTCCTCTCTCTGGGATGCTGCTACCTCATTCAAGGCAGACCAAGGATTAGAGAAATTCTCACCACTGACTGTTACAATTCAGAAGCTTTAAATTACAAACTCTCTTATATCAGAGAACCTGACTAAGCATTTGAGTAGAACGGGCTTTCAAAATGACCATTGTTTTGCTTTGTTTTGTTGTTGTTTTTTATTTGTCATATTTAGCTTCTTTTTTTATTTAATCAAAAGATTCATGATCATGTACCAGTTATGTCATTGGCAGTCTCTATTTCTATAACACAATTATTTATAAATGAAATTGGACGTGACGTGACGTCACTGCAGCGCGCCCCTCTCCCTCCTCCGCCCTCCCGCGCTAACTTTATAAAGCGAGCGAGAGCCCAAATTCGTGAGAACTCTAAAAACTAAAAAATAGTAACTACTCTCCAGTACGAAAGATGTCTAGTGAGTATTCCACATTTTCCCCCGTAAGGCCGAGGCGAACTTTCGAGGGTGCGAGGAAGAAAAAAGGCAGATTGGGATCCGAGGGTGCTAACTGTTCGGCTGCTTCTGCAGCCAACAACGTTCAGCACAAAAGGTTGGAGAAGTGCTTCTCTTCCCCTCCTGAGGTAAGTTTCAGTGCCTACAGTTATGAAACACCATGCGGCAAACCAGAGATGTAATCTACCTTAGTGGAGAAAGATTTGTAAGAAACTAAAACTCCAGTAAATGTGACTATTTTTGCAACATACTCCATAGTGAAGTTACTCTTTTTGCTGCAGCAATTAGCTAGATACATTTACCTGGTCCATTTGCTTCATCACTTAATTATCTTATTGCCTGTATGGCCTACAGATGCAGAGCTCTCCTGTTGTGAAGACGAAGTTGCACTGCTACCAGCCTGAGGAAGTAGCTGAGGAGTTGTGCTTGATGGACGCTGAGCTACTCAGGAAGATACGGTCAGAGGAACTAGAAAATGGTGCCTGGATGAAGAAAGATAAAGTAAGTCCGAGGCTTATATTGAACAATGCGTGTAACGCCTTTCATCTGTTATGACTTGTTCATCTTTACTCCTTTTCTTTCAGGAGTCGAAAGCTCCCAATGTGCTGGCTATGGTCCACACTTCCAATGACTTGGCCATGTTGGTGCCGGCAGAGATTCTGGCAGAGACTAGCACTCAAGCAATGGCCAAGGTCATTGTGAGCTTTATAAAGGTGAGACAAAAGATTATCATCTTTCTTATTATTTATATATCCTACATATTACAATTTGGCGTAGTGGACCAGATTTTCATGTGAATGGTCTACAACCAAATCTTGTAAATCCCCTCTCTCTCTCCCTTCCCACCCACCCTCTTTTTTTTTTTTTTTTTTCTTTTTTTTTTTTGCATGTTTGGTTATTTTCTTAGAAAGATAATGTCTGAGGATACTTGGGTTTCCTTTAATTTCCTGAGGCCGTTGTTTTGCATTCCAAATAATAAAGCAAATAAAGTAGCAAAATTCCAGCCTCCCAAATTACTTGTGAATGCTTCAATTTCACGTTTTGTTTGTGACTTATAATTAGTTCAAATGCATTCCTTTTAAACAATTCCACTAAAAGGTATGGATCACTTGTTGTCCCGAGCAAAACATCTTGTCTTGAATATCTTCTCAATTAGGAGCTAATGCAGCATCTGGCAGGCAACATCGTCCAGGTGCTGGCAATGTCTCTGGCTCTAACAAGTCAGCAGTCATTGCAGTAGAGTCAAGATGGTTATTGCAGTAACTCTATTTCACTTATTGGGGCACACTTTAATTTGGTTGACTTACTAAACTGCCAAAACTAACATCCCTCTTAGTAACAAACCGTATGGAGGTCTAGGTAAGAGATAAGGGGTGGAATATTATTTTTAAGAGAAGGGAAATTACTAGACACTGGAACAACCGGAAATGTCTTTGTGCATCAGCGGTCGTTTTGTTTCATTAAACTTTGCATACTGCAGGTAGCGTTGGAAGGTGAGTTTAGTTCAGCGTGACTGGAAATAGGAATAGCATGGCAAAATATACACTGGTATCTACCCAGCAATGCTAGATAGAGGAGCGAGGAATTATGTGAATTATAAGAGAAAGTGATAATGAAAGAAAACGAATATTAGGGATGAGATGTTTGCTTGGGTTCAATACAACTAGGTAAGTTTTAATCCCGTAGAAAGGATTAAAACTGAAGTACCGTTGGTGCCAAGTCTTGAATTGGGGGAGGGAAGAGAGAGAGAGAGGCACAAGTGGAATGAATGTGTGTGTGTGTGTGTGTGTTTTGGCGGAGACAGTCTACAAAGTGCAATTTCCCCCGAGACAACTGGAATTACACTTTGCTCTCTGCCATAAGCTGTTAATGGATGAGATATTTAGATATGTGAATGATGTGTTGCCGCACGCAACCAAACTTGACTCATATTTGAAGGGAAAAAATAATAATTGAGACAAAAATTTGATTGCATTAAAGACCACCTAAAATATCCTTTTGGTGTCACTTTTCAAAAGACGCTCGAGAATTGCGGCGGAGTGGGAGGTGGAGCTAGTGACAGAATCAACAAGATAACTGGCTACCTTAACCCTCACAAGCACACATGCGAGCTCGTAGCAGCGCCCAGCGGTCAGTGTCACTTGATAGTCCGAGAGACTAATGGAGCATGAGCTCCATTGGCCTCATTGAGCTCTATTCCGTCATTGATGACGGAATAGAACTGCTGGCAACTGTTGTAATTTGAGAAGAGGCAACCATGTTGGAGAACCTGTCTGTGACCCGGGCGCCTTGCATGTCTGTCTAATGGTTGCTGAATGTGCAATAGATGCTGAAGGGTCATACCCTATAATCACACAAGACTAATGATTAAAGAGTTAACAGCCATAACATTTTGTTGCTATTATTATTATTATTATTATTATTAATTATAATAATAATAATTATTATTATTAATTATAATTATTAATTATTATTATTTTGTTGTGCAGATTGCCAATTGCTGCCATCGTAAACTAAATTTCAACTCCCTGAAGGCCATATTGGCCGGGCTACAGTGCACTCCTATATACAGGCTCAAGAAGACGTGGAAGGAAGTGCCGGCAAAATACAGGAAGTGAGTTGGTTTTCTAAAATGAATTATTTTTAATTAAGTTTTAAATATAAATGTATTGGCTGTACAAACACAGAAACCTGGAATTTATGTTTTGCTTTTAATCTTTATATTTAGAAAATTTGAAGTTTTGAGTCAAATGATGTCTGAAGAGATGAACTATCGGGACTACCGTCGTGCGCTGGATGACGTTATGAGCACTAATGCTCCGTGTGTTCCATTTCTTGGAGTCCTCCTCACCACCATTGTCCAATTCTCCTCCCAGAGCTACGACAACAGCTTGAGAAGACGCAAGTGTTCCGGGATAGAAGATTACACGGTCGTGGAAGCTGTCACCGTCAGGAATAGGTAAGGAGGAAGTACAATTGAGGGTGTGTGTGTGTCTTGTATATTGGAGTCATAATTGTACTAAATTTTGAAAATATTGCTTGCCGAAGTTTGGCTGTTTGCTGGTAGTTTTAGTATTGAAATTTAATTGGTGTATTGATATCTTCCACTTCTTTAGATTAGAGAAACTTCGCAAACGGTCGTCCATCCGGTACCCGCACATTCACAGAGTGTCCAGTATCTCTGGACTTCCTAGGGAAGAAAAGGGTAAGGAGTGTCAATCTATGGCCCCACCTGTTGTGATGCCTATCCTTGAAGACAGTGGAGATGAAGCAGGTGCAACATCTATTTTGGAAGAAGGTGACACTTCCCATAAAAAAGAATCTGTCTGTGAAGATTCAGAAAAGAAGTTCCGAAGAAGAAGCAACTGCATCTCAAAGCTACAGCAATTTGAGGAGCACGAAGATCAGCTCAAAACCCTGTGCAAAGAACCTGATGAGACCAACCGTGTGGATTCTGATATCTCTATTGCACTATCGGACATATCTCTCCATGACAAAGACACACCTTGCAATGAAAAAGGCGGATCTAACGAGACTGCCCGCCAGGAATCTTTCACGGATGTTTTAGAGCATTACACTTTAGTGGAGGATGATTTGGTGGAGCTGGGTCGGTTTTGTCGCTCTGTACCAGTTCGACGGAAGAAGCGGAGGAACGGAACATCGGTGAATGTCCTTCAAGGAAGCCTGAATAGCAACAATAGCTTGGACTCTGTGAGTTCTTCACTAGATCGTATCTGCAGCGACAGCTTTGGCAGCTTTGACAGGGTTGATAGCATCAGTAGCATCAGCAGCTCTGACAGGGTTGATAGCATCAGTAGCATCAGCAGCTCTGACAGTAGTTCTTCCACACTTTACCGTGAAGTCACCACACTGGTGTTTAAGGATTCTCCACGAACAAGCTCACTACAGACGCCCAAGATGAACAGAAGTGCTTCTGACCAGAAAATGAACACATCTTTACCAAGTAAGCACTTCAGTTTAATATTCATCTTTAAAAATTGATGAGCTTGTGAACCCGCTATATTATGTAGTTTGTGTGAGCTGCATACGTTTTATTCACTGCGATAAGTGTGTGCATGTGTTACTGCATGGGTGAATATAAGGCATTTTTGCTGTGTGCAAGATAAACTGTGCAGCTGGTATTTGCTGACATTAGATCTTTGTCCCATGAGACAACTCTCCATTTCCATCTGGCATGCTTTTATCTTGTATTGTGTGCATGTATGTATTAGCAGTGAGGAGGACTGGGGGTGTATTTCCCTTGGGGATTCACTTTCAAAAGTTATGACTGTGTCTGAATCAGTGCCGATCTAGTGCATTCATAGGGCAATAGAGAGTCGACTTTAGCTGAATTAACAACTATGTTTGGCTGGGCAAGGAGGAAAGGGAACTTTGTTCAGTTGATACACAACTGGCCAGACATCAGCCCTTGGTATACCACATACAGCCTCTGTGACATGTGACATGTAGTGTCTGTCTGTGTGTTCTTACTGGGTACACAATTCTTCATTTCCTAACACGATAGTTTCTTTGTTTTGTTTTTGTTTTTGTTTTTTTTGTTTTACCTGTACTTCAACTTTATTTATTAATGTATTTGTTTTTACCTGCCCCCTACAGTTCCCCCTTCTATCCACAACAGCATCAGTATGGAGTGCATCCGAGATGTCATGACTGCAAACCCGTTTGAAGAAGAAGACCGGCCCCCTTCTGTCCACAACAGCATCAGTATGGAGTGCATCCAAGATGTCATGACTGCAAACCCGTTTGAAGAAGAAGACCGGCAAGACTCAGTATCCATTACCAGATCACCTCTGAGAAGTAGTTCCCCAGCCAACTCCATGGGGAGCGACGAGGGCATCAGCGTTGGAGAGCCGGAAGAAGAGGCGGAATTAAGCTCCTATTCTCCAGATCTGATTACGCCGCCTCCTATGAATGCAGACTACAAAATCATGCACCAGGAAAAATCGGACTCAACTCTGTGTCTGTCCGCTCCTTTATCCATTCCCGACGGGCATTCCTGGGATCCAAGCAATAGCACTCTCTCTGAGCTCTCCAAGTTCTACCACAAGCAAGAGAAGGCCATTAAAAAGAAGAGTAATGGTTCTGAGCAGGAAGAAAATGAAGAACCTGCCGTTGGTCCCATTAGAAAGAGATCGAGACGCAGAGCTTCCAACGTCTTGAGAATGGCGCTCGCTCCTTCCATGCCTGTGAAAGACTGGAAGCTGATCCTGTCCAAGTATCAAATGCAGTCTCTGGGATGCTCAATTGGGTCTTCCTCTCAGCAACATCTCAGATCTCTTATCCTCAACTATCCACGGAATCCTGATGCTCTCAATTACAAGCTCTCTCACCAGCGAGAACCCAGCAACTTGTAGTTTTGCAGACACTGTTCCACCAACGTCCAACCTCAATGTAGCAACTATGGCCATTATGTTCTGTGTGTGATCAATTCATATGTTCTGTCCCTTGTCAATTTTTTTGTTTTCAATTGTCATCATCGTTCAAGCACAACAGGAATTAATGTAACTTCATCAAATGCCCAGCCCCTTCATTGAACGCTTAGTAAGTTTTAAAAATAGCTGTAAGGAGAACCTGTTATAGCTGAAGGACAAGTCAACATGCCAGGGAAAACTCGGGGTAAATGTCCCGGAACTAGGTCGTTTAAACAGGGTGAACAGCGTAATGAAAGAAACCTATTACGTACTTCCCACCCATCAACTGAAACAACCTTGAACTTCCAGGAAGCATTGTACGTAAGTGCATTGCAAGAATCTCAGTTTATAATAATAGTAATGACACCTGTTAGATGATGCATGAAGAGGTATACCAACTCATCCTGGACGTAGAGTTATGTCTTTTACTAACATGAGCTGCAGGAAAGAACACTAACTACTGACAAACAACTGGACAGACATTGACAACATGCCTTGCATAATAGTCCCAATTAACCTCCAGACCAGAGCAGGATTAAAGAAACAGAACCAATCTCTTAACCATCATCTTCTCTGCCCAGTGCACTCACAGTGAGGGAAGTAGAGCCTAGTATTATTTAAGATTCTAGAAGATGATAAATGAGGAATAGTTTTATACCACATAAGATTGACTATTGTGTCGAAGGAACCCATTTGGGTATCTTCTCTCATCAGTTTATAAGTAATGTTCATCACTGTCCCTTAATGTTGGCTATGTTTTATTCAAATGTTGTTTTGTTTCATTATTATAATTATTATTACAAGCCCAACTAAAAACACCTAAATGCCATGCCCCCTACCCCCTTCATTGCTGACTCCACTAACAAACATTAATATAAACCATCTTCAAAATTACTGAACCAGTGACAAAATTTGATACATTAATTGGAAGACAAAAACAAGGGTACATTTTTACCTAAAGCTAAACAGGAATAAAATTGTGACAAGGCAATGAGATGAGATTATGTCATAAAAAAAGTCGGAGGATGTTTGAAATGTTTGAAATAAGTTACTCAGCATTTTGATTCTTCATGCAAGTTATCCTTGATTTTCATATCGTCAGACGGAACGAGAGTGGCTGTGGGGAGGAGTCTATCGTAGTCAGAAGACGGACCCAGAGGTTTTACTGGTAAGAGCCGGTCATAGTCAGAATGGGAATTTGAACATGAGATCACTTCTCCGATTCTGGTTCCATCTTTAGTGACGATGACTATCCCTGGGTCAGCATCCTCGTGACGGCTCCTGGCAGTTGTAGCACCAAACATCCCAGAAGACGGCCGAGTCTTGTTGGATTCTTTGGTCACGCCTACTTTACTGCCCCCACGTGATGGCAAAGGGGGCGGGTCAGCAGGGAACTTGACGTCTGAACGGAACTTCACTGTCTTGGCACTATCCACATTGCTTTGCTTTGCCTCCAGAAGAGCAGCAGATGCCTCCACATTCAGATGGGGGTTGTTAGCCTTCTTAGGAGGAGCAAGGTCTACTTTTTCATCAAACTTGAGTTGAACGTACGTTTTGGGAGGTATCGGAGGAGGTGGCAGGAGGGGTTTGAGAGGCTGATCATCACTTTGTGGAAGAGGTAGGAGGGGCTTGAAAGGAATGACCTCCGGAGTGCGCTCACGAGGAGGTGCACACCTGGTTCCATTAGGCATGATAAACACATCAGGTTCCTCCACAAATATGTTGGAGTTTGTTTTCCTAGCTCTGTCTTGAGATGCAGTGAGATCGCCAGTTGGAATCACCTTGGTGTTGTGGAGCTTGGGCAGGAGGGAGAAGCCTTCTTCTCTAGAAGGGGTGGGAGGAATGCTTGAGGAACTTGAAGAGTGTGAGGGTTCACGACGAATGGTGTCTCTGGTCTAGAAGAACCAAGAGAGTAGAGAAAGGAATGATTGTAATAGTGCATCAGAAGAGAACAATGATATATTTTAAGAAGAATACGCAATTAGGACAATAATTAAGGAGCCCCCACTCACCACAGAAACATAGATGGGGTTGCTAAACTGCTTCCTTTGGGTATTGGTAGATGCATACACATTTCTCTTCTTCTGCCTACAGAACACACACACACATACACACGCGTGTAAACATAAAATAATCAAGAGCTGGAATCCAGAAATTCTATATTCATATAAGAGAGTTGTCGCTAGGTATGCTGGTTTCTTAGGAATGAAGCGTGTGCACTGTCATATTGACTTTCATTATTACACTTTGTTTCCACAAGGAACTTGTGACAAAAAGCTCAAAAAATGCCTTTTCATTTACACATGGCCACAAGTTGAGCAATGTTGCATGCTGGAAGATTTCTAATGGTGAGCCTAACACCACTTGACAGGTGTATGGCATCATTAGGTCTGCCAGTCAAGAAGCCAGCTTGGAAAGTGACATTCAACCTTATACAATACGATACATTCCAGACACCTTCGCTCTCTCAAATTAAAGGTGTCTGGAATGTATTGTGTGAGGTTGAATGTCACTTTCCAAGCTGGCTTCTTGACTGGCAGACCTAATGATGCCGTACACCTGTCAAGTGTTAGGCTCACCACCATCAACTCCCTCCTTATGAGAGCATGCTACGAAATCTTCCAGCATGCAACATTGCTCAACTTGTAGCCATGCGTAAATGAAAAGGCATTTCTTGAGCTTCTTGTCACAAGTTCCTTGTGGAAACAAAGCGTAATAATGAAAGTCAATATGACAAAGCACGCGCTTCATTCCTAAGAAACCAGCACACCTAGCGACAACCCTTCAACAGGAGAATACCTTGACAACTAAATAAGTTAGTTCGAATCAAGGCCACACTCATACACAAAATAGACAGGGAAAAATAAGGCAACACTCAATGTTGTTTACAGAGTTGCTAATTAGCAGACATTGCTGCTCCACAATCTGTCTTATACCAATTCAACTTCAATAAAAAAAACCTAGCAATTGCTGATGGCTTGGGATCACTCCATTTCTATTGCTGTAGAATTATTACAATAATAGTGGCACCACGCTTAAACCACTATCCACAAAATAGAGTTTATACACCACAGAGTATCAGAAAGATTCCAGGAGCCTGGTCTAGTAAGAAGTACATTAAAGTACACAGCAGGTCATTCCTAGAAGCTGGCATATCACGCAACCAACCGTGCTGTCGTGTGTGAAGAGAGTTCTTTAAATAACACAGGGAAGAATTAAATCAACCTTGAGCAACAGCTCTGAATGCATGTTCTACTGAATGCATTTCATACACACCCACCTTCACAACTCAACAATACCACTTAATCTCCGGAGTCTTCATAGCTACTAATCTACAGTATCCGCCTTGGGGTAGGAGCCTGGGCCCTGCTGGCCGGATATCCGGATGGTCACCTCCGGTGCCTGTATGAGATTGCACCCCCTATGTACCTGCACTTGGGTGAGTGAGCCCCACCCCTCCTGGGGGTCGTACCGGGGCGAAGTCTCCGGGAACCCTCCAAGGACGAAGTCCGACCCCCAGGAGACAGTCTCCCTTTAGGTTAAGTTTAGGTGAGCACATAGTAGTGGCATAACACATGCATACATGATAAAATGAGATAGACTGAATGGATATGTTAGGATGAGCAATGATATTTGAGATTGAGGCTAGGTGTTCAGGGGGAATGCGAACATATGCGAGATAGGCGGAACTCTTCCATCGCCCCAAGGTCTGTATGAGCGAGTCCTCGACCCCACGAGCTGCCGCTGTGCTTGCAGCCCCAATGCGGAAATCGACCCCAGCTTGCTGCAGAAGGCCACGGAAAGATGACACAAACCCGCCCTTTGTCAACGGGGTCTTGTCTCGGAAGTGGAAAAGAAGTCCCGGGCTGCTCCCACGGATTGCAACGTAATTAAGGATGGCTGTTAAGGGGCAAAGTGTCTGATCAGTGCGGCCAATATGAATTTTGACTCCCTGGCGGAAGGGGTCTGTTTTGGAACATTTTAGAGAAATACGCACGAGTGAAGGGGAGGTGTGGCTGTTTAGGGTGATATCTGAAAAGTTTAGGTGTAGGGAAGGGTCATAGGAGGTGTTACTAGGAATAGTAATGTCCCCTGGGCGAAGGAAGCCGAAGAAGCATGTGAGGAAAGTAGCCCATAGCATTATATTGTTAAAGTCTGTGGGTCGTTGGGATGGCACGTTGTGAATTGTGAGCAGAACTTTTGGGGTAACTGGCAGACGTGGCTTCTGTGTGCAACCTAGGATGCCCTCTTGAATTTTGATGCCGCGTAGCACATACTGGAGCTTGGGGAGATCGTTAGTGAAGGGGTTAGCATAGGAATGGGTGATGAGGTAGAAACGGACACCGGAAAGGTAGCACTTGATGGTTTGGTGCTTAAGGGGCTGCTTTCCGAGGAAGGACACGAACTTGCAGAGTGTGTCCTCACTTGTGGGGAAAGGCGTGAGCTGGTATTGAGAGCAGAAACCGAGGTATCGCTTGACGCTTGATGAGTAGGAGCGCATGGTACTCTTGGCGACTGCTGACTGAAGATAGAATTGAACGTGCTGGTCCAGGATGGAGATATCCAATCCAGATGGGAATGAATTAGTAGCTCCAGCAGTGGTTGGGGTAGTTGAGAGGGATGAGGGTCGGCCTGTGGACAGCAGTGGAAAAACAATGGTAGATTGTTACGTGAAAGTGCGTCAGCTAGGGTGTTATTTATGCCCGCTAAGTGAGAAGCAGAAAGGAGCAGATTAAATTTTGCCGAGATAAAGTGTAGGCAGCGCATCACCTTCATCACTAAGGGGTCTTTGCTCATGCCAGAGTTAATAATGTGAACTACCGCTTCATTATCACAGAGGCAACGTACTGCTTTTCCCACCCACATGTGACCCCAGATTGCTGCGGCAATTACTATAGGTAGGAGTTCTTTTACTGTAATGGAGAAAGAAATCGATAGTTGGGACCATTGAAACTGAAACCAGTACCTGCCCCAAAAAGCACCGCATCCCCATGAGCCAGATGCGTCAGAGTGAATGTAAATGTCTGGGTCCTGTTTTCTAGAGTTGGTCATCATGGAAAGACCATTCCATTGCTGTATGAATGCGTGCCACCACATGATGTCAGATTGAGCTTGCACATTTAGGCAAATGTGGCTGGTGTTAGCACGATGGTGGTTGGCTTTCAGGAGGTCAATCAGCCGCCTAGTAAAAGTGCGCCCAGCATGTATTACCTTGCTGGCATCCTGCAGGTAGCCAATTAGAGATTCAAGATCTCTCTTGCAGCAGTGCTTGTACGCCTTCCAGTGGGACAGCATGCCTAACAAGCGTCGTAGCTTCTCAGGTGGGAGGCGTAATTCCAGTTTACTGGAGTCAATGAGGATACCAAGGAAAACCAAGCAAGGGGTGGGACCATCTAGCTTTTCCAGGGCTAGAGGCATATTAAGTTGGTCACACAAGCCCATCAGTATACTTAAATTTTGATGGCACTGTTGGGTGTTTGGTGCACCACATGTAATGAAATCATCTAGATAGTGATCTATGTATGACACTCCCCTGCTGCGTGCAATCCACTGAAGTGCATCTGCTACACAATTAAAAATTTTGGGGGCAGAGCGAAGGACAAACGGGAGCACTGTGTCCATGAAGAGCTGGTTATTCCAACTCATGCCAAGAAGATGTCGGTCATGTGGGTGGACAGGGATGTTTCTAAATGCACTTTCAATGTCTATTTTTGCAAGTTCCGTTCCTCTACCCAAGGTGAGAATCTGATCAACCACCTCGTTGATCGACATATAAGAAAGGGAGCAGATATCACGTGCAATGCCGTCGTTAACACTTGACCCTTTAGGGTGGGAGAGGTCCAGAATACATAAGTCTCCATTTGTTTTCACTGTGTTTTTTGGGGACTGCTCCTAAACTACTTGTGTGGCTGTACGGGAATTGTGCGGGATCTAGAGGACCAATTAGGCGGCCTTTCTCCACCTCAGTCTGGAGGCAGCGGCTTATTACCTCAGGGTGATCATTGGCTGATGGGTGATTAGAAGTGGCCGAAACACAACGGTGAGAGTTGTATGAGAAGCCTACACGGAAGCCTTGCGCGCAATCCCATCAAGGATGTATTGAACAAATAGCCTGTCGGGATGAGCAGCCAGACACAGGGCCCAAGTACTCCACCTCAATGGGGTAATGATTGTCAACATGTAACCTGGGAGGTGAGGCGGGCTTGGATTTGCACATGAATTTAGGGTGAGGATGTCTGCTGTATAGATGTACGGGCCTGTAAGTAAGGAGAGAGAAAGAATGAGAACAAGGGGCAGAAGAGCGAGATCACATGTGACTTACGCACATGGAAATTTTCATTTTTTTTTTTTTTTTTTTAAAATAATCAAATTGATAAGCATTCTGAGTAAACGATAGATGAGAGAATAACATGGGTGGCGCTGATTTAGTCGAATAAAGTATGAAGGAATAACATGTCAGAGGAGTTAGTTGCTGGTTTTTAGCATTCTGGCTGGGCATAAACCAACTGGATGACCCGGCTGAAGGCAGTTTGAGCACTTATGGATATACTGACAGTTGTCTCCATATGGACAATTGCCCTGGTGCTTGTTGAAGAGGATGCAGTAGTCACCCATAAAAGGGCGGGGCCGCTTAGAGGGAGGGGTGGGCCCGGGTGCCAATGAGCTGTGAATGAGGAGGGGCAATGGAGCGGTTCTGAACTGTAGGGGCCGACATTGTACCAAGTTGAAACTTGGGGCAGTCAAACGTGTGTGACCCTCCATCTGAGTGGCATATTGGGCACCAAGCACTTCCGACACTGTGAGTGGTGAAGGCAAATGCATAGAGCTGTGGATGGATTTGCAACCAAGTAGTATGGTTATTAGCTGCTGCCCATTGCCGGAAGTCGGTGTCATAGTGCAGCCAAGACAGGTATTCAAATTTGCGACCATGCTGCACGATCATGAGTTGATATGCAATCAACTCAGTGACCTGGTCGGGATACTTGGAGATAAGAATGAGCACATAAGTGCTGTACACCTGAACCCAAGTTGCAATGTCCGGGATCTGTCTTCGTTTCCTCTTGTGCACCTCGTATGAAGACTCAGGCAAGATAACCACATTGCTGCTCTGAGCAGTAGCCTCTGCAGTGCGGAGCTGCTCTGGAAGAAGGCTGCCCAAATCAATGTATTCCCGCGCCAAGATTCTCTGGAGCATCTTTGTTGGGATGGGGCAGCAAATGCAAACCAGACAGGTAAGGCGTTAACGCATGCGCGCTGACTCGGGCTCCACCCCATTCGATTAACTTCGTTTAACTTCCTTAAACATTATTAAACCATATGGACACACACACACACACACACACACACACACTTGTGTGCTGAACTCACTTTTTAAAGCAGACCAAGGTGACAATGAAGATGATAGTCAGCGAAACCATGACAACGAAGAGCATAATTATCAAAGTGATGACAATGATCACTGCAAAACAAGAAGAGAGAGAGAGAAAGCGAGGCAGACAGAAAGTATATGTCAAAACGATGACCCTGCCCTTTTATTACTCTACAACTATGCACTACATTACTGGTCATCAAACTGGTCCAGCTTCTCAAAAAAAAAAAAAAAAAAAATTTCAGATATTTGTGTATTTAATATTATTTTATTAAAATGTATTAAGCCTTACTCACATCTGTCAGAGACAGTTGAGTAGATCAACCTGGAGCACATAACAACAACAACAACAACAACAATAATAATAACCGTAGTAGTAATAATATAACACAAACACACATGAAACATGCTAGACAAAGATGTCTTTTAGTACACGTACACATAAACAAATCATATGAATGTATCTAGGAGACAACAACAAACAACTTCACTTTCTGGGGAAGTAAAATAATATTAATCTGGTAGAGCAAAATTGCAGCCCCAGATGTCTTCCAGACTAAAGAGTTCATTTTATCCCAATAAACTAGCCATTATTAGTGAAACTAGTGAAGACTTTCCCGTACAAATCTCCAAATGCACCTCACACCCACTCGTACATACTGCATCCTCCATTTCTATACGTACACATAAGGAGACCCTTTGCCAGGTTCCACATGACTGTTCTGCACAGTTGTAGCTTGTCCAATATTGTTGCTTCCAGTTTCTTCTGACTCTGAAGTTGTTACTGCATTTGTAAAAGTGGTCCGTTGAACAGTCGTAGTTCTGCGGGGAGAAGGTGGGAAAGTTGGCGCTGGGGTGGTTATCATGGCAATCACAGATGGAGGAGGACCTTCACCTCTGAATCCATCTGTGTAACAGAATGGAAAAATAAAACACTTTAAACTTGAGTGACCTGAGCACACAGGTCCATTGAGCCAGCGTAGTTTAATATACTACACATGAACAGTGTGCCTAATGAATGTAGTATCAGAAATAAACTTGAAGAAACTTGAAATCCTGTATTTTTAAGAAATAAACCTAGCTATGCTCTCAGTAAACTTAAAATTTATCCTCCACTCCAGAAATTGCCCCAAATGAATAAGTGCAATGAATTTTTTAATTTTGTTGTTCTACTTTCATATGCGCAAATTCAGTGCTACTCAGAACTCACAATATTCCACACAGCCAGGCATCTCATCTGGACAGGCACACAGACGCTGATTGTGGCTGATGGGGAGACACAAATGGGAGGAGGTACATCCACCGTTGTTAAGCCCGCACGCACTCCAAGAATCACCTCCAGTCAATTCTATTCATGAGAAGAAATGCAGAAACAATAACAACAACAACAACAATAATAATAATAATAATAATAATAACATAATAATAATAACAAAAATAACAACAACAACAACAATAATAATAATTGGTGTGCTTGAGCAAATGGCAAACAAACCTTCCTAGTTAGGATACATAAAACTACAGTATTGTTATTATGTTTAATTTTAATTTCTAACACTCCAGCTTTTGAAAAAAATCACGGTAAAGGGGTTTCAATGCCATAGTAATTACTCGCCGCAACTGTTCAACTTAAAAAACAATTCAATTTCTGTGGATGATATTGGTAAAGATCAATAAACCAGAGGATTCTGTTAGGGAAGTTTGGGACGGGGTCGAAACACAAAAATGAATTGTCAGTAATCTCCAAAATCAGAGCATGACAGACAGACAGACAGACAGACAAGACGACTACTATAACCTCTCACGCATGTGCACTGGTTCATAAACTTCAGACACTTTAAATGATAGTACGTACCTCCTTGTCTTGGAGAACTGGTATTCACAATTGTAAAGCCAAAATATCTGACAGTGGCCCGATCTATGACCTTCAACTCGCGTGGTATTTGTGAGGAATCATTTCCATTTGGCAAATGTGCACTGTAGACAGAGCTGGTCAACCAATCAGACCAGTATGCATGATGATCTTTTACCAATACATGGAAGCCATGATAAAGGCTTAAGACGTCGCTACTATATGAAAATATGACTGTGCGCTCGTCCCCGTTCAGATCAGCTCGTTCTATGTGGTGGTAGAAGGCATCTGTCCAATAGATGAGATCTGTTTCGTAGTCAACGGCAACACCATTGGGCCACATGATGTTGGTGTCGATAATTGGACCCACTATTTCTCCATCCATACGAGCCAACATGATAGCAGGCGACGACCCCCAGTCCGTCCAATACACCACACTGCATGCAAACACAGAAAAGCAAACATATAACAAAAATAACAATAACAACAAAAAATTAAAGACAAAAAACCACAAGTTACAATCAGCTTTCAAAAAGTATTTTTGAAAAAGTTCAGAGTAAAATTCATGACATCAATGAATGAATGAATGAATGAATGAATGCAATCAATCAATCAATCAAGAGTCTCTTACCCTCGCTTCGGGTGGAGTGCCATTCCTCGCGGGTTCGACTGGTTGAATGTTGAGGGCGGATACTGGTAAAGGACCTTCCTGCCTGAACCATCTAAGCGAGCAACTTCAATCCTCTTGTGAACAGCATCAGACCAGAACAGGTACTTGTCCACCCAGTTGACGGCCAGCCCTACTACCAAGCCCACTTCCAAAATGTCTACTTGATCTATACAGATTGCATCATGTCAATACAAGACAAGCAGTTGGGTAACTGTCTTACCTGTTCCATCCAAATTCACGGCTGAAATTAATCCTCTAAACTGGTCAGAAAAAAATATCTTGCCACTATCAGTGGAGTAGAGGATATGATCTACTGCTACTGGACCATAAACTGTGCCTCCTATAGTCTGGGACATCCCAGCATTGGGATCGGACTGCAGAGTCCTGACCAATGTCCTCACTCTCGCACCCACCATAAATTCATTAGGCACTGCAGAATAAATAAATGAATAAATGAATGAGCGAATGAATGAGTGAATGAATGAGTGAATGAATGAGTGAATGGATGAGTGAATGAATGAGTGAATGAATGAGCGAATGAATGAGTGAATGAATGAGCGAATGAATGAGTGAATGAATGAGCGAATGAATGAGTGAATGAATGAGCGAATGGATGAGTGAATGAATGAGTGAATGGATGAGCGAATGAATGAGCGAATGAATGAGCGAATGAATGAGTGAATGAATGAGTGAATGAATGAGCGAATGAATGAGTGAATGAATGAGTGAATGGATGAGTGAATGAATGAGTGAATGAATGAGTGAATGGATGAGTGAATGAATGAGTGAATGAATGAGTGAATGGATGAGTGAATGGATGAGTGAATGAATGAGTGAATGAATGAGTGAATGGATGAGTGAATGAATGAGTGAATGAATGAGTGAATGAATGAGCGAATGAATGAGTGAATGGATGAGTGAATAGATGAGTGAATGAATGAGTGAATGAATGAGTGAATGGATGAGTGAATGAATGAGTGAATGAATGAGCGAATGAATGAGTGAATGAATGAGTGAATGGATGAGTGAATGAATGAGTGAATGAATGAGTGAATGAATGAGCGAATGAATGAGTGAATGAATGAACAAATAGAAATACTGTAGTTTACAAATGAAGGAATGAATGAATAAAAAAATGATTTTTGAAAATGAAATGAGGAATAAATAAATGAGTAGTAAACAAACAAACAAAAAATTAAACAATGAATGAATGAACAAAAAAAAATCAAAATGAACAATTGAGAAGTGACTAGCTATGATGTTCTCATACCGTTCCAGCAAGTAGTGTTAGTCTTCATCGGTAACCCTGTGGGACACTGGCAGCTGTAGCCAGCAGGAGACCAGTTGGGCAAACAAAGATGGCTACAAGGATTACTGCCAGTACTGCAAGGATGATGAAGGAAAGCTGCACAAAACAAGACACATGACGTGACTAGAAAACACTGCCTATATCTCCGACAGTAAGTGATTAAGGATAAAATGACATTGCTATATACAACATACATACATACAATACATCAGTGATTTCTTCTAATAGTCCACTGGTGGGCAGGATATGCTAGACTGGACTGTCAGGTCATGGACTATTAAAAGGTTGTGATAGAAATAGCATACACAATATACAAAGAGTATGATAGTCAGATTTGCATATCTTTTACAGTTTCATTAGAGTTGGATCAGTTGTTTGAGTAAAGTAATCATGTACAACTGTTTGCCTTGAATTAAGCTTTCTCTTCTCTGCCTTTAAATCAAGACATTTTTCGTATACAGTGGTGAGTAAACGCGATGAATCATCTTCACCCAACATGGCCATCACTTCATACAATTTCTTTGCCATCTGCACAGCTTCATCCAAGTCCACCTGATTCAGAATGTCTTTTCTTGTGACTGCTTGACTAGAGCTAGTAGAACTAGTAGTCACTTTGCTTGCTGCATCAAGGCCAGCTGCAAACAGGGTCACATGGCACATGATGCAATTCATAGTATGCAATACTTGCTGATGTGGCGGGATGTGGTGGGCAGTGGTTCAGAATGTACATTACATGACTACAGTAATTTTGGGACATGAAAGTCGGGTGGACTATTAGAGAGAAATCACTGTACATATACATACATACATACATATACATAAATACATACACTGTGCTTGAGCACAAATGGCGAGCGAGCCTAAAACTACACTATTGTTAAATGATCGATTTTAACTTCTAAAACTAAAGCTACTAAAAAAATGTCAACTTTTTTAAAATTATGTATTATACGGTAAAGGGGATTCAATGCCATAGTAACCACTCCCCGCAACTGTTTGAATTGAAAAAAAAAGTAACAAAAAAACAAAACAAAAACAAACAAGTCACGTTATTTAAACGTTTTCTTTGTGTTATTCTTTAGCTTAAGTAGTAGCTGTAATGCACAATACTTTCAGATGAACATACCTACACAAGACTTACCTTCGTGGTTCAATGAATATTCAAGTAAATACTGTTGAGTAGGGCTTATAACTAAGACAAATAGCGTATTAACTTACCACCGCCACTAACTCGAATAGAAATGGAACTCCGGTAAGTTTTTGAGTTTTAACTGCACCTGCAAAAGAATTCAAAGCTGTAAACAATTCGATTTCTAGGATGATACGGGTAATGATCGATAAATCAGAGGATTCTGTTTAGTGAAGTTTAGGATGGGGTCGAACACCGAGCTAACATAAAAATACGAGGGTCAAAGTACAAATGACATACATACGTCCCCACATTATTATATACATGTATAAACAAAAATCCCTGATTCTCAATTAGACACCACTGTATAGTGTCTCGCTCTCTTCGCTCGCTCCCCAATAAACACATATACACATATACATACATACACACACACATGCTCCATCCCATCTTTCCTAAAAATGAGTGTCTTGCACTTACATTGGTTATCTCTGGTGTATCTCTTCTGTATGAGTGTTAACGGTCCCATCAAGTTGCTGGATTGGGAAACAGCGAATGTCTCTGATGGAGTCTGTCTCCTGGCTCTGTGGCCAGAGCTGTCCAGAGGTACTCTGTACACAGTGTCATCAACTGTGTCTGTCCAGTACAGGTAGTCGTTGCTCACGGCTACACCATAGGGGGAGGCTGCCGATGTAGTGTTCAACACTGGAAGCAAATAGTGTAGTAGTATGAGATAAAAAATAAAACTTCGTCCCTCCCTCCCTCCCAGTCCACACCCCTCCCTCCCCGTCCACACCCCTATCAGCTACAAGTATTTAGGCTAGTCAATGTATAGTCATCATGTGGGTGCACAACAAAGATAACACTGTTCATTTCTAGACTTCACCAATACATATGTGTGGATTACAACTTTAAACAATTTCTATAGCTCAACTGACAGAAGTATAAAAGAGAAAAAATGATTACAAGTTGGAGTCCACTAACAATTAAAATGGCTACACCTCAAAAAGTAGCGCGAGAGCCTACGTACCAAAGCCTGTCTATGCTCTCTCCCTCACCTGCCAGCACTTGACGGTTGGACCCATTCAACGCAGCGCTCTCTATCACTCCCCTCATCTCATCAGTCCAGTACATCCTCCCACCCACGCCCCGGGAAGGGTGATGCACGGCGATGCCGCGTGGCAGCCCGGACATCTCTGACAACAAAACATGTCTCCCTGATCCGTCCATAGCAGATTTCTCTATTTTAGGTAGAACGTCTCTATCTCTGTCCCCGGCATCGATCCAGTAGAGAGATCTGAAATAATACAACACAATCTTTTTTTTTTAAATATGTAAACCTTAATAGCTGGTAAAAGGTTTCATATCAATATATCTGGACAAGGGTCATCAAAAATACATGTACAGTATTTGAATGAAGTGGAAAAATTATTCAGATGGAAGGAAAAATATAAAGTAATGTATTTACAAACTTCTACTCTAGCTTGCCTCTCTTGGATGTCCAATGTCAAAGAATTAATTTGATAAATGTTGTCAGAGATGAGAACCTTCCTGTGTGAACCATCCAACCCTGACACTTCGATAACCTTTCTGCCAGTGTCCGACCAGTACAGCTTGCGCCCAAACGAGTCTATCGCCAGCACCTCCGGATTGATGAGATCCAGTGAAACTGCCACAGCTCTTGTTCCACCAGAGACAGGTGATTTGTAGATCTTTCCTTCTAGTGTGTTCGCCCAGTAGATAATGTTCTCCACGATATCGACATCAGCAGAAGAAGGGGCCATCAAGCCTTGTACTGCCAATGGAGTGGGATTGAAGACAGTGTTGTCAAGGGAGACTTGAACTAACTGAGTGCTTGTGGGGTACACGAGATACTCTTGAGTGTCTGGAAATAATAAGATAGTTCTTGATCAACAAACTAGACTGGCAGACTGAAAACCTACGCTATATATTACAATCAACAACAACCATAACACAACCAACAACAACAAAACAATCAACAACAACACAATCAACAACAACACAATCAACAACAAAACAATCAACAACAGCACAATCAACAACAAAACAATCAACAACAACAATATGATAATCATGCTTGACATTTGGATGTCATTCGGTTAAAAAAACAAAAAAAAACAAAAAAAAAACAACTTTATTTATTATAATAGTGGAGCGTCCCAACATAATGTGCATGTTACTACATACAGTATGTATAACTACATCAAATAAGCAAAAAGTGAAACATGCTAATAACCTGAAAAACATGTTCTTGCATCCTCCATGACAGTGCGTCCTCCAGGACAAGCACAGGAGACCTCATGCTGTCCTGGTACAGATTGGCTGGGCCGGGACAGACACAGGTCACTGCATCCACCATTGTTCACAGCACACGGATGTGGCACTGAATAGCACAATCAAACAAAATGATGTATATATATAGTATATTATGTGTGTGTGTGTATATATATACACACACATACAATATATGTATACTGATTCATGGCCTTGGAGCTTCCGTATTCCAATTTGCAACTGAACAATGTCAGGTTTTGTATGAAATACTTAAAATTGTTACTGTTTTTAGTTTGTGTGTGTGTGTGTTTGCATGAGTTATGTATTTGGTAATCACCCATTACAATTAGGTGGGAAACTAGTTTATTGTGGCCATACGTAAACAAGAATTTTTAAATCTCACATTGTGTCTTTTGTGTGTGTGTGTGTGTGTGTGTGTGTGTGCATGTCTGTAAATTACAGCACACAGAATTGATCCATCCAGTGAGCAATTAGATATTGATTCATCAACTCCTAATTTATAAATGTTTTAATTGGTAAAGTATCATTACATACATATACATTACATACATATACATACATGTACCGTGCCACTCAAGTTTCTATTGGAATTCTGTTTGATACTACATAGCTTACTGGCTTTCACTTCACTGAGTGTCCTATAAATATATCCTGTAAATTATTGCTACCCTTTAAACTTTGCTGAATGCACGTACACATTATGATAGATAGAAATCATATTGCTTGCCACTTCTTTAAAAATGCCTAACTGCCACTACCACCCCCTTACCTATCTCCAGCTGACTGGACCCAGCATGCACATGCAAGTCTCTGACTCCATCAATGTTCTGCACAAATGATCGAAGATTGGTACCGGTTCTCTTGTTGGCCTCATTCACTGAATCCAGAACCCAGTCAGTCCAATACAGCTTGCTTCCGTAAATGCTCAAGCCAAACGGGTAAACAACTCGCTCTATCAGTGTGGTGCGGTTGCTATATGACAGAATAAAAATAATATAGTGTACAACCCTGTTGCTGAAGTTCAAGGACAAGCCACACCCACTATTGCCCATCCTACGACAATAGTAAATCACCTTCCATCCAAGTTTGCATACTCAATCTTGCGCATGCGAGCATCGCACCAGTAGAGATGATTAAGCCCGTAATCCAATGCCAGCCCGTTGGGCAATGACAAGGCAGAGTCCGCTATGATGACCTTTTCCGACCCATCTAGATTGCTCCTTGCAACATTGGGGTAAGAGCTGCTTGTATCAGTCCAAAATAATAATCTGGAATAAGAAGTTAAACAATAAGACATCAGAAATCATATGAACTAAATACTTAGCACCTTTCTTTTCCTATCTATGAACCTACCCAGCCAGGTGACTAGGTCCTCCTACTCTGCAACACATACATCTACACCTACGGCCTTGGAATGGACCACAAACACCCAGTTGGGCTGGACTACAAACCCCAACCCCTCTCACTTTGCAGACAATGCCACCCACCCAGTGCACCTACCCTGCCTTGGGATGGACAACAATGTCCCTGGCTCTTCCCACTCCTCTGCTCAACAGGATCATCCTGTTGCTCCCGTCCAGCTCAGAGACTTCAATGCCGTTCCTGTGGGGCAGACTGTTGGTCCAGTAGAGTTTGCGACTGATCCAGTCGACAGCTATGCCGTCTGGAGCTTGCAGTTCTGAGCTGATGAGAGTGTGCTGCTTGAAACCCTGCAACAAACAGAAGAGGAACACAAGCCCAAGATTGCTGCATCATTGTCGTGGTAATTGCAAAATGCGTCAACAAATCTTGTGCAATAGTTGTGCATATAAATACTGAGAAAAACAAAAACAAATGAACTTATCTTTAACCTTCTGTTTTAATTTTTTTTTAAATCCTGTTTAATGTGTTGTATACAGGGGGGGAAGCTGCTTTGAAAGCTCCACCCACTCTGTGGGTGAGAAGTGCCCCCACCCCCCTCCCCACCCCCATCCCCCAGCCAGAATTTTTGGACATTAATGTAGTTCATTAGAGTTGAATTCTATGTGCAGTAAGATGTTTGTGACCAAACACTGATCAGTGTGAAGTATACACTCTCATATGGGCATGTTTATCAAAGTAGTATGGGTTTTAAAATAGGTGTGGCTAAGTATACGTGGTATCTCACACCCCCAGCAAAAAAACCTGTAAGAAACCCTAATAATTTTTTTCTACATCTTGGATAATATTATCATTTATCATCTTCCGCACATATACAAAGTTTGAAAATCTCACATCTAAAGTCATAGAGCTGATGGTGTGCCTGAACAGGTCAGTCCAGTACAGCACTTTGTTGACTGGGTCTATGTCCAGACCTGCTGGACCACTGGTGCCAGTCACAGGGAGGGGGATGTCCGTCGTCTCCACATCATCTACTGTGACTAGGTTGATGCTTCCACGACGAGAGTAGAGCAGGAAATTCTGAATAGCTGAAGAAAAGAAGAGAGAGAAATATAGACTGAAGAATACAAATTATAACATCTGAGAAAGAATTTGTGAAAACGATAGCCCTGCTTATGTAAGCAAGCATCCTAAACCCATAGAACACTGAGAAGCCATTTTGTTTGCTGGCATCTTTCCTCAAACAATTTCTCAACACTGATAAAGAATTTATACTCAGTCTCCATAAGTATGCCATCTCTGACAATTACTGTAATGCTTTCATTGATTCAATGCAACAGACGATCGGCCAATACATCCCACACAGCTACTGTGAACATACAACAGGAAAATCTGGTTCTATTAATGTGATAAAAGTGGGCGTGTGAGGAACTCGTCTTTATATGCACTCACCGTTGCACTCTGTTCCATTCTCTCCAATCTCAGTCCCAGTAGGACACGCACAAGAATAACCTTCTTCTCTCTCCGAGCTCACCAGACACAAGAACTGGCAACCATTACCCATACGAGAGGCTCGCTTGCAGGGATCTTCTCCCACGTACGGTGGCTGTAGCACTGGGTGGACCACCCTAAGCCCCATGGGATAGAACAGGCCCTTTTGAACCGTGCTAGTGTTCTGAAGTAACTGTTCCTCGATAATGGACGAGCTGTCCAGGAGAGATATGTTGTGCCCCAGGCGTTTGCTGGCCGACTGAATCGACAAGGCATTCCAGTCAGACCAGTACAGTCGGTTCTCAAATGCTGTCATGGCAAATGGGTGGAGAATGCCAGTGGTCACGATGGGTCGACGGTTCCTGCCGTAATAGTCTGAGGTTTCAATGACATGGAGCTTGGCATCCGCCCAGTAAATGGACTTAGTGGGAAGGTCTACCGTGAGGGCATTGGGCCAGATGACATGGTCCGAGTGGACGACAGTGCGGCCACTACCGTCCAGGGATGCTCGCTCAATCTTGGGATTGGAACCCCAGTCTGTCCAGAACATTAGCCTTATGAAACACAACAAAGTGATGAGCAAAATAACTTAAGTAAATATGACATGTTGTGTTAGTTAGTTTATTGACATGGTACATACCTTGACAGGGGATCCAGAGCAATGGCCCTCGGCTTCTCTAGGTTGACGGAAAATAACCGTTTTCTGTGTCGACCGTCTAACTCTGCCACCTCGATGAGGGCGGTGTTTCCGTCAGTCCAGTAAAGCTTGTTATTGACCCAGTCTACAGCAAGTCCATCTAGACAGCCACAAATTATTAGTATTATTATTATTATTACTATTATTATTATTATTATTAGTATTATTATTATTAGTAGTAGTAGTAGTATCGTGCTTGAAAGATTATTATCACTTTACAACTTGAAGATGGGGGGGGGAGGGGGGGGGATAGACCCATGCCGCTAAGTTTCTAATCAAATCTAATCCCGTTAAGTTGACCATCCTGTGCTACAAGCACACTACTGCACATACACTACTGCACATACACTACTGCACATACACTACTGCACATACACTACTGCACATACAATACAAACTGGAACAAACATTTCTCAAGCTAATAAGTTGAAGGAAGAGCAACTGTAAAAAATAGAATCCAGGATTCCTGGTTATTATAAATGGGGAAAGAATGAATGAATGAATGAATGAATGAATGAATGAACGAATGAATGAATGTATGTGTGTAAAGTTTGTAGATGTGTAAGTTTGTATATTATGTGTGGACTTACTTGGTCCTACCAAAGTGGAGTTGATAATGACTGTGACATTCAAACCATCCTCTAAGTCAGCACGCATTATAGCGTCACTATGGAGATCCACCCAGAACATGTAGCCATACCTATCACACACATACGACATGCACACACACACACACATACACACACAGCATAACATGTGTGATCCTACATAACACTGCATTACACTGACTTACTCATAGTGATAGTCTACATCAGCGGCATACTTCAAGTGCTTCACCAGCAAATGTGGAGCTCTACCGTCAATTCCGACTCTTCGAATGTCCACACGATTGGCAAACATAATGTAAGCCTTAGGGCCTAATGGGATGAGAGGAGAAGAGGATAAGAAGAAAAAAATGGGCGGGAGAGGGACATGGGGAAGGAGAGGGACATGGGGAAGGAGAGGGACATGGGGAAGGAGAGGGACATGGGGAAGGAGAGGAGAAAAAAGAAACAGCAGTATCAAATTTCAACCCAATTTAATATCATATAAGTACATAGCTAAGTTTAAATCAGTGGTCGAGCTGTCGTTAGGACTCTGGGCAATGACATCAGTATTTTTCTAATATTTTTATGACTTCAGTCCTTGCTGGGGATGATTAATTGGATTATGAGAATCCGCAAGTTGTAAGCCAAACTAAATTAATACTGTTGCTTTTTTGACTGCTTCTTGTTCCGGCTCCCAGACAGTAACAAGGGCTTGGTGTAAGCCAGGGAGAAACAGCTGCAGTATCGGCCAGCTAGCTAGTACTCACTAATATTAATTACTGATCCAATTACCTTGTCAAACTGATGTAATTAGCTTTCTCGTAAATACTGGCCAGATACTTAAACATACAATTATCAACTACTAAAACATAACAACAACAAAAAACTCTGCCCACTCAAATTAAGTGAAAACCATGTTCCCTTTACAACAAGAAAAAATATAGGAATGATTTTTAAAAGGTAAGAAGTATCATTAAATTTTTTTCATCGATTATGATTAGTCAATCGAAATTCTTAATGGATTAAATTAGTGAAACTGGAAACTACGTTCACTGCATGTGTGTGTGTGCGTACATGGTAGAGAAAGGAAGGGGGGAGGGGTTGTAACAAGCAGATGGTTGGCGAAGCCTCGCAGCTGGTGAAGCCATTAAACCCACATCATGTATAACCAGTCAAAACAATTAGCAAGAGTACCAAGGAGGAGACACTGTCAGGGTCCTCTGGGGTCGGTTCTCAAAGCGTAGCGTTAGAAGCTTGTAAAAGTCAATTCAAATTATGGAGAATACGCAATGCTAAGCAAATTGTTCAGTAATTTAAAATCCTACTTACTCGTGGTTTCCTTAATGGTGTCTTTCATCACACTTTAGGATCCAATCTAGGTGGTCTAATGACAGTGCTCAGGGAAACAAGAATGCAAGCTAAATGCATTTTCTATTCTTCCTTTGACTATCTTTCTTACACTAGTACCACTCACAGGTACCCTACCATACCCTCTTTCTTTTATTTTCCAGCCCCACCCACAGCAACATTCTCTCTCACTTTACCTGTGGCTCTGCAGCTACCATCATGAGTCTGGTGATAGCCTGAGGTGCAAGAGCAGGAATAGTTTCCTGGGTAGTTGGCGCATAACTGCACACAACTGTTAGGATGACTGCATTCATCATAATCTATAGCACACACAAAGCAATATTTAATAAAGAGATCATATCACCACCGCATGATCCACCATGACTGATCATGTGATCTCCTAGATGGATCACATGATCAAAAATTGTGTGATCACTATAATTTATCATGTGATATTCCATGATAGATCATGTGATCTGCTCTAGCAGATCATGATCCACTATGGTATATCAGGTGATCCATTATAACAGCTCATTTTGAAAGTTTCCTCACCATAACAAGAAGTGAGGTCAGTAGAGTTCAGATGATAGCCTGGCAGACATGAGCAGACAGTGCGGTTGCCTGGGAGGGTGTGGCAGTTGTGTTCACAATCCCCGTTATTGTCAGCACAAGATGTTCTATTCCGTTGACCTAATGGTAAACGTCATCCCTTATTCAATGAAACTAGTTATTACATTCAATAAGACGTTTAATTTTGGCCACTGAACTAATGCCACACCTCCAGCCACACCCCTTATACACTTTACATGTGTCATCTCTGAGAGTTATTCCAGTTCTTACAAAATTCATTCTCGTCAGAGCCATCCATACAGTTAGGCTTCCCATCACATATCTCAGAAGTTTCCAAGCATAGCAGCCCATCCAGACATAACACCTGCTGGTCTCCACAGTAACCGGGGGAGGGGCTGAACGCTGCATGTGCATGCATGTACATGTAAGCAACAATTAAAACCAATACACAAGATCGCAGACATTTTGTATCCCATCTTCAGTTGTATTTACTACCATTATTAACCACAACATCTAGAGATATTTTTGTATGAACTTAAAGAAATGGATCAGCTTTTCCTGCATACAAGAGTCCTAACACAGAATTGGTGCATGTATTATTTTGACTGCTTAAAACATCACCAATACACACCAGTGATAATAGTATGTCCTTTTGTGTGTGTGTGTGTGTGTGTGTGTGTGTGTGTGTGTGTGTGCCACTGACCAAACCCTCATATGTCCTCAATCGTACTTTTACTTTCAATTTGGCAGTAACTTACGACAAATGTACTCATCAGAGTGATCATTGCAGTCGTACACGCCATCACACTTCTTGTTCATCTTGATGCACTGGGCAGTGGAGGTGCACTGATAGTGAGTATCTGGACATTGGCCAACTGCAAGTGTACATGTAGTGTATGTGTGAAACATTACTTTCTAGCCAGCCCAGGTGAGAAAGTGTCAATCTAACTTGTATGTCTTATAATTCCATTATTTACAACTATTTCAATGTAAATAAATCTAAAATTTAAACATAAATAAGTAGTACAGTATATACAAGTCTCTCAGACGTTTCGATTCTGACGAGACTTCTTCAGCGATCGACATTCCAAATAACTTACATCTTACAATGTATAAGTTGAGAAAAGTAAACGAGCAGTTAGTGTTAGTTTGGTGTCATTACACACAAAAAAATGTTACCTTAATTCTATCCCATTTCTTCGCTCTTCACACTGCCACCTTTCGCAGGGTTTCATATTGGTGCACATGCGTACAAGAGAGTGTATACTTAACACTGATTAATGTTTGGTCACACAATTTCACCATCTTATTACTCATAGAATTCAACTTTAGCTGATGCTAAATTCCCTGCATTAGTTGTCTCTTCTCACTAAAAACTTTTCTGTATTTACTTTTTTTTTTCTTATTTACTTCAGAGGATGTTTTTAATGTACTACATTACAAAAAAATTCTGGCAGGTGGGGGGGGGGGGGGGGGGGGGGGGGGGGGGGGGGGAATGGAGACTCCACCTGGGAAGAGGTGGAGATCTCAGTTAGGGCCACCCCCCCCCCCCCCCCTCCCCCCATGAAACATGCACTCCCTATCTACATACCTCTCTCTCTCTCATGCTCTATCGCTTAGGGAAAGTCCCTTCAGCAAGGCGTATTCTAAATCCCAACTCACGGCACTCGTATTCATCCTCAGCATTGTCACAGTCTCCATCCCCATCACACTTCCAGCTTTTCGGAATGCAGCTGTAAACGCCATGGATCAGGCAACCAAATTTACTGTGAGGACAGTCGAAAATTGCTGCAAAAAAAAAATTACAAAAAAAACAACAACAGCCAAGAGGCCAATGAATTTAGCAACTGACAGAATCATCCAATCTGAAGTTTATGCATAATAATATTTTAAAATCCTTAGACACACACTCAAAGTCCTCCCAGTAAACTAAAGAGAACAGCTGAAAAGTGTTTATTTTTAACACTAAGCTGATCATCACCCTGCGGTGGCATGTCTTTATTTGTTTCACAGTGGCAGCGATGAAATGCACTTTACACGGGGAATAGCACTTTAGAACAATACGTTCGAGTAAATACACTTGAATTTCAAACACTCATGTTCTCAAAACTTGCACCGCTAGGAATTTGCTCACTTAGCAAGAATCTGTGGTAATGTATATTTATCAAGCCAAGAGTGACGAGTTTTTAAGATAGATTACTGTGATACTTACGACAGTTGTCTCCCTCGTCAGAGTTGTCACTACAGTCATCTGTGCCATCACAGACATCATGAATGTTCAAACAACGACCGTTGGAGCAGTTGAAGAAGCCATGCCCACAAGATATTGATATACCTCCTGTACACACAGCAACAACAACAAGCTAACAGTAAGAATAACAAAAATTAAATATTCCTGTAAGTGATTATGATATTTTACTTTGAGATTGAATTAAGTAACAGTAAAAATAATGTAAATAAATAAAGAAGGGTTGAGAAGGGTGAGAGCCAAGCAAAGTATTGCCAATATTGGCTACAAAAAATCAGCAAATAAACTCATCATGGAGTTAAAGAACAAGTAAACAAAATAAATTAGTATTGAAGAGGGAAGTGCTCACACACGGTCAACCTCTAGCGAGTCAGGTTGTAAGGCTGGCCTCTCGGTTGTCGTCTAAGACTTCCGCTCTTAGTAAATCAGACAGGGAATGTTTATCGTACAGTTCCCCGCTCCGGACTTCTCACTAACTAGCTAGACACTAGTTATATACTGTAATTGGCTGTGGCTTGATAAATTTAGACATAAATGGTTTGAGTAACAATGATAAGTGAAAATGATAAAACCGGTAACAAAGGTGATACGTGAATGTGAGATAATACGCATGTACAAATAAAGAAGAATGAGCATGCTCGCTAAGTGTAGAAGTGAAATGATATAAGGGTGAAATGATAAGTAGTTAATAATGTCAAGTTGAGTGTTCAGCTTTGGTTTGGTCTTCAACAAGTATATACATGAAAAACCATGCATACAAATACATTAGAGTTACTTATACAATAAGAGATGTTATAGGTAACAGACAGACTGACAGACAGACAGACAGACAGACAGACAAAATAAATGAATGAAACATATGAACATATAAATGAATGAACTGACCGACTGAACAAATGAATGAATGAACAGCTGACTACACTTGGATTAGATTATCCTAACAATTATAAAGGCTGGATGAGGCTAACAATCACTTCATTTTTCCCAACTCTATGAAATGTAAGAATATTATTATACGCTTTAACCCACCACTACAGTCCAGCTCGTCCGTGGGCATACGATCAAAATGGCAGTCTTTCTGCCCATCACACTTGTAAATCTTGGGAATGCACAAGCCAGAGTCGCACTGGAACTGATTCTCAGAGCAGTCATGGGTAACACTGTCTGCAGATGCAAAGACAAGCAAAGACGTGTCATCTGAAGAGATTATCGTATTTCTAGATGATCATGTCTTACCACAGTTGAGCTCATCAGAGTTGTCACTGCAGTCAGCAGTGCCGTCACAGTGGAAGGCAGACCACACGCACGACTGGTTGTTCCCACATAGCACCTGGTTCTCCGCACAAGTGGGTGTGGTTGTTGGAGGAGATGTGGCTAAAAGTTTAAACAAGTGGGGGGGAAACAAAATATAGAGTTTTAGCTAAATTGCCGACAGAAGAATTTCAAGAGTAAACAAATAGAACTGGAACACTCCCTGGTATTCTACATGGTGCTTGGTAAAGAAATAATTATATTTATGTGTGCAGCTTTCGTGTCAGTTGAAATGAAACTGGATTGAAGAGGTTCTGCACTTGTACTGTTCATGTCTGCTTTATAAATTTACTAGAGCTTCATGAGATAATATTGGCTTTTTCTGACGTTAAACTATGTGCCACCAACTGCGTGATGGGTGTGACTGTTTGACGGGTGTGACTGTGTAATGGGCGTGACTGTGTAATGGGCGTGACTGTGTGACGGGTCTAACTCACTGCATTGTGACTCGTCAGAGCCATCTCTGCAATCTCTCCTCCCATTGCACACTCTCCAATGAGACACACACTGGCTGTTGTCATGGCAACGAAACTGATGGATGTTGCACGATAAACCTGCAATAAAAAAAGAAGAAGAGAGAGTCATAACTATATATGTTCTTGAAGCTACTTTCTTAATATTAAAAGGTACCATGAACATTATTGCGGCTAAATAAAAAAATTTCATTACTATACGCCTGCCAAGCGAAGCTTCTTTTTTTCCCGATAGATATGAGTTTTAAGTAAAAGCCATATATACACTGACAAGTTCAAATACGCAAGACCCATCTGTTCCCCAATCACGCCCGACCACAATCCATTTAAATAATGCATAGAAGTGCACGACTACGACTTGTTTGTAATCCGCTCAACTACTCGTTACTGAAGCCGCTACAGTGTAACAACCCACAGACCAAAGGATGAAGTACTTCGGTACAGTTTGAAGGCCCCAACTGAATTATCTTCCACCACAAAGAAATAACTGACTGACCACATTGCATCTCAGGAAGAAGCGAAAAAGTGCTCTCTCTCTCTCATCATCATCAGCCTATGCAACTTATCTGCACCTGGTATCCAGCAATGTTGCCTGTGGATACTAATTGCCTGGGTTACAACAAAGACAAGGGGGGACATTAGCTGCAGATGGGCTGAGTGCTAGACAGTGTTTATGGTTCCTAGGAGTCGATATGACACATTTTGGTGAATTCTAGGAAAACTGTCCACTACTTGTGTGTCGTTAGTGTGTGTGTGTGTGTGTGTGTGTGAGGGCAACCCAGACCCTCCTCTCTTCCGGAAGGGGAAGGGTTGTGCTGTGTGTGTGTGTGTGTGTGTGTGCATATGTGTATTGTATGCATGCATGTGGGTGTACAAATATTTAGTGTTTATGAGACTATTTCCAAATTCTAGATACGTGACTGCAGAATTTAAGTCGGGTAATGACTGAGAAGCTGTGAAATTGAAACAAAAAAAAAATCTCAAAATGCAGTCAGAAAAAAAATTAATTAGTCTCCCCTCTCCCTTCTCCTAACACATTCAGCAGCAGCCTAAGTTTCAACTCTACTCCATTAATCTTGAGTAATCCAACAAAAAATCTTCATTTCATCTAGCTATGACTTTGAAACAACAACAAGCAACAGTGACTGACTATCAAGAACATAATTTGTTTGCATAGACATCAGAACCGTGGTAACATTAGAAGGCTAAAGGATGGAGAGTGGAGTGGACTTTCTGGTTATGATGAAACTAGGTATAAAAGTGGGTGTGGTTGCCATACCTGAATGCTGATGCTAGATGTGTACACACAAAAAATTGAACAGGAATTACTGACCCATATTTCTCATCTGAAAATTTGATGCAAAATTAGACAGGCAAACAGGACAGCTGGGATCAACGCCATTAACACTTACAATCTAGTCAACACAACTATCCATAGAAGCAATATAAGATGGCAGCTCATTCAGTCCACCACCATCCATTTAATACCATGGTGATGAACAACTGCCTAATGTCACGTTGTTATTGTTGCTGTTGTTTTTAGCATTAAAGAGTTTACTCGAACTGCTTTAAGCTGACAAATTGGAATTACAATGACTAATTTGAAGAAAACCTAAGAACTATTGCCTAATGTCCCAGGAATGACTCACGACAGTCAACTTCATCTGATCCATCCGGACAGTCATCTGAACCATCACAGTGCCAGGACTCGTCTATTATGAAACCATCGCTGCAGACGAATCCTAAAGGTGCGTACAGTTATACAATCTAGTAAACTAAATATACAAGCATGTACTAATTTATTGTATTCAACCATGCAGAAATATTATTCTGTTAGCTACATTATGTTTGTTCCCATTCTAGCAAGCCAGAATCTCCCTTTTTTTCCCCTCTCTCCTCACTTTCGATATATCCGCTAGCGTGGTGTTCCTCCTGCGAGAAAGCGGGTGCGACGAAGGCCGCTAATGCAGCAGCAGCAGCGAATATAGTCACCGCTCTCTTCATCGCAGCAGTCTTACAAGCAGTGCAGCGTTGATTTAGCTACGGCTATTCAAGCACATCAAAAGTTGCTCCACTACAGGGAACCACCGGTACTCTCAATAAACCCACGGGTTCTTATAGTGACCGCAAATATCCGGTTATTATATTTTCATCTATTTATTATTATTATTGTTGTTGTTATTATTATTATTTGTAAATACTTAAGATAAAAACTCTCAAGCATTTTATTGGTACATATTTTGCTTCTAATATGTACTTTAGTGAAATAGCTACACATATAAGTATATTCAAATATGAACAAAACAGTATAATAATAACCCAAAGAACGAGAGTTCTGGGTGTATTTTAGTGTTTCTATGGTTAACTTTTCATTCTAATTTTAATTATTTATTTAAAATTGCACATCTCACTTATCACTCTAGTATGATCTTCTGTTCAGGGTGATTTTTTCATCACATTATAAATTATACTTCAGTTTTCTTTCAGTAATATTGTTTAAATTTTAGTTAGTATGAACTGATCGCCTTTTAGTTATTGATATATACCTAGTGAGATTTAGTTGTAGTTATAATTATCATCTTCTAAGAAAGCTTTTGTTTTAGTTAACTCTAGTCGCTTCAGCAACTTGGTTGGTTCCTTACCGCCTTAGATCCTATCTATTCATGTTTGGCAGGAACTGGGCCGGCTATCAGGTATCCCAGCTGGTCGGTTTGCGCATGCGCCTGGCCCGCGCCTGTGACCAGCTGGGATTCCCCGCTTTGGGGGGAGGCCCCTTCTGCGCGAATGGCCTGCGCCGCCCGCGTGATGGGGCCAAATGGCCGGCCCAGTCTCACACCACATAGTGGTGGATTAGAGACTTTAAAGTAGGAGGAGTCAGGGGTTGGATGGTGGGAACAGCTAATAGCTCGAATTCTCCTGACACCTTCGACGCTTTGGCTAGGCAGAGTTCGATTGCAATGCAGCCACGTGCGTATCACCGCGTGTGCAATCACGTGCACCACCTTGCCTAATGCCAGTGCAGCTTGCCGTAGCGGCCCATCCTGGGCCGCTCCAGGTGGGTTTGCCCAGCTCCTGCCGTTAACTCTAGTTAACTACCTTAACTAGCATTTAACTCTAGTCGCTTCGGCAACTTGGTTGGTTCCTTACCTCCTTAGATCCTATCTATTCATGTTTGGCAGGAACTGGGCCGGCTATCAGGTATCCCAGCTGGTCGGTTTGCGCATGCGCCTGGCCCGCGCCTGTGACCAGCTGGGATTCCCCGCTTTGGGGGGAGGCCCCTTCTGCGCGAATGGCCTGCGCCGCCCGCGTGATGGGGCCAAATGGCCCAAGGAGGTTGGCTGACTAGGTCGGCCGAGCTACCCCCCAAAGCA
>WLWD01000177.1_pt1 | contig 81362 bp, 40 predicted proteins | sample 6712731 | NCBI WGS metagenome assembly WLWD01 (sample SAMN12718690, study PRJNA576275) | sponge metagenome | isolation source: marine sponge | host: Mycale hentscheli | place: New Zealand: South Island, Marlborough, Capsize Point | collected 2014-11-01 | reverse complement strand
TCATTCACATTGTTTGCCCACCAATGATTTGCAACTCCATTGTTTTAGCACTACCACAGAGCTTTCAGCTTGGGAAATGGAAGTTATTTTCTATCTCACTGTTGTGAATAGCTATAATAATTTGTTCTTATTATATTATATGCATGCTCGCTGTTACTTTTTTGTCTGGTCATACCTTATAAGTATTGCTCATTTCATGTTTTAAAGTCGGCTATGATTTAATACCTTCGCAAATTTAAATTTTTAATTAGGGAGATGAAGGCTAAGAATATGATGTTATTGCTAAGAGGCAGTAGATGTAAAACTAAATGATTATGTACAAAGTAGAATTTGAGAGAATACCTATTATTATAGTTTAGCCCCACACTAATAATTCATTATGACTTGAACTCATCGTGCTAAATTGTGTAAAACTACTAGATAAATTCTGGGTACAGTATAAAAGCCATTAACACAATCATTTCAATTTAGAAGGTCTGCATTGCAGAACATTATTCCTTGCTGACAAATTCTAATATGCTTTGGGTGAGTAATAATTATGACAAACATGTTCTGGCTGGGAAAAAATTATATACCAGAATGGCACGTATTCATTACTTTCTATTCAGTTAAATAAACTTACGGTCCGGGGGGTTGGACGTTATTTCGCTATAACTATGGTACACTTTTGCTGTTTACCTGGGTGTTCTTCCAACTCTTCTCGGGACTGCGATTTGTCTTTTTTTCGTTTGCCACTGAAGAAAAAAGCATTGCTTAAGCAATGGGTACATGCTATTGGGCGAAAAAACTTGCCAATCAATCAGCATACCCGGGTATGTAGCAAGCATTTCATTAAGGCTTACAAGAGGCTACTTAGGTCAGACGAAGTACCATCCCAGAATATACCTAAGATTTCAAAGCCATCTACTTCGAGAAAGCCACCAAAGGAACGTTCATTCTGTACCTCACCAGCTCTTGTGGAATCATCTAGTGAAGTAAGCACTGTAAGCAATGATGTTGAAGTTCAGACAGATGATATAGAGGAAAACTGTGCTAAAATTCAAGAATTAAAGGAGGAAATTAATAAGCTGAAGTTGTCAACTAATGAGAGTAAGTTTAGCTTGTCCAGTGTATCTAGTACACCTTCTCAGCTGAGCTTTTACACTGGCTTTTCTAGTTATGAGGCTTTGAAAGCTTGTTATAACTTTCTGGGACCAGCAGTGAATCACCTCATATATGATTCAAGTAAAGAAGATATAGAGTTAGGAGGAAGACGGTGCAAAGCACGATGTTTATGTCCAGAAGATGAGTTTTTTCTTGTCTTAGTTCGCCTACGATTAGGTCTCATGGAAAAGGATTTAGCTTACAGATTCAAGATCTCACAGTCTACTGTTTCACGTATAATAGTGACTTGGATTAATTTTCTGTATTTAAAGTTCAAAGAGATTCCATTGTGGCCTCCAAAAGAATTGGTTGCTTGTAATATGCCCAAGCAATTTAAAAAGCTTTACCCTACTACCCGTGTTATTATCGATGCAACTGAAATATTTATTGAGCAACCCAGACTTCCAGAAATTCAGCAGATGACATTTTCAAAATATAAAAACCATAATACCTTCAAAGCCTTGATTGGAATTTCCCCATCTGGTGCTGTGACATTCGTTTCAAAGCTATTCTCAGGATCTATTTCAGATAAGGAACTAACAAGAAAGAGTGGGCTATTAGATTTATTGGATGCTGGAGATTCAGTAATGGCAGATTGTGGTTTTGATATAGAAGATGACCTAATCTTGCAGGGAGTGCACCTCAATATTCCCCCATTTATGAGAGGAAAGGCACAATTAGATGAGGATGAGCTGGTTACAACAAGAAGGATTGCATCTTTACGTATTCATGTAGAACGTGCAATGGAACGAATAAAAAACTTTCATATATTTGACAGAACACTACCTTCATCTCTAACTGAAATTGCCGATCGTTTATTTTTTGTTTGTTGTGTTCTAACAAATTTCAACCCTCCATTGTGTTAGCATCAACAATTTTCCACAACCATACAATGTCATTGACCACTCAAGATTAACTAAACTTCCCTTCTTTAAACATGCACACACCTTCACCTTAAATATAACTTGTTATTAATAATTAATATTCAATGTCAATGTTGTGAAAATATTTACATGAATAATAATGATTATTATATTTCATTGGTTTGACAATTGTTATAGATAATAACTAGGCTTGATGACAGGATACACTAATTCTGGTTCTCTACATCTTCTTTACTTGAATCATATATGAGGTGATTCACTGCTGGTCCCAGAAAGTTATAACAAGCTTTCAAAGCCTCATAACTAGAAAAGCCAAGTGTAAAAGCTCAGCTGAGAAGGTGTACTAGATACACTGGACAAGCTAAACTTACTCTCATTAGTTGACAACTTCAGCTTATTAATTTCCTCCTTTAATTCTTGAATTTTAGCACAGTTTTCCTCTATATCATCTGTCTGAACTTCAACATCATTGCTTACAGTGCTTACTTCACTAGATGATTCCACAAGAGCTGGTGAGGTACAGAATGAACGTTCCTTTGGTGGCTTTCTCGAAGTAGATGGCTTTGAAATCTTAGGTATATTCTGGGATGGTACTTTGTCTGACCTAAGTAGCCTCTTGCAAGCCTTAATGAAATGCTTGCTACATACCCGGGTATGCTGATTGATTGGCAAGTTTTTTCGCCCAATAGCATGTACCTATTGCTTAAGCAATGCTTTTTTCTTCAGTGGCAAACGAAAAAAAGACAAATCGCAGTCCCGAGAAGAGTTGGAAGAACACCCAGGTAAACAGCAAAAGTGTACCATATAGCGAAATAACGTCCAACACCCCGGACCGTAAGTTTATTTAACTGAATAGAAAGTAATGAATACGTGCCATTGCGGAATGAGCTGGTCTATATATCTACAACCTAAACAAATGCAGAGGATTTTAGTGCAAATGATTTACAGTAAAACCTCCTACTGAGACCAATTTGGGACCAGGCTTTCACTTCATAATCAGAAGTTGTGTGCTTTAAGAGGTGATAAGCAATACATTTCTATGCAAAGAAGTAAGCTCCAGTAGATGTGATTGCTTGTCAGAAAGTTCACAATCCCACTGTATTTCATACCTTATCAGCTAATTTTTGTCTTATTGGACAGAGACTCTTTACCTAAAATGCTTTCAAAATGTTTAATCAACAAGATTTAGGGGCGGACCTAGGGGAGGGGAAGGGGACAGGGCTCCCTCCCAACCAAGTTTTTGAAGAAAAAAAACATTAAAAATATGTTTGATCCCTTAGAAATTTTGATCCCTTAGAAATTTTAAATTAGATAACACTAAAGGTATTGGAAGCATCCCTGGCAATTTCAGCCTTGCAAGGAACCCTTTTCTAATAAAAACTTTTGATCAGATTATAACATACTTAGTGTGTATATAACAGATAGCTATATAGCCAACATGATTATATGCTCTCTCAGAAATATACTGAAGTTATCTAGCAATATGCTCATCTCATTGCATATGTATGACCTAGTTTATTGTTTACTTCACACATGAAAATGCCCCCAAAACTTGCTGATATATTTTGATTGAGAGAGAGTGTTGACCTTATTTTCTTGTGCAAATTTACTGTCTGGCCATTATAAAAAGATAACAAGTACCTGGCCACACGGTGGTGCGCTTAACATATTGCAGAGCAATAATGTAGTAGCACAAGTTATCTTGCTCAGTTATTCTCTACCATTGGTTAAGGGTATATAAGTTTCCCTCTCCTGCTCTCTTTTTTTCTGAACAATCTCAGCTTTACCTATACCCACCTTTCCTTTCTTCAGCTCTTTTCTACCTCTTTTCTACCTCTTCTGCTTCTGAATCTCTCTGCCCTCCTACTACCACGATAGTGGACTTAAGCTTTCCGAAGCGGTTGCCTTTTTTTTCGTACTTTTGCCTTCCTCCTTGAAACGAAGCGGCCTTTACTGTCAGAAAGTTCACAATCCCACTGTGTCTGTGTCGGCTACTTTTCGGAAGTTTGTGTTGATATTCTACAATTGTCGTCAGCGATTTCGTGTCGTCTGCGTCTGCTACTTTTCCGAAGTTCTGTCCCTGTGCGTTGGATCTTCTGTCCCGATTTAACACTCGGATTCGATAGTCGTGTCTACCTCAGGATCAGTTGGTAATTTGTATCTGGGTAACATTTCATTGTTTCTTGTCTTTGTGACATTTGGTGCATTTGATCGGCTAGCTTGGTGTGTCCTATCTTACCTGTTTTGTAGACTATCCCACGTCCTTTGGCCTGTGGATGATCCGGAGAGAGACGAGAGATAGAGCTTGCAAAAAGACCTTCAAGGATTCTGGTATTGATTCTCTATCTGATTGTTCTAAAGGTAGTGTGCTCCCTGATAAGTTTAAGCCTTGTAGAAAGAATAATAGTAGTAGTAGCTGTTTAGTTTTGGCTAGTAAAAGTTCTGATAGTGATCGTGAGAGAAGTAAACCTAACGATCCTTTTGTTTTGACTCCCCAATTGTTTGCAAATTGTGGTTTGCTTAGTGAGTCTGTGAATAGTTCTACGGAAATGGATAGAGATCCTGATGATATTGAATCTGTAGTTGATGGTGTGGTGGGTAATGAGCATGTAGATGTTCGCCCTGAGGAAGAAAACCCTAATCCTATGGGTGCGGGTCCTGGTGAACCTTCGCCAGGTGAGGCCATGTTCATGAGAAATTTCATGAGCATGATGGGAAAGATGATGGTGAGGGAAATGGATCACGGCTCTGACGTGCGTTCCTCTTCCTCTACTTCGGTAGCAGAGTTGAACAGGCAGATTAATGCTTTAGCTCCGCACAAGGAAGGTGCTGATATCGTTAAATACATTAAGAAGCTTGAAGATGATCTGACCGATATTGGCTGCCCGAGAGCGAGATTCAAAACCATTTTGCTCCAGAAGCTCCAGTCTGAGACAGCTGCTGAGTATATTTCCACTTTGGATCGAGCTGGATTTTCATACCCTGAGCTGAAGAAGTTGCTCTCTGATGCTCTAGGTTCTAGTAGACTGTCTTTAGGAGTTAAGCTTTCAGAGTTTGTGAGTGAGAATAAATCAGTAGATACCCTCAAAGCGTATTCGAAGATTAAGAGTTTGATTGATTCCATTGATATGGCGACGAATGATAAGAACGATCTCCTTCTTTTCATGGCTACTTCTGCTTTTCGAGCATCCAGGCCTCAAAGCCAACGTTCGTTGATGGATGCACGTGAGATCCGTTCCTTCAAAGATCTTAGCAATGTTGCAACCTCTCTTAAAGAGTCTGAATATGATAAACCTGTGGCTAGAAATTATGCCCCTGGTAGTAGTAGCAGTGTGTCCCATAGACCTTCTTTTCAATGCTATGTATGTCACAAATATGGACACAGGGCCTTTGAATGCCGTTTCAGAAATAGAAGTGTGAATGAATCTGTCCCCAATAATGTCAGCCATGTTAAGCCACAAGGCATAGTGTGCTATACTTGCAATACCCCAGGACATAAGTCTCCTGATTGCCCCAATAAAAACCAGTCTGGTCAGGGTAATAAGGGTGAGAGCAGGGTTGACAATAAGCAGATTGTTGTTAAACGTGGTTCGAGGACATACAATACCAACTGGATTGCTGTGCAAAATGGTGCCTCCCATGTTGATGGTATGGTCAATGGCTTTCCATGCCAGATCGTGCCTGATACTGGGGCCGAGATTACTATTGTGCCGGCATCCTTGGTTTACGAGGACCAGCTACGTGATGATTTTGTGAGAGTCCGTGGTTGGAATGGCGAACCCAAGTTGCTTCAGACAGCTGAAGTGGATTTTGATTATAGTGGGAAAACTTTTATGTCCGTGGTTGCAGTGGCTCATGAGGATGACCTCTGTAACAGGGTCCTGTTCTCTGTCCCCATGGATGGAGACATGGCTTCCCGGCTCCTTTTGGATGCTGCCTCTAATGCTCCTCCCAGGGCAGAGGAGGCAGGGCACCCCGATGATACCTCGGGCATCCATTTACTCTCTGAAGGTGGTGCTGGCTCTGTTGTCAACCCGCAGGAGGCTTGTAAGACCTCTCAGGGCTCTGATAACATCCAGAGGAGTGCTACGGTAGCAGTTGTGACAAGGTCAATGACTAAATCTAACAGGTCTAGAAGAAAGAAAAAGTTTGTGTCTGATATTGTAGAAGCTGACCCTATCACATTTCAATCTGAGTTTGAGAGATTGGCTAACATTGATCTCGGTTTTGAGAAGTGTGCTGCTGAGGTTGATGGTAGTACTGCTTCGGTTTCTGAGTCTGATTTCTTGGGATCTGGGCTTGGTGTTGTTTCTGAAGAATGTAAGGAAGATGAGTTGAATAGCCATGTATCTCTCAGTAGTAATAATGCCATTTGTTCTTCAGATGGTGTTCCCCAGCCTGTTGAGTCGTCAGGTGGGAATGGTGCTGGTGATGATTGTATCTCCCAGTCTACACCTCCTAGTGTGGTGATTAATCCTGTTGTTTCTGATAATCCCGAGTTTGATATTCCTGAGTGTAATGATCTTTCTAGTGCTGACTTTCTTATTCAGGAGGTCAAAAGTGATCCTAGTTTAGAGTCTATCAGAGATTTGGGCGTTAGAAAGCTAAATGGTTACTCTTATAATGATAAAGGTGTTTTGATTCATAGTGTTTTGGATGAGTTCAACAATGTGTGTGATAGAATCGTATTGCCCAAGTCTAAAAGATGTAAAGCACTTACACTGGCCCATGATAATACTGCTCATGCGGGTGTCCGTGGAATGAGGCGCCTGTTAAATTCTCGTTTTGTTTGGCCAGGTATTCATGGAGATATAGTTAAGTTTGTCAAAAGTTGTGATGTCTGCCTACGTATTAATCAGTCGGGTAACAAGAAAGCACTCATGGTGCAGAGACCAGTGTTAACACAGCCTTTTGAATCTGTGGCTGTTGATCTGGTAGGTCCCCTTCCCAAGGGCAAGCGTGGTTCCAGATTCATGTTCACTTATATTTGCTTGTCTAGTAGGTGGCCTGAAGCACTTCCCATGCGTACTGCATCCGCTCAGGAAGCTGCGCAGTGTTTCCTCCAAATCATATCCCGTACTAGTATTCCTCTGAAAGTGCTGTCAGATCGTGGCACTGTGTTTCTTTCCAAGTTAATGGATAACTTATGCACTTTGCTGGGTGTGCATACCATACAATCATCTCCATATAGGCCTCAGTCTAACGGGGTTGTGGAAAGGCTACATGGGACTCTAAAGCCTATGTTGGCTAAAGCTATTGATAGTGGGATTGATTGGGTTGACTTTTTGCCCATGGCATTATTTGCTATCAGACAAGTCCCCAACAGAGACTTAGGTTTCTCCCCTCACATGCTAGTTTATGGCAGAGAAGTTATTGGTCCCCTTGATCTCTTATATCACGGATGGTCTGAGAAATCTTTACAGTGTATGGATGTTGAAAGTTGGTTGTTGAAACTTAATGACCAGTTAGGTGTTATTCATGATATGGCAACTTCTAAGGAAGCCACAGCCAATGAGAGTAGAGCCATTAGTTATAACAAAGGCAAAACTGACAGAACCTTGAATGTTGGTGATAAAGTTTTAGTGAGAATCCCTGGGCTTCATAGTTCGCTCCAAGCTTCCTGGGAAGGCCCCTATTGTGTTACTGACAAAGTCTCCCGTGTTACCTTTAAGGTTAGCAAGGGTCATGGCCATCCCACACGTCTTGCTCACATAAACAATCTGAAGACATATGTCGACAGACCCCTCAATGTGTGTGCAGCTACTTTGGTGGCCGAGGAAGTGGGCATAGACACTAATTTGCTAGAATCTTCTCCTTTGCTCAGTTCTGATAAATGTGATGGTTTTAATAACAAAGAATTGCTTGATGTATTGTATAGTGTTTCTTGTTCATTTAGTGATAAACCTGGTTTGTGCAAATCTGCTAAATGCACAATAGTATTGTCTGAACATGCAACGCCTGTCTCACAGCAGGGTAGAAACATCCCTGTTGGTATTGAACAAGCTGTGAAGAAAGAACTTACCAAACTCCTTGATGAGGGTATTATTGTTAAGTCAAGTGCCCTTTGGTCCTCACCTTTGGTTCCAGTGAGGAAGAAAGATAACTCTGTTCGTATTTGTGTTGATTTTCGTCAACTTAACTCAGTTACTCCTCTAGTTCGGTATTGGGTTCCATCTTTAGATGAAATTTTGCAGAAAGTCGGTCAGAGTAAATGTTTATCAACTCTGGACCTTACATCCGGTTTCCATCAGATAGTTATGGATGATGCCTCTAGTGACCTAACTACTTTTGTCTGTCCACTGGGAAAGTTTAAGTATGTTCGCATGCCTTTTGGGCTTAAGAACGCTCCTGCCATTTTTCAGGCGGCAGTAGAAGCAGTCCTTTCTCCAGTTAGTGACGTCAGCTGCAATTATGTAGATGATGTTGTGGTCTTCAGTGACTCTTGGGAAAATCACTTGTTGGATCTTAAACGTGTCATAGAGTGTCTTAGTGCTGCTGGTTTCTCCATTAAAAGAAAGAAGTGTTGTTTTGGTAGAAAGCACCTTACTTACCTTGGTCACAGGATAGGTGGGGGTGGGTTGTCTATTCCCCAATGTAGAGTTGATGCTCTAGTAGCATTCAGGAAACCTGGTACAAAGAAAGCCATGCGTTCTTTCTTGGGCGCCATGTCTTATTATAGACGGTTCATCCCAGGATTTGGTCAGTTCTCTGCAGTTCTCACTCCCTCAGTCTCTCTCCGTTCTCCTCATCAGGTGGATTGGACAGTGGGCATGGAGGACGCATTCGGTAAGATTAAGGATATACTTGCTGATCATGTTGTGCTGTGTGTCCCTAGACAGGATGATGAGATGGTCTTATACACTGATGCTTCCGGTGACGGGATCGGGGCGTGTCTCCATGCAGTACGTGACAATGTGGAGCTCCCCGTGGCATTCTTCAGTCGTCAGCTCCGCCCTTCTGAGCGCAACTACTCTGTTACAGAACTTGAGAGTCTTGCTATTGTAGCATCCGTTCGACATTTTGAGCGATTGGTATATGGACGTCCAGTGAAGATCGTCACTGATCACAGAGCGTGTTTGGCTCTCCAGTCAGGCAGGGGTCTGAACCGTAGACTTCTTCGATTTGCACTCACCTTGCAAGACAGACCCATTGAAATAGTTCATCGAGCTGGAAGAGATCACTCAAACGCCGATGGTTTTTCGAGGCAATCGTGGCCCTCCTTGTTACCAGCTTCTCCCGGAGGTCAAAGCTTAGGCGGGGGAGATGTGGGTCGGGCCGACAGAAAGTGATGAGGCGTGGCAGGATACCACGCCTCCAACAGAACAGAACTAGTCATGCACACACACAGTCATATTTTTGGTACTCTGTATTTAGCCAGTTAGTTGTTTGTGCAAGTCATTCATTTGTTAATTAGTGTTGATCGTTCGTATGTTTGTGTGTTCCTGTGCTGCAGTGTGAACGTAAAGCTGCAGTGCAGGAAGTCTCTATCTTTCGTGTGTCATAGCCCGTCATAATAGGCGTGGCCTTTACAGTCATATATATACTTGTATCATTCGTCAGACATTTTAGTTCTACCTCGTGCCTTACTTTTTAGACGATAGATTTAAACTCTATAAGTCAATTATTAGGCCGGGGAGGAGGACTCTGGTGGCAGCATACCTCGCCCCACCAGCACATGAGTAAAGTTGGTATCTCCTCTGAGACTGAGTGCGTGCGACCCACACTATACTTACACACTTCTCAACTGTCAGGAAAAGGTGGTGTTAGGGAATTAAATATTGTTGAAAGAAATAGTTACATTAATGTCATACTTAGCTTCTTTTTTTTTTTTTCTAAATTCAATTATTAGTCTATCATGGAAAACTTGGATTAACTCAATAGTTATCATATAATTAATCAGGCTCCTACAACCAACTTTACCTGCAAGTTACCAGTCCTCTATAACTATAACAGCGAAGATATCTAGTGTGGAATAAACCACTTATAACACTTGTCAAAGCGATAGTGCTAGATATTTCACTCTCAGGCTTTATTTCACTTGCCTCTGGCTCATGAAAATAAACTAGCATTCTCTTGAAATATTTTGCCATATCACACTCTGACTCATGTAATAAGTATTATATTATTGATATAAATTGATAACGAAACTAAATCATATTGAAGTAATACTTAAGAGTAATCATATCTCAAGGAACATTATGGGGGAAAAAAACTAAAACTAATACTCTTGTATAGTTTCAATTAGCACCAATGCTGGCTGTAATTATTTATATCAAAACGACATGAGCTAACTACAATATTCTATATCTATAGTTTTTATTTTGGCCTAGCCCCTTAGCTCACTCCGCTGACTTAATGGGAACCATTTTCTTATAAGTATCAGGGTTTTATCATTTGGGGAGGGGTGTGGAGGGATGAACTGGATGTACACAACGTCATCCCACAGTCTACTCTTTGTTGTCAGGCGTATAAATTCGAGGGTATTACTGACTTGCAAACACAAAATAGTGGTGTTCTTGCTTCACTTTCCCTAAATTCACATTTCAAATCCTATGACAAAAGGTCCACACAATTTATCTGATCATAACTCAATTATGAAATGATCAAGACTTATAAGGAATTGTTACGATAAGAAAATATGCAGTGCATCACATATTGATCACAAAAATAGACAAAAAATTGCAGTTTCAGAGTAATTTAGGGTTGGGAGAGCAATTCTCTTGGAGAAGGGGGAAGGAGGACTTTAAAGGGGGAAATATACTCTAGTCCTGCTTCATGTTTAGCATTAGTCGTGTGCCAAAGAATAGAAAGTTCTAGAAAAATAGGGATGTCAAGTGATAGCATCCAATTTGAAAGAATTAAATGAAGAGGGTTTCAAATCAAGTGAAGTGTGGGGTATGTCTTAAAACGAAATGAGATATCCATTAAAAAGCAAATAAAGAAGGGTAAGAGGGCATTTTCCCAAACAATTCATGTTTGTAATATGTAGTGTATGTTTGCTTTACATTTCTTTTGTTTAGCTATGTGTAAGCACAGACCCCAGAAAACAAGCTTATAAATGTCAACTTTTGGACATCACTAAATGTGCTTTGACAATTTTTACCAATACTTATCTCTGGTGATACTATGTACGTTCAATTTCCTTACGCTCATTATGGATGCTATATCCTTCGCTTTAACAGCATGGCCACACTACTCTTTTAGCTTGACGTCTATGCTAGAGAGAAAACAGAGAGATATACATAAATTAGTAATCTGGAGTAGCTGACCCTTTACCTTCCTTTTATTGGTGGGGGTCCTTCCCCCACCCACCAATAAAAGGAAGGTAAAGGGTCGGCTACGCAAAACTAACAAATTATTGCCATGACCATCATTTTTATGAGTATTATGACTAGCTACAACAATTCCTCATTTAAATTTCAGTATGGCAGAAATTTTATTCATTCTAATGAATATATAAAAAAAGGAAAATACAAGCATGCCATTGATGACTCAAATTTCTACCACACTTGATAAAGTCAGTTCAGCAGACTTACCCTGAAATGCCTGAATTAAGTGATTTCTTCACTTTATTCCAAGTTAGCTGTCAATGTGGTGAATTATGGGATGCCAAATGGTACAGAACTACATACTTATCTCCGATTATTTTAGCAACCAAGGACTCGAAAAGTTAGTTCTGTCCAGGAAGGGCTTTTCCCAAACTTTCCAACTTAACCCCTATGCAAAGGGCTCAACAGGATCATCTTACTCCTCCCACATAGAGACTTACAAGTCAAAAATGTAGTTGTCAGTTGTTGTTTTGTGTCATTGTTTATGTACAGAGACAAGTGACTATGTGTGTTTGTGTCAAACATGTAATTGTCAGATGTTTTGTGTCCTCACTAGGGCCTCTGGACCTGTAAGGATATATAGGGCTGGTGGAGGGCCATTATTTTTCACTCAGTCATTTTTTATTTATTAATTAATTAATTAATTTTTTGCATTATTGTTGAAGTCTGCATAAGATTTAATGACTCTTTTGTGCATGGGGATAATAAACAGACTGGGTCCGACTAATTAAATTCGAGTGCCTCACTTCCCCACACCCCCCAAAATGTCAGTTATTCTCTCCTTGATATAATTATGCATGCAGTATAACATTAGGCTGAGCCCAAAATGACAGCATTTAATTCGTATAATTTCATGCTAATTATCCTCCAAAAATATTTTTGGTACTGACAAAGAAGGCAAAACTCCCCCCCCCCCCCCCCCCCCCCACAAAATATTCTAGGTTGCTGAAAGGGTCTGCATTATTAAAAGCTAAACATTACATGAATTATTTCACTATTATACTGCTTAATGTAACGTTCTCGTGAATCATTATTCAGTTGCTCATTAGCAGCCTCACCCAGAATAACTCACACTTTTGACATCTCTATGTTACTAAAGACTATACTTAAAGTTTAGATATGAGGGGGAGAAAAAAATCTTATCTTAAAGTTAGAATTATGAGAAATATTTTCCAGACATTAAAATGTTTTAGAATTATGAGAAACGTTTTCTGAACATTTCGTGGTTACATACATGTTATTGCTAAAACCATAATATTTCGGCTTGTGGAGCCTTCTAGTGGTTACTGAACTGAATGAGGGTGACTGAACAAGGAACTTTGTATAAACAGATGATACAGAACATGAGATCATTGTGTGGTGGGGCACAGCCCCTGGGAATGTTAGTTGGTGTTGGACAATTTCTGTGACATGTGAGATGTACTTGGGAGGTGTGAACACCTTCACACCTCCCAAGTACAACTCACATGTCACAGAAATTGTCCAACACCAACTAACATTCCCAGGGGCTGTGCCCCACCATCTGTTTATACAAAGTTCCTTGTTCAGTCACCAGTTCAGTAACCACTAGAAGGCTCCACAAGCCTAAATATTATTGTTTTATTCTATTGAAATAAATTCTCTGAAACTTGCTACACCTGGCTAGCTATCAGGGTAGCTAGTTCTATTAAATAGTCTAGCTGCCTGTAATATCACCGTTTTTTTTTTCTCGCTATAATAATTGTATTGGGCGCGCAAATAAAAAAATTCGCGGGTATCGCCAATTATATTGACCAAAGTTTCTTGTATAAGACATATTTTTGTAAAGGAATGTATACCTGGATGGCACCCCTTCTAATATTGCTGTACATACCTTCAACAAACACTGTGCTAAGTTTCATGCTTTGGTCCACTCTGTCACAATATTGCATCAAAAGTACAATTTCCCACTGGACTATAACCAATACAAGCCAGCATACCTGAAATTGGCATCAGTATAATATGAAATTTTCAACAAATATTATAATTAAATTTTTCATCAAACGTAGCTAATTTAAAGTCCTTATTGAAGCTGCTCAACGATTATGTCCAAACTTTATTTTAAAATAAAAAATATTGGGTTGCCACTGGGAATCGAACCCAGGACCCTTGCTTAACCACAAGCCCTTTTAAGATTCTTTTTATCCCTTAAATTTTTTACATCACTAATTTATCACTTCAAGAGATAAAAAGAATCTTTGAAAAAAGAGGAATTTTTGTTGGTCTGTTGAGAGTGAGACTATAGCATAGCAGTACCCTTTAACCGTATAAATACAGAATTGGAGTGTTTGTTTGTGGGCTGGTTGTCAGTAGCTCATTGGCAGAGCACTTGTGCATTAAGCAAGTGGTCCTGGGTCATTCCCAGTGGCTGACCAAATATTTTTTTATTCCGTATTGTTTGGAGAGAAAAAAAGCCTGTGAAAGAGAGAATGCATCTAATGAGTAAAAAGAAGGCTGAGAAAAAAATTGTGAAGTGATAATTTTTTTTTTTTTAATAGATTTTATAGCTGCTCACATTACTAGTGTTATATTGGCTAAACCAGTTTACTTGATATGTTTAAATGATTCATGTGAGATCAAAATATGGATTGATCATATTCATAACTCCTACATTCCTCCCACACTAAAGTATTTACATCATGTGCTTTAGATTTAACAAATATGGCATAAAAAACAGAAGTCATATTGAAGAGCTTAATGACTGTGTGTGGGGACAAAATGTTTACACTATTGGATTGTATTTACTCATTTTATAACAAGAAAATGTACTTGCTGTGCTCTCTCATTTATCTATTACTCAATTAACCCAAGGAATGGTCACTACTAAAATGAAATTGAGAATTATATATAGTATTTACAAAAACAAAATGACCAGTGATGGTACAGCAGGAAATTAATAAGTATCTACTAAGTTATCAGTCTATTATTATTATTATTATTATTATTATTATTATTATTACTAACTAAAAGTTTGTTAAAAAAGTTAGTAGAGTTAAAGTATTAGTTACTTAGTGTAACAGCTTTTGGTTGTCTTATATACCAGGACAGTTTATAAGTTCCACTTTACTACCAATAATATAATATATGACACACTCCTATATTTATAGGAAGAAGTAATAAAAGTTTATGATTATGAGTTATTTTTTTGTTGCTTTAAATTTCCTCTTCTCAACTTAAATATTGAGAACTAGAAAACTAACAATCAAGTTTATATAATGTTTATTTAAATTTAAATTTAATAACTTACACAATGACTAGCTATTAAAGTTTTAGTAGAAAATAAACATATTGAACTTTCACAAACAAAAATCATGACAATAATAATAGATATAATGTATTAGCTTCATTTATTTAGAGGGCCACAGTTGGTATTCATCAATTGGTTGTCGATCGCTTGCTTCCACCTGGTATCTTTTATAGGACGACTGTCCAGGATGAACTGAAGTGACCCCTGCTGCCTGACTTGAGTTAAAATTACCTGCAGCGGTATCGTTCTTCCTGTCCGTCTCATGTTGTAGTAAACGAAAGATATTGCCTGCTGCTAAGCGTAGACTAGTACCAATGGGATCTTGGTTAACAAGGAAAAATTCCAAATTGTCGTTAAAAACAATTGTAGGATATTCACCTTTAATTTGACCACTTGTTTTATATTCTGGGTGCCAGACTATCGATTCTCCTTTATTTTCTCCGTGCATTAGAATAATACTTCGACCAAAAACAGTTTGGTAACACAACAGTACGATGTTGTCGTTATTAAGGGAGATTGAAGGATAGTAACCCCGTCCTCCGGGTACGTCCACTACCCTATTCCAAATTACCCTACCTTCATTTAACTGACCCACGCAACTTTTTAGAGAAAAACTATTCTTTAAAACCATAACCACTTTTTTGTCCCTCATGGAAATATCATGCATGTCTCCAGCCATGTAGGGCTCCAGCTTGCTTAAGGTCCAGTGTATTGTAGGTGTACTTCCGTTCACAATCTCACCTACTCCGTATCCACTATTTTCATAGACAGTAACCAAGTCACCGCTCGTGTTAGCGCAAAGTTTAGGATATGCACCATTTGCGAGTTCTTTACTACCCCCATTGACCTCGGTTAGCTTTTTGTCTGCATTTAATTTCCAGATGTTGTAAAGGCAATTTCGGAACTTTGGAAGGTAGGTATTGTGGGCTTCAATCGCATAAATATTGTGGTCAAACTTGACTAGTACCACGCTCGGGCAAGTACCGGTAATGAATTCATGACTTTGTCCAAATCGTATTGTTCTCCCCTTAATTTCCCCAATAGAGTAATATAGGCTGAAATCAAAAGTACAATCGGAAACGAGAATAACAAGGTTTTCTTCTTCAAGTACGTCAACACTAGTGCGGCGGCCTCCACTGAGAACACGGTAATCGGTATACATAATGGTCGATACCCTATCGCCCTCCTCTCCAACAGCCATTCTCGAAAACTTGACTCTAAATGGGTAGTCGTCTGACAGGTCCTCCAAAAATTTTTAATCTGTTAGCTGCTGAAATTATCCAGTACGCCTGCGCAGATTGGCGTTAAGCCTGACGATCCGCACCAGTACAGTACCGCTAGGGCGTGCCCTTTGTTGCACAATTAGTGTCATTTCGGAGACTTCCTCTGAACTGCATGAAGTTTGTAATCCCGGATAAAATACTGGGCGAACTGCATGAAGTTTGTAATCCCCGATAAAATACTGGGCGAACTGCATGAAGTTTGTAATCCCCGATAAAATACTGGGCGAGGGGGGGGGGGGGGGTTACCTTAGCGGCTGGAGTGCAATCCAGCGGTGAAAATCTTTGCAACTTCCGCGGCTATAAAACTTCTGCCCTGGTGAAACTTATGTCATGATAAAAACTTCTGCCATCTGCCATGATAAAACTTTAACTGTGGTAAAAGTGTCACAATGATATATTATACTAACCTCCTTGTAACATTTAGCTGGAGACCCTGTACCTCCAATACAGTGTAAGACACCAGAGTGGAGGTTTCTGGAATCATATCTGCACAGAAGCTAAATATAATTATTCCACTTCCCAATGACGCTCAATGTGCTTATCATATTTTACTCACACATTGCTTATATGTACTGGCAAGATTTAGCTTTCACAAATATTTTTCTAATGTTGTAGTGGTTGTTTTAATTCTTCATTAACATTTAGCTAAGTTATGGTGATTATGTTAAGGGTGCCTTCACACTCTTTGAGCACGAAAGCCCCAGAATAGGCCATGGTTGCTGTGGCGTTTTAAACTTACTTCTGCTTTTCCACGAATTATTTTATTTCTGCAGGACAGCAAGTACTAGAGTACAGACTGGAAGTCCGTCCCATCTCAAGAAATAGCCCCGTCACCACTTGGGACTTCATCACAGTACTACACCCATTTTCTTATCCTGGCGTGTTCGCCAAGACGGTGAGTTTTTTTGTTTGTCTGTTTTTTTATTCTATTTTACTCTTCTATATACTCATCTTACCGCTCGTACTTTTGCCGATTATTTCGTTAAAATTCGGTATATTAGAATTATCTCACCATTATAGGTTCGAGCTGAAGGGCAATTTTAGCACTTCTGTTCTAAAAAAGTTAGAGTGTGCACCATAGAAATCTGTTGGGATTTAGAAACTCGAAGGCTCCGCTGTAGCGTCAGAGCGTAGCCAGCTGACACTACAGCCTGGAGCCTTAGAGTTTCAAAATCCCAGCAGATTTCAAGGTAAATACCCCACACTAACTATTACTTAGAACATAGCTGGTGTAGTTTTTGTATTGTGACAGAGGCAACTTTAAACTGCTTTGTCCTTCAAAGAGGGGCACTATTAACTTATTGTCCCTGCCTTGAGGGCTGGGACACTTAGTGTCCCTCTGTTTGATCTTAGTGTACCATTGTTAGGAGCAGTCGCTACGTTCAAATTATTTAGGTGCTGCACAGCCATTGTGACCTACCACTTTTAGGGTCCTTGAGACCCTGAGTATATCCTCGCTGCGCTCGGGGATGCTACAACCTAGGGACCTTGGGACTCTAAAAACGGTTATAGTTCCCCTTGACTCAGCGCCCAACTATTATGTAGAGGGGCATGACTTTGTGGTAGACAAGGCGTGACTATTCTGCTGGAGTGTGCTAATAAAGGTGCCCAGGCGTTGCTATGTGAAGGCACCCTTAAACTTTTTAGCTAATATCAATATTTAATTGCCCATACAAATGATACTTTCTCGGTAAATACAAGGCTATATTAAAATTATTCTTCACAGAAATTGACACAAATTAAGTTCTAGCTATTACTATAGACTTTACAAGGCTAGGGTACAGTAAGTGAGTTCAATTGGCAATACACTTCAGAATGTGTTTACTTTGAATTGTTAGTACTAGCAATGAACAACGTACGCAAAAAAAAAACTCCAGAACTTCAAGTGTATTTATGCACATTACATGTAATGTTTTCCACAAAAAGATTTTATGGAAATTTTGTGTAGATGGCCAAATATGCTCAACCTTTGTTAAAGGGTTATATTGCAACAAAAATGCTAACTTGCATATACACACACATAATATGGGTATATTTATGTCCTTTAGTCTATGAATACTGCATGAATAAAAGTTACAGGTAGCTAATGTGCTTAAATAAATAGTAAATAGATTTTAAATACTTTTGCATCCTTTATTGCTAATAATTCAAAGTCATGAAGATCGTGAACAAATTCGTAAGCATCTTACCAATTAAGCTCACAACTTTAAACTCATTCTTTTCAATTGCTACTATAACTGTATTTCTAAACTGTAGTCAGGTACACATGCAGACTGAAAATCTGTTTGCATAAACCAGTTTGCTATTGTGTAGAGTGAGTTCAAGCTGCTATGTCCTGCAGGTAGGACAATTAGATTAGCGGTAACTGGGTTGCTAGTACAATTTGTATGTTCCAGCAAACTTTGAGTGACTACCTCAGCTTTATTTGTGAATGATGCTCATGTTTGCACAATGATTGTACCAATATACAAATATTATTCTTTTAAGTGGGCCAATCAAATGAGTGATATTCTGCTAATATTCAATGAATAATAAATTTGTATGAGTAATAGCAGGGTAACAGTGCTATTAGGGAGAGTGACACGATTGAAATAGCACAGGCAAGCTGAGTGTTATTTCAATTGAGTGCTATTCCAATTGCTTTACGAGTGTTATTGATCCCTAATAGCACAAGTTACCCATGCTATCACTCACTAATATTAGTCATTTGCAATTGTAGCTACACCATAGCATTCACTCACTATCTCCTTGCAGGATTAGCTTCCACTAGAACTTCGTTTTCAACTTACGGCTCCTCCTAATCTGTTGAAAAACATTCCATCTAATATCAACAGAGCTTATGTGGTAAAGAATGACATTGTCTCCAACTAGAAACAACTGGAAATGTATGTTTCCAAGGTTAACGCTACACAGTGTGTGCACTTACCCGTACTATTTTACTTAGCTACCGTGGTATTTCACTTAGTTTCCACTTAGTTACCGTGCTATTTCAATTAGTTACGAGCTATTTCACTTTCCCCTTGCAATTTCAATTGAACAGCGATTTTTCCCATACATTTGAATGGGAAACTCTAAATTGCACTTTTTTTTCAAGTCCAAAAAAAGTTACTGCGAACAGTTACTATGGCATTGAAAACCATTTACAAAACGTAATTTCAAAATGTAGTCGTTTTGGGGGGCTGCTAAATGTCGCTCGTTGGATAGACAGTATTAGGGGTGGACAATGCAAAATTGGGTATATGTTATTGGCGAGCGAGCGTAGCGAGACACATACAGGGGTAACACAATTGAAAATCGGGTATGTTTGTTCGTTTATATATGTTTGGACGTAAGTATGTCATTTTGTGCTTTGACCTTCTCATATATTTGTGTTAGCTCGTTGTTCGACCCCGTCCCAAACTTCACTAAACGGAATCCTCCAGTTTAGTGATCATTACCCGTATCATCCTAAATAGTCAAGCAGATACATGAAAAAATTGTGCCTTTGATGATACAAGCGTGAAATTTGGCACACATGGAGAGGACACCCTAGGAAAGATTTTTGGCTATAGCCATCCATTATTATTTCTAGAGACATGTTGGTTTGAAAACAAGATTCTGATGGCTAATCCTACATTTTAAAGGATGGAAAATGCAGTGGTACTCTTCATAACATGCTAGCAACTACTAAAAAAAAAAATTCCTAATGTTAGTTAGTTCTGAGAACATGATCCACCACAGTGGTAAAGGGCAGTGCACTGAAGTGATGCTTTGGCACACTTGCACCTTCCTTTGCTGCACCCCTTCTTGCACCCACACTTGAGGAGTTCACGACATGCCTGGGATGCTTCTGGTAGAGTTGTCCAGTGAACTTCCCATCTGCACGGGTCCTTCCGCTTCCACCCCCAGTCACCCGGAGATGGGAGTTCAGGGGCTGCAACCATTAATTGTCCCCAGCAGTGACCAGCTTGGTAGGCAGCCCTCTTTGTGTGCTGTACTAGTGATGCCTTTGTTGGGAGAAGTCCATCGATTGCTCGACCTTTCTGGGTGAACAGCTGCTTGCGTGCCTGATTGACTGATTCCTGGCTGCTAGTGCGGTAATAGAGCAATATCACAAATCGTTCCAGAGGCTCAATCCAATCATTGATGACACTGATATCTGGAGTGGCAGCTAAGTCACAGAAGGCAGTGGTTATTTCATCAAAATTTATCCATGTGTCCCACGCAGTCTTCTTGCCCCTGCCACAAAAAGATGACAGTCTCACACCCAGTAAAGGCATGAAACATAGGTAAGGCCATGCATCGCTCAGGACCTAGTGCCTTTGCCATCTCATGAGCTGCTAAATGCCGGAAACGTTTTCCTGTTCCAAATGCAACCCACAGCTCAGTGGTGTTGAGGCGTTGGGCTGCTGTCACTACAAGGACTAGTACATCTGTGTCCACTGTCCGTACTGATACTTTGGTGTACCCTTCCTTCACAGCATCTTCTAAGTGCAGAAAGATGCGGGTGTCAGCCTCCTCATAGGAGCATGGTGCAAGACCTGATGTATCTCGGGATCGAGTACAGATGACTTCAGCACGATGGGTGGTGATTATCTGCTTGCCAGTGTCAAGGGCTGAAATGTAAGTTGCTAAGAAGGAAAACAGCTCAACCTTGTTGTCATCGATACGGAGAAACTCCTGCCAGTTTCCAGACATGGCATTATGTGGCTCAACACGTCTACGAACTCCCTTCCCTCTCTTGCTACGAGTTTCAGCCTTCAGACTTTCAGGAGAATACTCATCCCATACCACATCCAATCTGCTAACATGCTGCTGCTGTAACATGACATGTGGTATGAACACTTGCTCAGCATAGTCAGAAAGCGTCTTGGCAGCACCAGGCCGTAGCATGTTCACAATAGCAGCCCCATCGATGATGCTGACCTGTACCCTTGGGCTGGGTGAATTTCCTTGTGAAGGAACCAGGTCTTCCAAACAGCCTAGCAGGTCTGACTTGGTGCCAGTTCTCAGCTTACCCATTTGTGATAATGATGGTGGACAAGCCTGATTTTCATGTTCAAAGAACTCATCCAGGTTTCCATCACGTATCTGTGATGCAATATATAACCTAGAGAAGAGAGAACAGTCACTTTTCAGGGATGAGAGTTGTTGCTGAGATCTGAATTTCTCTCGGACAGGAGGCCGGCTGAATAGAGGAAGGTTGTTCCTCTGGATGGGATCTGTGATTGGCTTTGTCTGACTGACCAGGCGCTCACTGACATAAGTGTCATACTGGTCCTGTCCCAGCTTCTTGATACGGTTGAGACTGTCTATGACTGCTGTATCTGCTAGGTCTCTTGTGTCCAGTACAAGAAGATCACTCCCTTTTTCGCTGAATGGATTGCCCATGTTATCTATAGCACCAGCAAGAGCTTTGACATCTCGTGCAAATGCTATCTGTGCATGCTTGGTTTGCTCATGGTGCCGGGTGTCAGTCTTCCTCTCTTCAATGAAGCTTTCGAATTCTCCAATCACACATGCCATCTCGGGACCAGACACCATCCAGCGGTGCAGAGCTGCAGGGTTATCTGTCAGACCCACAGCGCCACCATCACCTTTCACAGAGGCATTGTTCTGCTCGTGTGCCTGGTCAATGGCCATAGCTGAGAAACGGTGTGTTGTCTTCTTCATAGTGAACTTTCCTTTCAGGAACTCACTGTAAACATCAGGATGGGTGTGTTTCAGTGCAATCATATCACGCAAGTGGATTGGTAGCCATCTAGCGTAGTGGACATGTCCCAAGGCAAAGAACCAAGGCACAATCTTGGTCAGGGCATCAATATAGAGCGGGAAATTAGCTTCTCTGATTGATCGCACATAGATCATCACCACGAGTTCTAGCTGCAAGATGATCCACCAGAAGTGAAACTGGAAACACGAGGCTGCTCATTCTGTGCACCAGTCTTCCAGTGATGCCGGATCATCTCCCTCACCCAGATCTTTGTTGTACTCAGTGTAAGCTTTTTGCAGGAGAAGATATAGGCTGCTGGCTGTGACTTGGTGAGCACGTCGCGTGCGTGTTACATGAGAGGCCTTCAGAAAAGAATATTCTGTCCCAGAAGAAGCAATTCCAGCTAGCACAAGTGCTCCTGTCCACCCACTCCCCTCCAGGATGTCACCAAGTGTCTTGAGAGCTGCCATCTCAACATGAAGCCCACCAAGCATCACGACAAAGTGGTCTTCGCCGTGAGTCTCCGGCCAACTCCATTGAATTTGTTTGGCAACTGCATACAGTGGTTGATCCATAGTGATGATGGGAGTCTGACCAGGATTGAGAATCTCTACTGCCCTTTTCACTACATCCATGGAATGGCGAATCATGGCTACAGACTAAGCCTCATCATAGAAGAGGGGAAGTAGAGAAGTGAGTGCAACACTGTTCTCCGATGTTGATGGCTAGAGGCTAGCATGGTATGCTGCCCACGAGATGGTTTCATCCCCTTGGAGGGTGCCAATATCAAGCACAGACTTCATCTGCTCTAGCCACCTGTGAAACAGATAAGTAATATGCAGTGTGATGTAAACATACCTATACTCCATCTGCAAAGCTTGTGGTATCAGCTGACAATCTGCTTGGTTGGTGCCAGTTTCACTCTTGGCACTAGTGTCCATGGTGTTGAATGGCACAAACATCACAACCCAGCTCAGTTCTGCATCTATGCCTCAACCAGCTATCACCCTCTCACAGCTACTCATGTACAACTGTTCAGCACACCAGAGCAAAGCTGCCACCACAGCTAGGCACAGCCAACAGAGAGAGACACCACTGGCCATATATTTGGGAACCATGATTCATACGAAAACCCGTAACGAGCCCTTGTGGACACTCTCTTTAGCCTGGGACTGTGCATTTCGTATGATCGGGTACTGGACATATCTACAGAATTGGGGAACAAGCTCTGTGATCACTATGAAGTGGTAAAAGCCGTCTGTCCTCCTCAACTCAAGGGTGTGTGGTTACAAGTGCAGCAGTTGATAATATAGACCACAATCCCAGTTCTACGAATGCACATGACTCGTTCCATGGAACTGGAATATCCCTCTTCCAACATCCAGATGATGATTTCATTGGGGTTCAGCAGAATTTTGCAACCGTTCCAGGTGACTCCCAGAGAGGTCCCAAGAGAAAGGCAGCTCAACTGCCAAACACCTACACCATAGGTGCCAACTGTCCCGGATCATCCGGGACAGTCCTGCATTTATCACTCTCATAGGTGCCAACTGTCCCGGATCATCCGGGACAGTCCCGGATTTATCACTCTGTCACGGAGTCCCGGAAAGTGCACAATTTGTCCCGGGAAGCCTGCAGGCTAGTGAAGTAGTGTTGTAGGCCTTTGGGTATTTACTTATAGCTGTGCTAGCCAGCTGGCTGTCTAGACCTAATCAAAGCTACAAGTAACCACACTAACTATAAACATGCCACAAGTAAAAGGCTAAAGCTAGCTGCTACAGCATTTGCTGTAGCTCGCTTTTATTTGCATGTGCCTGATATACATGAGTCACAATGGCATGCACAAACAATAATGCATGCAATCACACTTCAATCACCTGACTTGACTTCAGTTACTCGGGCATATACGCACTAGTTTGAACTGGTTATGTCTGAAGAAGGTCTTCCTCCACCAAAAAAAAATTGAAAAGGCAGTGTCACTTTGATAGACAGTGGGTAGAAGAATTTCAAGGAATAGGTAGAAGTTCAAAAGGTTAGCCCTTTACAGTAGATCCGTTTATAGCTACCTTCCATCCTAATTAAATATTTAATTTTAGGTGATACATACGCAAGGTGTAGTCTGTGCTTGTCAGATTTTAGTGTGGCACATGGAGGAAAGAATGATGTAACTACCCATGTTAAGGGGAAACGCCACAGAGATATGGCAAGTGCCAGTTCTTCATCCACATCTGTTACATCATTCTTCAGCCCACAGGCTTCTCATGGTGCTATTCAAGCTGAGGCTTTGTGGTCTACTTTTGTGGTTGAGCACAATCTTGCCTTTAAAGCCAGTAATCATGCTACTAAGCTCTTTCATAAAATGTTTCCTGACTCAGAAATTGCAAAGAAATTTGCTTGTGGTCGAACCAAGACAGCAGCAATTATAAAGGGAGCATTAGCACCACATCATACTGAAACAATGTTGAACAGCTTAAAGAAGAGTGGTCCATATTCAGTAATGATGGACGAGTTGAATGATAAAACTGATAAGTCTTGTATAATCCTTATCAAAATTCTTGATCATGAAGTTGGTGATGTTAGGACCAAGTTTTTAGACATGCCCATTGTCAATATCGGTAATGCCAGGAATCTTTTTGATGCTTTGAAGTCTTCTTTGTCCAATAAAGGGTTGGATTTTGATTAGTGCATGGCTTTTATGTCTGATACGACTAATGTTATGAAGGGTGTGAGGTCTGGGGTGCAAAAATTAATAAAAACAGAGTGTCCACGGCTATATGATGTTGGGTGTATATGCCATCTGGCCGATCTTACAGTGAAGGCTGGAATGAAGACGCTTCCAGTAGATGTTGATCAGCTCTTCATTGATGTGTTTTATTATTTTTTTCACAGCAGTAAGCGAAAACAGCAATTTGCTGACAATTGAAGGTCCCTATTCTTTTGTGAACCTCAGACAATTCTGAAGCACTGCACTACCCTTGTGGTTGAGTCTGCTTCGCTGCGTGGACAGGTTTTTGTCCCAGTTTGATGGGATGAGGTCATATTTCTTATCTTGCGATGAAGCTGAAACAAGTAAAGTACAAAGCATTATTAATAGATTAGATAATGCTCTTACTAAACCAATTCTTTCTTTCTTATCTTATCTTCTTCCCTCAATGGACAAATTTAACAAACTCTTTCAAAAATCTACTGAAAATATTACGTGCTAACTATATAAAGAAATGACTAGGCTAACAAAGCTATACGCTTCAAATTTGTTGAAGGCTGATGTTATCAAGGCAACCAATGATGACCTTAGCAAACTTGATCTAGCTACCAGGGGCCAGCTTCTTGATGAAAGTCTAGGGATTGGTGATGCTACTTGGGTACTTATCGCTGAGCTAGAGGAGGAACTTGATACCAAACCCTTTTATACAGCCAAACGTAACTTTTATGTAGCAACAATTCGAAAGATGGTCAAAAAGTTTCCCTTTGGAGATTCACTTCTCAAGGATTTGGAAATCATCAACCCTGAATCAACATGTTCATATGACTTCAGCACAGTGAGAACTCTAGCAAAACGATTTCCTCAACTTGGCTTAGCAGATTCACCATCCATGAATAAACTGAGGGAAGAGTTTACAGATTTTTGTCTGTCAACAAGTGAGCATCCAGAAATAAAAACTTACAAAGGAGTTGACAAAGTGTGGAGACCCCGAGCAGGAACATTCTGGTGGGAAGTGAGCAAGATTAAAACCCTTGATGGGGAGGACAGATTTCCTCTGCTTGGAAAGCTAATGGCTGGGCTGCTCTCCATACCTGCATCAAATGCACATTCTGAGAGGGGCTTTTCAATTCTCAGGAAAATTCATACTGACCAGCGACCTAGTTTGAAACAAGACACTCTCATCTCCTTAATGACCATCAAATTCAACTCCAACAGTGACTGTTACAGCACCAAGTTTAGTGAAAATCTTCTCACCAAATGCAAGAAGGCAACATCTTTAGCTGTGAAGGCCTCTCCTGTTAATTGTGAAGAAGAAGAACAGCTATTGTAATTTTAAACTTTTGCAGATGATGTCATTAAAAATTATGTCATTGTGGGTGTGTTATTTGGGTGTGGCCAGGATTCTGGAAAGTTGGCACCTATGCACTCTGTCACGGAGTCCCAGAAAGTGCAATGGTATGTCCAGGAAGCCTGCAGGTTGAGTTGGCCACAAAAAAAACTTGAATAACTTTAGAACGGAAGCAGCTACGCATCCAGGGTTAGCACCATTGGAAAGCTTGCGCCGAAGCGGTTAAAAATATTACCTCAGTATATTCCAAAACCGGAGAGATAGTGCTATTCCAAAACTCAATAAAAAAGTCTATGGGAATAGAAAAACCACAGGTTTCCCGCTCAAAACGCGCCCGCTTTTAGTCGCGGTATGGCTCAATTGATCACGCGGCAGTCTCCATTAAGAATTTTGTAAACAATGGCTTCTTCTCAGATTGCTGCGTTTCTAGCTTTGTGTCGCGATTAGCTTAGGTTGCGAGTGTGGAAACAGGATAGACAGAGTGCCCTGTTGTCACAGAGGGTACAGGACCACCTGATAGGATGTAGGTAAGATTATTTGTCTCTGTTCAATATCAACTGCCGTATAGCAAATATCACAGTGATTATAGCTATCATTTAGCTAGCAACTTGTAATACAGCCACACTTAAGCTGTTTGCTGTTAAATTGTGTGCTTGTCAAAGCCTTGTTTATGCCAATTCCTTTTCTTCACTACTATAGATGCCGTTTATTGTAAGGATTAGGACCAACTCAGGCAGCACTCCACCTTCAACTCGGATCACAATTTTATTATTTCATCAATTTTTAAATACATAAGTAAATGAAACAATTGATTAATTTTATTTAACAAGAAAGTCTAGTAGCTTTAGCTACAAGTTAACAGTGCTGTACTGCTGAATCCTGTGAATATCAGAATATTTCTTGGGACACAGTAGGTAGAATCGACTGATTTTAATCCTGTCTCTTCAGAAGAAAGCCTCACCAGTTTGCGTTTTCCATCTGCTGTACATTATCTGCTCAACTTGGACATACTATAGTGAAGTAGTATGCCCTTGGTTATTTACTTATAGCTGTGCTAGCCAGCTGGCTGTCTAGACCTATTCAAAGCTACTAGTAATCACACTAACTATAAACATGCCACAAGTAAAAGGCTAAAGCTAGCTGCTACAGAAAAATTGCTTTTATTTTAATGGTGAAGAAGAAGAACAGCTATTGTAATTTTAAACTTTTGCATAGATGATGTCATTAAAAATTATGTCATTGTGGGTGTGTTATTTGGGTGTGGCCAGGGTGTGGTTTTTGTCCCTGAAATAGATTCTGGAAAGTTGGCACCTATGCTACACCAATGTGCCCCCTGTCACATGCGTTCCCAGTTGTTCCAGCCTGGTACGATAGAGATTCACCAGGTCCATTAGTTTGAACACTGGTGCAATGAAACTGTCCATACGCACCTCCTCAATATACGAGACAAGTCCAGCAAACGCAATACCATGGTTAATATCATCCACACTAGATTCTGGTTCTTTTGTGTCCCGTACTTTATTGTACAGAGAGGCAAGACACTGAGGGTGGTACTTTGCCTCTTGGGCAATGAGATCTCCAGTACTGAGTTTGGCTTGTGATATGCTTGAGCTAAGAAGACTTACCTTCAGTGGTTCTAGTGGACAATGAGTTTTCAAGTTAAATAATGTTGTGTACAGCTATAACTATGACAAAGAGCGCATTGACTCACCGCCACCACACACTTGAATAGAAATGGAACTCCAGTAATTTTTTGTTTAAATTGCACCCGCAAAAAAAATTCAAAGCGGTAAACAATTCAATTTTTAGTATGATACGGGTAATGATCGTTAAACAGGAGGATACCGTTTAGTGATGTTTGGGGCGGGTCGAACGCTGAGCTAACTAAAAAATACGAGAGGGTCAAAGTACGAAATGACATACGTACGTCCAAACATATATATAAACTAGTGGTGTGCTTGAGCACAAATGGCGAGCGAGCCTGATAGTTAGGTAACACTAGTGGTGTGCTTGAGCACAAATGGCGAGCGAGCCTTAAACTACACTATTGTTAAATTTGATTTTAACTACTAACACTCAAGCTATTAAAATAAAGTCTTTAAATTAGGTATGAGGTAAAGGGGTTTCAATGTCACAGTAACCACTCCCGCAACAGTTTGTTACGTTATTTATAATTTTCTTTGTGATATTCTTAATAGTAGTTGTAACGCACAATACTTTCACACAACTGAACATACCTACGCAAGACTTACCTTCGTGGTTCGTCTAGTGGACAATGCATTTTTAAGTAAATACTGTTGAGTAGGGCTTATAACTGTGACAAATAGCGCATTAACTTACCACCGCCACTAACTCATAGAAATGGAGCTCCCATAAGATTTTGAGTTTTAAGTGCACCCGCAAAACAATTCAAAGCCGTAAACAATTCAATTTCTAAGGTGATACGGGTAATGGTAGCTAAACCGGAGGATTCTGTTTAGTGAAGTTTGGGACGGGGTCGAACGCGGAGCGAACACAAAAATACGGAGGGTCAAAGTACAAAATGACATACATACGTCCAAACATATATCTAAATAAATAAACAAACATCCCCGATTTTCGATTGTGTTACCCCTGTAAGTGTCTCGCTCGCTACGCTCGCTAGCCAATAAAAATAAGTATTGTTACTATGTTTTAGCTAAGTTCATGCAAACACTATAATAGCAGTTAACCTTTATTTCAGCAAACAAATACAAAATTACTCTCTTACCTGATTTGTTAACTTTTGTAGTTTCTGATAATCTCAATTACCAGTAACTCTTGAACAATCTCTCAGCTATGATAAAAAAATAAACCAATGTTATTATTTGTAATTTTAGCCAACAAATATGGAATTACTACTTACCTCAATTTCTTGAGTATTGATAACTTTTGTAGTATCAAATATAAGTTAATTTGACCATCTGAATTAACATGAATTCTTGACAACAAGCTCACAGCTACAAAAACAAAACACAATCAATTTTAGCACACAAATACAAAATTACTTTCTTACCTCATTTCTTGAGCAGTGGTAACTTTTGTAGTACCAAATTTGAGCCATTCTGACTAGCTATTTGAATTTACCAGTCACTGTTGACAACAAGCTCTTAACTACAAAAAAGAAAGGCCAGAGCGTATTTAGCTAACAAATATGGAATTGCGTACTTACCTCAGCTTCCCTCGAGTAGTAGTAGCTTCCTTAGCATTAATACTATGGCATTTTGACTGCCAATGGCTCTTGACAACCAACAATCGGTACTCCGTATTCCCCTAAAACGGAAAAGTTTTAAAATTAAGTCTGGAAAAGGGTCTTCAATGGCATAGTAACCGGTCGAATCAACTTTTTGTTTCTTGAAAAGCAAGCGTTTTTTCAGGAATTTTCTCACACTTCGGAGCTTAAGTATAAAGTAAGGCTTACTTAATGCTGTAGTTTCAGAATAAACTGGGGTCAAGCCTAAAAAGCTGTGTTTTTTTGGAGATAAAAGTTCCCCGTGCGTGCGTTTAAAGGGCATACGATCCATCCATACATACATACATATATATAACATATACCCGATTTTGCATTATCCACCCCTAATACTGTCTTGGTCGATTCGTTCGCTCGCCAATAAACTAATATGCTTCAGCACAAATGGCGAGCGAGCCTTAAATTACACTATTGTTTAAACGATTGATTTTAACAACTAACACTCAAGCTGCTAAAATAAAGTCGAGTTTTTTAATTAAGTATATGCGGTAGAGGGGATTCAATGCCATAGTAACCGCTCCCCGCAACTGTTTGAATTGAAAAAGAAGAAACATAATCAAGTCACGTTATTTAAATTTTTCTTTGTGATATTCTTAATAGTAGTTGTAACGCATAATACTTTCACACAACTGAACACCTACGCAAACTTACCTTCGTGGTTCGTCTAGTGGACAATGAATTTTCAAGTTAATGCTGTTGAGTAGGGCTTATAACTCTGACAAATAGCGTATTAACTTACCACCACCACTAACTCAAATAGAAATGGAGCTCCCATAAATTTTTGAGTTTTAACTGCACCCACAAAACAATTCAAAGCGGTAAACAATTCAATTTCTAAGGTGATACGGGTAATGGTTGCTAAACCAGCGGATTCTGTTTAGTGAAGTTTGGGACGAGGTCGAACGCCAAGCGAACACAAAAATACGGAGGGGCAAAGTACAAAATGACATACGTACGTCCAAACATATATATAAATAAACTAGTGGTGTGCTTGAGCACAAATGGCGAGCGAGCCTGATAGTTAGGTAACATAAAATGTTACTATTTTTAGCTTACTTCATGCAAACACTATAATAGCAGTTATGACATTTTATTTCAGCAAACAAATACAAAATCACTCTCTTACCTTATTAATAGTAACTTTTGTAGTATCAAACATATGCCATTCTGATAATCTCACTCACCAGTAACTCTTGAACAAGCTCTCAGCTACGATAAAAAATAAACCAGTGTTATTATTTGTAATTTTAGCCAACTATGGAATTACTACTTACACCACTCTTGAGTATTGATAACTTCTGTAGTATCAAATTGAAGTTATTTTGACCATCTGAATTACCTTGAATTCTTGACAACAAGCTCTCACCTACAAAAACAAAAGACAATCAATTTTAGCACACAAATACAAAATTACTTTCTTACCTCATTTTCTTGAGCAGTGGTAACTTTTGTAGTACCAAATTTGAGCCAATCTGACTATTTGAATTTACCAGTCACTGTTGACTAGCTCTTAGCTACAAAAAAGAAAGGCCAGAGTTAATTTAGCATAATATATGGAATTGCGTACTTATCTCAGCTTCCCACGAGAAGTAGTAGCTTCCATAGCATTAATACTACGGCATTCTGACTTCCAACGGCTCTTGACAACCAACAACCGGCACTCCGTATCCCCCCATAAAACGGCGAAGTTTTGAAATTTAGTCTGGAAAAGGGTCTGCAATGCCATAGTAACCTGTCGAATCAACTTTTTGTGTCTTGAAAACAAGCGTTTTAGAAGGAATTTTCTCATACTTTGGAGCTTAAGTATAAAGTAAGGTTTGCTTAATGCTGTAGTTTCAGAATAAACTGGAGTCAAGCCTAAATAGCCGTGTTTTTAGGAGAAAAAAGTTCCCCGCGCGCGCGTTTAAAGAGCATACGTACCATCCATACATACATACATATTATATATAACATATACCCGATTTTGCATTATCCACCCCTAATACTGTCTCGCTCGCTTCGCTCGCTCGCCAACAAACATCCCTGATTTTCAAATTGTGTTACCCCTGTAAGTGTCTCGCTCGCTACGCTCGCTCGCCAATTACTACATCATTTTTTATATTTTAGCTTAATTCATGCAAAACAGTATAATAGCTGTTGACCATTAATTTTAGCAAACAAATAATAAATTACACTGTTACCTGAGTAATGGTAAGTTCTGTAATATCAAACTTGAACAATTCTGACTACCTCAATTGCCAGTAACTCTTGAACAAGCTCTCAGCTACAAAATAATATAGGCCAGTGTTATTTTTGTAATATTAGCCAATAAATATTGAATCACTACATGCCAATTTCCTGAGTATTGGCAACTTCTGTAGTTACAAATTTAAGCTATTTTGACCATCTTAATTACCAGTAATTCTTGACAACAAGCTCTCAGCTACAAAACAAAAGACAATTAATTTAATACAGTCCATAAGCCAGCAGTCCATTCAATGCAGATACAGGAAGTGCTAAATGAAGAACATTCCATGGTACACATTTTTAACCACAAACATCCTTTTGTTGTTGCCAGGTATAAAGTGGATTCTGAACACTATAGAGCTTAACTCTCATACTGTCTGGAAAGAGTAACTCTTCTTCTTTCAGATAGTATAAGTTTGGTTTCTGTGGGACATTCCTGATGGTAGTAATAGAACTGTTTAATGAGGTCCTCCAAAGTAACTCTAAAATAGTCGGTGTAGTAACTTTGGGCAGAATTTTTTTTGCCCACGCAAAGTACTATGATATTTATACCATTCTATAGCACAATAAATTCTCTATAACATATTCAAAAAAAAAACGTTACTATCACTGAACTTAACAGCTACACTCAATCAAACCCGACCAATTGAGGTGTGAAATTATCATTAACAATTGATTTCACTGCATGAATGCTTATGAGGATAAAAATCAGAATAAATAATGTAGTATCTCATAGGCATAGTGGGTGAGTAGTATTATGAAAACAATGTCATACAGATTCAATATCTGAGTCATCTGTGGCTAAAGAATTCATGTCTGACTCTTGATCAGTTGAATATCTATCCTCCTCATCAATGACCATAACATTTTGACATGTCTGCCTCGATGCTTCATTGTCTTCCTCCTCTTCTTCCTCAATATCATGAGTTTCAGCATCATGGACAGCAGGACTATTTTGACAATTGCAGCATCTACAACCAGGACCACACTTCTTTCCATCTTTGAGGCAAGAGCATCTTCTTGTGTCACATCCCTTCTTGCAGGAGCAACCACGGAGTAGAAGTTTGACTCTGTCGCGAACTTTGGCAATGTTTGATTGATCTTCCCAATCAATTTCCAAGGAACCATCATTTACTTTCCATCCAAAGCATGTGACATCCAACACATTGCAGCAGTTCTCTATAGCTTTACTCCAATAGTCAGACACCCAGCATGTTCGGAGCCAATGCCTCCACAGTGCTTCAACAGATGGTGGCAGTTCATCCTCAAACTCAGTACGTTCCCAAATAGCATTGCAAATACATTCAAGCCACGCTTTGTGTTGCATCCTGGAGTCAATGCCAGATCCAAATGAGTTAAGAAAGGCTCTTGGAGACTCAAAGGGAAAGCAAGTCCTGTGCTTACTGTAATAGGCTGTTCCAACAAGCCTAATAAAGGCCAGAAACCCCTTTTCCTTAGTGTCAGCTGTAGTGTGGACCAGAGATCCAGGAAATTGCTCACTGTTGGCATTGATAAATGTATTGTGCTGGTAGGCAAAGCACATAAATGTTGCTTTGCCTAATCCTGAAAAAAAGGAGGTAAAGTCACTCCCAGTACAAACAAAGAGTGACTGCATGAATTTTGGTCTAGCTTCAGCTGGAATTGCAGCTAGATCAGGATCGCCAGTGAGAGCAGCAGACAATTGATCCATATCAAGGTATTTATATTCTAAACTAGTGTAGGTATTGAGTTGTACAATCACATGCACTGAAGAGTCAATGAGGGGTAAACCAATGTGGAAGACATCAGTGTCTGGAGAACAAACTAGCTTTCGAGTACCTCTACTCCTTAGTGCATGGAGCCAAACCCTTGTATCGGCTTCTTCAGCATCAGATTTGAGATTAATAATTGACTCCTTGCTAGTGGTGGTTACTGCCCAAGCTTCATTTTCAGCATCTCCATGAAAGCAGCCTGCCAAGACAACCTTCTGCTGCCCTCTCAACATGCCACCAGTGGCATGCTTAAAGAAATTTCCAAGAAACAAAACCAGGTTTCTCTTACATTCTCTGCAAGAAAGAACTTCACGCCAGTTGGAAGGAGGAGTACATGAATCTGTAAAAAATATGTGCTGATGATCGGGTGAGAGTGAACACACAGTGTCTCTTCTCTGCCTCTCCAATAACTTTGGAAAATTTAGTTGCTTTCCAGGGTTGTCAAACACTAAATGAACTTCAGAACTACCCACAATAAAATGGGGGCAAACAAAACGCCGAAATAGAAACACAGAATACTCCATCATGGATGAATGCGTGCTTAGAGGAGAAGTATTAATTAAAAACATACCTTCCAACACTACAACTTCAGGAATCCATCCACTGGGCAAATGGCTTGTAATTACATTTTTGTAACGTTTCTCGAGCCATTTTGCAGCATAACTCTTTGCACCTTTATTTGGTCTACCATGGGGGTCACTGATTGCTCGTGGCAATTCCAAGTACTGGCCACCCTTTTGTTGATGATCTCTATCCACTTTGGAATTCCAAGCAAGTGACAGACGAACACATTTGTTAACCAACTTCTTCTCCCGTTCAATCATCTTTATCTTTTTCTTTGTGGGTTTGGAGGCTAGGTATGTAAGCAACTTGACTTTTCTTTGGGGAACTTGAGCTGATGGTTCTCTCAATTGGAAATATTTTATCCTGCTCTCAAACTGTTTTTGACCGATACCCCAAAAGAAAAGAAGATCTTTTTCTTCTTCAGATTTGGCAACCTGACCAGACAATGATTGAAGAGGGTTTGTTGTACCTGCAGTAAGCAGGTAAACAGCCTTCAATTTTGTCATCATAGCTTTTACATTCTCTTCAACTTTAACAGCATGTGGGGATGTGTCAAAAATGGAAACTTTTGTGTGTTCTAATCCATCAAGAAGTACTTGCTGTTTGAGTGTCTTAAGAGCTTGTGCTCTTACAGGGTAGTAATGAATAATCCGATCAATGTATTCCTTTGTAGGCCTCACAACTGTAGTTTTGAGATCTTTATTCACTAGCATTTCATGTGCCTCATCCAGGGCAACTGAGTGGAAGGAGTTACCTGAAACATTACAAACAAAGGCGCCTTTCTCAAAATGTGCTACTATTTCTTGTGGCATCAGAAGCACTTCATGCAAATGACAAGGAATTAATTTTTGGTAGTGAGGCCGATCAAAAGCTGCAAACAAAGGCCCAATTTGCTTTATGGCATAGAGCCGAAGATCCCATATGCCATTTCTGATGGAATAAAACAAAGAGAAATACGAAAAAGCATCCCGAAACACAAAGTTTACCCAAAACTTCCAATTGGAATCTGCTGAAGCTCTAAAAGCTAACCACTCGGAAAAGCGTTCAAAAAATTCAGGATTTTCTGAGTCAAACCTATCTAGAAAAGCTTTTAATGGATCATTTGAATCTTGCTGATGACAATTTTTGTCACACTCAGTGATACGGGCACAGGCAGAAGACAGCAAGTCATTGTAATCTTCTTTGCAACTAGAGGAAAACTCTTGCAAAAAGTGCCTATAAAAAGCTTCCATAGACTGGAGAAAGAAAGCATGCGTTCTGTTGAAGTTGGTACAGTTCTTTAAAGACTTAATGGTTTCACCTCTAAATCCGGAACACTGTGCAAGATCCTTCAATCCGGCTTCATAGTATATTTTCATCAAAACTGAGTGAAAATTGTGAAGTAAGTGCCAGTCTCCAATAAAAGGAATGAGCCAATTTAGATCAGAACCGTAAGCATTTTTTACCTCTTGGAGATGCGCATATGTTTTCTGGTCACCAACTACAACTAGGTGTTCAGAAGTCACCCCAATCCCATACTCTTTGTAAAGCTTTGACACAACAGCCACCATTGCCTCTGTAGTATCCGCATGCATATCAACAATAGGCAAGTACACTATATTTGAAGGTTGACTTTGTGGCATGCTACTAAACGATGACATCCCAGAAAAGGTTTTGGCATCGACTACTCTGTTGTTAGATGAACTACATGCTTCTTTGAGGAAATTGTAGTTAAACAATAGCTTCTTTATCTTTTCTGCTACCTGCTTCTCTGAGGAGTTCTCTAGAAAAGAAGTGAAAGTGACTCCAGAAATAGCGGAACGTCTGTTTCTACTTGATGCTGGCTTTTCAAGTGTTATCATTACTTCTGAATCTGTTCTTCCAGTCATCTTATTACTTTCAGGGAATGTACGCGCTCTAGCCTTTTTACACTGAGGTGATCTAGTGCTGCTCTGTGGAGAACATATCGGACTATGACGTTCTGGACGTTTGCACCCTAGCAAAGTGCATTGTTTCCTTGTAGGATTGGTAGATAAAAGGGGTGCTCTAATGGACTGATTACTGATGTCAAAGAGCCTTCGTCTTGAAGAGGGAGAGCTAGAGCTATCATGATGAGGAACTGACTGTGGGGGGATTGACTGTGAGGTAACTGGAAGTGGCTGAACCAGCTGTATGCTAGTGAAATGGCAACTGCGATGTTGGCTACCTGAGTACACAGCTGCATGACTTTGCAAAAAGTCAACGTTGTCTACTGATGCCACTGTAAATACATCTGGAACTAAAAGAGTCTGAATACCTTGGCTTACACGATCCTGAGAAACTGACAGGATTACACGCTTCAATGTATCTATAGAAGCAACTATTCCCAGTCTGTTCAGTATGGTAATCAGTTCTGTTGATCCTCCACTAGCTTCAACAGCATCAGCTAGAAGTACATGAAAAGGAAAATTACATTCACTATTGGTGATGAACAGTATTAAAGATAGCAAGTATGCTCTGCGTACTCGCTTTAAATGGGAAGCATGAGTGTCACATGAAGTAGCTGCTTTCCTACCCTTACGTTCATTCACAGACTGTGTTAGAACCGTGACATGATCCCAAAGTTCAGGTGCTATTGTGCGGACTTCATCTATGAATGAATTGACATCTAATATGAGCGCCCGACTGAGATCTGGCTTTTCATGCAGCATGTGTCTGACTACTATTTGTACACTTTCATTAAGTTTTGTGTTAGAATTTGGTTGATTCACTTTTTCGGTAAAACGCTTCCCTACTGCATTGGACAATAGAACATGAAGATTAGCCTTAGTTCGGTGGAATATTGTTCCAATTCTATTGTTGCAACAGAATGAGGTAAGTAGTTGGCCAAATTCATTCCCCAAAAATGTCAATACTCTACTCTTTGTAGTGACCTGCTCTCCAATATCACTAGGTAAAAACTCGAGGAACGTTCTGTACACATCAGGAAAAAGAAAAGCTTGATCTGATTTGACTATGCCACACACATGTAATGCAGTTCTTAGTAAGGCTAACTGCAGTTTGGACTCCGTATCAGATGGCACAAATTCTAGAATTAATTTCATATATTGGACTTCTTTCATATTCAATTCTTCTAATATTGTCTCATTTGAGAGTGTACATTCTTCAGAATTCAGTATACTATTAACATACTTATAACAGTTAAAGCAGAGCAAGTCACCATTATTTATATGTGTTTCTAATCCAATAGTATTATGTAGAAAAGACTCTACAAACAAGGGATTTGGACACAATACAAATTCCTTTGCAGAAGCTGAAGAACCATACTTGTGCCTACGCTTGTTCCCACATATTTTACAGACCATTGTATCAACCTTGCTAGCATTTACAAAGCGGTACACCAACTGATAGTGAGTAGAACAAAGTGGTTTCTGTAGAGAATCACTATAAATGCTTTCATTTTCAATTGAACTACATATATCCGTCCAACTGAAGGGATGTTTGTGAATGCTTGCCATGGCTGTGCAAGATGGAACACAACACAAATCAATCTGAACTTGCCATCTTGGTTTAAATACCTCACCATTATCCCGTTTCTTCATGCACTCCTTCATACTTGCTTCACATGCCCGGCACACACACTGCTCATTTAATATTTTCTCAAGTCCAGAGTTGTCCAAGAGGAAACTTTGCAGTTCTTCATTAAATCTTTCTGTATGAGTGTGCTTCTTTCCATAAAGTTTGCATGAGCACAAACAGCAGCAGGTCTCTCTCCCACACTTCTTCCTAAAACTCATCTCTACACTTCTTTCTAAAGCCCACCAAGCTACTAGTTTTGTAAGTAATCTCATTCAATAGTTGTGTGTGATGCAATAGTTGTGTGTGTGATGCTACTGCAAATGAATAATTTTCACACCTCTATTGGTCAGGTTTGATTGAGTGTAGCTGTTAAGTTCAGTGATAGTAACTTTTTTTTTTAGAATATGTTATAGAGAATTTATTGTGCTATAGAATGGTATAAATATCATAGTACTTTGCGTGGGCAAAAAAAATTCTGCCCAAAGTTACTACACCGACTATTTTAGAGTTACTTTGGAGGACCTCATTAAACACTTCTATTACTACCATCAGGAATGTCCCACAGAAACCAAACTTATACTATCTGAAAGAAGAAGAGTTACTCTTTTTGATACACTTAATACTAAATCATAATAGCCTCACAATTTTGCTTTATGCCTCTAAATAAAACAAGGAAGTTTGTGGTTAAGTGTGGTCACAATGGAATGTGGCTTTCAGGGCACATCCTGTATCTGCATTAAATGTACTAATTTGGACTGCTGGCTTATGGACTGCATGGAGTATATATGTGTGAGTGTGCGTGAGTGTGTGCATATGTTATGTGATATGTAGTGTATGTGGAAGGAACTTCGCACGGCCTGGAGACCTCAAACGACACAAGTGTTTACAAGAACGACAAACCAGTGAAGGACCGGCAAGGCGCTGTACAATGTGGAGTATGCCAGCGATGGTTTCGAAGTGCCGGCGGTCTTGCTGTTCATCGGCGCACCCATAATCTCCAGCCAAGTTGAGGCCCTACTCATACCCTCTATTGGAGGGACGCGTGACCCGTTGTGGGCAGTATTGAGACAAGACAAGTATGCACGTGTGTGCGTGTGCGTCCAAACTGTGTGCTTGTTTTTCACATATCTTAACATGTTTATACTTTATACCACCACCCTCATGTCACCATGTTATTTATTGTTTGTCATCCACTGATGAAAGTCACTGTTAGTGTGATGAACCGAATTACAACAAATAAAGGCTAGTGGAGTTTCAATAAAAACCTTGTTATGTCTATCCCTAGCCAAACAGGTATATTTATAGTAATAAATGTGTGTGCTTGCACGCAAAATTTGATAATTAGGCAAAGTAGAAGCATTCATTTCTGATATATTGCCCACATGTATCGACTGGTTGCACCTTTGGATATTCACATTTAAATACATTTTTATTTTGAATAACTGAAACTGGCAATATTAAAATAATGTATGAATATGACTACAAAATACCACAAAAAAAACAGCTGGAAATTTTGAAACAAGGAATCAGTTTAGTTATAATAGTTACTTAGATATTCTGGACATCTTCTCTATAGAAGAATCCTGAAACAGATATAATACAACAATTCACCAATAAGTTCACTTCAAGCATAGTAGAGCAAGAAGTATTGCACAAGTCAAAGAACAATAATGAGGAAATGTTAGTGAGCAAGCATTACTGCATCCTACTCTGACCAAGATGTACGAATAAAAACTAAAAGTATTGCATACCCACAGTGACAACACAACTCAGGATTAGGGCTACTATGTAACTGCTATTATTAATAAAAAGAGGCTCTAAACGGTGATTGTTAAAAAAAAAAAAAATAGTAGTACAATGACTAAATTTACCCAAATTATGTTTTCTGTTTAACAACAAGAAAGTTCACAAACTGAGACTGAGCAGATGACCCCACATATCAATAACCTATAACCACGTATGAAAGCAGCCGCAAAAATATGCGGTCAGGTTGTGGATGCGATTTCTGCGATTTCAACTTTCATCATGCACATACTTTGTAGGATTTTTCAATGCTTCGGGTTGTAACAACTAATCATATGCTATTTCTGAAAAGTAATTTCAGCCAAAATTCATAATTCATCCTTTAATGTTTAATGTAGACTTTAGGAGCCCCAAGCCTTACAGAAACTTCGAAAATAGTTTTCAGCCAAAAAAAAAAAAGTGTTCTGAGGTACTCGAGATCAATGACCTCACGATATAAGTCAGGAACTAAAGGGTTAAGTAGGAAGCACCGTACATAGACATTAAAGTTTCATTTGCGCATGTGTCGTTTCCCGCCCCCAAGCAAAAAATCCTGTATGAATCCCTAGGACTTGGGTCAAAAACAACAACAACAACAAACAAACAAACAGAACAACTGTAATTTGCTTAATATCAATCCTTTATGGGTACCCCCAAGTGATAGTGTGTGTTTGTGTGTGTGTGCAAACCACATTTCATTATATTTTTTGGAGCATGCTAATCCATTTTAAAGCTTTCAATATGTAGGTTGTGAATGTACCTTTTAATTTTTAATCTATATGATACTCCCAGTAGTAGTACGCACCATCATGAGTTTGGCATGAGTACAGTACCCAACACATGCTTGTAATTCAACATGTACCATCCATCCCCAACCAAACCATAGTGGTTGACCAGTGTCTACAAATAGCAGCTGCTTTTGTATGTGCCAGAAGACAGGAGGAGGCTCTGCTAAATCATAGTGGTTAGTACCTAGCAGAGTCTCTGTCTTCTAACACATGCACTTTTTGTTTTTTTTTTGTTTTTTTGTTAACTCCTTCATTTTTATTAATGAGGGGTGAGGGTGTTCCAAGATCAATTTGTCCACTGACTTGACAACAGTCAGGCACAATCCCCTGGACTCACACACAAGTTATACATGATACACATTTTTAAAAAATGAAGGAAGGAAGAGAGGGACGGATGGAGGAAGAAAGGAATAAGGAGAAAGAGAGAAAAGATGAAGCAAAATATAGTTTGGACAATGGCAAACAAACACACACACAATACACACAACACATACATAGAGGTTAAGAATACATGATATACACAAAATAATTATAGTTTGGATAATGAGTTAATTGTTGCTTTTATGGTTTCTACATTTTCCATATATAATAATTCACATGCACACACACACACACACTTTTTTTTGTTAACTATACATTGTAATTAATGGGGGGTGACTGTTCCAAGTTAAGCGGGAGGGAGGATAAAGAGGACAATGAGAGAAAAGATGAAGCAAACAAACACTGTGGGGTGCTCGCTCACGATCCGTGGACCGGCAAGGCCCGACACCTGGGGACAGCAATAGTACGCTGCCACCAGAGAGCCAATCCAGGGATCGTAAGCCGTAGCCCGACCCTACCCAACGAATTGGTACGCTCACTTAGGTTAACGAGTTAACTTTAGTTAGAATGTAATTGGACTCTGAAGAAGTCAGCACGAGGTACAATATATATACGGGGTACTGACTCCTCCCAAACAACGAAACAACCAATCAGATGATAACACAAACAACCAATGAAATAACACACACAACACAACGTGACTAAGTTCATAAGCATGCGTATCTAAAATGCTTATGAATATGTAATGTAATGTTCAATGTTCCACGCATGCACACAATGTAATTCCTCTGTTCTCTCCCTTCTTTCTTCTGTCTTCTTTATCTACTTCTCTCATGTGGGCTTCTCCTGGCCCACATCTCCCCCCTCCGAACGGAGATGGGTGGCATCGCCATCAGCCACAGCTACTCCGAAGCACCTGCTTAGCTCATCAGCCACAATGTTCATCGATCCCTCCCGATACTGGATAACAAAATCAAACTCCGTTAACTTCAGGCACCAATTATGAATCCTTCTATTAAACTGCCTTCCTGTCATCATGTTAACTAAACCTTTGTGGTCCGTAACCACAGTAAATTTCTTTCCGTACAAAAAGTACGCAAAGTGTCGAATAGCCTCATATACTCCCAATCCTTCCAGCTCTTGAGCGCTATATCTCGATTGAGCGCCCCTCAACTGTCTTGAGAAGAACGCCACAGGAACATTCCCATTCTCCCTGGTCACGGACAGGACAGCCCCGACCCCCGTCGAGCTGGCGTCGCTCTCTAATACAAACACATCACTCACACACGGCACATATAAACAAACTGAAACACATAACTGATCACACAACCCCCGAAACGCATCCAGCATTGGATCCGTCCAACTCACTACTCTCGACATCGCCGTGGACGTGTGGGGAGTCAAGACGGACGACCACCGATGATACCCGCGAATAAACCGTCGGTAGAATCCCACCAAACCCAGAAATGACCGTAACTGCTTCCGTGTCTTTGGTAACGGATGATTTCTAATAGCCTCTACTCTTGCAGCCGGTACACTGATCTGTCCTCCCCCAATCTGATGTCCCAAAAATTCCAATCTCGCTCTTCCAAAACTACATTTCTTCTTCTTACACGTGAGCCCAGCTTGCCTCAACGTGTCAAATAATAACTTCAGGTGCCCTAGGTGCGTCTTCCAATCCTGAGATACCACCAGGATATCATCAATGTAGACACGTGCAAAGTCTTCGCACCCCACCAGCACTCCATCCATCAGCCTCTGAAAGACCGACGGCGCATTTGTCAGACCGAACGGCATCCTTATGAACCTGAATTTGCCGAACGGGCAAATAAAGCACGTCTTGTCACGGTCCTGCTCTTCCACCAAAACCTGGTGGAAGCCCTTCGCCAAATCCACTTTGGATAAAACTTTCCCGGTTCCCACTTTCTCCACCATCTCGTCGAAACCCGGGATGTAATATGGCTCCTTCTCTGTCACTGCATTCACTTTCCGGTAATCCACACACAGGCGGATACCTCCATCTGCTTTCCTCACTGGAACTAACGGTGACGCCCAACTGCTGTCACAACGCTCAATAATCCCACACTGTTCCAAGTTCATTAATTCTTCTCGGACCTTCTCTCGTATTCCCAACGGAACAGAATAAGGCGACTGTCTAATCGGTTGACTGTCGCCAGTGTTAATAGTCATTGTCACTCTGTCCGTGTTCCCCGGCACCTCAGAAAATACATCGTCATATTCACTTAACAACTCTCTGATTTCTTCCTCATTATACCCCTCACATATACCACTCAGCACACTATTCTCCTCGCTCTGATCATCCATAACAACATCTAACCTCCTAATCGCTGCTCTCTCCTTGTACTCCTTCAAACAATTCACATGCACTACCTTCGAGTGCCTTTCCTTCCCAATCTTCCCAATCTTGTAATTCACTGCTCCCTTCCTCTCAACAATCTTGTACGGCCCTTCCCATGAGTCTGCCAACTTACAGGTCATCCCCGGAACCCTGTACAAAACTAAGTCCCCGACCTTAAACTCTCTTAACTTCGTCCCTCGATTTAAGTATTGCATCCTACTCTCTCTGCTCTTAGAAACCCTTAATGCCGCACTATCTCTTACTCTCTCCAGTCTCTCTGCCATTCTCATAACCCAATCACATACATTTAGCTTATCTATCTCCGCCTCATATAACCCGTGGTATAACGCATCCAAAGGCGTCCTCACCCTAAACCCATATACCAAATCAAACGGGCTGTACCCCGAATCTGCATGAGGCATCTGCCTCAGCACATACATCACAAAACTCAACTGTTCTACCCAATCCAATCCGTCACTAATACACTTCCCTAAAATTCCCTTCATTGTCCCGTGCATTCTCTCAACTGCACCATTCGTCTGTGGATGATAAGGAGACGTTCTCACTTTATCAATCCCTAGCCACTCGCTCAACTGCCCCATCACTTTCCCACAAAACTGACCCCCTTGGTCAGACAAAACCCTCTCCGGAATCGACGTCCTAGAGAAGATGGACCACAAACCCTCCATCACTGACTTGGCGGTGATGCTCCTTAGAGCCACCGCTTCTGGCCACTTAGTTGCTAGGCATACATACGTTAGAATGTACCTACAACCCCCCTTCCCCTTGGGTAAAGGCCCAACTAAATCCACTGCCACACTCTCGAAAGGCTCAGCAAGAACTGGCCGCTCTATCGCCGGCGCTCTCTTGGGCCTGTGTTTGCTCTTTACTTGGCACAAGGCACAACTCCTACAGTGTTCCGAAATATCCTTGGCCATGCTTGGCCACACAAAGTGTCTACCTATGATCCTGGCTACCTTCTCCGCCCCCAAATGCCCATTCCTATCATGACCCAGAATCTTAACCCTGTCTCGGTATCCCTTAGGCAGCACTATAACATCCCTGTGTTCCTCCCAGGTAACATACATTGTTCTCACTAACATTCCCTTCTTCCATGAAAATCCTCTCTCAACTCTGTCTGCTAATTCTCTCCACTCTTTTAAACTCTCATCATTCATTACTTCCTCCTTAAACTCCTCTCTATCCTTACCCTCTTTTACGGGTCCCAGTTCCTTTGCTAACCCACAAAACTCTGCTACGTCTGATTCTACAGATATCCCCTCGAAGGAGGTAATACCCTCCTCTTCCAACTCATCCTTCTCTGTGCTCCCTTTCGCCTGGGGTTCGTCAGCTTCGGGCGAGCCCTCCGCGTCATCCACCCCATGTCCCTCCTCCACCCTACTAATCCCTTCAGGCATATTTAAGGATTCAGGCTGGCTACTCGGTCTTTGCACATTGTCCTCCACCCCCTCAGGAATGACTACACTCCACCAATCAACAACCCCGTCCTCCGTCTCATTCCTATCTAACTCTCGCTCCTCTCTAGCCATACTCCTGGTCAGGACATTCATTTCAATTCTCTCTTCTGCCTCGCATTCACTCACCGCACACCGATAAGCTGCGGCCTCTTCCTCATTCACCAATGTGAATGGTACAATACACGCCACTCCTGGCGACTCACTTTCATCGATAATGGTTTTCACCACCTTCCTATAACCCCCAACCACAAACTCACACATGAAGCTCTTGCCTGTTTTCTCGGACCCACCATAGCCCTTAACTCTTACTTCATTACACAAGACTACATCTTTGGGCACCAACGCCCTGGGAACTGACCCTAATTCAGCACCCGAGTCTATCAGGACCTTAGTCCTCACCCCATTCACTAACCCAACCGCAACATTTCCTGCACTACACGACTTTGTATTCCACAATACAGACATCTTCTTGGGCGAAGCCTCCCTCTTAACCGAAGCCGCCCCCTTCCTAACAGTACACTCCGTGCTCTTATGCCCCACCTTACCGCAACTGTAGCACGTTGGTGGCCGATACACATATCCACTGCCACCAGTCTTCCCTTCCTTCTTACATTCTGTGGATCGGTGACCCCGCTCTCCACAACTAAAACATGTTAAGTATCCACTGACACTACTACTTCGATCCTTATCATATCCACTACGGACGTTCTCTCGCCCTACGTAGCCTTCCCTAGCCCGATACCCTCGGGTATTATCACTGGGCCCACCGCCCAAGGGCCTAAAGAAGTTCCCCTTCTCTCGCCCTGACATCCAGTCCTCCAGACTGTCTCTCAATTCCCCCCACTCGCTCACCTTACGGGTCTCCATAAAGGCCTTCCCACCCTGGGGCAAGACCCTCCGTAACAACGCCAATGCTATGGCTAATCTACACTCCTCGATGCTCCTGCACCCTTGAAACACTCCCTCTATCACTCTCCTTAACCACTCGGCAATTCCCCCAGCCGTCTTGCCTTTAAACAGCTCACTGTTGGCCTCAAACAACTGATTGCCGTACGTTATGGCAGTTTCTCCCGCTGCCTTCAGTAAGACCCTCTTGATCTCCTTATACTCAACTTCCTCTTCCCTTTCCTGTTCCACTCTCAAACACATGCGTTCTGGCAACTTAGGGTACAGTCTCTCTGCCCAACTACCCTCATCTATAGTACTCTCTTTCATTATCCTCTCGAATTTGGCCAAAAACGCTCCCAACTCACTCCCGTCCTTATACACCCCCAAACCCTTTAATTTCTCTTGCAACAACTCTCTACTCTCACGCACTTTGTTATCCTCACGTCTGTTACGTTGTCGTCTTTCGTCCTCTTCTCGTTGACGATCGGCATCACCTCCTCTCATGTGCCGCATCATCTCTACTAGTTCCGACCTCCTGGCATCCTCCGATTCTTTCATGTATCTTAAGAGCGCTGCCACATCGCTCTCTTCACCATTCTTAGCCATCCTTGCTGTACTCCTCACTTCCACCACCTCTTCGGTACTTGCCACTACAGACTCGTCTGCCTCTGGCTCTATTTCTATATCCGACTCTTCCTTGTAATAAACCTCGTTACCGCGTGCTGGGTACGGCGACCGTTCCTGCAGGGTCAGGTCACTTCTGGGATGGTAGTTTCCCCCCTCCGAAATACTCGTCGGGATCCTCCTAGCTCGCCTCTTCCTCTTGTCCCCCCCTGGTCCAGGCTCCGTCATGAACAGCGGGCGGACTTCACCTCTACTGGACACTGCAAAATAGGATAAAGAAAATATGCTGTGACAATGAAACACGTAACCAAAATATTAGAAATAAGCACACAACAACTCGTTAACACGTAAGATTCACAACCCACACACAACCAATAAATAAAATTGTCAGCTAATTGACACCAGTCTCTCCAGGGGTGTTAAGACTCTCTCTCTCTCCGCCCAGGGCTCCAGGGGAATGGGCCCTTCGTTGCAGCCCCTCTGCTGACGCAAGGAACTGTCGATGCGCTCCCTTCTGCCAAGGCAAGGAAGGCTAGGTTTGCTCGCTCTGCCGAAGCAAGTTCGCTGAAGTCGCTTGAACGACGCGTAGGGTGGATTTCTCCACTGGTTTTCGCCCTCTGTCCGTAGACGAAGGGTTTGGAGTCGGACGTTGATCTCTTCGCTCCGGACTCCTAGGTTCTTTGTAGGTCTGATCGGGACGTCTCCTCTTCAGATCCCACCGCTGCCACCAATATGTGGGGTGCTCGCTCACGATCCGTGGACCGGCAAGGCCCGACACCTGGGGACAGCAATAGTACGCTGCCACCAGAGAGCCAATCCAGGGATCGTAAGCCGTAGCCCGACCCTACCCAACGAATTGGTACGCTCACTTAGGTTAACGAGTTAACTTTAGTTAGAATGTAATTGGACTCTGAAGAAGTCAGCACGAGGTACAATATATATACGGGGTACTGACTCCTCCCAAACAACGAAACAACCAATCAGATGATAACACAAACAACCAATGAAATAACACACACAACACAACGTGACTAAGTTCATAAGCATGCGTATCTAAAATGCTTATGAATATGTAATGTAATGTTCAATGTTCCACGCATGCACACAATGTAATTCCTCTGTTCTCTCCCTTCTTTCTTCTGTCTTCTTTATCTACTTCTCTCATGTGGGCTTCTCCTGGCCCACAAACACACACACACAACACATACATAGAGGTTAAGAATACATGATACACACTAAACAAAAAAAATAAGGAAGGGATAGAGGGAGGAAGGGAGGGACCGAAATTAATAAAAAGGAAAGAAAGAGAGAAAAAATAAAGCAACTGAAAGTAAAATAAAGGAACACACACACACACTACTGATTTAAATAACAACAGTCAGGCACAATCCCCTGGACTTATGATACACACTGTAGCAAGCACTTGAAATGTTAAGGCCAGGGAGTGGGTGCAGTCAAGCTATGATAAGTGGCTCTTGAAAAATATGGGATGTTAACAAAGATTTATATTGAAAGAGAAGATGAGGTCATATGTGCCACAAAAAATCCAGTTCAGCAGCATGCATGTAGCATGCCCAGTTAAATATCTGACACACCCAATCTTAAACTCGAAAGTGGTCCGATCAAAGTGGATCTGCCAGATCACTTGCTACGACCATGCATATGCACACCCCCGCACATACACACACATACATACATACACACACATACATACATACACACACATACATACACACACACATACATACACACCACACACACATACTGTACAATAGAATAAAAATTAAGTTGTGGAAAAAGATTGCACAACTAGTTCAATGGTAAATTGAAACAAAGTATCTGAAAATTGTCATGTCGTACGTCTAGTACATAGTACGTTTTCACAAGATGGCGAGCAAATTTCTCTATAAAATACTTATGGTAGCAAATAGCTTTCTCCAGATGATAGCAATAGTAATAATAATAAAATAATACTAATAAAATAAATAAATAAAAAAAATAAAAATAATAATAATAACAACAACAACAACAATAACATAATGATGATAAAATAATAATAATAATAGTAAAAATCATAATAATAATCATCATCATAATAATAATCATAATCATAATCATAATAATAATAATGATTATAATAACAATAATAACATTAACAACAACAACAATAATAAATAGATTTGAATTTTGACTTTGGTGGGAGCCAATAGCTCTCTCCCCATTTAAAAAAACCTGAAACCTCTTGTAGACTTTTGGCTAAATAGATTTGAATTTGACTTATGGGAGCCAATAGCGCTCCCAGCAGACATAGTGGCTAACACAGTTTCGGTGATCACATGATCACAGGCATACTCGGCCTATATAAGGATTGACTTGAAAGCTGACAGAATATTGCACTTACAGCAACTAGCGATGGAAGGATTGTCGTGCACTGAGCTGGCGAACTTTATGCTGGATAACGGAATTTCTGAAAGTGTAATAGATAATTTTGTAACTAATGAAACAACACACAGTAAGAATTATTATATTTTTTCAATGTCTAAACAAAGTTGTCAGTATACTCCAAACAATACATACAATGATTGTGCCGTAGATAATTATATGCATTATACGTGTATACCAATATTAGTTTATACAAACATGTTATAGTTAGTACTTACAATGTTTATTGAACTTATATTAGACCTTATTGGAGCGTATTTTAACTTTGAAAATGAAATCATTAAGTTCCATTTTTATTATTTTTCACCACTATATTATTTTTGAAATAGATCATTTCAAAGTTACCTGATTCACTATTAAACTTTATAAGACTTAGTCACTAAAAGAATTCATCACTATCATACTATTAGTTTGTCCTCATATTACAGTATATCATTTAACATTGTAAAATATTTCAAACTGCTGAATAAAAAAAAATAAAAAAATAAAATAAAAAATAAAAAAAATAATAATAAATCATGGTTAGTTGCCGTTTACTCTGGAGTGTGCCGAACAGGAGGACGCTCCTGCATAGAGATAATAAAAGAAAAAGCTGTTTCTTTTTGTTTAATATCATAAAGGTGGTACAAGGTAACAAAGATTCTACCAAGTCATTTGCTGCTAGCTCGCTCACCATCAATGCGTACTTGAGTGCACCACTAGTTATTATTACTATTCAGAGCTAAGACAAAAATAAGCTTTAGCTTTCTAGTACAAATTATTCAAATGCAAGCAAGTTTATACCAGACAGACAGTTTTTTCTTCCTTTTTTAAAACTCCTCCGCATTATAGGTCGTTTGTGTGTTACATATAAATATGTATGTATTCCAGATCCTTCTTCTACACGTCACACTGAGCTAGGATAGGCTCTTTATGCAAGATGAAATGTTGCAGAATTACTCATAAGATATAACATTCATGTACATAAAGCTACTTGCTCTAAATGTGGTATTCAGGCTAAAAACAAACAATCAAAATACCAAAAAAAAAAAAAACAATCAAAAAATAAAATAAATAAAACAAATACAAAACAAACCCTACAAACATTACATACTATATTTCCTCAATCAGATGCCACACCTACTATTTCAGTTTCTCTACACGGGTCTATGGCAACAATTTGAAGACGACGTTACACAATCCATAATAACAATGTGACTTGATTGCTTGCTAGTCAATTGCTTCGTTACAGAAATTTTATTATTATTTTTTTTATAAAAATGTAGAATTTATTTAAAGTACTCGGCACTGGTAGTTTAATCATCTCAGTATTTGTGGGCATGTCCAGCTATTCAAGGGCAGTGAGTTATACTACTAAGACAAGAATATATGTGGCTGAATTGGAGGGCAGCAACTATTGGAGAGCGGCATCTGATATATGAAATAACTTTTTTTTGTTGTTGTTGCAAGTTTGTACCTTCATGGCCAACTGGATGATTGTCCCATAAACTTTTGAGTTGTACGCTAGTGACTTTGTTCTCCTTAGGGAGTTTCCCTCTGAATTGTTCATATCCTGGTGCATTGTAAACGGCTCTGGGACCAAGATCAGAGACTGGATTGATACCAGAACCTAAATATTCACAAACAGAAATGTGACCTCAGCTTATGGAATACCAAATATACTAATCAATCCTTTTACTATACAGCGGTGGCTGCCTATACTTTGAACTTTTAGCAAAATTACCGATCCGTGTTGTTTATTCTCTATCATGACTGGCTATGATTTATTTCTGTAATTTTTTTTTACATCTTATGTGGATGTTAGGATGGACAGTGATACTCAGTCACAAGTACTACCAGTCAACAAGGACGTCTAAGACTGACTCCATTTTGACAAATTATTGTTAATAATGATAGGAGTGGAGCTCTAATTCTGTAGCAGTGGTCCTGAGCTACATATAAAACGTGGGTCTACTGGGGCCTACTATTATCCCTGTGTTCTACTAACTGCCAACTGCATCACCATATCTCCAGACATGCTACTCCGCACCTTAGTCGCTGATTCAAACCTCACACACTGTCAATCTTACCCAGCATATGTAATTCTTACCTGTAGAAAACATGATGTCTGAGCATTCTATATTTCCTCTGGTTTGCCATGCCATGTGTTAAGCACACTGAGACATACCTACAAACAAACACAGATACATACAGTCACTCATACTACATAACACATTGAGAGGCGATATGGATAGACATTCATGGAGTTCCACTACATATCAATAATTTAATTGTTGTCTAGCATCCTAGTAAATGTTGGAACTTTCTCAATCAAACGACCTGAAGTTTTTTTGTATTGTTTTGTTGTTTTTTTCCGTTTATTCTCCTATTGAGACAAAGAAGAGGTTATTTAACAGTTTTTAGGTGCCGATGAGGTTGTCTTCTGAAACGTGAATAAGCACGGTGTCCAACCAGGCGGTGATGTTGTAAGACTTAAATATTTCTAGGAAGGAGGATACAAGAGAAGGAGGTACGAGAAGAGAGTAGGGAATGTTACTTTGCCGTATTCAAAGTGTAACTTATTTATCATGTGCCCATAGTAACCCGACAGGTATGCTAAAGGGGACGCGATAACACTTGGAGAGCCGAAGGGGACGTGACATGGTAAAATATTGGGATAGTTCAAATACTATTGTTCCTATGGGACTAGCTGAGTGCGCAACATGATAAAAATTTGTATGGGCAAGGATAGGTGGTCATGAAGAGAGACTCTACATGATGCATCTAATTAAGCCGCACAAAACAAACAATCCAGAAAAACATTAAACCAGAATACATATCGACTATTTCTAGAATCAATCTCTCCAAGGTCCCCAAGTGATAGTGTGTATGTGAGCCAACATTTCAGGGATAAGGGGGGGGGGGAGGAAGGGAACGAGTTACCATGGAAATGAATTAGAATTATGTTAGGAAGGTAATAAAACCGGTTTGTCATTTGCAAAAAGGGCCTTAAAGAGACATCTAACCACATCTTCTATAAATTGACTATAATTGTATTAAGCTAATCAGCTTACAAGTATAACTTTTGAAATGTATGTCACACCCTCTCCCCCCCTCCCCCTTTCCCACACACAAAGCTCACAATGGTGCAAAGCTGTATGCTAAGAATCCTTACCTAGTATATTTCAATTGACTGCTGCAATATGATATAATTTCAAACTTTATTTAGCAGAAACTAGAGCAACAAAGGTGCGAACCCTCAGCGCTAGCTGTGCAAAACCATTCTATTAACTTATCTAAGAGCACAAAGCCAGCTTACATTCAAGGCTTACCAGGATATTAGCCACACCCACTCTCCACACCCAAACCATAGCAAATTACATCTAAACCATAGCAAATTACATCTAAACTACATCAACACAACCACATCATGTGTATTAAGATAAAAGCATAAAAACTAAACAATGCTTACTCTAGACTCAGTGACAGAAGAAGGAAGGAATAATGAAAGAGAAGGACAAACATAAAAACAGCAGAAAAAAGGGAAGGGGATTAATTTATTAACTAGCAAAACTAGAGCATCTAGTTGTGAATCCTAGCTAAATGGCAAAAATACATGTTCAGAGCACAAAATATTTTGCTTAGGTCATTATATAGCTTGTTTCATCACATGGCACATAGCTGCATCATTAGGCTGGTAATTTTAAACTCACTGAAGCTATATACACTTACTGACCACTTCATAAACCTGTAACTGACCGTTTGCAATAAGGAGACCTCAGCAGTAATTTTTGCTAGCACATGACTGTCGTCTAACTTTTTGCAATGACGAACAGTGGAGTCCCCGGAATTGAGGATGAACCATACCGTACGTATACCATTACGCATTTCATTCTTTAGGGGGAATGCTTTGTGTATTGGTGCAGTTTGATGCCACTTTTGATGCCTGAATGGCTCCCATTTCGGAGAAGTGTTGTTGGCAGACAGACAGACAGACCCAGTGGACAACTATAACCCTCAGTGTGCAGCCACACTGAGGGTTAATACAGAATTGAAGTAAATCTATTTTAGTGTGAAACAACGTGTACTCTCATACACAATGCTTGTAATTCAAAACACAACAACAAGCACAAAAACAAAACCACATAGGTTAACCAAGCCAACTGATAAACAGCCTGACACACGCGCACACACACAATTAAAGAGAATAGCAAACATCACACATCACCATCAGAATTGAAACCTCCTTCCAGCCCCCCCCCCGCCCCCCATGTTTACCCTGCTTAGTAAGCTACAATTTTATGCCGGTAAATGTAAAGCTATGATATGTAGTCAAGTCAGGTATTTTGGGGGGGGAGGGAAACCTTCCAAGGATGTCCTCAAGTACTTATGAAAAGAGACCCAAAGGCATATGTACACGAAACAAACTAACTGCTGGAGTACTATTTTAGTCTACCCCATGCAAGAGGTGTGACAACAATGTGTCCCCATCACATGTTGTAATTCAACATGTGCTAGCTACCCAAACAAAACCACAGAGGTTAACCAGTAAACCACAGCAGCTGCTTTAATGTGTGCCCTAGACTCACACTCTGACTTAGGGTCATGCTAATATATTTTTGCTAAGCTTGCACAGAATAATGATCAGCTAAATAAAACAATTTAAATAATAATGACATCACAATAGCAAATAACCTAGTGTATGAAAAATGTACTGTAAAAATTAACAACAACAAAACAAAACGAACAAAAACAAAAAACAACAACAACCTATGAATATCTGCTAATGCAAACGAATAGTGAGTGTTGTCCAGTAACGCCGTCAATTGTCCCATGCGACTAGGATGATAGAGAAGTCCCTTGGGATGTCCATGCCAAAATAAAAAAATTATGAAATTTAAAACTTTCTCTGCTAGGGAACCCCTCCCTGTGGTTGAAAAGTAGCCCTAGCCCGTTGTGGTTATAGTCACATGACCGACACGCCCAATTTAGGGGGGCTTTGCCCCCATATCCCCCAATATGCTCGGGAGGCTTCGCCCCCCGCACCCCCCAGATGCTGTGACAAACATATGAATCAGGCTAATGTGAGTGAATTGAACATGAATAGGATGCTGCTGAATTGTTAGGGCCTTGTAATATGCCCGTGGACATTTGACGGCATTACCGGACTACTATGCTTATCATACAGATGTACACACAAAGAACAGTCCAACAAGAAGGGAGAAAGAAGGGAGAGTAAGAAAGAGATAGATGGAAAAAAAAAAAAAAGTTTCATACAGAGGAGGAGGGGGAACTGGGATTTCCCCCTCAAGGTTCTAGCTTCCCCCCACCCAAGAAGTTATAAATAATTGAATAATAATATACTAGATCAGATTTAATAGCAATAACAATACCGCGCACAATATGCACTACAAGTGTGAGGTCCACTACACTAAACTACATCTTCCCCAAGCAAAACATGCGAAAAACACCATATCCACGTACACACAAACCCGCGCGCATACACACATCTAACCATGGCACGATCAAGCTTTCCCAGTTTGAAATAGAGAGCACCACTACCGTTGAGTATCTCTGGAGGAATATCAGCTCCCACTTTATCTGTCAGAATGTGTGATGACTTATAGTATGCATCAACAGCTAAACAACAAGAACGTCAACAAAAACTTCAGTCAAGCGCTTTTTGTACCATTTTGCTACTCCAATTTTAGATGTTTGTGAAGATCGTAAATAACAACTAAATATGCAGTATTCTGCTTACGTTGTTCAGAATTGGCTGTCATTATTTTTATTATTTATTTAAAAAAAGCTCCAGTTTTTGTATTACGCAGCAGGGCTCTGAATCACATAGTGCCTCCAGATGAGGGCACTATATGTGACTGTCTATGGGAAAATTGGGCACAACGCAGCATGCGTAGACGTTGCGAAAAGATAGATTTAGTTCTTAAAATTGTATAAAATAAACCTAACGAAGGGAACGGTTAGATGATATATAGCGGGAATGCTAAAGCTACGACGATAAAACTCGGAGAGCTTAATATCTGGATGCCGAGGTGTGTGTAAGTGCAAAAAATAAAATGTTTTCGTCGGGGCCGCGTTGTGCCCGATTTTCCTGTAGACGGTCACATATGTAGTGCCCTGGTAGAGGGCTACTACATGTAGTGCCCTGCCTCTCAGGGTATTAGCAATGACTACCGTTGCTATTTTCTAAATTAGTTAAACACTGTGCGTCCGTTGGGAACTACTGTGTTTAGGGTCCCTCTGGCGTCATTAGTAGTACCCTTGTTTCAGTAGTGCCTAATTATTATATAATCAGTTCCAAATACATTATCAAGTACCGTATTCTTGCAGTTAGATGTTGCCTTCAATACTTAACCTCCCAGCTCGAGAGACTTAATAAAACGTCAGCCACTCTTGAATAGTAGCTGCAGACAAATGTTACTGATTCCACATAGTGCATTAGACCACTATAGGACTTCCAAATGTAGGAGTAAATTCATGTACTCTATAGTCCACTTGGTCAACATTAATAACAACTCTTGAATTAATAGCCACTATTGAATAGTAGCATTCATCAGCAGTAAGTTATAAAGAAACATTATTGCAAAAATGCTCTATCAAAGTAAACCCAACACATGGTTACAATTCAGTTCTCATGAGATGCTGAGCAAAATTTCATATTATATGGTTGGTTGGTTTACCCGCCATATATGACCACCAACTATGGACTGGAGCTAAACAAATGACTTACCACACCCACCTATACATTCCCCTGCTCCAGGACACTGCCCAGTTCTATATTGCATTGACCACACCTACCACTAAATCCCCCTGTTCCAGGATACTAATGCATTGACCACACCCACCATTAAATCTCCGTGTTCCAGGATACTAATGCATTGACTACACCCACCATTAAATCTCCCTGTTCCAGGATACTAATGCATTGACCACACCCATCATTAAATCTCCTTGTTCCAGGATACTAATGCATTGACCACACCCACCTTTAAATCCCCCTGTTCCAGGATACTGCCCAGTTCTATCTAAGTCTCCATATCATCTGGGAACTGGTCTGTCACTTTCTTCAAGTACTCCTAAATATTTCATAGTTGCTAGGCTTAGCTGCCAGAACCTTCTCAAAACACTGGGTAGCATTTTTACTGTCACCTTGGGCGATGTACATCGTGAGGCAACACTGGACAAAAACCTGGTGGCCTGCAGTGAACATGAAACACTAAATTGTTGTATACAATTAGTCTACTTGATTGTTCATCACTGGACTATGAATATGAAGCTAAACATTCATACTGTGTGCTATACGCTGAGCGTCTAACAAAGCTGCAGAACAACTGGTCCCGTGGGTACAACACTTCTCTATATGCGACTGCCTACAGAAAAATCACGCCCAATGTGGCCTCCATAAAAAAAAAATAATAATAATAAATTTTTTTTTTTTGCACTGAGTCGTCAGCATCTAGATATTGAGTTTCCAAGTGTTATAGTCATAGCTTAAGTGGTTCTCAATACATTCTACATAACCGTTCCCTTCCGTTAGCTTATTTAATGCAATTTTAAGAATTCGACTAACCTTTTCCCTGACATTTACACACGCCATGTTGTGCCTGATTTTCCTGTAGACGGTCACATATAATGACCTGTACTATCAAAAATTAACCAACCGTATGTAATGTATGTGGATTAGCACCTCCGAATACAAGAGTTTTGTATAGGCACAGCTGGGGAAGGAAGAATATTCTCTAAGTGAAAGTCTCTCCCCCTCCCACCCCCCTCAAGAAAAATAATCATAATCACACTCTTTCTTAAAATATGCTGTACTCAGTACTAGCCATAGAATACATACACAACAGTACCCTCTAGCAGTCATTACAACACAATGTACACACCGAGTTCTCGTCTTCACCTATCCAAGTACAAAAATGAGTGTGGCTTAGCATACTTGAAGTCTCCCCTCAGCAAAAAATCCAGTATGAAACCCTGCCAATATGTAAATTCCCGATGATGCTTATGCGTGACCTACATGTAACACTCTCGCCTGTTTTATCATGCTCATCAACTCTACTTGATACGTTTCCAAATTGGCACCTTTACTTTCTCTTCGTGAAATTTCTCATTATTATTACCTGAGTTGTCTTGTGTTGTTCTTTCCTCCCTGGCTCACTCAATGAGTGCTGTTCCTTTACCAGCAGCTGACAAATGGGAGTGCGTCTTACAGCGGCCCCTTTTAGTGGGTTGTTTGTGTTGGTGGTAGTAGTAGTAGCTTCTGTGCTGAAAATACATGAAATAAGACAAAAGCAAAAAAAAAAAAAAAAAGTGACGTCAGAGAATATGCAGTACTCAATATACTAGCCATGAAACCTTTTCACAATATCATACTCCACAAGTTATTACAATACACAATAGAATGAGTTGGGAGATTTAAAAAAAATCAAAGCCCGAAAAAAATGACTACTTGAATATGAAAAAAAAAAGAAAAAAGATCAACGTTTATCCAATTGGTAGGTCAGTTTAACTGTACTAAATGTCTCATTTCCATACTTAAAGCTTTACCCCTCAAATAAAAATCCTGTATCAATCCCTGATGGGGCTAAAGTTGAAGAGATCACATATAAAAGGAACACTGCAGTTATCATCAGATAAAAATGTTATTGAAGTTCTGATTATCAACCAATATCACACCAGTGCTCTCGAGCTAATCGCTATCTATAAAATTGGTTATCTACCTTCACACTAAGTATCCATATCTCAAGCTAGCTCAATCAATGTCTTGTTGTGTGTCCGCGTTTTTATTGTGTAGAATCTCGCTCTCTGCCGCCACTTTACATCACGATCCAATAATAGACACTCTTTTTAGGACAAAAACCCTTTACCCCATCAAGTATCAAGGGATTTAGGATAAAGATACCCTTTACCCTCCCATTAAAAGTTAAGCGTTATCCCATTAAAAGTTAAGCGTTGTCCCTTTACCAAAAGTAATTTTATTCTTGGCTTTGGCTGTGTAGAGGGCAGAAGCAGAAGAAATGTTTAGTCTAATCAGTCTAAAGATGTCTCGTCGACGTAAGTGAAAGGTATTCATACAAGTGTTGTTTGGTAATAGCAACCTAAGTCAGATTTGGGCTTACCATATGGTGGGGTTATCAGCCACCTGCACATTGCATATTTAGCTGATTTCAACTAGATGAGAACAGAAGCTTTATGATTACAAGTTCGCACCCTATGCTTCTAAATAATGGTTTGCAAAATCATGACACTGATGTACTGATAGAATGTATCATAGTTATTCTAATTACAGCACCAAAATAATTCAGATACTGAAATAGTTTATTATTAGAACAGAACATTAATTGTTGGTTTGAGCTGGTTCTAAAATTAGGTCTGAGCTTAGCAATTAGGATGGAGTTGGACCTGTGACCTCGGCAAGTGATCAGTACATTGTCACATCTTCGTGCAGTGATGGCAATTTTGGAGGACCAGCACTGAATTTCATCTTCTCTGCTTCCCTTTCATAAAAAGCAGTAGTTTCAGCCCAGATAGAGGTAGAAGATAGTCCCACAAATCTATATATGCCATGAGTCCGTACATATTTGGCTAAGCACCACAGAATAATTCCCAATTCAGTTTAGTTTGTAATAGAACTAGAAAGAAAATATTACCGCGAAATGGTGCTACTATTAGAGTGGTGCTGTAATTAGAATATGGTATAGAGCAGAGTCTATATCCTTGAAGCCCTGTAATATTATAGAAATGTATCCAGTGTTATAGGTATACTTTGTATGTGTAATCATGTAGGAATCTGTGATCTTGATGAAGAGATTTGTTGCGATTTCAGTGACAGCAAGAGGTGAAATAGAATAATATGTGAGTTTGTATTGAACATGAGTAACTAAGGTAGTCAGGATTAATAGCATGAGTAAGGTAATTAGAATGAGGTGATGCATCATACGACTAACCATGCTATTAGTTGCTAACATCCTAACATGTATTAGAATTGCAGTGCTATTAGCTGTTTATTTAGCATTGATATTTTGTCCTTGAGCTGATGATCAAAGCAGTGGTTGCCTGGCTAGCTCTCTTTACAAGCTAGCAATACCATATTACTTTTCTAGGCAGGGCTGTAAGATTGAAATGTGCATTTGTTGACCCTTACCAAACATACCTTTAAATTTAAAATTTGTTGTGCAGCATTCATGAGGATTCGATATTAAAAAAACAAACAGCTAGAACCTGTGATATTTACAAAATTCATTAGTATTTAAAAATAATTGGATTTTTTTTGACAAATGCTTAATAAGTGTCTGTTCAGTTGTCTTAGTTTCACTCATCTCTGCAGTTGTTCTATCACAGTTCCTTCTATAACTTCAAACACCTTGGATCCCATTAGAAGTTAAATAAAAGTAGAGGCTGGATAATAAAATCACGATACGTCATGTTCGCTCTTTGGCAATAGTTTCACTTCTCTCTGGTCCTGTTTTCCTAAATCACACTGTAGTAACAGTGCAGTCTAACATGTCTTGTTACATACCACTTTTTACCCATTACACATGTGCCTGTGGAGATATGTATGCATTTATGTGGCATGTGTATGTGTTCATGTTTGTGTAGGTGAAGTACTTTCTGACAATGGGCCTAACTGATATGTTTGATGTGGTAAGTTAAATGCAGCTAAATGTGTTAAAGTCACGACATGCACGCACGCAAACAAACACACACACACACACACTGTCTATGAGCCCAAGCAATGATACAGATACTTTCTATTTAGTTAACCTGCTTATTCTTACCAGATTTGTATGGTTATGTTCATATCTGGTAAAGGGACAGTAAGTATACAAATAAATAACAGATTTCAGCAAGAAGTCAAGATAACATTATCATTATATTGAATGCGTAACCCTGAATATTCTGGGGCCCTGGTTAATTCTAAACATACTAAATTTTGAATTTCTACACTTTGTTTAAGGAAAAATGAAAAGCTCAGCAAACTCTCAAACAAAATTAATATGTTTAAAAAGTTGCTAATATTTCTAACATTTCTCGTTGCTTCCAGTAGCCTATATTTTCCCCTAAAATATCTAGCAATACTTATCTATGGCTAGGCTGGGTATAACTGCTTGTGGAAAGAAATCTGATATTTCTGTGCTTGCAACAAAACTTATAGATTGTGTTGTATGTGATGTAGAGAATGTGTGCCATCATGGAAGAGTGAAGATCTGTTCTCAAGTCATCTTCTATTGTTGAACCTTCACTTGTTGATCATGTATAGTTTTTTGTTTTTGTTTTTTTTTCCTTCAAAATGTAATGTATAAACATTATTAGTGAGAATTTATTTAGAACAACCCAAATAAAATTATAGTGACATCAGGTGGTCATTACAGGTAAAACTCTATTAAGGAAGTGTATCAAGGCTTTATTTTACTTGACGATCTTTCCTAATTCAATATATGCACGTTGGGTACAAGGTCCTCAGATATACAAGACAAAAGATAAAGCACAGAAATAAAAAGGGATAAGTGGCATTTAATTATTTTATAATAGTCTCTATGGTATAGATATGTAGTATTTTGGCAAGAACTTCAAATATATTTTAAAGACTGGTGGCTGTGTGTGATAAACAAATGGTATGAGTGTGACTCAGTAAATCAAAGAAATTGACAAAATTCAATCATATAACAAAAAGGTTTTCCTTAGACTGCTTTTACAAGTTGCTCTCACCAGGATTTAGGAGTATACTATAAAGTGTTGTGATACATCATAGGGTGTTATGGTACACTATAAGGTGTTTCATTAAACACCTACTTTATAGTAGGGTGTTATGGTGCACCATAGAGTGTACCATAACACCCCTGTTTAATAGGGTGTTCCATTACACCCTAGTAAGGGTGTACCGTTACACCCCATTTTTTACTGTGTGTGCATGCACGTAGTACTATTTCTGTGCACGCACATAGTGCTAGCACTGTGCACGCACATAGTACTATTACTGTGCACACACATAGTACTAACACTGTGCACGCACATAGTGCTAATACTGTGCATGCACGTAGTACTATTACTGTGCACACACGTAGTGCTAACACTGTGCACGCACATAGTACTAACACTGTGCACGCACATAGTGCTAGCACTGTGCACGCACATAGTACTAACACTGTGCACGCACATAGTACTAGCACTGCACACACATAGTACTAACACTGTGCATGCACGTATTACTGTGCACGCATATAGTGCTAACACTGTGCATGCACGTATTACTGTGCACGCACATAGTACTAACACTGTGCATGCACGTAGTACTATTTCTGTGCACGCACATAGTGCTAGCACTGTGCATGCACGTAGTAATATTACTGTGCACACACATAGTGCTAGCACTGTGCATATACATAGTACTAACACTACATGCACGTATTACTGTGCACGCACATAGTACTAACACTGTGCATGCACGTAGTACTAACACTGTGCACGCACATAGTGCTAACACTGTGCATGCACGTAGTACTGTTACTGTGCACGCACATAGTGCTAACACTGCACGTAGTACTATTACGGTGCACACACATAGTGCTAACACCAAACACTGTGCACACACTAGTACTATTACGGTGCACGCACATAGTGCTAACACCATGCATGCACATAGTAATTACACTATACTAGAGTCATTCTTGTTAGTGTTATCAAGTACTAGAGTCATCCTTATTAGTGTTACCATGTACTAGATTTATTCGTATTAGTGTCAGCACATGCTAGTGTCTGTCAGTTGTAGTATGTTCGATTAAGTTAGTTATAGCTAGTTTGATTGTAGTAGCTGTTGTTGTAAGGATATTACGATACCCGATGAAATAATTTACTAATCAGGAGATCTTTGGAGGTACGGGCGAAGTCCTTGAGGCCAAATTATTTCTTCACTGGTGGGCGTGTCACATGATGTCACTTCCAGTTTCACTTCCTGTCGTTAAATTTTGTCCTTCGAGGCTATCTGAGTGGTTCTGAGGTGGGCTTGTGGTTTTTCATTAGTGTGTACACGTACTAGAGTCATTCTTTTTAGTGCCCGCATGTACTAGAGTTATTCTTTTTAGTGCTCGCATGTACTAGAGTCATTCTTATTAGTGCCCACATGCACTAGAGTCATTTTTATTGGTGTTTGCACTAATAGTTTTATTTATCTTGGTAATGTCTGTTTTTACTATTGTCCACTAGAGTATTTTTTTTGTGGTTTTAGCTGAGTTGGGATAATTATATTGCGTATTCAATGTAAATAGATAGATTTTGATAACACTGGACATAAGAACAAAGTAAAGGCGTGTATTACTTGTATAGATGATACATAATTTAAAAGAGATGACTGAAAATAAAAAAATAATAATTAATAATTGATGTCTGTACTTCTAATTCTTTTAGAAGGGCGGACGAAACTGGTGATGGTGAAGGAGTTGGTGACTGTGACTGGCTAAAAACTGGTCTAACTGCTCAGTTGAGGTAAGTCGTTTCGTCCTTGCTGGTGATGGCTTTCTTGACCTCTTCCTTTCCTTAACACAGATGATGCTGTTCCGTCGGCAGGCAACGGACACAGTATCGGAAGGGGAAAGAAAAGTGGGGTCGGAATGGGGTGGTGACAAGAAAACAGATGAGTGGTCAGGATGCAATGATGAAGGCTCGATATCTGGTACAGAGCAGTCCAAAGAATCCAGAGGATCATAGAGGTCATCTTCGTCTTCAACTCTGCTGATGAGACATCTCTAGAAGCTTTATAAGAAGTTGTTTTGTTTGTTTGTTTTTATCAAAAAAAAATTTAAATTTAAATTTTTACCTTCATAATAGTTGGTAAAATGGCCATCAAATTCTTCATCACCTAAAAAAAAGGGGGAAAAAAGATGACGAACTGATGAGGGTTATAGTTAACTGTAATAAGTGACTTACAGTCAGAAAGCGGGTCCTCACTTCCTGGAGCCATGGCTTCAGCGTCAGCTCCACCCATCATGTCCAGACCATCACGGTGGCTGAGGTTTAATGCTCTAGCAAGATTCTTGGATTCACTCATGATAGCCACTGTACTTACTACTAAACTGAGAGCTGTATTTTGACGGCGGCATTTACAGCGGATTGGGCCACTTGCCGCGCTGTGCCCGATTTTCCCGTAGAGGGTCACATATTTTGGATAGTTTGTTTAGTTGCATTTATGAGCGTGTTTAGAATATGTGTTTACTAGCATTTATGAATGTGTTTGTATATTGCTTATTGATTTATGTTATATTTTTATGTGTCAATGCAGGTACATTTATCTTGAACATGATGGATCATAAATGGAGTGCATATCATGATATTTCATCTACTCATGTTGAAAGGACAGCTTTAAAACTGTTTAGCTACTTTATTCAATCTATTTTTATGTATTCATTGTCAATCATTTATTTATCTAAAAATTTTGAGGTTATGTGAATGAGGTGTGGTCATTATTTATTAGCAGTGCCATTGAAACATGTTACTTAGTGTTGTAATAAGCTTGCAGAAGGTGTTAATACAACTCTGCTAAAGATGTTGTCCAAACACCTCTCAGAGTGTTATATTATAACCCTCGTGCAGTGTTCAGGAAACATGGGTGGGGCATAAATTCCTCCCTCTCCTGGGAACGCTCCTAGCAGTGTTACTGGAACACTTCATTTTTAACAGTGTACAGGTTAACACAAAATTATTACAGTTGTTAGTTCAGCAGTTGTTTATAAACCATTCCTTTATCCTCAGTTTGCTCTTTTTTCTTCTTTCCCCAAATATTTCCCCCAAATTAAACATGCCACAAGATTAGTTCCTGTAATAGTTTGTGTTCTCATGCTGTCCAGACTAATCAAAAGCATTATCATACTATAGAGTGATAATAGTAAAAATGTATTTGTAGACAAATACATTTGTTTTGCTTCTTTTTCTATTTCTATTTCTATGTGCGTTTAGAATAGCATGTTTAGTTGTGTTGTGTGTGTATATGTGACCGTCTATGGGGAAATCGGGCACAACGCGGGAGCATCATTTTGAATTTTTTTACAGAAATGGGCTCGCCTACGTCTGAAAATATAATCCTCCAAGTTTGAAAGTCCACGCTCTCACCGTTCCCGAGATAATACACTATTACATCTCCAAGCAAGCTATAAACTTTTCAATAAAATCAAGATTTTTAGCCTCTTGGTCGCTGCTAAGGCATGGCAGCAATGATTCCGCATTTTACCGCACTCTCCGCATACTATAGGTTATTACCGCGCATTGCATAGAAACATCAACGAGGAGTTATTCTCTCAACAACACTGCCGGTGGAAAAAAGGTTAGTGAGCTTGTCTTTCTTGTTCTAAGAGGATAGTTAGTTAGAATCTTGCTATGCTAAAGACTGAGTGGTGATTTTTTAGCTAGCTAGTTTCCTATTCTCGTTGTAGTTGTAGGTAGCCCTTATAATACTTGTTCTTTTTTCTTTTTTTAACTGATCTAACTGCTCAGTTGAGGTAAGTTGTTTCGTCCTTGCTGGTGATGGCTTTCTTGACCTCATCCTTTCCAGGAAAGAGCCCATTTGTAAACAAAAATAAGAAATACAATAATGAGCCGTGAGATGGCCGTTGTAACTTTGGAAAAGGTTAGTCCCCGAGCAGAAGTGACGGCGTATTCCCAATGTTGCTTGGAGTTGGTTGCTCATTAGTGAGAGCAGGGTAGTTCAGCACAAATTTCAGACTTGTAGGTGATAGGGATGAAGAATATAGCAGTAGCAATCCTGACAGAAAGAACTGAAGTGATGATGACTGAGTCTATACGCAGCCAAGTCTGATTACAAGGTTGGTGGAATAGTAGGAGCTGGTACCAGTCAGGATGGAGTTGGTCATTGTTGAGACAGAGTTTTAAGCTGCTCCAATGGCTTCACAAGTACAGCCTCATTCCGTACCCTGAAAGTATAATAGAAGGATGTTATTTGAGGTGACTGTTTCAGACTAGTACACTACATATACAGTTATAGCTCAGGACCGGTTTGTCCTCTCCTGCTTCTCAGTAACCGGTAGATTTTTTTGGCGCCAAAGTTAATTGATCCGCTTAGAAATTCAGACTCGCCACGGGTGAATAGATTGCATGGGGGGGGGGGGTTGGGTTACGGCGGTCCTGCGGTATTATACTGAATGATTAAACGACCACAGGTCTCAGGGTGCCCTGCCACCGGAAACCGAGGCGCGTAACCGCAAATTGACTGTTTTTGCTATGTCTTTATATTTCTTTTTCTGTTTACTGTGGTCTTACTTTGTTGTTACAGGTAGAATGAGCACCAATAGAGGACTCCAGCAAGCCAAATTTGAAGAATGAAGACCCGCCTGGGACGGAGATACAGCTCTGCACACTGGCTACTATTCAGAGTTATTTCGAAGCGGCCGAAAGAGCTACTGCGCTCATTTTTATCTCCAGAGGTAGCCTGACGGCTTCATCGCAACATTACAGAGCTATATTTCTAATATCTATATTCTTTTTTTTTGTAAACAGTAAAATTTCATGCCGTTTGACTCGTGCGTTATTCTATAAAAAACTCTGTAACTTTATTCTAAGGGGGGTATTTTGCTTGTGCGCAAAATTTGGATTCAATTCAGTGATCCGGTTCCACGAAATATCAATTTTTATTTTCAAGTTGACAACTGATTGCAATTTCACCACCCCCCCCCCCCCATAACGTGGAGCACCGCAACGCGCAATTTATTTGGTAAGATAATCAATTAACTTGTGACAGCTCTAAAAAGAGCCCATTTGTAAACAATAATAAGAAATACAAATGAGCCGTGAGATGGCCGTTGTAACTTTGGAAATAGTTAGTCCCTCGAGCAAAAGTGATGGCGTATTCCCGATGTTGCTTGGAGTTGGTTGCTCATTAGTGGGAGCGGGTAGTTCAGCACAAGATTTAGACTTGTAGGCGATAGGGCTGAAGAGTATAGCGGTAGCAATCCCGATGGAAAGAACTGAAGTGATGATGATGGAGTCTATACGCAGCGGAGTCTCAATACAAGGTTGGTGGAATTGTCGGAGCTGGTACCAGTCAGGGTGGAGTTGGTCATGGTTGAGACAGAGTTTTAAGCTGCACCAATGGCTTCACAAGTACAGCTTCATTCCCCTGCAAGTATAATAGAAGGATGTTATTCGAAATGACTGTCTCAGACTAGTACACTACATACAAGTTATAGCTCAGAGACCGTTTGTGTCCACCTGCTTCGCGGTTTTTGGCGCCAAAGTTAATTGATTGTTTGCGTGGCTCGGTTACGGGCCATCTCCCGCGTTTTACCAGCGTGTCCAACATCCCCTGGTTTAGTTCACAAATGCGCAAGCGCAACACTCTGACATCACAAATACGTCGTCATTGAGATAAGAGCTTCCGCAAACGTCACAACTTACACCGAAAATACTAACACTCTCACAAAAGCATTTTTATTTCCCTTAATTTTCAAGATAGGGGTTTCAAATTCATATGGATTAAAATACAACTATTTAGGTATTTTATATTAAATTCCCAAGACACTTACTTCAAAATTGCAAAATTACCAGCTTAAAGCATTTGGGGAGTTTAGTTTTTTATAAAAAATGAAATTAAAAATAAGTAAAATAGTATTAAAATATAAAAATTTGGTACAAATCAAATTAATGAGCCATAGATTCAGTCTGCAAAATCTTTAGACACTCGAATTCAATTTACTCTTTTTCTGGCTTAAAAACATCAAAAATATCCTCCATTTATAGGGTCACTTCTTCTATCTATTACCACAGTTGTGACCACAAACCACAATTTTTTTAAAACATAATCAATTTCAATATATATTAATTTGTGTGTGTGTGAAGTTTCAGCTTCCTGACATCAATCTGACTGCACATGTATACATTTAAAGAACAATTAACAAAAAACAGAACTTTCTACTCTTTAAGCTGGACGAACTGTACTTGCACACACAGATCACACTATTTTTCAATTGACAATGTGTAGACTAATTTATGGAATGGTTAAAACTTTTCTTACTCCAGTTTTAATATTACCCTGCCCCCTCTCTCCTATGCTACATACGTGTGTACCTGATTGTGTTTATTTACTGTTGTGTGTTTGTAGTTGTGTCTATTGGCTTCCTCAGTTCGTCATTCACAGGGAGCGAAAGAGATGAGTATGTCACCTTGTCTGTGGGTGTGATTGGTGGCCAAACTCTTCAAGCTGAATTCATCGTTACACTGAGTAATGAAGATCAATCTGTTCCAAATGCTGCAGAAGGTACAATAATAGCTCAAATCATGGTGATGATTTTTATAACTATGTATTACACTTTAATTGCCCACATTGTTTTTAACACTGCCTGACTATGGAACCATAATTAACTCATGGTTTGTATGCAATTGTTAGATAACTTCACTGAACTTTAAGGCTCATTTAGTATGGTTTATGATTTTATATACCGATGATGATAAAAATATCAGACATAAACTATCTAAATTGTCATCAGGCATTATCAAATGCAATTTATCACCTAGTAGTAAAAACTTGACTGGCACTCATTCCCACTGTGTTTTATCTCGTGTACAGCTTCATCAGACTATGAGCCATTTAGGATGGACCTGACCTTCTCTGCCAGTGTCAGAAGAATAGACTTCAACGAGTCTATCATTAATGATCACGTCACTGAGAACAGGGAAGAGTTTCTCGCACGCCTACAGAGAGTCACACCTGGAAACTTTGCAACTGTAGGTTCTGATCGTGCTGAAGTCTTCATTGTCGATGATGACCGTAAGAAATCGTGAAGATTATTAAATTAAAACCAACTCGAATTGCTAATAAAAAATTAAAGGGGGGAAAACATTAGATAAAAATAAAAAAATTAAATAATAATAAAAAGGAGGAAGTTATATTTGCTTACTGTAACAGATATTCCACTCTTTGTATCAATAATCACACCGAGAGAAATTCTTTGCCTCTCATTACTATATTTTACTTTAATGATGTGTATTTGTGTATATTCAGTGTTTACTGTTTTCATTTAGCTGTTACAATTGGAATGGATCAGAATGAAGTCATTGTGATTGAGGATATAGGCATCATAATGCTTTGTGCGAGCGTGATGATGGGGTCATTGCAGCGAACGGCAGTAGTATCCATCATTTACCAAGACAGAGGAGCCATTAGTAAGTCTATGAAAGAATATCTTGCATGTACCAGTTTACTGTGGTTACCGCCAATTATTTCACTAGTTAATGGGTTTATTATTATTTTTATTATTACCCTCAGCGTGCATGCACGACAAGGTTATAATTGTCATTCTGTCTGTCACACGCTGAGTTTAGAGATTCCTGACATTCAATTGTTGATTTCAACAATTGTGACCGTCTACAGGAAAACCGGGCACAACGCGGCTCCCTTCAAAAAAATTTTTTTTACACTTACAGAGTTATCAGCGTCCAGATATTGAGCTCTCCAAGTTTTATCGTCGTAGCTTAAGGTTACGGGGTGGTTTTTGCTCATGAATATTCATGAGTTTACTTTTGACTTTTTTTATCAATAAATACGTCGAAATGTCTCTATTTGTAAATGGTTACTAAAATTTACTATTAACTGAAGCTAAATCTATGGCTATTGGTATAGATCCACTAACAAAGTAGTTCATATTCACCAATCAAACAACCTGACTTACTGAAATAGTTTGGCTACACATCACATAGGTGATAATGCATCTATGATCCTGAACGTTAAATGATGGGCTAAAATAGCTTCATGTCTAGGGCGGCTCGATGCTAGCTAAGTTCCAGTAGAACTGAGTGCCGCAAAGTTTCACTTTCATTAGTCAGAGTTCAGCGACGGTTTGCCTTCTCCGGGTTGTAACTCAAGTTAGGCACACTTTATTTTTAATATTCTTTCGAGTCGCCCTGCGCCTAATTTCTTATAAATAGAACAGCTCATTAGCCGCTGCTTGTTCTGTGTATTTCCGTTTAAAACGGTTGCCAAAGCACTCATTAGCAGAGTCTAGAATCATAGCCCGGGAAAAGTAACCACCGACCTGCCAGAACTTACCAGATACCCGCCATAACGCCCACGCATCAGCTGTTCACTCCTCGCTCGAGCAAGAAGCCTTAGAAGATGGGAAATAAAAAGCATAGAGTAACCAAAGGCAGTTCTCATAGGCATGTATATTGCAAGAAGAAGGGAGCATGCAGGAAGAAAAAGGTGGTTAACAGTGAGGAGATTTGTAGTTATGACAGCAGCAGAGCTCAAAATTCTGGATTAGAAGGGAGCAGAATCATCAATCTTGGCAAGTTTCAAGAGTACATTGGTGATTTGCAAAGACATTTATCTGAATGTAAGGGGTCCATGATTCTTTGTGGAGAAACTAGAAATGGATTTGCATCTATTCTGGAAAGCAAGTGTTCATCTTGCCAAAAAAACATTGCTTTTGATACTTAGAAGAAGGTGAAGGGTCCTAAAGGGTACACCAGGTGAGTAAGGTCTAATTAATTTATTTCATGCATACATCATTTATAAAGTATTACTTTAGTAATTAAGTAAATAACAACATATTACACAAAAAAAATTGTTTTTTTTTGTAGTAATTTGAGATAGGAAACTGGGTGCCTTGTCTTCCCAAGAATTTGATTAATAAAAGTCAGAAAGGAAGAAAACTAAATATATTATAGACCAATAATTTCCAAATATGTTCAACACTTGCTTAAATTCAACCAAACTTAAATCAATTTACCTCCAACTTTAGCTTCCTCCTTCCTAATTAAGTTCCCTGATTTAATAATTATAAGATTTGGTGACACTTTCTTCATAATTATGACTAGACGGGTTTCTCTCCCTTACCTTTCCTACCTCCCCAAGCCAAAAAAGTGTGTATTCCCTATGGTGATAAGTTTCTATATTAAATCATAGGTGGGAATGCAATCTTGCTGCAGTTTGGGGTCAAATGGTTACTGGAGGTGGGCACAACAATCTGGAAGAAATGTTGAGTGTCACAGGCATACCAGTGATGACAAAGAAGTGCTTTACTACTACGGAGAGGTATATTGGTGAGACCTGGCGACTTGCACTAACTGATACAATGTTGGAAGCTGGAAGAAGAGAAAAAGAGATTGCTATAAAGAGTGATAGTTTCTGCGATGGGGTACCAGCTATTACAGTGATAGTTGATGGGGGGTGGAGCAAACGATCGCACAAGCATTCGTATAATGCGAAGTCTGGTGTAGCTGTCATTATAGGCTAAGCAACTGGAAAACTTCTGTACATAGGAGTTCGTAACAAGTTTTGTCAGGCTTGCGCCTTGCATATACCACTAGATAAACATACTTGTTTTAAGAACTGGAGCGCATCTTCATCTGAAATGGAGACTGTGGTGGGAGCAGCAGGAGACTGAGGAGTAGGGCTGCCACCAGAATGTCAGACAGAGCCACACAACCCTTATTATCAGGCCCTTAGCTATCAGCTTGCTGCTTGTCAAGGCAGATCAGAGGATTGCTTCAGGTTAAGTGTGTATGTTACTATCTTCGAAAAATGACACTGCCAGGTGCACATGTCCAGCAGGCCAATATATAGTGAACCCATTGAGCATGTGCAAAGTGATCATGTGATACAGGAAGTGATGTAATGAATGGTGAGCGTTAAATGGAATGTATGTAATTAGCTAAGCAGAAATAATAATAATGCATGCTGAGGATATAATAGTTCTAATGATAGTGTTAATGTAGGAGTGTCTAAGGGGAGTGGTTTATAATAATGTGGGGAGTGGCTACTCTATAGGTGATGTTGATAGTTTCGTCCATCCCACTCTCATCCAAAGTGTGCCAGGTTGGGGTCACATGATTCAAAAATTGGAGTGTGCTCACCACATGTGCAAGTGTTATAGAGGAGCACTAGAACAGCTAGTGTAAGATAACACTTCCTACAAAGGAAGTGGTGGGTTGACCTTGAAGATGAGGAAGCGACTGGTCAGTTCAGCATGGTGTGCAATCAAAATGAGAAGCAGAAAAAATGACAAAGTGATGGGTTTAGCACTTTTGAAGAAAGATTTGATTAGTGGCCCACGACACTGCTTTGGAATTCATGCACACTGTAGTCCCGACTTCTGTCAGTCAGTCAGAAGTACGCAATTAGTACAGCAGCAACAGTTTTCAACTGAACAGAATCCTGCTTCCCGTGATTTCAGCATCAATACATCTCAAGAGATCATTGATACTCATGATGGTTTGCTCAGCACCAGCGATTCTGAGGTTTGTCAACTATCTGTTGCTTCTGAGTCATGCACCAACAGGCCGTCCTCTCACAGTTCTTTCAAAGAACCACAGCTTGAATCAGTGTCGTTGTCCACCATGGAGAGTGATAGTTTGAACGTTGACGAGGACCTAGAAGGTAAATATTATGTGCATGTAATGCATGTGTGTGCTTTATTTTATAACAAAGATAATTAAAACATTATTATGACGTACCTAAATTACCTGAATTAATTAGGTTTGTTGAAATTACATTAAGAATAATAATTGCAATTAGTTCAAACTTATTTTATTCAGATATTGTTGAACCTCCTTTGATTACATATCAAAACTAAATTAAGTTTAACCACTAAATTACTTTATTAAATTTTTCCCCTTCATTAGTGATTGCTAGTAATCAAGAAGAGATTTGGAGGGACATAATGGCAGATGATGATCCCTCAGTTGAACAGGAAGTACGACACGGTGGACAGTTGAAGTGGACCCGAAACTTTTCCATGATGTTCAAGTTGCACTCAGCCGGCTAGTTGGAAAGGCGCATCAGCTTCTGGGAAACTCCACCGCTAACTTGGCTGTGTGCTGGATGCACATACGAACAGAATATGATGGCGGAAAAGTGATCAACAGATCACAAAGTGGCTCATGGGAAGGCAGATGCATGGGTGCAGGTCTACAGCAGAATCTGGGAAAAGATTGGGGTCCCAAAGTGTGGGAGCAGATGTCTGGAGAATCCCCAATAATATAATATTTACACGTGTGATGGATGTTTCTGTGAAAAGGGTAGAAAGAGATAGGAAAAGAAAAGCAACTGAGAAAGCACAGGAAAGCAGAAGGCGAAGTAAGTATGCTCAAACAGATGATTCATTTGGAGCTCACCGAGCCTATAGTCGACACGATCAAGGAGATGTGCCTGAAGAAATATCAAGTGACTTTCCAGAGGACTATTTATTAGAACTTATGTGCAATTACTACAATACTAATGTAGTAGTTACAGAGGAAAAGGCTATTGAAATTGAGCAGGAAACCAGAAATCAGGCTCAAGATCAACAGTGTAATGTGGAACGTCGTAAACGTGTTACTGCATCCTAAGTAGGAGGCATTGTGAAAATGAGGACAACCACAAAAAGAAGCAGAAAAGTCAAAGAATTACTTTTATAATACTTTCAGAGGGAATTCAGCTACCAGATATGGATCAGCAAAGGAGTTTTAGTGCATCAAAGAATATGTTGAATATCAACGCATGAATGGTCACAATCAGCTTTGTGTGTCTAAGTGTGGATTTGTTATTTCAGATGCTGACCCATGGCTTGGAGCAAGCCCTGATGGATATGTATACGATCCTGATAATACTGAATGCCCACATGGACTACTGGAAGTTAAAAATCCATACCGGGATCGTGAAGAATCAATCGATGAAGCTTGCAAGTCTCCTGGATTTTGTTTGGAGAAGAAAGGTGACAAAATGAAGTTGAAAGTGAGGCATGATTACTATTTTCAGATTCAGTGCCAACTCTATAGCACAAAGAGAAGCTGGTGTGATTTTGTAGTACGAACTGAAAAAGCACTATACGTTGAAAGAGTGAAAAAGAATCCTGAGTGGTGGCTGCAGCATATTAAAATAGCAAAGACATTTTATTTCTCAGCGTTACTGGCAGAATTGACGAGTCCTAGGTACAGAAAAGGAGGAATTAGGGAACATGTCAATTTTACATTGTAATTCACAAACAAGCAGATTATCTCAATCATTTATAATATCCTCAATACAATCTATAGTTACAATCTTAGAAAATGTAATTACATTCACAACCACAAGCACTTAACTGTTGACCCTGTTGGAACCACATGTGGTTTTTAGGTACTATGAATAAGAACATATGAGTGGGTGTCATAAAGCCACATGTGGTCAGCTACTACATGCCGTATGTGAGTGGGTGAAACTGTACCCCGTAACCTTAAGTTGTTCCCACAATAATAGACCTAACCGTTCCCTTCCGTCGGCTTGAAACAATACATTTTTAAGAAATCGATTGATCTTTTCTCGATATTTACGCACGCCGCGTTGTGCCCGGTTTTCCTTTAAACGGTCACAATTGAAGACCTTTTATTGTAATTCTTATTTTCAAGCTGATTTTTAAGAAATCACAAAGTATGGGCTCTGCTTAGGTACTATCTTTTGTGGGATGGGCAATGCCCCTTTCGTCACGTCGTAATCAGGGTTGGGGTCAAATACTTTATATAGTATTTAAATACAAATACAAATACTTTGAAGAACTCGTAGTATTTCAATTACAAAAACAAATACTTTTGAATTGCATACAATTACAGTAGCCAAGTGTTACGTGGGAAAATTGATTACACCTGACAAACATTAGTTCTTCAAAAGTTTTGAAGAAACTTTGACACAAGTATGCCCATTATTCATATACATTCGGTTAATTTACTAGCAGCTTTTTACAATAGGAGGTGGAGCTATTAATTATTATAATAGCTTGGACCGAGAAATACTTAATTCTGTACTTTCCAGAATTAAACAATAGAATGAATCTGTCCAATAGTAATAAATGTTCCAGATCTTTTATTTTCTACTTGATACTATTACAAGAGCTCGCATTCCTACCTTATGATATTTTTTAAAGTATTTGAAATACTTCACTTTTTAAATCTTAAAATACATACACTTCAAAAGCGTATTTAAATACAGCTTAAATACAAATACTTATGTATTTGACCCCAACCCTGGTCGTAATCATTAATAATTTCTTGCAGTAAGCTATAGTTTTGCTTTATGCTGAGAAGTAAACTGAGAGTTGCTGGAAGGAGTTTCACGTTGATTGTCCCTGCCACATTTAGCTTCTCTTAAGAAGACAGTATGTTTTCATTGCACTGCTATATTGATACTTGATTTGTTCTAGAAATGATTTAATGGCTAGCCAATGTGTAGTAATAAGGGTTCGCATTTTTGGTATTTCATTTTTTGTTGTATTTTTTTTTAATCAGCTATGATGAGTAATGATTATTACGAAGTTTTTCTATGAAGTGTATGTATAATGCCTTTTTACCTTCTTTCTGTATTTTTCTGTAGATGGAGTGGACTACGTGGGGAACAGAGTTGATCTCATGTTTGCTCCTGGTTCTGATAGACAATGCTTCGATGTGTCTATCACGAACGACGACAACTTTGAAGTGACAGAGAAGTTCTTTGCCAACTTGACTACTTTAGATAATGACATCCAGCTTGCACCGATGTTCACAACTGTGAGAATTCTTGACGAAGATAGTAAGTAAAAATGATGGCAAAGATGGTAGCTGATTTTATTTATTTATACATTTTTGATTGTTTGTTTGTTTGTTTATTTGGGGGGGGGGCTGCATTGTAATAGAAGCTTAATTATATTAAATAGTGGCACTTGTTTTATCACATGAGAGAAGAGATGGTAGGATACTGCATATTTCTAAGCATTTACTATTGTAGTGTGCATGTGTGATTAGCCGTTATCATTGGATGGGAACAACCGGTCTATAGAGCCTCAGAATCTAATGAATCGGTGGAGTTGTGTGCACGAGCAGTTGTCAATGGAGACCCCTCAGGACATATACAGTCTAGAATCCCATTTATTCAGATTAGTCTTGCTGGTGGCTCAGCAAGTCCCGGTAAGTTTGTTTCAAATTCGCTAATGTTATTGCCTTATGCGTCTCGCTATACCAAGGTGTACTTTTTTAAATGAAGATATACAAGTGTTTTCATAATAGTTCATTTCTTCTAATTAATTTTATAGAAATTTTGACAACCTTTTTTTCGTAGTATTTAAGATTTCTGATGTTAAATTTTTATCAAGTCATTTCTTCTCCGGGAAGCCTTATTCAGTTGATATAAATATACCCAAAAAAAATGCAAAGATATTACGAAATAGTTGTCAATATTCGTAATTTCTATGTTATTTACACAGTAAAAAACTGTCTCTACAAAATCAGTGTTTCCTATGAGTTTTTTTAAAAGTTTTGTTTTATTGACAGTTTCCCCTTTTATTTTCTTATATGAGCAAATCCAGGTATTTGATGTATGTTCATGTACTCATTGTGTGATACCAATTAACTATCTTTGTTTCTTTGCCATCATCTTTATATTGATAGGAGCTGACTATAACCCTGTGTCAAAACCTAATAGCTTCAGTTTCGGTAGTTCATCTGGAAACATGTTGTGCACCTTGGTGTCAATCGTGCCAGATAGTGACTATGAGATGGATGAAGAGAACTTGTTAGCAGATTTGTCTATGCCAGAAAACTCTCGAGTAACACTAAGTCCAGCTCAAACTGAAGTTGTCATTGCGGATGACGATAGTAAGTAATTTTTCACGATAAACATAATATCTATGTTTATAAATTTAAAAAAATCATACATAATTATATTATCTTGGCTATTTAAGCTAAAGCACATCAATAGCTTAAAATTAATAGCAAGCTTTTCTGTGTCTACAATTTTGTTGCAATATTGTTGCTTTAAGCAACTGATAAAAATTTAAATTATTTGGCACACTTAATTCAGATTTATTTTTCTCAGGAATATGACTTTCAGATTTATTTTTCTCAGGAATATGACTTAGCTCGCTAAATAAAAAAAAAAAGTTGCATTGAATAAAGTAAGAAATTATATAGAAATTAGCCAAAATTAACTTCATCTTTTAATTTATCATCCAGACTTATTATGTACATAGAGAATAATGAATAATTACAATTGCTAATTAAACAAACAAAATTATTGTTTCTAACTGTTTATGTGCATATTAGTTACATTTATCATGTTCAATCTACCATTGCGGTTTAATACTTTAATGTTAATGATTAGAAGTCGACTGATATTACAGGCAGCTAGACTTTTTAATAGAACTAGCTACTCTGATAGCTAGCCAGGTGTAGCAAGTTTCAGAGAATTTATTTCAGTAGAATAAAACCATAATATTTCGGCTTGTGGAGCCTTCTAGTGGTTACTGAACTGAGGAATTTTATATAAACAGATGATACAGAACATGAGATCATTGTGTGGTGGGGCACAGACCCTGGGAATGGTGTTGGGCAATTTCTGTGACGTGTGAGTTGTACTTGTGAGGCATGAAGGTGTAGTCATAATTGAATTAGTGGCAGTTATTCTGGAGGGGTCACTAATTAAATTATGACCACACCTTCACAGTATTAGGAAGAAGCTGAATGCCTCCACATATGTGACCGGATTTGGGAAAATCGGCCTAAACGAGGCATCTAATTTAGAAGCTGTAGCACAAGCCGTCTTCGCCCTACGCACTACAACACTTCAGTATTTTTGCTAAACTTATTATTGCTGATTTCGAAAAAAATGCCGGGTAAAGGCGTTGCTAAGGTCAGGGGGCATGGCTTGTGTCCGTATACTATTACTGCATGTCTCCGGGACACTATGGAATAAACCGGTTACAGGCGGATTTGAAAGAAGTCTAAAAGGCTTAATGCAGGGCTGCTTAAGAAACTATGATGGCGAGAATTGCGTGAGTACGTGAATTATGTAGAATATAGTAAGTGAATTAGTTAGCTACGGTTTTTTCCCGCCGTTAGTGAAAAGCCCGCCAATAATTTCGTGGCAACTCTCCGTACACGAGTCCAACCGGCTAGTGTTTCTAGCCTCCTAGTGTGAGTTCTAGAGCACGCCAGAGCTTACAACTGCGTCATAAGCCAGAGCTAACTAGTGTCTATCCATTTCTGCCATAATTTTTTTTTCGAAAAAAATCGACCCATAAGGCTTTACCCGGGGATATTGAAAAAACTTGTTTGCCGCTTTTAGGCTGATTTTCCAAAAACCGGTCACATATTATCCTTGTCAGGTATGGCGGTACGCTGGTGGAGTTGCTCTGTGGCTCTACTGCTGGTTGTTCTAACTGTGCGACTCGAGACAATTACTGGCCAAGAAGGTATGTAGAGGGTTAGGGAGCATCTCAAGTTACAACTATGCGCTTGTGCATATAATTCCAATGGCTTGCCTAATGATTGGATGAAGGCTAGTAGCCTAACCAGATAGAGCTGGTGGTCAAGAGCAGTTTTATTTTGGTAGTGTACATGAGTCACTCACTTCCTAATGGGATGGTTCTGCTTCCTATTGAGACATGTTTTACTAGAGATCTCCAGGCAGACTCCACATATGCTGAAGCATCTGGTGTGCGTAGGTATAGTGTATGTTAGTGTGTGCATGTTAGGCCGTCTTTGAGGTCAACCAAATGGGCGCGGTAGTCTGGTCGGTTGTGAGAAGTCACTTCCTCACTGGCCTCGACATTGTTGGTGTTAGGAAGTATTACAGATTGCTTTCGGATAGGTTTGGATCTGTCATGGGATTAATGGCGAGCGAGATATTCTCGGAGTTAACACACTCTGTAATGTTTGTTTATTTTTTGCTCAGTTATGTAATGCGTGCAACCACTTTTTTCACCCGTGCCTCTATTTAGGTAAAGTGTTCCCCTGCTGTGCATGGTGGGTGGGGTATCGTGCACATTAGTTCAGCTGCTTTCAGACCTGAGCACTTAAAATTGTGCATACTATGTTGACCAACAACGTGACACATAGCCGATTTGAGGCCTGCCATAAGGTTGCACTACTTTTCTAGCACCGTTAAATGGCAAGTACAGTTGACCACTTCAAGTTCTGTCACTTAACAAAGTGTAGCAGATTATAAGAACGTCTGCATTATCTTTATGGCAGTGCACTTGACTTCAAAGTGCTGCTAAATTTCAACCTCAGTCTACTGCTAAGCACTACTGTTGTGCGAAACTGGAATTGAAAAGCTAAAATTTATGCCAAGATGAGTAGCTCAAAGCTCTATTTGTTTTAGAGTGGAATATGTAAATACACTCTCACTTGCCGTTTGTGCTCAAGCACACCACTAGTTGAGATGGTAGTGGAAATCTTGTTTAACATCTTGTCCGCCAAGCATTATTAATTTGTGATTTACCGATGGTAACTTTCATAGCAAGAGGTTGTTTAACTCAGGTGTCAATGGGACATTGTAGTGCTGTCCATAGCTTGCTTGACTCCACTGAAGCTGTATAATCCAGCATTGATCTGATCAAGTATTTAGATCAGTCTTGTCATCTTTGTAGGAATCTAGTTCCTGAACATGAGACCCCTCCCCCCAACCACTTTCAAGTAGTGCCCCTAGTGGTTGATGTATAAATTCCAATGTATGCATGCAGTATATAAATTGTAATGTATTGGAAGTTAGACCAGGCTCTGTGATTATAAGATAGGGAGACTTCGGTGGGTGGGCTTCTATTGGAGAATAGTTACTATTATATGACTAAGTTGGTGCTAAGGAGTTGAATAAAACTCAATTTGGCAAGTGGTTTGCATCGCCTGACCAGAGACTCCGCCCCTCCTGTAGAGCCAGTGAGTCATAGAGGAATATTTAACTGCCATTCACTTTATTGCTATGGTTACTTTTACTTTCTGTCTTCTTCCTTTACTACACATTGGTAGTCTGAGCTCATGTGAGCCCGTGGTCAAGTGCTCACCCCCCCTCCCCCCTGTATGTTCCAGGCCGGCAGGAGCTGCTAGCTATCAGGACTAAGATAATTGTGTCACTGCGATTGCTTTGCATGTGGTCACAGTAAATGACTATAGGAGGGGGAAAAACAACTACAAGTGTCATAAGTTTTAGGAGATATTGTGTATGTATAATATACACTGTATGTGTGTGTGTGTGTGTATATATATATATATATATATAATATATGTTTGCTGTATAAAAGACCCTTACAGTGTACTTATGAAGAACATGCTAAGCAAATCAATTTTATATTACATAGTCAAAATGTTGCTACGAAAGGATTTCAAGAGAGGGAAAAAGCTCTTCTATGGTTGACGAATGTCCCCTTGGGCCCCATATTAAATGTAGCCGTGTGATATATAGCTTAAATAACTTCTTTTTTTTAATATTTGGGCCAAGTACTATCATTATGTGTATAATATATATATTATATATATACATAATTATATAATATATTATTAATTTGTTATTATCAGAAGTAGAAGTAATAATTCAAGTAGTAGTGGAAATAGTAGTAGTAGAAGTAATTAGTAGATGACGGACAAGTTATGGTTTGTGCTGAGTTGATGACACCACAGTCTCAGGTGGAGAAAGATGTGGTTGTAGTTATACAGACCATGGATGGATCTGCCATGCGTAAGTGCATGTAGGGTTAGAGATATCTCTAGTCTTTCAATACATTTAAGAGTTAAATAAACCATATATTGGATTATGCTTCTAGGTATGGTATGAAAATGTCTCTAGCTATATTGTCCCTTTAAAATAATGTTCCCAACTTATTTATTTTAGGTTTACTATGGGCCTGTAGCCAGTAGAGCCACCGCTGTTGATCTAGTAGGTTACATTTGTTTGGTATCGTTACATGTATGGCCAAACTATTTATTAAGATTCAGGGGACCTTGCGTTTTAAACATTAGAAAGGGTATTCAACCTACTGGTGTAGAGAACTTCTTATGGATGTGTTTTGATACAAGGTGCTGGTTCACTCTAAAATTACCACCGCTTAGAGTGACATTGACCACTGAGCAACAGTATTTCGATGACAACTGCGCTGTAAACTTCTATACCATGTGTTGCTTGCCCTTTTGGTAACACCCATGGATTAAAAGTGATATTTTCCCGGTGATTTTTCCTGGGGCTATGATATTTTCCCAGTGCGGTGTCAAGCGAATTCTTCCGGCCCAAAATTAAAATTCAATTAAAATTCAATTGAAGCACGCCAGAAAGTTTACTTTAGCAAGTTTACTTTAGCATTGTAGCTGCCAGCTGTTGTCTCCAGATCTAACTCTACCTGGGCTGCTCAGCAGTAAGCAGTAAAGCAGCTAGCTGTGGTAAATTCCTGTGGTATGAGAGCGGCAGGAGAGTTATATGTGGTAGGGCTGGTCCCATATAGGTGGATATGAGAGAGTAGTAGTAGCAGCAACTATGGTATAAAACAGTTGTGCCATGGCAACATCGGGGTTATGGAATATCACCGCCCTTATCCCGGCCCTGGATCCGGACAGTTATATTCCTTATACCATGGTTCGTTCAAACCGTCCAATCAGATTTCTCAATTCCAATCAGATTTCTCAATTCGGGGTGAATAAATCACTTATACACCGCCTAGGAGGTGAATATTTTTTGCCCGTGGCCTAGAATTACGATCTGTAGCTAAGCGAAGCGGGGACCAATGAGGCTACAGAAAAAAAGGTTGTTATGCGTTTCTTATAGCCTAGAGCCATGGTACAAGTCGGTTGCACCGCTCGGTGCGCGGTCGGTACGGGATTTACACTATCCTCGGGCCTTCGGCCCTCGGTTGTGTAAATCCCATACCGACCTCCACCTCGTGATGTAACCTATACTCACCGCCCTTATCCCTCGGGCTTCGCCCTCAGGATCGGACGGTTATATTCCTTATACCATGGTTCGTTCAAACCGTCCAATCAGATTTCTCAATTCGGGGTGAATAAATCACTTATACACCGCCTAGGAGGTGAATATTTTTTGCCCGTGGCCTAGAATTACGATCTGTAGCTAAGCGAAGCGGCGACCACTGAGGCTACAGAAAAAAAGGTTGTTATGCGTTTCTTATAGCCTAGAGCCATGGTACAAGTCGGTTGCACCGCTCGGTGCGCGGTCGGTACGGGATTTACACTATCCTCGGGCCTTCGGCCCTCGGTTGTGTAAATCCCATACCGACCTCCACCTCGTGATGTAACCTATACATAACCCCTCATTGGCCATGGCATAACTATTACTTATTCAATTTCTCGCGGAGTTAACGTTGAATTCCGTAATCTAACCGGAAATCCGCGTTAAGGGTTACATAAGACTGTTACTTATGCTTGGAAAATGGTGACCATCAGCTGAACGGCAGTAAGGTATAGTTGGGGCCACTTACTTCATTGATGGGGGAGGCCTTACTCAGTTTAGACCCTACATTGTGTATGGCTTTAAATAGCACTAGATGCGTATAGATATAATTTTGCAGGCCTTTTTGTGCTTCTTTTTTTTTTTTCTGTTTCCAACAGTTTGATAGTTACAGTAAGTCATGGTAACTATAATACAGTCACTCTTTAAGAAATGATCAACTAGCTTGGTTTGTTAGTTCACAGGCTAGCTAAGTTTAGGATTATATTTGCCTTGCAGCCAGCTTGTTGCCTGTTTTGAAACAAATGAACAATAGGAATCTCTTTAAAACAATGAACAAAAATGATGGACTTTCAAAATGTGTTGCCTTCTCTTGTTGCAGTGTGACAGAAGTCCTCATCATCACTGAAACCTTTGTCCAGTCAGAGACTTGCTGATTCTTCTAGTGTCTTCACAAAAATATAGTCCCAGGAGTCTCCAGGTCTGCAGACTCCAACATAAATAGCAACATCAACCTATATAGCTTGATTATTCACATTTATTATTTCTATTCTGTTGCTGCAATGCTATAGCAAAAACTTATAAGAATTTACCCGTGTCCGAGGTAGAGGTAATCTGTTGCTAGGCAACAAATTGAATTCACCCACGATTTTCAATTACTCGCGGGTTTGATTTCCGTGCACGCACAGAAGGTCAAAATAGAGAGTAAAAGGTGACTGTGTTTAAACGGGGCGCTCGGACCTTTAACAACGGTTTCAGCCACTCAAATTTGGTGTCAGTGTAGCTAAAGGGTAGGAGATAACTGTGGGCCAATACAAAGAAAACCAAAAAAATATTTTTTTTGGTCGGTGTTTCAAGTACTGTTACAGCCCAAAATATTTTATTAAGCCATCCAGGTATTTAACAGAGCTTATTATCCATGAGAACACTTTGCTATTGAATTGATTGTTGAAAACTAGTATTGACGCACAGACATACTTGAACACACACACACACACACACACACACACACACACACACTTCACATATACTTCACACAGTTCGTCAAGCTTAAAGAGTAGAAAGTACAGATCTCAAAACTTAGACTAGTTGCAATCACAATAAGCTTAGCCTTACCTTTTTTGTGTTGTTAGATCCCAATCCACTCGAAACTAAGTCACATAAAACAGCATAAGTATAAGAACTACGCTATCTCCAGGGTTTCATACAGGATTTTCAGTTTGGGGGGGGGAGGATTTTCAGTGAAATTTTCCCAGAAGTTTATAATCTGGCAAAATTTTTACTAGCACTTCCAGTTGGAACAGCAAGCGTCGAAAGATCGTTTAGTCACATGAAGATGATTAAGACCAGGCTAAGGAATCGCTTGTATGATGAAAACTTGACTCACCTTATGAGAATTGCCATTGAAGGCCCAGACTTAAGTGAAGTTAATCTTAATGAAATTCTGGACAGTTTTAAAGAAAAAAATAGGCGCATTAGACTGTAATTGGTATATTATTCTATTATAAAAGTTTGTGTAAAGAAATGAGTTTGG